>Ga0307431_1000549_pt1 | contig 24696 bp, 19 predicted proteins | sample SalMarWE160170MG_FD_202155 | JGI IMG/M metagenome (GOLD analysis project Ga0307431, IMG submission 202155) | Salt marsh sediment microbial communities from the Plum Island Ecosystem LTER, Massachusetts, United States - WE1603-170 | ecosystem: Environmental > Aquatic > Marine > Intertidal zone >...
GACAGGATTTACTTTTAACAAGCTACCCAGGAAAGCCTGTGCCTTACCAATGCGCCCGCCTCTTCTCAAGTATTCCAATGTATCGAAGCTCATACGAACATGCATTCTGGAAACCGCTCTCCTGACCCAGTCAGCGATTTGCTTCAAATTAGCCCCTGCCTGAGCCATCTTAGCTGCCAAGATAACTAAAAGCATTTGTGCGCCTGCTACCAACTTAGAGTCAATGACCTCAATGTGGCAATCCTTGGTAGCCATAGCCTTGCCCTGCAGCGCCGCTGCATAAGTGCCACTGAACTTTTCAGAAAGAGTTATAGTCAGGATTTCCTTTGTTTCTTCCGCTAATTTAGTGAAAAGCTCGGCAAAATCAGCCGGGGTGACCGTTGATGTGGTGGGGTGAATCTTAGTTGTTTTCAACTTATGGTAGAACTCCTCCGTACTCAGATCGACATTATCCCGGTAGGTCTCATTGCCAAATTGGACATACAACGGCACCACAGTAATCCCGAGCTCCCGGGCTAACTGCGGGGTAATGTCAGAGCAGCTATCAGTTACAACCTTAACCACTATTCCTTATCTCCGCCAAAGCTTGATTCATCAAGTACAACGCTTTTTGTCATTGCGAGCGAAGCGCGGCAATCTCATTATCTCTGCTTCGTCCCGATAAATCGGGACTTACAATGACGGCAAAGGGGATGCTAAGAATTTTTGATTTTTGACTTGTCATTTTTATTTTTTATCTTTGATTTTTGACTTAACGTTATTCCAGGGAAATTATATAATTATAATTGGGTTGGCCACCATAAACTACCTCGACCTCGGTCTGGTATCGGTCACGAATTTCTTGAGCTATCTCTTGAGCTTCAACACCCTTGATTTCAGCACCGTAATAAATGGTGACTATCCCCGACTTTTCAGCTCCTGCTTTGCCTAGAGCTTCAAGGATAACATCCCCTATTTTATCAGCCCTGGCTATCAAATCTTCATCGTTCAGAATAGCAATAAATTGCCCCTTTCTTATTTCCAGGCCACCAAGACAAGTCTCGCGCACTGCTCTGGTAACCTCTATAGCCTGTACTTTACTTATTGCTTTCTCCATAGCCCGAGCATTTTTCTCTAGATTCATGTCATAACCGAAAGCAAGCAATGCCGCTATGCCTTGAGGGATATTCCTGGTGGGAATCACCTTCACTTTTTTGGAAGTTAATGACCGGACATGGGAAGCGGCAGACACTATGTTCTTGTTATTGGGCAGTAGAATAATGTTGTCCGAGGGAGCTGATTCTACAGCTTGCAGGAGTTCACGAACGCTGGGATTCATCGTTTGACCACCGGGAACAATGATTATGTTACCCAGGCTATTAAGTAGCTCGAAAAAACCGTCTCCAGTGGCCACTGTTACCATGGCGATATCGACTGAAGGCATTCTTTCCCTCTGCATCTTGATGAATTCTGCATATTGGTCATCCATGTTATTAATAGTTATCTCATGCAGTTTGCCCAACTTTGTGGCATATCTCAGGATTTCACCGGGCTCTAAGCTATGGATATGGACTCTGACCAGAGTATCGTCGCTGGTAATTATCAAAGATTGCCCCTTCTTTTTGAGGTCTTTTTCGATTTTGCCTAAATTAAGATTCTGTCCCTCCAGGACAAAATTTGTGCAATACCCATGAGGCATTTCCAGCTGGGTCGGCCTCTGGGCTGCCCTGGGAGCTAATTCTGTCTCGGCAACAACCAGGCGGGGCCTCCGATATTGTAGCTTCTGTGACTCTCCTTTGAGGAATTGAAGGGCGCCGTCCAGCAAAACATACAATCCTTGCCCACCGGCATCCACCACTCCAGCCTCTTTTAATACTGGCAGTAAGCTGGGCGTCCGGGCCACTGAATCCTCAGCCGATTTTACCGCCGCTTCCAATACCGAGACCAGGGCATCATCATTTTTTACTGCTTCTTGAGCAGCTTTAGATGCGTCTTTAAGTACTGTCAGGATAGTCCCTTCAACAGGATTGACAATCCCTTTGTAAGCCATTTGTGATGCTCCGGCCAGTGCTCTGGCAAAATCCCCGCCGTTGAAATAGGTCTTGCCCTCCAGCCCTTTAGCTAAACCACGCCAGAATTGAGATAAGATAACCCCGGAATTGCCCCGCGCTCCCATTAAAGCACCGTGAGCCAGCGCTTTGGCTGCCGAGGAGACCTGGTTATCCGAATTGAGCTTTGCCTCTTCCAGAGCAAACTTCATGGTGAGCACCATATTGGTTCCGGTATCACCATCGGGAACAGGGAAAACGTTTATAGCATTGATATCGGGGGCGCTTTTTTCCAGCCAGGCAGTTCCTGAGGCAAACATTTCCTTCAGGGTTTGACCATCGGCTAAATCAGTTTTCATCCCATCCCCTTTACCCGGGCTGATAGTTGTGCTATCATTACGCAAATTTAACAGATAGAGAAGTTTCTATGAAGTGCGAGATTTGCGGTAAGAAACCTCAAACCGGGCATAATGTAAGCCACTCCAAGAGGCGTACCCTGCGACGCTGGCTACCTAATATTCACCGAACTACGATTATGGTAGAAGGAAAGAAAAGAAAAGTCAACATCTGCACCAGATGCCTCCGCACCCAGTACAAAGCCGCCCGCTAAATCAACCCCGTCGGCTAAATCCCAAACCCCGCAACTCAATCTCTAAACTGCCCCTCCAAAAGGCAAAAGTAAAAATGAAAAATGACAGGGCAAAATTTAAAAATGAATTTCAGGCTCGTGTTTACAGATTCGCATTGGATGTAATAGGATTCGTGGACCGATTGCCAGTAGAACAGACTTCGCGGATTATCACTGACCAGCTTTTAAGGAGCACCACCAGTATTGGTGCTAATGTCATTGAGGCCTAGGCGGCTTCCTCACGGAAGGACTATACCAATTTCTTTACTCACGCCCTGAAGTCCGCAAACGAATGCAAGTTTTGGTTGGGATTGCTCAGGGATTCTGGTAGAGGTGACAAGGAGAGCGTTAATAGACTTCTGAGAGAAGCCACGGAAATTGCAAATATCCTTGCCACCAGTATATTGACCCTGAAAGGAAAGAGATGAAGTGTTTTTGCATTTTGAATTGTAATTTTGATTTTTTATGTTTGATTTTTGAATTTCTATGACACCGCTTCCCTCAGCCTCTGCATCGCACCGCTTATCCCCTCTTCGGCCCTGAATACGCTGTTTCCAGCCACCAGGACATCGGCACCGGCTTCGACTATGTCAGGAGCATTGTCGGCAGTAATTCCCCCGTCGACTTCGAGCTCGACACCCGGTTTTCTATTATCAAGAATTTTGCGCATATTCGCTATCCTGGGCAATGTTTCCGGGATAAAGGATTGCCCGCCGAAGCCGGGATTGACGCTCATAATGAGAATCAAATCCACATGATGAATAAATTCATCTACTGCGCTGAGAGGAGTAGGTGGATTTAAGGATACTCCGGCCCTGGCCCCCAGTTCCTTTATCAACCGAATCGTACTATAAATATGGGGAGAGGCTTCTACATGCACCGTAATAATATCGGCGCCTGCGTTGATAAATTCGGAGATATACCGCTCCGGATGCTCTATCATCAGGTGGACATCCAGGGGCAGGCTGGTTACCCGGCGGATTGAAGCCACCACCGGGGCCCCGATGGTAATATTGGGCACGAAATGACCGTCCATAACATCCACGTGGATATAATCAGCCCCGGCCCTGGCGACCTCGGCAACCTGCTCGCCAAGGCGGGCAAAATCAGCGGAAAGAATCGACGGCGCCAGCTTAATCATTTCTTGATCAGCCTCTTGGCTCTTCTCAGTGCCTTTCCCACCTGTTGGGGGGAGGTGCCGCCGGCCACATTTCGAGCGGCTACCGATGATTCTGCAGTTATCTTATATACATCGTTGCCGAAGAGCGCGGAGAACTTTTTGTATTCCTTCCGGCCGAGCTCCCGGAAGCTCTTGCCCTTACTCATGGCATATTTGCTGAGTTTGGCTACCACGCCGTGGGCTTCCCGAAATGGCATGCCTTTCTTCACCAGATAATCGGCCAGGTCGGTGGCTAAAATATAATCTGTTTTCATCGCTTGAGAGATACGCTCGGTGTTTATCTTAAGCGTTTTCATCATCCCCGCAAATACTTCCAGACTGGAGTGTAACGTATCCACAGTGTCGAAAAGCCCTTCCTTGTCCTCCTGCATATCCCGGTTATAGGCTAAAGGCAGAGACTTCATAGTGGTTAAAATGCCCATGAGGTTGCCATACACCCGCCCGGTCTTTCCCCTGGCCAGCTCGGCGACATCGGGATTTTTCTTCTGAGGCATTATGCTGCTGCCCGTGGTAAAGGCTTCGCCGATCTCTATGAAGCCGAACTCGCTCGATGACCACAGGATAAGCTCCTCAGCCAGCCTGGAAAGATGCATCATGGCGATGGCCGCCGCCGCTTCGTATTCTATGACGAAGTCTCTATCGGAAACGGCATCCAGGCTGTTGGTGCTTACCTTGCTGAAGCCCAGCTCCCGGGCGACGAATTCCCGGTCCAGGGGATAAGGGACGCCGGCTAAGGCGCCGCTGCCCAGGGGCAGGACATCGGTGCGCTTCAGACAGTCATGAAATCTTTCCTTATCTCGCTCAAACATCTCGAAATAAGCCAGCAGGTGGTGGGCCAGCAGAACTGGCTGGGCTTGTTGCAGGTGAGTATAGCCGGGCATGATGATGGCTTTGTTCGCCTCGGCTAACTCCACCAGAGAAGTTTGCAGAGCTTTTATCTTATCGATGGTTTTCAAGATTTCCTCCTTGACGAAGAGGCGCAAGTCCAGAGCTATCTGGTCGTTCCTGGACCGGGCGGTATGGAGCTTGCCGGCCACATCGCCTATCTTTTCAAACAACCCCGCTTCGATGTTCATATGTATATCCTCGAGCTCGGTCTTGAATTGAAACTTCCCTCGCTCGATTTCCTTTCGAATAGAGTTGAGCCCTTTGATTATCGTTTCCGCCTCGCTCTCGGCTATTATCCCTTGCTTTGCCAGCATCCTGGCGTGAGCGATGCTTCCCTCGATGTCCTGGCGGTATAGCCGCCGGTCAAAGAGAATAGATGCCACGTATTCCTGTACCGCTTTATTGGTTTCTTTTTGAAATCGGCTCCGCGAATAATTCATCTGTATCTTCCTCAAGGGCGTGGGTGTAGCAGCTTATAGCTTCCTTGATATTTTTAATTGCTTCCCTTTTTGTCTTTCCTTGGCTTATGCAACCAGGCAAGCTCGGGCACTCTACTACCCAATAGCCATCCTCACCAGGATATAAAATAACCTCTCGCATTTCTCCTCCTCTTTAATTCTATCAGCACTTTGTAGTCCTCGCTTTCAGCTATTATACCTTGTTTTGCCTTTTGATTTTTGAATTCTCTTAATTGCTCCCTGACCCCCTACTGCTGACTCCTATCTACTGTCTACTGTCTACTGATTATTGAATTCTGACTACTGTCTCCTGCCTAAACTTTTGCCGAGATGTGCACCCTGACAATCGTGCACTACTGTAGTATACTTGAACGCGAAGCTATTTAGTGGAACCTGCGACACCTAGCTATTGACAAAATTACCACAATATATTAAACTAACAATAGCTCATCTACCATGTGTAGAAGGAGTACTGAAGCCGTCCGTCAGGGCGGTTTTTGCATTCCGTAGTACTCATCTCTTTCCTTTCTCAATTTTCGTCGTTGATGGTTGGAGTCCGTGTAATACGCTGTAACCAGCATTATCAAACGCCTCATTTCAGCTAATACTACCAAATAGTCCAGCGCTTCCAGCCATATTAGTATTCTTGTTTGCCTAGCACCCTTTTCCCGTATCCTTTCATTTCTCCACACTGAAATCGCTTTGTCGCTGCAATTTTCTATCATTGGTCTGGGCCATGGTATGCGTTCAGCTCTTCTCAAGTCGAGCTCCCTACTTCCCGTACTGGGATCGAAGCTTGAAGTAATATGCCAGAAAGCCGCTTCTTTACCATCTTCTATACGAGAATCGTAGCTTACTGCGCGGTTGTGATAGCGAGGCTTTGATTGCTTGAAATCACGTTCAAATACCTCATATACCACCGCTAGGAATCTGTCATAATCACCATCGAAGTCGCCGTATCTCAACGCCGCTGGCAACCACTGCGGGGCGTTGCTCACGCCTGCCTCTCCGTCGCTTGCCACATGAAAAGATTAACTTTGTTCTCTCTCAGCAAAGTGGTTTTTGTAAGGCTATAACTTGAACGTTCTATCATCCGTTCGACCAAAGCGAGCTTGGCTGCATTCCCGTGAAGTCCGCGGTTAACATACGACACAGCTCCAATAAGCAGATCAGTAAGTTGCAATATCTCCACCTCGTGGGAACGTACCGTCTGTACACGCTCAATAACCTGACTCCCGCAGTCATACATGCTACTACACAGCACGTCATGCAGCTTAGCAATCTTTGCAGCACTCCGTGTATCCTTAATGTCCAGATAGATGCGATAGCAAGCTTCAGGGTCAAGAATTGCTTTCAGCATGTCAAAGTACATCTTGTAGTACCAAGTATCATGAGTCTGCCCGTAAAGCTCATGTTGCAACCTTGATTTGTCCTGCACAACAAGCGCACGGAAATGAAGGTCGTCGTCATCAAAGAAGTAATTAAGCAAATCCAGGTAAAATGCTTGTTTGGCAGGTGATACTTTGGTCCATTTGCTTTCGAATTTTGGAGAGAGCCCATGACCTGTCTTAATCTCACGAATGCGCACTGATATCTCGCGGCTCTTTTCGAGTGGACACCAGACAGCCCCCAACACCATTACTGGCTGGCGGTCTCTTTCCAGGTGACAGCTTTCGTCACAGTACACGTTGTATATTGGGCTCATATCACCTTCTCCATAAGTCTGGTTTCTACCTTTTAGCTTCAGTGATTATACCTTGTTTTGCCTTTTGATTTTCGAATTCTCTTAATTGTTCCCTGTCTCCTGACTACTGACTACTGTCTTCTGACTCCTGTCTACTGTCTACTGTCTACTGCTCTCAACAGGAGCATCTGCTTGAAGCCTGAAGACACCGCGCCTGCCTAAATTTCTTACCAGAATTTGTCGTCCACGCCTCAACCCAATGTGCACCTTTAATACCAAGGGGATGTTATAATTATTAATATAAACACTAGCTCTACCATTTTGTGCAGCTGTAGCTAGCCGTCTATGTTAATACGAGTAACTGGAGGTGTAAAATGACTTATTGGAGGATGCAGCTTCACCCGGCTGACTCTAAGCATGCAATTAAGCATTCCATAGAGAGCCTCGCTGCTGGCTATATTGGACTAGATTTTGGTCAGGATGTGGGTGACCTAATGAAAACAAAGCAAGAAAAACTACCTGAAAATGAACGAGACTACTGGGCATTCGCTCACGAAATGAAGTCTAATGATGTTGTTCTTATTATTACTCACCACTTCCCATTCGCCTTATGTATTGTTTCTGGGGAATACAATTACATACGAGAAAGAGCCCCAGAACTCGGAGTTTGGTTCAGACATTTCCGAGAGGTGAAGGACGTAAGATATTACGCGGATTTTGTAACTAATGCTAAATCCTGGCAACAAATAATTATGACTGATACCATTTCACCTTTGCGAGATCCTAACTCTCTATCCTTCAAGTTGATTGAAGAGTGGGTACACACAACCTAAACAGTTAATTAGTAATTTACATATGCGTAGGGAGCAGGATGGAGAATTGAGATAATGAAGAACTGTTATAGCTTATTTTCAGGTGGATTTGACTCAACCCTAGCTACCTTAAAAGAAATTTCAGAGAATTCACCTCTTAAGCTTACACTGGTATTCTTCGATTATGGTCAGAAGTCGAAAGAAAAAGAAGCTGAAGCAGTAATTCAGCTGCTCCCTTACATTAAAGAATTTGCAAGGAACACGGATAAAAACACAGTAGTTGATGATCAAGTCAGAACAATCAAAATCGAGCGTCTATTTTCCTGGAGCCAGTCTTCCATTCTAGAAGGCAGATCAAAGGGAGGAGATACAGGGCTAGAGAATCGTAATTTGATACTACTATCCTGCCTCTCTTCGATCATATGGGCAGATAGGAAAAAATCACCACACAAGGAACAAGTCTACATAATCACTGGGTTTACGAGCACTTATTACGATACCTCTCTACACTTTCGGGATGCTATCAATGCTTTCTTTCGGGCCACAAGACAGAAGATCGAAGTTACAACACCTCTAATACCGGAGGGTCATCGAGAAAAGATTGAGGTGGATGAACTTGTAAGAATAGCGAAATCACTGAATGTATTGCCATTGCTTGATAAAATGACTTGGAGTTGTTATTTCCCTGAAAATGGCAATAGTTGTGGTATTTGTGGCCCGTGTGAAAAGCGCAGACGAATTTCAGAAGCATTAACGTAACATTATTTAGAATGAAGATCTGAGACTATATTAGTCGATGGTACAGGAGAGAGATATGAATAAATGGCTTGTTGTACATGATTTAGAATCGTTCAGCGAAAACTCAAGGATGATTGGTTTTGTCGGGAAGAGGAATTTGGATGGTTCCCCTACTCTAGACAGCCACGGAAATCCCTTACCTGCTGATGCAAAGGTACTTGAAATAAAACCTGGTGATGTGGTGGTCTATTATTGTCGCGGTGACTCAGTTATCAAGGGACTATATGAAATTGTACAGGCTTATTATGGGAAAGAAACCAGGTGGCCAGAATCCCCGTTTCAATTTGAAATCAAACCAGTCATAGAACTTAATGAGCCTTATGACTTCAAACCACTGGTTGGATCCCTCGATTTGTTTAAGGATGTTCCTGATCCACGGCGGTGGGGGTTAAAATTACGTGGTATATATAACGCTGTAAAACCGCTTACTGAAGGGGACTACAATACGATTAAGGATGCGTTGATCGCTGCTGCAGAACAGACAAGTACAGTGGAAGGGGATGAGACTGGACCAGCAGGGTATAGGAAGCATTTACGTATACAGCACAAAATTGCGGAGTGGGGCATAAAAAACGGATTTAGGGTTCATGTGGCAACAAATGATAAGGGGAAGATAAAAGAAAATCTGAGGGAGATTCTAGATGACATACCTAAATTCCATAACGATGAAATTCTAGGAATAGCCAAAAGAATAGACGTGCTGTTCTTCGACAAAAAACGTAACATACTAACTCATGCATTTGAAATTGAACATACCCCTATCATTTATTCGGGATTGCTACGCCTTAATGATATAGCAGAAAGTTACCCTATTGGCGAAGTCCAATTTATCATAGTTTCCGATGAATCAAACAGTGAAAGATTTGAGAATGAACTAGTAAGACCTTCCTTTTCTCTATTACGAGAAAACAAATGTAGATTCGTTACTTATAAACAAGTCGAAGAAGAGTGGAAGCAACTTCAAGATAGGAAGCCACCGCTATTTTAACTTCTGGCCTAGCGGTGCTTTATACTGCTGAACTAACTGACGGGTTGTGGCCAGGTTCAATCCTCAGAGCACATGGATTGTCCAGTGCGAAGGCCGAGCGAAGTTCAGCATTCTCAAACAAGTTTCTTCTCTTTCAGTTGGTTCTTTACAGCTTGCACAGACACAGTTCGATGGCATACAATCTAGTTAACTGGAAGTCTGATAGGGGCTTGAGTCAGGGAATGCAAGTGTGTGCGAATAGAACCTTTATACTTCTATCAAATACAGGATAGATAGCGTTAGCTTAAGTTTCCTTGACTAGTTAGGGGAAAAATATGCAAACAACCCTTCAAATATTAGAGGAATCTTTCAGAACAAAGAACCTCTTTTCCAGACACTACCTCGAAACGAACTTTAAGGACCCCAAATTCAATCCATCGTGGGATAAAGTTAGTGATGAAAGTGCTCTGGCGTTCAAACAAATAAAGGAACTCTGGAGCAAGAAGACCAAAATCCTTAGTAAGTTAAAGGAGTCACAACTCGAAGATGAATTCATAAGACCGGTTTTTAAGATTTTGGGCCACATATGGGATGTGCAAGTGACAATACCCCATGCCTTCGGTACGTTTGGTACACCTGATTATGCTTTCTTCTGCGATGAGGACACTAAGAACAAGGTCAAACAGGACAAACATGTTGACTATTTCAAGGCAACGATTGGGATAGGAGAGGCAAAAGCCTGGGCTGAGAATCTGGACAAGCGTAGCAAAGCAAAGGAAAAGGAGGAAAGGGTCATACCGAGTTCCCAGATTAATACCTATCTTAAGGTCTCTGGTGTTAAATGGGGCATACTCACGAACGGTAGACTATGGCGTCTATACTACAGGGAAACCAGTTTCAATCTTGACAGCTATTATGAGATAGATTTGCTGGAGCTTCTGCAGTTCGGCTCAGTTGAGCAATTCAAATATTTCTTCCTGTTGTTTAGGAGAGAGGCATTCACTCTCGACCAGGCTGGACGATGTTTCCTCGACGATGTATATGACCGCAGTGTCGAGCTTGCCAAGGAACTCGAAGAGAATGTAAAAGAGAACGTATATGAAGCGCTGAAACTTTTGGCGTATGGCTTTCTCGAACATCCCGATAATAACATTGACCTAGGTAAACTGAAAGAGATTCATGATAGTTGTCTTATTTTGCTCTACCGACTGCTCTTCATCCTATACTCCGAAGCAAGAGGCTTGCTTCCACTGGATAACCCAGTCTACGCAAGTGTTAGTCTTCACCAACTGAAAAAGGATGTGGCAGGTGCTCTATCCTCGCCTACCAAAGTCCTCCTTGTTGACAGTTCAACTTACTGGAGCCGGCTGAAGACCTTGTTCTCTTGGCTAAACGAAGGTAGTGAAAAGCGGAAAATACCGAAAGAACAACTGTGCATACCCCCCTACAATGGTGGACTATTCGATCCTTCAAAGCACCCCTTCCTTGAGAGTAACAAGATTGGTGACAAACATTTAGCCAAGGGTATCGAGTTGCTTACCAGGGCCAGTAATAGCAAAGCCGGTGTGAAAGGATTTATTGACTATTCCACCCTTTCTATCCGTCACCTTGGTTCTATTTATGAAGGTTTACTTGAGTACAAAGTAAAGATAGCTGACCAAGACCTGATTCCGGTCTCGGAGAAAAACGGGGAAGTATTCATACCCCTAGCTGAAGCTCAGAAGCATAAAAAGAGGATTGATGAGACAAAGGTTATCCATAAGGGTGAGCTGTACTTGGTCACTGACAAAGGCGAAAGAAAGGCTACGGGTTCCTATTTCACTCCCGATTACATAGTCAAATATATCGTAGAGAACACCCTTGGTTCGATTGTCGAAGAAAAAAAGGCACATAAGAATGGCAAAGGACTTGTCGAGAACATTCTCTCCATAAAGGTTCTTGACCCTGCAATGGGTTCGGGGCATTTTCTTGTAGAAGCAACAACTTTCCTCGCTACTAGAATACTGGAGGCCATGCAGGAAGACGAAGAAGATGTAAATGAGGAGCAAGATATTGTGTGGGCCCGCAGGCTAGTGGTGGAGAGATGCATTTATGGGGTTGATCTTAACCCTCTGGCCGTAGAGTTGGCAAAGGTTTCTCTCTGGTTGCATACTATTGCCCAGGATAAGGCGCTTTCCTTCCTTGATCACCATTTGAAATGCGGGAATTCTCTCGTTGGTGCGAGGATAGAGGAGATAGCAAAAGGACTTCCCATTGCAAAGGCAAAAGCTAAGTATACTCTATGGGGTTCACATCTGAAGGTGACCACGGAGGAAGCCCTTGCAAAACGAATCGCAATTCAGTTCATTTCTTCTGACACCTCCGAACAGATAAAAGACAAGGAACAGATTCTGAGGGAGTCAGACGAACTTGTAAGGCGTTCGAAACAAGTGGCCGACCTGTACCTGAGCGGATATTTTGGGAACGATGTAAGTCTTGATGACTATGTCGGGATTATGGGAGATATAGCTCTCATCGAAGAGGAATGGTTGAGATATGAGAAAAGGGAGTGGTTCAAGAAAGCAATAGATCTGGCCCGCAAGAAGCGATTCTTCCACTGGGAACTGGAATTCCCCGAGGTCTTCATAGGTAGAAACGAGCTTGGTCAAGAAGAAGGATTTGATGCAGTAATTACCAATCCACCATATAGTTCACGTCTTGATAACTTTGATAGAAAGTTCGCTGAGATTGCTTTTCCAACTGCGAGTGCCGACAAGAATACCGCGATTCAATTTATTGAGTTGTGTGGCAATCTCGTGCTACCTAGTGGTAGATGCGGACTGATTGTGCCGAAATCGCTGACATTTAGTGGGGGCTGGGGACGAAGTAGGTCATATCTGTACAAGAGAATTAGTCTACTAGTGGATGTTAGTAAAGCTTTCGAAGATGTTCTTCTGGAACAAGTGATAATCGTTTACAGTGGATCTCACAAGCAATATGACATGTACCTTGCCTCTGTCGCGGTTCAAGACACAATTTCAGAGCCTCTAGAGATTAACAAGAACCTTTGGGCGACAACTGGTAGTTGGCTCACAGGTATACGAGAACAGGAATTGAAAGTGCTGACACGTATTGCTAAGCGTTGTTCCACCCTTGGCTCAATTTCAGATACGTTCCGTGGCTTACCACTTCAAGGGGTTATGAAGGACTTGGGTGAGATTCCTGTATTTAGGGGAGACGACATCTCTAGATACAGATTGTTCATACCGACTAAGTTTGTTGACAGGAACAACATCCAGGCTACTGAAAAGAGATTAGAACGCCTGAAGCAGCCAAAAATAATGAGTCAGAACATAGTTGCCCATGTATTGACCCCAGCACCTCATATCGTAATCATGTCTTACTATGATGAAGAGAACATGCTCAATCTGGACACTGTAAACAATACTGTCATTACGTCGGGACAATATAGCCCTCTCTTTGTGCTAGCATTGCTGAATTCCCGGTTCGTTTCGTGGTATACGTATATGTTCATATACAATCAAGCTATCCGAACCATGCACTTTGATGCCCCCTATGTTAGTCGCATCCCCCTGCCGACGATAGACTTTTCTCTGGAAAATGAGGAGAGGGCCAAGGCAGTTAGAAAACTCGGGGAGATTTACGAAGACATGCTTAATGCAAGTGGTCCAGCCGAGCATTTCGGGAAACCCTTGCGCTACCTTCGGGAAACGCCGGCACCCCCAGAAGCACTGCACGACTTTTTGGTGATGCTATCAAGACGCATGCTTGACCTTAATAGGAATAAGCAAGACCAGCTCGTACACTTCTGCAATTGGCTTAACGATGCCTTCACAGTACCAACTTCACCGCGGCAACTAGAACAAGTGATTGCCAAAGGAACAAAGCAGTCCGTGCCCTTGTTTTTCCGAAACATAAAGCAGAAAGGTGTTAAACTCTCTCAAGACGTTTATGAACAGATCAACCACTCATTTCAGCAATGTGATGAAAAGGTCTCTTCAATCTTAAGAGAGTCTAGAGTTACAGACAAATTAATAGACTCAATAGTGTACTACCTCTACGAATTAGAAGAGCCCGAAATTCAAACAATCGAAGCGATATTTGAAACAAACAAAACCACTACGGCAAAGGACCAGATGGTATGAGTAAGGGAAAAGAACCTGTGTTTGTTGTCGGTGGGCGATACGCTAATAGGAAAGGTGAGTATGAAGTGCTCGCTCTTAGGGGTGAGAATATGCTCATCAGGTATGATGACGGAACTGAGCAGGAAGTGTCGCTTGAACTGCAGTCTCGAATAGCTAGCAATATGGCAATCGAAGCTTCAATAATTGCTCCATATGATATAGCTCAGAAACAGCGCAATGATTTGTTTTTCTTTACACTCGGTTTTCTAACTAACCGGGCCACAATGCTGGAAGCCATTATTCCACCCCACGCACTTGCTGGATTCGTGCAGGATTATTTGCGTTTGAAAGGTGCTAAGCCAAGAGAGGGACAGGTAGGCTTCTATGTGCATCAGTTAGGAGTTGATAAGTGGGGTTGTGAACTACGAACAACCTTTAGGGCGGACTGTAGAGAGCTTGCCAACTTAGAATTTGGCCCCAATGTCAATATTGTAAAGGACCCAGCAAATCCAGATGTTGGTTGGCGTATCAACAACAACGGTTTCTGGTGGAAGTTGCTCAAGCTCGGATTTGAGATGGGGACCAGCCAAGACGCCAATCGGGTCAGGAAGAATGTCCCATTTCAATACAGGGAGCAGTTTAATAAGGGCTATAATGCTGCTAGTTAATCAATACCGAAATTCCAGAGACAGCATACCAATCAGGCCTACTACCAATCAGGCCTGCTACCAAGCAGGTGTTATGTCCCCAGAATACCACACATAAAGTCATCAACCACTATGGAGATGAAGTATTGAAGGTGTATGAGGTCAAATAAACACGATGTGAAGATTAGTTCCAGTAGTGATAAAATAAGTCGATTATCGTTTAGGTTTGTAGAGTATGGATTCTGAAAAATTGATTAAAGTCTTTGAAGCTTTTGTGAAGAAGGATTATGAATCCTTCTCTAGGATCGCTTGGGATGTCATTGAAGAGGAGAATAGGAAAAAACATCATCTGTTAGCCAGGCGGTTGAAACAGATATTAAGTGAGAATGGTGTATCCTCAGATATCACCACTTCTCGTCAGCTACCTCCTGCCCCCAGAGACAATGAAAAGGGGTCCCGGTTACTGGATGTAAAGAAGCTATTTCTCGATTGGGACGATGTGATTCTTCTGCAGGAGACTCGAGAGACGCTTAAGCAAATTGTTTCCGAGCTGCAAAAAGAAGATGTCCTAGCAACTTATAATCTCCAGCCTAAGAGAAAAGTACTTTTCTACGGCCCACCAGGCACGGGGAAGACTCTCACCGCTAAGGTATTAAGCTCAGTCATTGGATACCCTCTGGTGCTTGTCAGGTTTGATTCCGTTATCTCTTCGTATCTCGGGCAAACTGCCTCTAACCTGAGAAAGATCTTTGACTACATAGAAAGTGGCAAATGGGCTGTCCTATTTGATGAATTCGACATAATTGGAAAGCAAAGAGACGACCCGTCTGAGCATGGAGAGATTAAGAGAGTCGTAAACAACTTCATGCTGATGATTGAAAACTACGAAGGGGACAGCCTCATAATAGCTTCAACAAATCATGCGCACTTGCTTGACATCGGCGTCTGGCGAAGATTTGACGAGATTGTTCGTTTCGACCTACCCGACAGAGAAAGGCGCCGTAAGATTTTCGAAAAATATCTGAGGGTTCTGAAAAAGGATGCAATAGACTTGGATGAGATAGTAGATAAGTCTGAGGATTTCTCCGGATCGGACATTGAGCAAGCTTGCCTCGAAGCTGTCAAAAAGGAGATCCTGCAAGGCAAGGATTCTGTAAAGCACGAGTCTATATTACATGCAGTTGTGAAGCAGAGGGAACGAATGGACGCTAAGAAGGTGTTCAAACATGAGTGAACACTTGACCCTTCCGTTCTATACGGGCGAATTCGAGAGGAGAAAACCAGAAGTAAAACATGGCTTCAAAGCACGCGATGACAGGAAATCATTTGCCGATGTTCAGGTGTATAGCCTCGCACAGATTAAGGGTGACTTCGACAAAGATAAGGAGAAGTTTAAGACGTACTTTGACCCTCGTTTGATTTTCAGAATCGAGGTTAATCAGAGTGTGAGCGAGGAAGATTATGGGAGATTCCTAGAGCGGGCAGGAATAAAGGTCATCTCCCCGTCCCCATCAGGCAAAGGATACTGGATTTCGCTTGCTGAAGATGAGACACTCGATACAATCAAAAACAGGCTTCAGCAGTACGGGGTGATAGCGAAATACAAGGCATTTGATGCCATTGAATCCTTTTCAACTATACCGCCAGAAGAAAAAATAGGCGATCAGCTTAAAGGAGCACCTCTAAAGGAGGGAGAAGAGGCATACCTAGACATTGAAATATGGAGAATGGAAGATGACAAGCTGCAGAGCTTCCTAGATGGCTTTCAAAAACTGGTGGAAGCTGGAGACGGCCGGATAACCGACAAACTTGTGACGGAATCCCTATGCCTATTGAGAGCCAGGATCAAGCATTCTCTTCTCAACGAGATAATCAAGTTACGTGAGATCAGTCGTATAGACAGACCGCCCAAGCCATACATAAATTTGAAGATGCTCTCGGTGCCACTGGAGAAACTGCAGATAGAAGGATCTCCTGCAGAAAAAGCCGCTGCCATTGCGGTACTAGATAGCGGTATCCTGTCAAATCATCCTCTGCTAGAAAAGGCCGTAGGTGATGAGATCTCCGTACCGTTACTGGGTAGTGAGAAAATTCCACCTGACAAACCGCAAGATGATGTTGGACACGGCACGAAAGTGGCAGGGCTTGCGTTGTATGGAGACATTAAGGCATGCATTGAAAACAAGATATTCAAGCCTGAGGTCTGGATACTATCAGCTAAAGTGATGTTCAAGGAAGAGGACCCCACCGGGAATATCAGGGCCAGCTATGACGAAAGTGAGCTGCTCGAACACCAGCTTGAGAAAGCAGTTACCTATTTTGCTAGACAGTTCAGCAACTGCAAAGTTGTCAACATCTCGTTTGGAGACGCCTTCAAGAAGATGTTTGGCAATAAACGCCAGTTCCCCTTGGCAACCCTGGTAGATGAACTTGCGACAAAACTCAATGTAGTGTTCGTCATCTCGGCCGGTAATATTGACGAAAGCGTGATAAATGATACAGAGTATCCTAAATATCTCCTGGAAGAAAAAGAAGCTGTTAAGATCATAGACCCTGGCTCGTCTGCTTATGCGCTAACTGTTGGTTCGATAGCTCAAGAGTTTGGACCATCAGGTGCACTCCAAGCTCAAATGCTGATTTCACCAGCTAAGACAAATTATCCTTCTCCGTTCACTTGCATAGGACCCGGGTACCGGGGAATGATTAAACCAGATTTGGTTGAAGAAGGTGGCAACATAATTAGTTCTCCCAATGATCCAACTAGGCTAGAGGACATCGGAGGAAAAATTGTAGTCCTGAATCCAAACTGGCTACGTGAAGGTAAGCTGTTCGCCATAGACTATGGAACCAGTTTCTCCACTGCCAAGGTCTCACATCTTGTGGCAAAGCTTTTCAACAGCTTTCCTGATAGCTCCCAGAATCTGATAAAGGCGTTGTTACTAACTTCAGCAGAGATCCCATCTGAGAGGCCATTCCCCCTGAATGAGATCCAACCCGATAGTCCAGATAAAGATCTTATGGAATTGTATAAGGTCTATGGGTGTGGAAAACCCAACTTTGATATCGCTGCATCTTCTGAATACAACCGAGTGATATTGAAGGCTGAGAATAAGATTAAGCCAGACAGTGTTCATCTCTACTACTTCTACTTGCCGATGGAATTCATCGAAACTAGGGGATACAAAGAAATATCGGTGTGCCTTGTGTACAACCCTCCAGTGAGACGGAACAGGGTGGACTACATGGGTGTGAATTTTGAATTTCATCTCTTTGGAGACTCAGACGTAAGTGAGGTTTTGTCAGGCTACAAAAAGATCAAAATAGAAAAGGAGTCGGAGGAAATAGTACCTGAAGTTTTGAAATTAAGGGAAATCGGTCTTCACCCAGGGGTTAGGATGCGAAAGAAGGGCATTCACCAAAAGGGTACTAAGTTGTATAGTGGCAAACCACGCATTAACCTGGACAAACCTCTAGTGTTAGCAGTTGTATGTCAGGATAGGTGGGTGAAGACGGAAACCTTTCAACAGGAGTATGCGGTTGTCGTTGCGGTGAAACACCAGGCTATGATAGACCTATATAACCTCATAAAGCAGCGAGTGGAAATAGAAGAGAGGATACGGATAAGACCATGACTATCATGACTATGACGAAGTAGGTGTTGCCTACCAGATAAGGAGCAGTCTACTTGCTGAATTCCAGGGACACCGTACCAATCAAACCTGCTACAAATTAGCTATTATGTCCCCAGAATACCACCAAGCAAACAATCACTCAAGACTTTCTCGTATTCTAACATTATGAAGGAATACCGGTCAACGAAGTCAGCACATTCCGAATTCCAGAGACACCATACCAATCAGGCCTACTACAAATCAGGTATTATTTCCCCAGAATACCAGGTCACGAAACCGGATTAAGATCAAGGGCGTAGATGGTGAACTTTGGTTAAGAGTCAAACTTGAATAGGCTGATATCCACGCAAGTATCAAGCCTATCTAATGGGTAATTTCAAACTGCGGCAAGGACGCTTAGCCAGCGAAAATAAAACGCCCCGAGTAACCTCACTTCCTTCACCTGCCATCGTCCAGCCTGGCCTTCAGCTTACCTTGTGCTGGCCACTACCCGCACCTTTCAGCTTCCACCAAACCCAACTCTTATGCCAGGTCCCCGCTCGGCTACTCGGGACAACATTAATATTAGCACATGTATAACACAGTTGTCAAGTCTTCGTATGTACCAGGAGGTTAGTACCATGTTCTCGGAATTAGCAATCCCGGGGACACCATACCAATAATTAACCCCGCATTACCTTTCCCGATAAAAAAGAAGCCCGCCTGAGCTCAATTGCCCCACCAGTATCCATAAATGGTTAGCTATATAAATGCTAACGGTTTTGTTATTATATAATCAACAGCGCTAGGGTGAGTAGCCCTAGCCCGACAGTCTCTCTTTTGAAGAGAGACTGTTTCTTTTTGAACTGACTCCGCCGCAATATTATATCGCTTGGCCACAAATTCCAGGGACACCATACCAGTCAGGCCTGCTACAAATCAGAAATTATGTCCCCAGAATTTCGTAAAAACTATTGACATTTGGTAATATGTGCTAGTACACTTGTCATATAGAACATTTGTTAAGTAAAAGGGTTTGGAATGCTATCGACTAAACGACAAGAAATTATTAATTTCATCGCTCGTTTTATTGAAAAAAAGAGTTATGCTCCATCTGTGAGAGAAATAGCCAGGGGATGTAACATAAAATCACCGTCTATGGTTCAATATCATTTGAATATACTTGAACACGATGGTTATATTCATCGAGATCGTTCGATACCAAGAAGTATCAGTTTAGTTGAGGAAAAACAAGCACCTACGACTGTTCCTCTCCTCGGAACTATTGCTGCCGGTGAACCTATACCAGTCCCATCATCCGAGTCTTGGAATACCATACCTTATGAAAACGTAGAGGTGCCATCAAGTCTGGTGCAAGGTTTAAACAATGTTTTCGCCCTTAATGTCAAAGGCACTTCGATGATTGATGCGTTAATAGATGATGGTGACATCATTCTGCTTCAGCAAGCTGAAACCGCTGATGACGGAGAGATGGTAGCTGTTTGGTTGGAAAGCGAATCTGAGACAACGCTAAAGCGGATGTACCATGATTCTGGGAGAATACGACTTCAGCCTGCAAATCGACAGATAAAACCGTTCTATTATGACCCGCATGATGTTAAAATCCAGGGAAGAGTAGTCGGTGTTATCCGGAAATCACAAAAATGATCAAATCCTGAGGGTAGCAGCATTTGATTGCTGATTTAGGAGAATTGGAAAAATTCGAGTTTAGAGACCCCGTTCATGGGTTCATTACTGTATATGAGCATGAAAAAAAGATAATAGGTACTTGGGAATTCCAGCGTCTGAGGCGTATTCATCAACTAGGTCTTGAAAGCTATGTCTATCACGGAGCTGAGCATTCTCGTTTTGGGCACTCCTTAGGTGTGATGCATCTAGCTGGTGAAGCGACAAAGAAGATATATAGTAAAAATAAACAAGAGTTAGTTAATTTAGAGAATCAGCTTTATTTTGCAGCTCGCTTAGCAGGACTTTTGCATGATATAGGACATGCACCCTTTTCCCACTCTGGGGAAGCAAAGTTGTTTCTACAAAGACGGGATAAGAGAGGTATGCTAGAAAAAATAAGTCATGAAGATTATGGCGTGGCAATAATTCGCAACTCTGAAATTGCTTCTATAATAGATGAATACAAAGACAAGACCGGAGTAAGTACAGAGGACGTAATTAATATCCTAGACAAAAAGAAACCATTTGATGTCACGTTCATAAAAGAGCTTATATCCAGCCTATGGGATGTTGATAAAATGGACTATTTGTTAAGGGACTCAATTTATTGTGGTGTTGAATATGGCAAGTATGACCTGAGGAGGCTAATTGACACTTTGACCCTAGACAATGGTTTTCGGGATGGAAGTTTACACCTGGCGATCGACGATGATGGAGTGCATACAATAGAGGCATTGATACTTGCCCGGTATTTCATGTTCGTTCAAGTCTACTTTCATAAAACTAGGCGGGCTTTCGATATAATTCTAACTGAGCTCATAGGCGAGTTGCTTGAAGAGGAGTATAAGAATAGGACTTACCCGCCTCCAGAATCAATCTCTGAATACCTGAAGTGGGATGATAACCTTATACTAACACTAGCCAAAGAAAAAGCAGATGAGACAAAGAAGAACTTAACTTGGCAGATTATTCAAAGAAGACCTTTGAAGAAAGTTTACGAGACTACGCCCCATCCAAACAAACTAATACGAGACAGAGTTGAGGCATTAAAGGGAAAATGTGAAAAGGAATTTGATAATGTGAAATTTTGGTTAGACCGCGCAGTTGACCATCCAGAGAGGCTTAAGGATATAGACCTGCCTATTATGTATAAGGATGGTAGGCCTCCCGCTTCCCTAGCAACGGAATCGGCAGCTTTGAAAGGACTTGTAGATGTCAGTTTATGCCGTATTTACGCTGATATTAGAGAGGACATAGCAGTAACAGAGAGGGTTGATAAATTCTGCAAAAATTTTATGCAGTCAAAATGATAATACGGAGGTGATAAATGGCTAGCAAACCAATGGAGAAGAAGGTCCGTTTTGCAATCATACGATACTTAGTGGATGAACTAGAAGATGCAGGAAAAACTAAAATACAAAAAATTATTTACTTCCTTCAAGAAGTTTTCGGGGTTCCCCTCGATTATGTTCATACCATGTACTATTTCGGGCCATATTCTGACGAACTGGATAATAATTTACTTGATATGAAACTGCAAGACTATCTTGATATTGAGCCTTCTATTGATGGCTACGGGTATCATGTGCGCCCTGGCAACGAAGTTATAGATTCAATATACAACAAGATAAAACCATACAAAGGACAATTGGATGAGTGCGTTGCTAAATTTGGTAACTTCTCTGCTTTATATCTTGAACTACTTGGCACTTTATATTTTGTTAAGCATAGTGAGGACGAGCTAACTGAAGATGAAATAATTGAGAAGGTTGAAAAGTTAAAAACTAAGTTTGATAAGTCAGTAATCGAGGAATACTACGACAAACTAGAGAGTTTAGTATAAGGAGAATTCCAGGGACACCATACCAATTAGGCCTACTACAAATCAGAAATTAGGTCGCATAGTATTGTACTCGAAGTAATGCTTCATTCACCCGCTCATTTTGGGGGGGCTTCTCAGGTTTGCGATTATTCGAGCTAATGGGGTCCACAGCCCCGGTCAACCATTCGGGGAAGAAGTGACATTTTCCCCTTGTTCAAATATAGAATTCATGCTAATTTGGAACTCGTGTGCTACCCTGATAAATTAGGTCCCGCAGCGACGGCCAGGGCAGGCGAGACTTAGTAAGGGATCGCCCCCTGCCTCATTTCTGGTCCAGGTCTTTTATGAGTTCATCGACGGAGTCAAAGGTCTTGACGCGCCCGGCCTTAATGTCTTCGTCAGCCGCCCTCTCGCCTTCCTGCCACTTCCTCGTCCAGAAGTAAGCCTGGCTCTTATCTACCAGCTTCTTGGGTATTAACACAGCTCTCTCGTCCTCAACGTCGATCTCTACCAAATCACCTTCCTCTATTCCCAATCGTTCGCGCACTGACGCCGGCAGAGTAATCTGCCCGTGTCTGGTAACCTTGGTCGTTGGCACCTTCATCACCTCCTACGGTCGCTCCAGCGTTTCATCGTGTCGCCCAATATTGTGCAGGACAAGGGTGTCACCCTCAAGCTCGAAGGTCACCCTGAGTGAACGGCTCACCCTGGCTTCCCAGATATGTCCGGTTCCCTGCATTTTCTTCACTCTAAGGGCAGGATACCCCAGGTCGGTCGCCAGATTCCTCAGCGCCTTCCGTCCCAACTCTTTCTCTTCCTCAGTCAACTCCTGCCAGGCTCTCCTGAATCTGGCTGTCCGAGTGATTTTCATTACTGCCCTTGTCACAGTTACTAGATTAGTATATTACTATAAGCCGAAAATGTCAAGCGCGGCTCGCCCTGGAACAAAACGGTCAGGAGCCTGGACCGACGTGATAGGCTCAATTGCACTTCAGGACAAGCTGCGCGCTCCTTCCTGGCGTCTTTGCGAGTCCCGATGCAATCGGAGCGAACGGCAGACAGCTGGCAGCCTCGAATCTCCGGTCTCCAGTCTCTAGTCTCCAGTCTCCAATCCCTAATCTCTAATCTCTAGCCCCCAGCCTCTAGTCCCTAATCGCGCCATTTTCTCCTTGTTCGAATAAAGAATTCATGTTAATCTCTGCTTAGAACTCGTGTGTTACCCTGATAAATCAAATCCCGCGGGTGAGGTTTCTCAAAACCTGACTGCAAACCAAACACAGATTAAAAGGAAGTGCGGTGGCCAGAAAGGCAACCGGAATGCCTGCAAACATGGCTTCTATTCCGGTACCCTTAGCCCTGCCGAAACATCCCAACTGTGGAACATTACCAATCTGGAAGGCGTTGACCCTGAAATAGCGTTCATTCGCGTCAAGTTACAGTCTTCCCTTCAGCACGACCCTGGTAACCGCCGCGTAATTAGAGAAGCCTCCAGATTACTCGTAACATGGTATTCTGCACATTACCGGTTGGACCCGACCGATCGCAACTACCTGAAAACTGTTGTCGAGAATCTTTTGGAAATTGCCTCCATGCGGCAACCCGCCAGCCCCCACGGCTCGCAAATATAAAAGGCAAACCGACGAAACGAATCGTACGTACTTTAACAACTGAATCTTCCGGAGGTAATCGCCTTACGTATGAAAAAGAGCTGTTGAACTCCAGGAAAAATAGCCATTTCTGCAAAACGAATCTGCCCGTCGCTCAGGGTGAATTCCCCTCGCAATCCCAGAGATTCTTCGCCCCGATAAATCGGGGCCCAGAATGACAGGAGTGGCCGGGGACCTGGCAATGACACGCCGGTAGGATGCGAATTCCAGGGACACCATACCAATTAGGTCTACTGCAAATCAGGTATTATGTCCCCAGAATACCTTAAGGAGGTTTTTCACTGCACAAAAGGGCGGAATGTGTGATGCACCGAATCGCTGTTGCACTTTTCTGACTTTCGTGCAATCTCTTTGAAGCCAAAGCCACTAGCGTCCCGTGGAGAATAGTTGAGACATGACTTTTCGTTGCCAAGAGATACCTCTTCTCCGACCAGAACGGGTGAGAGATTCAAGAGACACGGGCAGAGCTGGGCTACTGAGCGAGTGAACAATCTTCCCAAACTACAGACGTTGTGCTACAATAAGAGCGACTGGGAGGCGGTCTGGCAAGGCAAGGACTGAATTTCCCCCAACAAATTAGCACAACCACAAATTCCGGGCAACAACTTCAGGAGGTCTTCCTCAAAAAAGAGAAATAACAATGGCTAAAGGAAGAAGCATCAACCTGGATAGTGATGAGATATTGGCTGAAGGCTTACTCAGCGATGAAGCCGAAGTTGAAGATGTCAGCGTCATAGTCGAGGAAGTTGAAGAGAAAGAAGAAATCGAAGAATTCCTTCCCGATGAAGCTGAAGAGAGCAAGCCTCCGGCAGCACTAGGGGAATACGAGGTAATTGACGACTCAACTCGTATGTATCTTCAGGAACTCGGCAAGGTGCCGCTGCTTACAGCTCACGAAGAGAAGGTACTATCCCGGAAGATAGAGCTGGGTAGATACGTAGAAAGGCTCAAGGATAACCACTTCAGGGAATACCATGAATTCCCTTCACCCATTGACATAGTTATTCACGTAATTTCTCAATTATCCAAGGGATATCCCGTTGTTCGGATTATTGAAGAGCGTATTGGTATCGATCCCTCCAGCAATGTGGTAGAGACGACCAAGAATCCTGAATTTCGCTCCGCCATCGACGTTGTTACAGATGCATCGCTAATAGCTGCAATCGCTAAGGGGATAGATAAAGAGACCACTGCGGCCGAAGAAGCCACAGTAAATCTTTCCATAAACAGTCAACTTTTGCCCCCGCAATTGCTAGAGCTCCTGGCTAGAGATAAAACTTCATGGCAGAAACTAAAGGCCCTCCTGACTAACAACATGTTCCTGGCTCAACTCGATTCTCACAGCAGTGAGTGCAAAGCTTACTTTGAAAAGGTGAGGACCGAAGCAGAAGCATCAGAAAGGCACCTCACTGAAGCAAACCTGCGCCTGGTGGTTAGCATAGCTAAGAAGTATATCGCGCATGGCATGTCCTTCCTTGACTTTATCCAGGAAGGGAATATTGGCCTCCTCCGAGCTATAGATAAGTTTCAGTATAGAAGAGGCTACAAGTTCAGTACCTACGCCACCTGGTGGATCAGGCAAGGTATCACTCGATCTAGAGCTGACCAATCCCGTACCATTCGCATTCCGGTACACATGGTAGACACAATGAACAAGCTATCACGCACAACACGACAGTTAATTCAAGAACTTG
>Ga0307431_1000550_pt1 | contig 24682 bp, 31 predicted proteins | sample SalMarWE160170MG_FD_202155 | JGI IMG/M metagenome (GOLD analysis project Ga0307431, IMG submission 202155) | Salt marsh sediment microbial communities from the Plum Island Ecosystem LTER, Massachusetts, United States - WE1603-170 | ecosystem: Environmental > Aquatic > Marine > Intertidal zone >...
TTATTAAGCAATATTTTGTTATGGCAATAGTTATTAGTTTCATAGTAGCGTTTGCTTTAATTGTAAAAGAAAATATAGATTTAAAGAAAAATGCTATAACATTAAATAATTTGCGGGAAGAATATAGAGAATTAATTAGTGAAGATTCGTCTGGCTATATTACAGATTATAAATATTGGGTTGAAAGATATGAAGATTTAAGAAGTAAATATTTAGAGCAGTTACAATATCTTAGCGAAGAAGATTTAGACTATGAAATTTATACTATTACTGGATATTCAGCAAATGATATAGAAGGGCAAGGGACTACATCCACAACTTCTATAGGATTTAAGCTCAATGCTCAGTATATGGATTATATTAATATAGTTGCAGTTGACCCGGATATTATCCCTTATGGTTCTTATGTATTCATAAAAGCAGACTGGAATAGAGATGGGTATATATGTGAAAAGATGTTTATTGCAGGCGATTGTGGGGGAGATATAAAAGGACAAAGAATTGATGTGTATTTTAGCAGTAAAACAGAAGCTGAGAAATTTGGGATACAAGGTTGCCCTGTAAAAGTAATGTTACCGGAAGAAAAATAAATATAAAAAATAGCTATAAAATGTTATAATATAAGGTAGGAGATGATGTTTATGAAAACTGGAGAATTAACAGAAAGAGAGAAAAGATTCAGTATTTTATTAGGCAATGAAGATTATGAAATGTTGTTTAAAGAGTTTCCAGAAAGCAAAAAAGTTATTAAAAATACATATGCTTATATAGGCTATAGCATTAGGAAAGAATGGAAAACTCTGATAAGAGAAATATTAAAAACTAAACCTTTTATATTCTTGTTAAAAGTTTTTAGAGCTAAAGAGAGTAAATAAAAAATTAGATATAATAAAAAACAGGTAAGATGTTATGTATTTTGCTTGTTTTATTTTTTAGGATAGATTTTTATGAAAACAAAACTAACTCCTGAACTACAGAAAAACTTAATTAAGTATATAGAAGATGGTAGCTATATAGTAGTAGCCTGTAAAGCGGTGGGAATTAGTAAAGTTACTTTTTATGATTGGATTAAAAGAGGAGAAGCTGGGGAAAAATTATATCTTAACTTTCTTAACGCAATTCAACAAGCTACAGCTCAAGGAGAAATAGAGATACTTGAAGAGATTCGTCCACAAGTTAGAAAAGATTGGCGTGTAGGAATGGAGATACTAGCCAGAAAATACCCACAAAGATGGGCAAGAAGAGATAAATTAGAAGTAAAAACTAAAAAGACAGTTATATCTAAACAAGTAATAGAATTTAGAAAAGCTGAAAAAGTATTAACAGATGAAGAACGAGGACAATTTATTAAGATAGCTTTAAAGACAGAAAAGGAGATTTCCGGTAATGGCAATAGACCTACAGCTGATAAATAAATATTTAAAGATGCCGGATAATGAAAGAGCTATATACCTGGCTGAAAATGATTGTATATATTTTGGAGAGCGGTATATAAAGCCTTTTGACGTAAAGTGGACATCAAAAACAGCATTATTGCACTATGATTTAATAGACTCAATTCTAAAATATGATAGATTGCAGGTCCATGTACCATTTGAGCACGCTAAGACTACCTGGATTTCTATAGTATTTCCTTTATGGCAAATTGTGAAAGATACTAATGTCCAGATACTTTTAATATCATCTACACCCAAATTAGTGCAGAAGTGTCTATCAGTTATTAGCTGGCACTTGCTTAACAATCAATTACTACTGCATGATTTTCCATATTTAAAGAAAAATGAAGAAATACAGAAATGGACAGATTATCAGATATATGTAGATAGGAATAGCATATCTAAAGACCCTACTATAGAGGTAGTAGGAGTTGGAGGAGATATTTTAGGAGGTAGATATAATCATATAATAGGCGATGATGTATGCAATAGAAAAAATACAAATACTTTAATGTTAAGAAATAAGATGGAAGACTGGTGGCTAAATGATGTTACTTCTCGTGTAGTAGAAGGTGGGCACATAGCAAATATAGGCACTATGCAGCATAAAGATGATTTAGGGAATAGATTAGCAAAAAAGAAAAGATACCATTATATAAAGAAGCCAGCAATAATAGATGAAGAAAAGGGGATTACTTTATGGCCTGATAAATTTCCTATCGATAAAATGATAGCAAAAAGGGAAGAAGTTGGTACGCTCATTTTTGAACGTAGCTGGCAGAGTAATTTGAAAGTATTTGAAGGGTGTATATTAAAACCCGAATGGTTGCATTATTATAAAGACTATGAAATAAATCAAGATGAGTTAAGAATATATTTTGGTGTTGATCCTGATATTGCAGAAGCTGGAATTGATATAGTAGAGGCAAGTAAACATTGCTGGTTTGTAATTGCTGTTTTAGGATGGCATCAAGCGACTAATAAAGTATATGTATTAAAGACTTATTATAATGTATTATCATTTCCCCAGCAGGTAAGCCAGATTGTAAAACATTATGAAACGTATCATCCGGTAAAAATATTAGTAGAAGATAATTATTACCAGAAAGCATTAAAGCAGCAAGTATTTCTACAGGGATTGCCAGTATTAGGGGTAAGAAGCTCTAAGTCAAAGCCAATTAGGATAGAATCAAGAAGTGTAGATTATGAAAGTGGCAGAATAAATATATTAGAAAGCCAGCATGAGTTTATTTCAGAATGGGTAAATTATGGAGACCCGGATTATAAGAATGATATTTTAGATGCAGTTGATATATGTATGCGGGGAATCCCACGTAAAATGGTAGATCAAGTTGTAGGCGGGGGAGTTATATGATACATAAATATATGAAGTAGTATTATAATAGAAAAGAGGTGAATTATATGAATAAAAGAAATGAGATAGGAAAAGAAAATGAAGTAAAAAATCTAATTACTGGTGGAATACTTTATGATAACGGGGATATAGAATCTTTTGAAGAAATAGAAAAAAGAAAGGAAAATAAAAAAGTAAAAGGTCAGAAGGATTTCGGAGATATACAAACAGATAAACTAAAAGAGACTGCACAGCGATTTGGAAGTATATCTGGACTTATAGCGCCACCTTATGAAATGCTAAACCTAACTAGATTGCCATTAGTAAATACGTTCCACAGTAAATGCATAAATGTAAAAGCAACTGATGCTGTAGGCAAAGGGTATAAGATAGTGCTAAAAGAGGATATGGCGAAAAATGATACGCAACTTAATATGCTAAAAGATTTTATAAAGAATGCTCCAGAACCGGGTAGAACATTTGGGCAGACTATAAAAAATTGGATAGTAGATAGATATACTACAGGGAACGGAGCTATAGAAATTGCAAGAGATATAAAGAAAATACCAAGTTTATTTGTCCATATTCCATTTTACACTTTGCAGGTGCATGAAGACTGTAAAAGATGGTGCCATATAGTTAATGCAGATACAGTGTGGTTTAAAAGATTTGGGATAGAACAGAACTATAGCAAAAAAGATGGGGAAGAAATGGGCAAGTTTGATAGGAGTGAAAGTGCTCATGAGCTATTATTATTGCAGAATTATACATCTCTATCCAGCTATTACGGAATACCCGAAGCTATACCAGCAATAGGGGCAATAATGGGGAATAAATATGAAAGTGATTATAATCTACAGTTTTTCCAGAATAACGCTATACCAAGATATGTTATCATTATAAGAGGTGGCAGACTTGACGCAAAGCTAAAAGGGAAGATAAAAGATTATTTTACAAGGGAAATAAAGAAGAATGCTCATGCCACTTTATTTATGGAGTTACCGGCTACTGATATAAACTTGCCTAAAGTAGAAGTAGAATTTAAAGAATTAGATGTTCATGAGAAGGATTCAAGTTTCAGGTTATATAGAAAAAATATGATAGAAGAAGTATTGGTGGCTAATGGTGTGCCTGCGTATAAGTTAGGGCTTGCTATAGTAGGGACTTTAGGCGGTAATTTAGGAGAAGAGTTAATAGATAATTACGTATTTGGCGAGATAGAACCATTGCAAACAGAGATAGAGGATTTAATCTATATGGTAACAAGTGAATTTGCACCCAATTATATGATAAAATTCAATGATTTAGATATTAAAAATGAAGAAAGACTTGCTAAGATAAATACACAATATGTCAAAGGTTCTATTATGAGCCTAAATGAAGCCAGAGAAGACGCTGGAAGATGTAACGTAGGAGAAGCCGGAGATAAGCTATATATTTTTACACCAGCCGGGGCTATAGAAATTGCAACTGTACCTACTAAGAAAGGAGGTAAGCAAGTTAATAGAAAATATGAAGATAAGATAAAAGAGTTTAAGGAGGAATTAAACGAATATGAAAAGTAAATTAGAAAGGAGAATTAATAATGGTTAAATATGGTAGCAGAGATGGACATGGTAGAGGGGTAGGAGTATCTGGAGGAGGTAGACGCAATGCAAATACAAAACCGTGCCCTACACCTAAGACAAGTGGCAGTTCTGGATATGGCACTGGAAGAGGTAGAGGCTCTGGAGTAAATAGAAGAGGCAAATAGTTATGAAAAAGATAGTTTTATTTTTATGTATAATTTTAATATTAGTTTTTATTCCAAATGTTATCTATGCTGATAATAAAGTACCAGATATATGGCCTACATGGGGCAAAGTAACTTCTCTATTTGAAGAAGTAAGAGCTACACATATTCATATGGGGTTAGATATAGCAAATCATACTGGCACTTTTATATATGCGACTATGGACGGAGAAGTTGTATACGCAGACTGGGACGGTGGATTTGGCAATAAGATAGTAATAGAGCAGGATAACTATAAAACTATATATGCACATCTAAATAGGATTTATGTAGATGTAGGCGATAGAGTACAAGTAGGCGAGATAATTGCGACAATGGGTAATACTGGACATAGCACAGGATCACACCTGCATTATGAAGTAATAAGAAATGATATTAACCAAGACCCATTAGAATATTTACCATGAAGGAGAAGATATGAATTTAAGTTATTTAGGAATGATTATAGGAGGGATTATACTTGCAGTGATTTATTTTACTTTGATAAGAAGATATATTAATAAAAATAAATTATAATGGAGGTAAAAAATGGATAAGATTGTAGATTATATAATAAGAGTAGAGGCAGATAACCCTAAAGTCTTTGGTATAGTAGGTGGAAGAATCAAAGCATTGCAATTAGAATTAATGGATAAATTTCCATTAGAGAATATTGAATTTTTTAAAAGCTATAAAGGAGAAAGAAATAATCAAAAAATCAGCATTAACAAATCTCGATAATATATCTGAAGCTAATACGCAGGCAGCAGAAGGCAAGCTATCTGATTATATAGTAGCTTTGCAGGGGTATTTTAGAAAGCAAGAAGATAACTTTATAGATTATTTTGTAAAGCATAGAAAGAAGCTATCTAAGATAAAACCTGTAAATCCTGATAAGCTAACTGGAGATAAGAAACCAAAGAATAAATTACTGCAGAGCTTTATTGATAGTTATGATTTTAGAAAGCAAGAAGATGACTTGCTGACAATCCTAAAATTCATACATCACAATACTACGCCTCATGGGATAACAAATGCAATTACTCTGATAAATCAAGTAGCTAAAATAAAAGGATATAAAAGAAGAAAAAAAACAATTACTGAAAAAGTAATAAGATTATTTAAAATTGATATAGCCGATACGGTAGAGTATGTCAATAGTCCACAGTTTGCAGCTGATGCCCAGAGTTATATACAAAATAATTATGATGAGTTTTTGTCAGGGGCAAAAGAGATAAGTAAGAATATAAATTCTGAAACATCGTCTTTGATTTATAATCAGTTATATGAAGGTATAGAAAAATTAGAATCAATGGACGATTTGGCTATAAGGGTAGGTAATGTATATGATGGGTGCAGCCAGTCAAGAGCTTTGATGATTGCACGTACTGAAACTTTAAGGTCATTTAACACAGCTACTATTGATAGTTATAAAGTTGCTAAGATAAAAAAGGCACAGATATTAATAGCGAATGATGAGAGGACATGTGAGATATGTTTGGGGCTAAGCGGGCTTATAATGCCAGTAGATGAGGCAAGGAGTTGTTTGCCAGTGCACCCGCGATGTAGATGCACCTGGATTGTAGTAATAGGAGAACCGATACTTGCAGAACCTAAATTAGCAGATGTACAAAATGTTATTAGAGATAATCCTAAAATTCCTATAGCTGAATTTATTAAAGTGCCTAAAATGCCATCTAGAAGCAATCTTGATAAAGCTCTAGTAAAACTTGAAGAAAAAATAAAGAATAAAGGAATAGAAAAAGCCTATGTTTTAAATGAGAACGGAGACATTCTTTTAGTTAAACAAGGTACATCTATGGATGTTAGTTTTACAAAAAAAGAAATAGGAAAAATAAAAAATCATATTTTAACTCATAATCATCCTGGAAATGGACATAGTTTTTCTTTTAATGATTTGAATTTTGCTTCTGATATGAATTTAAAGGAAATTCGAGCTATTAGCCATACGTATAATTATAAATATAGTATGAAACCAAAACTTGGAAAGAATTGGCCTTTGGGTGATGATTTGATTGCAGAATTTAAATTTCAACAAGATAAATTATTTGAGAAATATATGGGGCAAGTATATGATAAAACAAAAAAAATAAGTTGGCGAGAAGCAAGTGAAATGTTATCAAATAAAATAAATGAAAATATAGCTAAAAAATTTGATTTAATATATACTAGGAAAATATGAAAATAAAAGATAAAAACACAATAGTTCTTGATGATACATTAAATTATCTTGGAATGTTTAGTAAAATTTGTATTTTTTGTAAACATTATATTATAGGTAAACAAGATTTTGAGAAAAAAATTCCAGGATTTTGTAAAGCATTTCCAAAAGGTATTCCGAAAGATATATGGTTAGGAAAGAATAATCATAAAAAACCATATAAAGGAGATAATGATATACAATTTGAATTAAAAAAATAGATTTTACAAATAAAAAAAGTATGTTACAATAAATAAAAAATTAAATAGATATACGAGTGTCTAAGATGTAATAAAAAATATTATGTTTTAGGCACTTTTTTTATTGAAAGGAAAGATTATGAAAGCTAAAACTCTTAATGATATTACTTATAAAGATAAGTGGTATAAAATTGGCACTATAATTGATGTAGATGAAAAAGATGTAGAGAAGTTAGAAAGTATTGGAGCTATTCAAAGTTTAGAAACAATTTCAAAAGCTAAAGAGATAAAAATTAATGTTATTAAAAATCCTGTAAATCCTAAAGTAGAAATGGAAGAGAGACCAAAAAGAAAATATAATAAACGGAATAAAGATTTTAAGAAGAGGCGATTTTAAATGCCATTACCAAAACCAAAAGATAATGAAGAGCAGTCTACATTTGTATCAAGGTGTATGGATAACGATACTATAAAAAAAGAATACCCTGACCAGAAGCAAAGACTTGCAGTTTGTTTTTCTCAATTTAGAAGAAGAAAGAAAGGTGAAGATATGAAAGATTTTATAACAATCCCAGTAGATAATAAGGTAGCGGTAGATGTGGACACTAAAGTTATTACCATTTCTGATAGGCTGGGGATAGACGCCTTATATACTTTTAACCGGAAGAAAATTATTGAGTATTATTTTAACAAAGAAAAAGAATGGGATGAAGAAAAAGCTGTTGAATGGTATAACGAGCATAAATCTGTTGAACCACAGCCAGAAGAACAGGCAAAGAAATTTTTTAAAGTTGATAATGAGAAGCGGATAGTGTACGGCGTAGCACTTGTGCCTTATGAAGTAGATTTACAAGGGGATATCTTAACCGAGGAATCCATAGAAGAAGCGGTACATCTTTTTGCAAAGAGTTTCCAAGATGTGGGAGCAATGCATACTAGGGTAACTGGTTTAGGTACGATGCTTGAAACTTATGTAGCTCCAGTAGATTTTGAAATGAATGGAGTAAAAGTAAAAAAGGGAAGTTGGGTTTTAGTTACTGAAGCATCTCAAAATGTCTGGGAGAAAATTAAAAATAACGAGCTTGTAGGATATTCGATTGAATATGAAGGTGAAAGAACACCTATAGAAATTTAAAGGGGGAAGGAGTATGAAAATAAATTGGCTAAAAATTACTAAATTACCAAAAGTTGATTATGTTAATAGACCTGCAATTGATAAAAGATTTATTGCGATAAAGATGATGGAATATAAAAATGTTATTCCATTTAAGAAAACTAAGGCACTTCCAGAAGCGACTACATGGGATGCTGGAGCGGAAGTCAAAAAGGCAGATGTAAAAGATTTGAAAGTAATGTGTACTTGGTATGATGAGAAGGATGCAGATAGTAAAGGTGCATATAAATTACCTCATCATAATGCAGGTAGTGGTTATCCAGTTAATTGGAATGGCGTAAAAGCAGCAATGGGGGCTTTGATGGGTGCTCGTGGTAGTGTTATGCTGCCTGACTCTGACCGGAAAGGGGTATACAACCATTTAGCAAAGCATTATAAGCAGTTTGATAAAGAAGTCCCAGAGTTTAAAACAGCAGATGAGCTGGAAAAATCTTTTGTAGATAAAATAGGAGATAAAATTAAAAGTAAGCTTGGATTTGTCGAGACCAAGATAGGGAGAGTGTTGAGCAAAACAAATGAGACAAAGTTGCTTAATGCCGCCTCAAGTATCGTAAAGGCAGGGGAAACCATACAGGCGGTGCTTGCGAGTGTAAGCAAAAATTATAAAAAGGAGGGTAGTGATATGGACGAGAAAGAAGTGAAAGATATAGTAGAAAAAGCTATTGACGAGAAAATGGGTACATTTAAAAAAGCTATAGAAGATAAATTAGAAGAATTGTTATCCAAGAATGAAGAGGAAGATGAAGAAAATGACGATGAAAACAAGGATGAAGATGAGGATAATGAGGATGAGAACAAGGAAGAGGAAGAAAGCGATGATGATGATTCTGAAAAAAATAAAAAGAAAAAAGTATCCAAGAAAAAATCTAAAGAGTCAAAAAGCAAAGATGAAGAATTGTTAAATAGCATAACTGATATTATTGAGAAAAAAGTTAATGAAGTAAAATCTGATGTTGATAATATTAAGAAAGAGCTTAATATAAAGCCGGAATCAGATAAGAAGAAAACTAACAAAAAAGAAGTTGATAAAGAGGAAAAAGATGATGAAGTTAGCTATGATGGAGTATTTGGAATAAAAGGTATATAAATAAAAAGTAAAATTATAAGTAAAGGAGTTGAAATATATGTTAACGAATGAACAATTATTAGAGGAGTTGAATAAGAAGGTTTTTGGTAATAAAGATATATTTACCGATTCAGACCTGTCAAGTGCCGGACTTCTAAATGCAAGACAGCTTACCCAGTTTATTGAAGAAACTTTGGAGAGGGCTGTAATGCGTAAAGAGTGCAGGCATGATAAGGGTTCTGAAAAACAGCTTGACTTAGATAAGATAGAATTTTCAGATTTGATAATTCAAACTCCAGCAAGTGAAGGAACTGCACATACTACTACTACAGCGCCTAGTACAAGCCAGGTTAGTATTAGCACTGTTGAGTATCTGGTAGCGGTAGATTTGGGTTGGAGTTCACTTAGAAATTCGATAGAAAAAGCTGGATTTGAAAATAGGTTAATGAAAAGGATATCAAGGAAAGCCGGTACTGACTTAGAAGCTGTTGCCGTAAATTCTAATACCTCAACAGGTAGTGGAGTTTATGATGATAATGCTGGTTGGTTCCAGGTAGGAGCAACTGACCATGAAGTTGACCATGCAAGTGGTGAATTTGCTTCTACAGCAGATAAGACTATTACGCTTTTTGATAATATGTTGGATGCTTTGCCTAAAAAGTATATGGATAGTACCAATTTGAAAGCATGGAGATTTTATGTGCACGTTGATATAGAGTGGTTGTATCGTAGATGGCTAACTGCTATAGGGGCAACTCATGCAGGAGCTATGAATTACTTAATTGATAATCCGCCAATATTTTATCAGGGAATACCTGTTATTGGAGTACCGAGATTGGCAAGAACTTCTGCAGGTACACCATCTTATTACTTGTCAAAGGCAATGCTTTGTCATCCAAAGAACCTAATTGAATATATCCAGACTGATATGCAGTTTGTTTCTGAAAATAAGCCAAGGAAACGCCAGATAGAAATAACTGGTACAATTAATGTTGATTGGCAGATTGAAGAGACTGACGCTGTCGTGGTCGCCAAAGACATAAAACATAGTCTTGGAACGGATTAATATCAAAACTTAATATAGAGGAGCTTAAGATGGAAAATAAAGACAGCAAAAAGGTGTTGGCTATCTTGAAGAAGAAGAAGACATATACTTACAATAATGTAATGTATATAAAAGATAGTCCTAATCCTATAGATATAAAGACTGCGAGATATTTGAAGTACACTGGATTATTTTCATTTGAGAAGATAAGGTAGGTGGAAATTGAGATATAGAGCAACTTTGATTAAGGGCAAGACTTTTAGTTTTGGTAAGTATTCTTTTGATGCTAGAGATAATAGATCACAAATAGTATCTGATGGGGTTATGGATATACTTAGCAGAAGTGGTAAATTTAAGTTTGAGGAAATAGAAAAATCAGTAGCCAATTCAAATATAATAGAATCTAAAATAATCAAACCAGAAATAATTGAATCTAAAACTATAACACCAGAAATATTTGTTTTGATCGATTGGATAGAAGAAGCAACTGGATATGGCAATATAGCTAAAAAACTGCTAAAAAAATATTCAGGTACTATAAAATATGTTCAAAAAGGACATGAGTTTAGAGATAATTTAGATTTAAAAGATGTACCTCATGAAAGTTATGTAATTCAATTAACTACCCCGAACTGTTTCAGAAAGTTAGAAAATGTTAAAAAGCGTATTGGCTTTACTATGTTTGAAACTACTAAAATCCCTAAAGACTGGCCTAAGATATGCAATAATACTTTAGATTTGCTAATAGTGCCTTCAAAGGAAAATAAAAAAGTGTTTAAGAATTGCGGAGTAAAAATACCTATTAAAGTTATACCTTTATGGGTAGATAGCACTTATAAATATTATAATAGGCCAGAAGGGAAAACATTTACTTTTTTATTTGTGGGTTCAGTGGATACCCATAATCGCAAAGGGTGGTATGAACTAGTAAAAGCATTTAAGCAAGAGTTTAAAAATGAAGATGTGCGACTAATACTTAAATGTTTACACTTAAATATCCATGAGGTTATGGTAGAAAAAATACTAAAAGATAAGAGAATAAAATTTATTAGAGAAAAATATAGCAATAAAAAGTTAAACGAGTTGTATAGACAAGCTGATTGTTTTGTATTTCCTTCGCATGGTGAAGGGTTTGGATTGCCTCCATTAGAAGCGATGAGTACAGGACTCCCTACGATAGTTACTAATTGGATGGGATGTAAAGAATTTGCTGATAATAAAATATGTTATCCGATTAAAGTTAAAAAGCTGGAAGAAGCATTATACCCTGATAACTATGGAGATGTAGGAGATTGGGCTTATGTAGATGTAAAAGAAGTTAGAAAACAGATGAGATATGTTTATGAAAACCAAAAAGAAGCTAAAGAGAAAGGGAAGTTGGCAGCTAAAATTGTTAATAAGAAATTTAGGTTTAGGCATTTTACAGAAGCTTTGGAAGAGATTATCAAACCTAAAATAAAAAAAATAGGATTTGTGCCTCATCAGAGCATTAATAGAAAAAATATTGCTGCCGGGACAAGACTTAGAGTATTAAATATAACGCCACATCTTGATTGTGTAGTAAGCGAAAATTATGAAGAATTGAAAGATTGTAAAGTTGTCATATTGCAAGCGAGATGGTTACCAGATGATATAATGCTTGCTAAAAGGTTATATGAAAATGGCGTTAAGTTGATATTTGACACTACCGATCCTCATTGGGATACAGAAAATTTTGACATGACAGGTAAGAAAAGAAAAGCTTTTGACCAGCTACTTAGATTCATAAGTTTGATGACTTTTCCAACTAAGAATTTAAAAAAATCATTTTTGAATTATAGAAATGATAAAGAAATTGCAATAATCCCCGATAGTATAGATTTATCAAAACATAATAAAACTAAAAAACATACAAAGAAAAAACAATATACTATATGCTGGTTTGGATGTAGGGTAAATATAGCTTCTTTGGATTTAGCGAGAGAGGATTTAGAGAAATTAGGTAAAGAATTTAATCTCAAATTATTGGCTTTGTATGATCAAGGATACAAGAAGCAGGCAAGTGATATGAAAGATAAGAATGATATTATATGGAAAGTTAAACCATATAAAAATCTTGGGCTTGAAATTAGGGAGTGGAGTGATGAAGCTACGATAGAATCTATACTTGAAAGTGATATAGTTATAAACCCTAAATTTACCAACTGGAAGAAATATAAATCAAGTAATAAATCAAGGAAAGCATTGGCTTTAGGAGTTCCAGCAGTAGAAAAAGATTATTATAATGAGATTAAAAGACTTCTATTGTCTGTTAGATTAAGAAATAAGATAGGCAAAGAAGGTAAAAAGTTTGTAAAGAAATATGATAGTAATGTAATTGCTGAAAAGATAGATAGGTTATGTAATAAATTAATTAATCGGAGATATAAGAAAAAGAAAAAGAAAATTGCTGTAGTAACAGCTATCGCTGGAAGATTTGATTATTTGCACGAGCCAGAATTTTGTGATGATAATGTAGATTATTTTGCATTTATAGATGGAGAGCATAATGATAATGTAAGGGAAGATTTTAAACTTGTTAAGAAATGCGGGCGAGTATTATTTCACGATGCTGCTCCGGAATTTAGATTTGTTCACAAATTTATTAAAGAATTAGGGCTGCAAAGAATAGGGAATATAGCATATTGGGAGGCAAATAAATGAAAACGATAGGGCTTATCGGAGGCATGAGTTGGGAATCATCTGATATATATTACCAAATTATAAATAGAGAAGTAGGGAATAAGTTAGGTGACCTAAATTCTGCCGATATAGTAATGTATAGTATCAATTTTTATGAGCTTGAAAAGCTACAAAGAAATAAACGCTGGATAGAAGCAGAACAGATAATAGCCAAAACAGCAAAAAAGATAGAATTGGCAGGAGCTGAATTTATAGTAATTTGTTCTGTTACCGGACACGAAGGGATAGGAATAATAGAAAATGAAATTAATGTCCCTATACTTCATATAGCAGATTGCATAAATAAAAGAATTGTAGGTTTAAAAAAAGTAGGACTCTTGGGTACAATCTATACTATGGAAAAGGATTATTTTAAAAAGAAAATAAATGCAGAAGTCATTATACCAAATAAAGAAGATAGAATATTCATAAATAATGTTATTTACAATGAGATAATTCAAGGTAAATTACTTGATAACTCAAGAAATAAATATAAAAAAATTATAGAAAAGTTAGTTAAAGAAGGAGCAGAAGGAATTATATTGGGCTGTACTGAAATACCATTACTGATAAAGCAGGAAGATTGTAGCGTTTCTGTTTTTAGCAGTACTGAAATACATGCAAAAGAAGCAGTAAATTATTCACTTAGAACAAATCAAGCTGACTGGGAGGATATATCTTGAAAAAGGAGAAGCAAATAATTTTAGATTGTGATGCTATTATTGTAAATTATAATAGGCCTAAAGAAACTACACTAACTATTAAAAGCCTAAAAGCAAATAATAAGCTAAATAGTATAATCCTTATTGATAATGGAAGTAAAGATTTAGATTATCTTAATGATTTGCAAGTAGATAAAATTATAAAAAATAAAACTAATATAGGGCAAGCGGCAGCAACTAATCAAGGTCATGCACTTGCATATTCCAAATATATATTAACAATGCATAATGATGTTGTAGTTAATGATTGTAATTGGATTGGGAGAGCTATAGATTTTTTAGAACAAAATAAAAAGGCAGGATTGATATCACTTGCGGGCTGGAAAGGTACTGCACATAATAGTATTATTACCAGCTTATTAGATATATTAAAATCTTATCCACATGCTATAAAATATTTTGATAGTGAAGGAGAATTTATAAAAGTATGTCGTGTTGATAGCGTTGTAAGCATTTATAGAAATTTAGGTATTAATGCAGATATTCATTTTGGGGCAGTAGGTACTTCTTTTTTCTTAGAATATCTCCATTTAGGGTATGAAATATATGTTATGAAAGTTAAAAATGGAATACATCTTAAAGGAAGTAGTATGGATTATAAAAGTAAGGAATTTCTTAGACAAAGAAAACTTGTAGGAAAGATTCACGAAGATAAATTAAAAGAATATAAATTATTTGGTTACAAGGAGAATAAATGAATTATTTAAAATACATAGATATAATAATTCCTACAAGCGATAAAGATAATAAATTATTTAAGAATTGCTATAACTTAGTAAAGCAGACCACCAAACAATTTAATATATTTATAAATACATGTAATGCAGATGATAATTTTTCTAAGAGTATAAATAAAATAATGAAAATAGCTAATTCAGAATTTATCTGTTTGCTAAATGATGATACAGAACCTAAAAAAGATTGGTTATTACACTTAATTGATAGAATGGAATCTGATAAAAAGATTGGGATTTGTGGTTCTAAACTTTTATATCCTGATACAAACATAATTCAACATGCTGGAATAGGATTTGAAAATAATAGCACAATATTATATGGTAGAGGTGAAAATGATAGCATAGAATATAGCATTGCTAAAGAAATTAATTTTATTACGTTTGCATGCGTACTTTTAAGAAAAGAGATGATAGATGATATAGGACTTTTAGATGAGCAGTTTAGTTTTTTTTATGAGGATATAGATTATTGCATGAGAGCAAGAAAATCTGGTTGGAAAGTATTTTATGAACCTAAGTCAATTCTCTATCATCATGAAAGTGCAACTATAAATAAAAATAATTTAGCATATTTATGTAATGAGAGTAAAAGAAAATTTTTAAGGAAATGGAGTAAGGAGGAAATATGAGTTGGCCTACAGTTTTAAGCATAAAAGCATATTCAGCAGATGTCCCAGAAGTAGTTGCGTCTTCCGATAGTGTAATAGAAGGCAAAATAGATGACGCAAAAATATTTATAAAAAATCATTGTAAGCAGGAATTTGATAATCCGGAAGAAGCGGGTACTACTAAATATTTTAATGGAAATGATAGTGATGTGTTAGATTTGTATCCACGATGCACAGCAGTTACAGCAATTGTTGATAGCACTTATGATTTTACGAGTTTAGTAAATTTAAAGTATGCTAATAATTATTCTTACTTAGAGGCAGATTATCCCGTATATGGTTACGGTGCAAGATATAGGGTAAGAGATAGATTAGACCCTGATAAAAAAATGTTTATGCTGGGTTCTAATAATATTCAAGTAACCGGAACATGGGGCTGGGATGCGATACCAGAAGATATTATAAACGCTTGTAAAGAAATAGTAGAGAGGTTAATTTTAAAACGATTAGATATCCGGCAGTGGCTGACACCTTTTAAAAGTGAAAGAACTGGTGATGGGTATTCGTATAATAAAGCAGAAGCAGGCTCATCTATATTGGATTACGAACTGGCTAGTAAGCTTGACCCATATATATATAATTTGGCAAATATAACTAAATTGTGAGGAGTCATGCAGGCATTAACAAATTGCAGTATTAATATAAGTTCAAGGACAACAGGCGATGATGACGTTCACGGGAATAAGCAATATGCGTATGTTAACACGCTTGAAAGTGAAAGAGCAAGGCAGTCTATCAAAGTCTTGAATAAGTTGACTGACAATAAAAATTGGATTACTTATAAGGTGCGGCATTTTGTTATTAAAGATGTTACTACCGATATAACAGATGCAACCCATGTAGTTTATGATAGCAAATATTATAAGATTGAAAAGATAATTGAACCTGAAAGTTTTGGACGTATTAAACATAGAACAATAGAATGTGAGTATAAGGGAGGTAAGGGATAATATGGCTGGCGAGGGAACAATTACACTAAAACTTAAAAAAGGCGACCAGCAAAAGCTAAATATAGCACTACAGGAGTTAGCACTAAAAGCAGATGCTAATACTCCTATTGTATTAGCACAGGCAGGACATGTTGGAGTTTCTTCTTGTAAGAGAAATTGTAATGTAGGCACTTCTGGTGAATTAAGAGCAAGTATTGGAAATCCTACAAAAAATGGAATATTTAATTTGGGGAGAAATAGTATCATATTCGGCACAGCAGTCAATTACGCAATATATGTAGAAAATGGAACTAAACCACATGTAATAAAACCTGTAAAAGCAAAAATGTTAGCATGGCAAAAAGGAGCAGTAGCGCAAAAAATAAAAGTATCATCAGGAGGAATTTCAAGAGGAGCGTTGCAGTATAGAACTTCAGGAGGAAAACTAACAACGACAAAGAAGCAAGGAGAATGGGTCTTTGCTAAAGAAGTTCATCATCCGGGATATATAGGTTCTCATTTTATGTTGCGTGGAGTAGAGCAGGCAGTTCCAGCTATGGTAAAAGTATTATCGGGGGTGCTTAGAGGATGAGTGAAGTTATTAATGATATAAGAATATGGCTTTTAACAGAATCTACGATTACAGATTTAGTCAGCACGAGAATATGGAAGTATAGCTGCAGAACTATAAACGATGAGATATTTGGGCTTAGTGGTTTGAGAGCTTTAGTTATAGATGTACTTCCCGGATTTTCTAATAATCCAATGTCAAGCCAGCAAAATGGAATTTTAGAAGTAAAATATTATGCGTCAAATACAATAAGCGATGGTAAGAAGACTGCCGACGATGGAGATGATAGGTGCTGGAGTATGTATTATCCGATAGATGACAAAGTATTAAATCGTAAAAGCAGAGAAACAAAAAGTTTAACAGATTTTTTAGTATTAGGATTATTTAGAAATGGAGAGCCACTTCTACAATTTGATGAAGAACAAAGCTGTCCGTATATAGTAGTAAATTATGAATTTGAATATATATTAAAATGACGAAAGGATAACAATGATTACAAAAGAAAAAATGGATTACGAAAGAGAAAAGGTAAAAAAGTTAGAGGAAAAGATTGTAAAGATAGGCGGGAGATTTAATACTCCGTTAATTAATGTAGACGCAAATATAAAAGTTATAAAAGATATACTATTAGAAAATAATTTAGTGGAAAAGAATGTATATGAATTAGAATATTTAAAAAAAGTTCAAATTATTTTAGAAAACATTTTAGTAGAAATTAAAAAAATGAAGAAAGAAAAATCAGGATTAATAATTCCTAAACCAAATGTTAATATAAGTAAACTTAGGAGTGAAGTAAAAGCATGAAAAGAATATTTCTACATAGCAATTTTGATACTATAACAGGATATGGAAATTCTGCTGTAAATCTTGCTATAGAATTACAGAAGAGGGATATTGCTGTGTATCCTCTTTGCAAATCTATAGGATTTGATATGCCAGAGGAATTTTTAAACTTGCTAATGAGAAAATATCCAATAGGGCAATACATAGATTATTATATTAATATGGATACCCCTGACAGACTTGATATTCCAAAAAACTTAGAATTTATTGAAAAGAAAATTGCTTATACTATGTGGGAGCAAACAAGACTAACAAAACAATTTAAGAAAAAACATTTTAAGAATTATAGTAATATTTTTGTATCTTGCTCTATGAATGTTGAACCATTTGGAGAAGTTTTTGATGAGAATAAAATAAAAATTGTACCTTTGGGAATAGATACAAGATTTTACGCTCCGGTTAAAAGAGATTTTTTTGATACTAAATTAAAAGTTTGTATGAATGGTGCGTTAACCTATAGAAAAGGGATTGATATATTAACTGATGTGATGTTAGACGATAGAATTAAAAAATTGCCTATAGAATTTCATCTGAAAAATAGCCAGAGGACAGTACATCCTAAAATATCAGAAGCTAACCCAAATATTTTTATTTATGAAGGAGTATGGGAAAAAGAACAAGTTAAAAATCTATATGATAATTGCCATGTTATGATATGTCCTAACAGGGGGGAAGGATTTAACCAGACAGCAGTAGAATTTTTAGCAACCGGCGGAGTAGTCTTAACACATAATTGGGGAGGTCATCAGGCATGGGCGAATAGCGAATATTGTAAAACAATCCCATATAAATTAGTACCTGTAGAAAAATGGGCAGATGTTCAAAAAGACAGTAAGTGGGCAGAAGTTAATAAAGAAGATATTATAAAAGCATTATTGGACTTATACCAGAATAGGCAAAAGTTAGTAACATTAAGCAGTAATGCTATTAAGATTGCTGGCTTTTATAGTTTTGAGAAAATGGCTGAAAAGTTTATAATGAAAATGGAGGAAATAGACAATGAAAAAAGTTAAAGATTTACGCTGTCCCGAACATAGCTTTAGACTTTTTGGGAAAGTTGTAAAAGTAGATAAAGAAACTAATTGTTTTGAGGTAAGATGTAGAGAGTGTAGTAAAGAGTACACAAAAAAGATGGGTAGAAAAGTTGATGTTTTCCATTATTTCAATCTTTTGGGATTTGTGGAAACAAAAATAATACCAAGCAAGGAGGTGGATAATAATGGCAGATAGAACGACAAATGTAGAAGGTTTTAGTATTTCTCATGCGGCGATATTAGATACAAGCGGAGATGAGGAAACTTACGGAGATATTTACGGTGTTAATTCTGGTAGCTTAGATGTAAATCTAGGTAGCTATGAAAATGAGGGCGATGATACCATAATGTCAATATGGGACTGGGTAAATTATGCAATTGTAAGCGTTCAGTCAGGTTATGTTAGCTTCAAGTTGATAGAGCTTTTAACTGGAGTTAGTTTATCAAGTTCTGGTTCAGGAGCTTCAATCCAGTATAATATTGAACTCTGGGAAGAATCAAGTTTCAATGTTGCAGAAAAACCTATGAGAATTAGAGTACCTTCGCGAGATAGCAATAGTAACACAATAAACTTAGATATTATTCTTTACAAAGTTAAATTTGCTCCGATAACTTTTGCAGGGCCAGCCTATAAAGATGGTTTAAAAATCAATTATGGCGGTAAAGCATTACTTTCCAGTACAGATCATACTGGTAGTGCTCTGGCCAATAAAGCTGTTGGAAGAATTTTATCAATAGCGACAAGCTAAAATAAAGTGAATTTATGATTGCAAATGACAACGAAAGGAAAATTAAAATGGAAGAATCTAAAACAGAAGTAAAAAAAGAAGCAGAAGAAATTAAAGAGGCAACTAAAAAAGTTGTAAGCGATGATTATCAAGTAATTCTTGATGATAGAGGGCTATATAAAATTGGGGATAAGTGGTATATAAAAATTAGAAGAATTAATGTTAAAGAAATGATAATGGGTTGGGGAGTTATATCAAGTACCTTTGGAAATATACAAACTATGGGAGTTGACTTAAAAGACCCGCAGGCATGGATATTAATGTTTGTAACTGCTATACCGGTTGTACCCGGGAAATTCTATCAGTTTTTAGCACAGATTATGGAGCTACAATATGACGAAAGTCTACCTCAAAAAGAATTAAAGATTTTAAGGGATGAATATAATAATTATTTGAGGAAAAACCTAAAGACTGAAGAATTGTTAGATGTATTAAGTGTTATCTATAAGCAAGAAGAAAAAAGGATTGATGAATTAGTAAAAAAAGCTCAAGGCCTATTCGAGCCATTGATAAAAATGATGCAAAAGAAAGCAGAAAAAGAAGCAGAAGCAAAAAAGAAGATATTAGAAAATTTGAAGAAGTAGTATCAACTTATTGGCAGGATAATTTTGATTTAGTATCAAAAGAATACGGATGGGCAGATGAGCAGATTAAAGAGTTACCATATTTTAGGTTTTGCCAGATTATAGAAACTATAGATAGAAGATTGTTGAGAGAGCAGAAATTTAAGATAGAAGTAAAAGAAGTAATTGCGAGATTTGAGGCTTCTATTTTTACATTAGGTTCATTTTTAACAAAGAAGGGGAAGAACGAAATATTGAATAGTATAGATAATTTTACAATATTAAAAAGAGATAAAAAAGAGGTAAGAAAAGAAGAAAAGAAGTTGCCACCTAAGGGGAGTTATGAAAGGCTCATGAATATTTTTGGAGGGAAAAGGTAAATGAGGACGACAATTGCTGAACTCGTTGCAGTTTTAGCAATGGATAGCACAAAATTTAAGCAGGGTATTGCGGGAGCTCAAACAAGCGCTTCAAAATTAGCTACTAATTTGGGTGCTATTGGTAAGCGCATGACTACGATGGTATCTCTGCCTATCGCTGCAATCGGAGTAGCTACTACTAAAATGGCTATGGATTTTGAAACCCAGATGGCTAATGTCTTTACTTTAATGGATGATGCTACGGTTCATAGTAGGGATTGGAAAAAAGAAGTATTAGATTTATCAAAAAAAGTCCCTCAATCAACTGATGTATTATCTAAGGGTTTATATGATATTGTTTCTGCTGGTATAGATGCTGGGAAAGCTATAGACGTTTTGACAGTAGCTTCAAAGGCAGCGACAGCAGGACTTTCAGATACTGCGACCGCTGTAAAAGGTATTACTACAGTGCTAAATGCTTATGGCATGGAGGCAGATGAAGCTGAATATGTTTCTGATGTCTTATTTACCACAATCAGATATGGTGTTACTACATTTGATGAGTTAGCACCTGCAATAGGTAAGGTAGCGGGAGTTGCGGCAACTGCAAATGTATCTATTGAAGAAGTAGGCGCAGCTTTAGCTGCAATGACAAAAGCAGGTCTTGATACAGATATGGCAACCACAGCTTTGAAACAGACTATGATGTCATTTCTAAAACCAACTGATGATGCAAAAGAAGCGGCAGCAGAATTAGGGGTTGATTTGTCAGCAGTAACACTATCAACGAAAGGGCTTGGAGGTTCATTAGAGGAAATATCAACTGCCCTAAATATTTCTACTGATGAGATGATGGTTTTAGGAGAAGCTGGAATATCAAATGCGGCAATGTATGATACGCTGGCAATAAAATCAGGACTTACCGCTGAGAAGATTGCTGAGATATTTCCTAACATTAGAGCACTAATAGGGGCAATGGTACTACTCAAAGAGGAAAATTTTGCTGAAGAATTAGAGCATCAGGCAAATGCAGCAGGGGCTACTTCAACAGCGTTCGCGACTATGGCTGAAACTACAAAATTCCAATTTGATTTAGCATTATCTTCCCTAAAAGCTACAGGTATTGAAATTGGAACTAAATTATTACCACTTGCTACAAGATTGTTTGAAGCTATAGGAAATTTGGCTGATGAGTGGGGAGAGCTTAGCGATAGTACACAAGATGCTGTTATAAAGATGGCTGGGATTATAGCAGTAGTCGGGCCTCTTGCATGGGTAACTTCTAAAGTTTGGAAATTAGTATTAGCAGTAAAGGGCTTATCTATAGCAACGAAAACTACTATAGCTACTATAACTCCACTTATAGCTGGATATACTGCTTTAGCTGCGGCAGGGCTTGGAGTAGCAAATAGATTAGATGCAATAACTTTTGGATTTAAAAAAAATATAGTAACAGTTGATGGCTGGAATAGAAGAATACAAGAAATAATTAATATTCTTTTGCTCGGTATTCCTGAAATAGCAACAGAACTTACAAATCTTTTCTTACCAGATAAATGGAAATTTGATAAATTTGAACTTGGTTTTGGGGCAATGATAGAAGGGTTATTTGGCACTGGCGAAGCTACTGAAGAATTAACTGATAAAGAAACTGAACTTACAGATAGAATTGCTGAAAATACTGATACGATAATGGAATGGAGATTTGCTAATGAAGGCATAATTGGAATTTTAGATGAGTTAAGACTTTTGCAAGAAGACGGCACACTTAGCTTAGAAGATTATGATAAAGCAGTACAATATCTAGTTGACACTGAAGGAACTTATATGGGTACTACTAAGGAAGTACTTAAAGCTACTGGTTTGCTAACAGAAGAACATTATAAAGCTGAAGCTGCAATAGCAAAAGCAGCAGAGGGTATGAATATTTACACGATGACTGCTGAAGAACTCAATGATGCTTTTACCAATGGCAAGATAAGTTCAGAACAATATGCTGAAGGATTAAGGAATATAGAAGAAGCTGCTGGAGATTCACAAGAAGCAATAGATGATTTAAGAAGTAGTTTTAATAAGCTTGTAGATGATATTTTTGGACACATCACGACTTACAATGATTTTCAAGAAGCTGGCTGGGCTGTAGAAGAAGCTGAAAAAGCACTGACGGAAGCTATAAAAAAACATGGGGAAGGCTCTAAAGAAGCCATGCAGGCACAGAACGATTTAGATGACACTAATATAGAAGCCATTAAAACATCTTTTGAACTTTCCACATCAATTAAAGCTACAACAGAACAGCAGGAAGAGGCACGTAGAAAAGCAGTAGAACTTGGATTCCAGTATATAGAAACAGGAGATATTGGAGTAGAAGAATTTTGGAGAATGGCAACTGAATTCGGCCTGTCTTCTGCCGATATTATAAGACTTGCTAATGAGATGGAAATTGAGATTGACAAAGCTACAGAAAATAAGCTTATAGAGATAGATGCTGATACTTCTGGAGTAGATGAAGGCGTAGAGCACACAAATGAGGAATTAGCTAAGGTACCAAGAGATATTCCAGTAACCATAACCGTAAGTTCAAATATAGGCAAATTAGGTTGGGAAGGGATAGAGAGTAAGCGTTCTGGTGGATTAGAACAAGCTCAAAGTGGATTAAATATTGATAGTGGTGGTGCAAGACCAGTTTTAATACATCCGCCTGAATTAATTTTGAACAAAGAACAGGCTCTAAATGTGTTATGGAATATGGCAAATCAACCTGTAACATCTATGGGAAATCAAGGTGCAAGTATTATCAATGAATTCAATATATCCGAATTAGTGGTTAGAGAAGAAGCTGATGTACAGAGGATTGCAGAAGAATTGGCTGATATGCAGGAAACAAGTACAAAAGGAGTTGGTATTAGATGACAGATTTAGATGCGTCCTTGAATGCGGTTAATTTTTCTGATGTATACTTTGAAGTAGGCAGATATTTTGATGATTTAATTCCTGCTCAAAAAATAACAAAACTTGATATACCAAAAAATCAAGGATATAGGAAGATGTTAAAAAAGTTTTTGCCTAGAAATATTACAATTTTGGGGATATTGCATGCTAACTCAAAATCTCAATTAATAACAAGGATAGAAGATTTTACATCATTTTTATATCACGATGATGCAGTACAATTAATTTTCAACGATAAAAGCGATAGATATTATTCAGTAGAATTTCAGAAAAAAGTTGAATTACAAAAGAGAGGGCAATTCGTGCCACTCAAATTAACTTTTATTGCAGATGACCCTTTTGGATATGCGGTAACACCTGATAGCGATAGCCAGACTATAACAGATAATAATGATACTTATATCCTTGCTAATGGTGGACAACATTATGCTTATCCAGTTATAACTATTACATTTAACCAGATACAAAAACATGTTTATATAGAAAATAATAGCATTGATGGCAATCGTGTTGATATATCAAAATCATTTGCAGTATCAGATGAGCTTGAAATAGACTGCAAAAATGAAACCATAAAATTAAACGGGGTTGCTAGCTATGCAGGATTAGGTGATGGTGGCGATGGTACAGCACAATGGATTTTCTTAAATGCAGGGAATAATGAAATACAAGTTGGTACAGATGATGATACTATAAATGTTGATGTTGATACTACATTAGAAAAAGTATATTTTTGATAGGAAAGGATAGAATATGGCAAAACCTTATTTAAAATACGAATTAAAAAGCGGAGTATATAAGTGGGTATATTATGATGATGATAATTTAGCTGGCTTAGCTTTAGATGATTTAGCTGCGCATGCTTCAGACCATTACCCGGGCGGTGCTGATGAGCTTCTATTAGATGAAGATAACATGGCTACTGATAGTAAAGATAAAGGGGCAAGTCAGCAATCAGTTAAAAAATATGTAGATGACCGTGTAAATACCTTACTTGCAAACCTATCCCCGGCAGGTGCAGAGATACCCTCGTCTAATGGTGCAGAAAAGGCACAGCAGACTGGAATGACAAACTTTGAACCCTATACACTTGCTTATGATAAAGCTACAGATGAGACTGCTTTCTGGAGATTTATAGTACCTCCCACCTATCAGGGTGGAAACATAACTATAAATATCCACTACAAGACAACAGTTAATACCAATGACGTAGTCTTTTTTGCAAAATATCTAGCAGTAGCAGAGGGAGAGACTTATGACGGTTCTTTAAGTGGTGCAGAAACCTTTACAGCCGATACTGTACCCGGAACAGCAGGGCAAAAGGGAGTTGCAAGTAAAACAATATCAGCCTGGACATTGGCAGTTGGCGATGAAGTTATTTTGTTTATAGGCAGGGACGCTGACAATGCTTCTGACGACGCAGACGCAGATATACTTGTAACTATGGTAGAGGTTAAGGAGGTATAATGGCACTTACAAATCCACTATATAATGCACTACCACAGCTATCTAACATACAGGGTTTTTGGCGAATGGAAGAAACCTCTGG
>Ga0307431_1000557_pt1 | contig 24511 bp, 22 predicted proteins | sample SalMarWE160170MG_FD_202155 | JGI IMG/M metagenome (GOLD analysis project Ga0307431, IMG submission 202155) | Salt marsh sediment microbial communities from the Plum Island Ecosystem LTER, Massachusetts, United States - WE1603-170 | ecosystem: Environmental > Aquatic > Marine > Intertidal zone >...
ATTGCCCAGCAGCATGCGCTGGAGGTTACTGGCGACTTTGAAGCTCAGGGGAATACCGGTTCTCCCGAAGCCTTCCTTTCCGAGAAGCTGGGTTATAGCAGCTATGGCTGCCGAAAGTCGCTGGCCAGGTTTATCGATGAGTATTTCTGGCTGACCGTCGGTGAAAACCTGCCTATCCCGCCCAAATGGCTGCCGCCACCACCGTGACCTCCAGCTTGTTTTTTGGTTCATTTTAACGTAAAATTCACCTGTAGTTTAATATAATTTGGCGGGAGTAGCTCAGTGGTAGAGCATCTGCTTCCCAAGCAGAGGGTCGCGAGTTCGAGCCTCGTCTCCCGCTCCAGTCCGCTTTCAATTATAACAAAATATGCGATTTTCGCCAGGTTTACCACAGAGGAACTGGTAAAGCCAGAGTCCTTGTTTTAAGGAGGTAATGGGTAATGCCGAAAAGTCTTCTACTTAAGGAACTATCCCGGTATAAAGTTGGCACCTGGGCCGATATCATCTATAGAAACGCGCTTCTTTATTCCGATAAGGAAGCCTTTGTCTATGGGGATACCAGGATAACCTACTCCCAGTTCAATACCAGGGTCAACAAGACGATTCACGCCCTGCATAAGATGGGGGTAAAGAAGGGGGATGTTATTGGCGTTCTATCCTGGAGCTGCCTGCAGTTTGCCGAGATATACGGGGCGTCGATGAAGGGGGGGTTCCTTGCCTCGCCTTTTAATCCCCGACTGCAGGCTAACGAGTTGGAGTATATTATCAACTATTCGGAAGCCAATACCCTTTTTGTCGGGCCGGAGTTGTTTGAGGTGGCCAGTTCAATAAGGGATAAGCTGCCCAAGATTAAGAATTTTATCTCTCTGGAGAGCGCCGGCCCCGATATGATAGCTCACGATGACCTGCTTAAAGACTACCCCGGCGATGAGCCTGACGTTCAGGTGGACGAGGATGACCCCATCTGCATTATTTATACCAGCGGCACCACCGGTATGCCCCGTGGCGCTCTCTATACTCAGCAGCTTTTCATAGATGATACCAGGACACTGGCCCTAGATATGAGCCTTAAGCCCGGGGACAAGCGGGTTCAGATAACGCCCCTGTTTCATATTGCCGGCAACACCCATTTCCGCTCCTCACTCTATACCGCCGGCTGCAATATCATCGTCAAGTTCTTTAACGCTGAGGAAACCCTCAAGATTATCCAGGAGGAGAAGGCTACCCATATGGACTTCGTGCCCACCCACCTGGTGGCCATACTTAACCTGCCCAACTTCAAGGACTACGACATCAGCTCAATAAAGCTCCTCTGGTACGGCGCTTCGCCGATGCCCCAGGAGGTGCTGAGGAAAGGGATGGAGGTCTTCGGGCCTATCTTCGCCCAGGCGCTTGGGCAGAGTGAGAGCGGCCCGGCTATCACTCACCTGAATAAAGAGGACCATAATGTTCTGGACAAGCCGGAGAAAGAACAGAAGAAGCTGGCTTCGGCGGGGCGGCCGGATATCGGGGTGCAGGTCAGGATTGTGGATGATAAGGATAAAGACGTTGGGCCGGGGGAGGTGGGGGAGATAATAGTGCGCAGCAAGCACATCATGGTTGAATACTGGCACAAGCCGGAGGATACCAAGGCTACTCTGGTTAAGGGATGGCTCCATACCGGCGACATCGGCTACTACGATGAGGAAGGCTATATCTATATCGTCGACCGGAAGAAGGATATGATTATCACCGGCGGCGAGAATGTCTATCCCAGGGAGATAGAAGAGGTACTCTACCAGCACCCGGCGGTTATGGAGGCGGCGGTCATCGGTATCCCCGATGATTACTGGGTGGAGAAGGTCCACGCTGTAGTCGCCACCAAGAAGGGGAAAGAAGTTACCGCCGAAGAGCTTGTCGCCTTCTGTAAGAAGAGCTTGGCCGGTTATAAGGTTCCGAAGTCTATGGAGTTTGTTGACGCCCTGCCCAAGAACCCTTCGGGCAAGATTCTGAAGCGCGAGCTGAGGGATAAGTTCTGGAAGGGGACGTATAAAGATACTAAATAGTTGATGTAAGGTGAGGAGAATGGCTGATGGAGACCAAGATAACCAGCGCCGGCAAAGAGGTGATAATCGGGGAGGGGCGGCCCACCGTGCTTATCGGGGAACGGATTAACCCCAGCGGCCGGAAGAAGCTATCGGAGGCGTTGAAAGCGGGCCAGCTGGAGATTATCGGCAGTGAGGCTAAAGCTCAAGTTGAAGCCGGCGCCGATATTATCGATGTCAATGTGGGCGGCGCCTTCGGCGTGGATGAGGTGGCTGTGCTGCCCAGGGCGGTGAAAATTGCCATGAAGGCGGTAGATGTGCCCCTGTGTATTGACAGCTCCAGCCCCGACGCCCTGATGGCGGCGCTCAAGGTCTATAAGGGTAAGCCCCTGATTAATTCGGTTAGCGGTGAGGAGAATTCCCTGACCAGGATTTTACCCGTCATCAAAGAATACGGGGCGGCCGTGGTCGGCCTGACCCAGGACGACGACGGTATTCCCACCAGCGCCGACCGGCGGGTGGCCATCGCCCACAAGATTGTGGAGAGGGCGGGAAAGATAGGCATCCCCCCTGAGGATATAGTGATTGACTGCTTGGCTTCCGCCGTGGGCGCCGTCCCCGACTCGGGGCTGATAATTCTGGAGACTATCCGGCGGGTTAAGGCCGAGTTGGGAGTGAACATGACCATGGGGGCGAGCAATATATCTTTTGGCCTGCCCGACCGCGATTTAATTAACTACGCCTTTATCTCGGCGGTCATTGCCGCCGGCGCCACCAGCCTCATCGTTAATGTGGCTAAAGTACGCCCCATCGTTCTGGCCGCCGACCTGGTGCTGGCCCAGGATAAGCGCGCCCGGCGCTATATCGATGCCTACTGGCAGCGACAGAAGCCGCAGTAGCTGGCCTCATCCACGCCAGCCGTCAACAGTATCGCCCGGTCAATTGCGCATACCACGGCTAGCTGATATAATTTATTAACTGGTATAGTCAAGTGTTTTTCCCGGTATCGAGAGGATTTTGACCATGGCTTCTGCTAAACCGCCCAAAGTAGCCGATAGTGATAAGCTGGAGACAATGCGGCATTCCGCCTCCCATGTCCTGGCCGAGGCGGTGCTGTCTATCTTCCCCGGCGCTAAATTCGGCATCGGGCCGGCTACCCGGGACGGCTTTTACTATGATTTTGAGCTGCCCCGCTCGCTGACCACCGAAGACCTGCCGGTTATCGAAGCCAGGATGAAGGAGATAATCGCCGCCAACCTCCCCTTTAGCCGGGAGGATGTTTCCAAGGACGAAGCCCGTAAGCTGTTTGCCGCCCAGCCCTACAAGCTGGAGCTAATTGAGGAAATACCGGATGAGAAGGTGGGGCTGTACCGGCAGGGTAATTTCTTAGATTTGTGCCGGGGGCCGCACATAAGCGCTACCGGCGAGATAAAAGCCTTTAAGCTGGTCAGCATCGCCGGCGCCTACTGGCGGGGGGATGAGCATCGCCCCATGCTGCAGCGGGTCTATGGCGTTGCCTTTGATAACAAGGCGGCGCTGGAAGAGCACCTGAAAAAAATCGAAGAGGCGGCCAAGCGCGACCACCGTAAGCTGGGCAAGGAGCTTGACCTGTTCAGCATTCATGAGGAGGCGGGGCCGGGGCTGGTCCACTGGCACCCCAGGGGGTCGGTGATACGCCGTGTCATCGAGGATTTCTGGAAGGACGAACATATCAAGCGCGGCTATGACCTGATATATACCCCCCATGTCGCCAAGCGGGACCTGTGGCAGACCAGCGGGCACTGGGACTTTTACCGCGAGTACATGTACAGCCCTATGGATGTGGAGGGGCAGGAGTATGTTATTAAACCGATGAACTGCCTGGGGCACATCCTGATTTATAAGACCAGCCAGCGCAGCTACCGTGAGCTGCCGCTGCGTTACGCCGAGCTGGGCACGGTCTATCGCTACGAGCGCTCCGGGGTGCTGCACGGTCTATCACGGGTGAGGGGGTTTACTCAGGACGACGCCCACATCTTCTGCCGCTTTGACCAGCTGGAAGAGGAGGTAGTCGGGGTCCTGGAGCTGACCCGTTTCATGATGGATACCTTCGGTTTTACCAAGCACAAGGTATTACTGTCCACCCGGCCCGATAAATACGCCGGCGCCCTTGAGGTCTGGGAGGAGGCTACCGAAATTCTGCGCAAAGCGCTGGAGAGTTCCGGGATTGCCTACGAAGTTGACCCGGGAGAGGGCGTCTTCTACGGGCCCAAGATAGATACCAAGATTGAAGATGCCCTGGGCCGGGACTGGCAGGGGCCCACCGTCCAGGTTGATTTTAACCTCCCCCAGCGCTTCGACGTCAACTATATCGGCGAGGACGGCAAGGAGCACATGGTGGCCATGGTGCACCGCACCGTGCTGGGGAGCATGGAGCGCTTTCTGGCTTCGATTCTGGAGCACTACGGGGGCGCCTTCCCGGTTTGGCTGGCGCCGGTTCAGGCGATGGTGATTCCGGTGGCCGACCGCCACCTGGACTTCGCCCGCAAGCTGGAGGCCGAGCTTAAAGCCGATGGGATTCGGGCTGAGGTTGACGCCCGCTCGGAGAGGGTGAACCTAAAAATCCGGCAGGCGCAGCTTAATAAGATTCCCTATATGCTGGTGGTCGGTGACCGGGAGGCGGCGGAGCCCACCGTTTCCGTCCGCCTGCGCACCGGCGAGCAGCTGGCCGCCCAGCCTCTTGATAGCTTTAAGCAGAGCGTTAAGCAGGCTATGGCAAGCCGAACCCAGGAGTTGAAGTTGTAACTTGACTGGCCTTAGGGGTTATGCTATAGTTTGTGGTCGTAACCCAACTCGGGCTCCGTGGAGGTAAACGGGACATAGTTAAATCACTACGGGTTAACCAGGGTATTTTAGCCAGGGAAATCCGCCTGGTGGGGGAGAAGGGTGAGCAGTTGGGTGTTATGCCCGTGCTCCAGGCGCGGGAGATGGCTAGAAAAAATAATCTGGACCTGGTTGAGGTAGCCCCTACCGCAGTGCCTCCGGTATGCCGCCTGCTTGACTATGGCAAGTACAGGTATGAGCAGGCCAAGAAAGAGCGTGAGCAGAGGAAGGGCCAGAAGGTTTCCCTGCTCAGAGAGGTCAGGCTGCGACCCAAGATTGGTATCCACGATTTCGAGTCCAAGGCCAGGATAGCCAAAAAACTGCTGGACGGAGGGGACCGGGTTAAGGTGACGGTGAGGTTCAGGGGGCGTGAAATTACCCACCCTGAGATTGGCTGGAGATTAATTCAGAAGATGACAGAGTTATTGCAGGGGGTGGCGGCGATTGCCCGGCAACCTGTGATAGAGGAAAGGAACATGAACGTCATCCTGTTGCCGTTAACTGAACAGCAGGTCAAAGCAAAAGCAAAAGCCGGGGTGAAAGCTGAGGCTAAAACCGAGGCTAAGACCGAGGCTAAAACTGAAACTAAAACCAAGGCTAAAAAAGAAGAGAAGTAACGGAGTCTTAACGTGCCCAAATTAAAAACCCATAAAGGGGCTAAGAGCCGCTTCCATATCACCGGTAGCGGTAAAATTATGCGGATGAAGGGTGGCAAGAGCCATCTGCGCCGCACCAAGTCGAAGCGGACTAAAGGTCTCTTTGATGAGATGATACCGCTGCATGCCAGTGACCGTATCAGGATAAAGAGGCTTATACCTTACGGGGTAAAGTAAAGGGGTTATATCTTGGCCAGAATAAAGAGAGGTACAACCGTCCGCCGCCGCCACAAGAAGGTGCTGGCCCTGACCAAGGGGCACCGGGCGACCCGGCATTCCCTTTATAAACGGGCTCATGAGTCTATGCTTCATGCCCTGAGCTACGCCTACGCTCACCGCCGGGAGCGGAGGGGTGATATGAGGCGGCTGTGGATTGTGCGGGTCAATGCCGCCAGCCGTGCCCAAGGTCTTAACTACGGGCAGTTTATCTACGGCTTGAAAAAGTCGGGGGTTGAAATAAACCGCAAGGTGCTGGCTGATATGGCGGTCAGGGAGCCCGAAGCCTTTGCCAGCCTGGTGACCACGGCTAAAAGCCAGCTGCAGAACTGATTATCTAAGGGAAAGAATTTTTAAAGAGGGGGTTAAGCCCCTCTTTTTTATTTACCCCCCGTTTTTAGAGGGGTTTCCTTGACCCGTCCCTAGCTTATAACCTATAATCTGCCCAAGATATAGAGATGCTAAAGCAGCTTGAAGAGCTAAAATCAACCGCCCTTAAAGAGCTGGAAGCCGTCAGCCAGACTAAGGACCTGGAAGCCTGGCGGGTGTGCTACCTGGGCAAGAAGAGCCAGCTGACCGGTATCCTGCGCGGCCTGGCCAAACTGCCCATCGAGGAGAGGAAACAGGTCGGCGCTCTGGCTAACCGCGTTAAAGCTGGCCTGGAGGAGAACCTGGAGCAGAAAATCCGGCTTCTCAAGCAGGCAGGGCTGGCTACTACCGGGGAAGGCGTCGATATTACCCTGCCCGGACGTTCTTACCCTACCGGCCGTTTGCATCCACTCACCCAGACCATTGCCGAAATCTGCGATATATTCGTTTCCATGGGTTTTCAGGTGGTGGAGGGGCCGGAGGTAGAGTGGGACTACTACAACTTTGAGGCATTAAATATCCCCCGGCACCACCCGGCCCGTGACAGCATGGCTACCCTCTGGGTTGACGCCGAAAATGAAAAAGGCGAAAAGAATATGCTGCTGCGCACCCACACCACCGCCGTGGATACCAGGGTTATGGAGCAGATGCCCCCGCCGATAAGGGCGGTAATGCCGGGCAAGGTCTATCGCTACGAGGCCAGTGACGCCACCCATGTACCCATGTTCCACCAGATTGACGGTCTGGCGGTGGATAAAAACATCACCATGGCTGATCTTAAGGGGACGCTTTATGAGTTTGCCCGCCGTTTCTTCGGGGAGGATAGAAAGGTGCGCTTCCGCTGTGACTACTTCCCCTTTGTTGAGCCGGGCGTTGAGATGGCTATAGAGTGCCGGGTCTGCCATGGTGCCGGCTGCCGGCTCTGCGGTAACAGCGGCTGGATTGAGGTACTGGGGGCGGGCATGACCCACCCACGGGTCCTGGAGCGGAGCGGCGTTGACCCCAGGGAATATACCAGCTTTGCCTTTGGCATGGGGATAGACCGCCTGCCCATGCTCCGCTACGGTATCGATGATATAAGGTTGTTCTACGGCAGCGATCTTAGGTTTTTAAGGCAGTTCTAAATGAAGGTTTCACTTAAGTGGCTTGAACAGTATGTGGATATAGACTTATCCCCGGCGGAGCTGGCCGATAAGTTGACCATGGCCGGCACCGAGGTCAAGGGGTGGCAGGTTATCGGCGGCGACTGGGAAGGCATCGTTGTCGGGCAGATTGTGGCTATCAACCCCCACCCCAATGCCGACCGCCTCATGCTGCCTATTGTTGACCTGGGCGCCGAGCAGCTGACCGTAGTCTGCGGGGCGTCTAATTTCAAGGTTGGCAATAAGGTAGCCTTTGCCCGCGTCGGCGCCCAGCTTATAGACGGGCACAGCGGGCAGGTAATTAAGCTGGAGGCGGCCAGGATTCGGGGGGTGGCCTCCAATGGCATGCTCTGCTCGGAGAGAGAGCTTGGCATCTCCGATTACCACCAGGACATCATGATTTTATCCGCCGAAGCTAAAGTCGGCACCCCGCTGGCTGATTTTATGGGCGATGTTATCTTTGACCTGGATGTGACCCCCAACCGCCCCGACTGCCTGTCGGTAGTCGGCATCGCCCGGGAGGTCGCCGCCCTGACCGGGCAGGAGGTACATCTGCCCGATGCCGGCTACGACGAGAAGGGGACTCCCATAGAGCAGCAGATTGCGGTGGAGATTGCCGACCCCGACCTCTGCCCCCGCTACAGCGCCAGCCTGATTACCGGAGTGAAAATAGCCCCCTCTCCCCACTGGCTGCAGCAGCGGCTCCTGGCCGGCGGCATGCGCCCGATAAGTAACGTGGTGGATGTTACCAACTTTGTCATGCTTGAGTACGGCGAGCCGTTGCATGCTTTTGACTATAACCAGCTTAGAGGTAAAAAAATTATCGTGCGGCGGGCGGAAAAGGGCGAAGTCCTGGTCACCCTGGACGGCACAAAAAGACCCCTTTCCCCCGATATGCTGGTTATCGCCGATGCCGAGAGGGCGGTGGCTGTGGCCGGGGTGATGGGTGGGGCTGACAGCGAGATGACCGGCCAGACCACCGACATAGTGCTGGAGGCGGCCAGTTTTAACCCGGCCAGCATCTATCAGACCGGCTATGACCTGGGGCTGCCCAGCGAGGCCCGGATGCGTTTTGAGCGGGGCATCAGCTCCGAACTGACCACTCCGGCGCTGGAAAGGGCTACCAGGTTGATTGTTGAATTAGCCGGCGGCAAGGCCGCTAAAGGCATCGTTGACGCCTACCCCGGCAGGCAGGAGCCGAAGCCAATCCTGCTCTCAAAGGGCGAGGTTAAGCGCCTGCTGGGGGTTGATTTCAGTATTAGGCAGATGAAAACAGCGCTGATTTCCCTGGGCTTTGACTGCCAGCCGGCGGATTCGGCTTCGGAGGTTAAAGCTATTGCACCCCACTGGCGGAGCGATATCAGCCTCGTTGAGGATTTGATTGAAGAAGTAGCCCGTGTTATCGGCTATGACAGTATTCCGGTGACCATGTCCAGCGGGGAGGTGCCCCGGCAGAACCCGGCGCCTGTCATCGGTTTTAAGCAGGAGGTGAGGCGTGACCTTGCCGGCTACGGCTTTTATGAGGTAGTTACCTATTCCCTGACCGGCCTGGATTTGCTGGAAAAGCTGCTGCCCGAAGCTCACCCCCTGGAACCGGAACCCCTGCGGGTGTTGAGGCCGATGACTGCCGAGCAGGAGTATCTTCGCCCTAACCTGCGGGCTAACCTGCTGGCGGCGCTGGAGGCAAACCGGCGGCATGAAGAGGGCGGCATCAGGCTCTTTGAGCTGGGCAGGGTATACGTGCGGAGGCCCAATGACCTTCCCGATGAGCCGGAGATGCTCTGCGCTCTGCTGGCCGGCCCCAGATTTGACCAGTCCTGGCACGGCGGTGACGGGCCGGTTGACTTTTTTGACGCCAAGGGGGTGGTTGAGGGGCTGCTCAATCATTTAGGGGTGGAAGCCGATTTCGAACCGTCAGATGATGAGAGCTTAAACCCGGCTAAACAGGCGGCTATAGTTGCCGGGGGTAAAAGAGTGGGGGTGGTCGGGGAGCTGCATCGTAAGGTAGCCGACGCCTTTGACCTTGCCGAGAAGGTCTATCTGCTGGAGATAAATCTGGCCGAGCTTTTGCCCTTTACCCTGGAGCATAAACTGTTCCAGCCCATTTCGCGCTTTCCGGCGGTGGTCAGGGATATCGCCCTGGTGGTTGAGGCGGGAGTAACCCACCGCCAGGTGACGGATGTTATCAGCGGCTTTCCCCTGGTGACTCAAGTTGCCCTCTTTGACCTCTATACCGGCGGGAAACTGCCGGCGGGCAAGAAGTCAATGGCTTATAGAATTACCTTCCAGTCTTCCACTCAAACTTTGACCGACGAAGCGGTTAATAAAGTCCAGCAGAAAATCATAGATAAGCTGGCTAAAGAGCTGGGGGCGACGTTGCGCGGCTGACCCTCGGTAAATACAGCGAATTATATTAACCTGCCGCTTGTTTCCCATTAAACTGTTTCCGTGATAGTACCGTTAAAATGATAGCAACTATTCCTATTGCTAGAGCGATAGTGGATGATACGCCAAAGGGCAAAAAATCTCTAATAGTATAATATGGCAAGCAAACAACTCGCACCCAGATTGCAAATGGAGTGAGTGTAAAAATGGAACAGGCCAGTGCCAGAGGCCACTTCTTCCTTTTCAAGGCATAGATGCCGCCTGTCAAAATGAGTGCCCCAGATATAGCAAGTGGCCCAAATATCATACAAAATTCTATCACATAACCCGATGCATCTGAGTCATAGCTGCCTAAGAAAAGAGCAAGTATAAAAAATATCCCAATCAATATTTGGGGTAATCCACTTATTATAAGTAAAATTCCCGCTACTTTCGGCATCCACTTTTTATTCATAGCCGACTCCTAAAGCTTATATTTGCGCCCAGTTTAACGCCGAAGTCTTGGGCTGTCTATACTTTTAGAAGTCGTTTAGTTTCCCACCCTCCCGCCCTCAGAGGTTATACCTCTAAGACTCTTTGGAGGTTTGCCCCACTCCCCCCTGTCAGCGGGTGTTATTCTTCCCACCCTCCCGCCCTACAGGGCTGTGCCCTTAATCCCTCGCTTTGGGGGTGGGGTAAAAAAGTGCTAGAAGCGCAGCTTATGAGGGTGGGTGGGTATGGGAAAATAAAGAACCGTTAAAAAGAGGGGATAAAAGGGCGTAAAGCCCTACCATAAGGGTGGCGGGTGGGAAAAGATATAAGGGGGGGAAACTAGCCCTTAATAAGCCCTTTGAGCTTTTCGGTTATATCTTCCAGCGGCACTAATTGAGACTCTTTTTCCGAGCGCTTTTTGATTTCGGCGCTGTTTTTCTCTAAAGTTCTGGGGCTGATGGTAACCCGGAACGGCATCCCCAGCAGGTCGGCGTCGTTGAACTTTACCCCCGGCGATTCATTACGGTCGTCAAAAAGCACCTCCAGGTCCTGCGCTTCTAAATCATTGTAGGCCTTCTCGGCAGCGGCGGCGACATCGGGGTTTTCCGTATGCAGGGCGCAGAGATAGATATGATAAGGGGCGATAGATAACGGCCAGGTAATGCCTTTATCGTCGTGTTGCAGCTCTATGGCCGCCGCCAGCAGACGGTCGAGGCCGATGCCGTAGCACCCCATGATAATGGGGCATGATGCTCCTTCGGCGTCGATAAAGAAGGCGCCCAGTTTTTCACTGAGGAAGGTGCCCAGCTTGAAGACGTGCCCCACCTCAATGCCGCGGGTGGATGACAGTTTGCCCCCGCAGTGGGGGCACTCCTCACCGGCGTGGGCCTGGGCGATATCGGTTATCAGGTCGGCTTTAAAGTCACGCGGGTAGTTGACGTTTTTAAGGTGGGTCTCCGGTTTATTGGCGCCGGCGACAAAGTTTGCCCCCGAAGTAATGGAGTCATCGGCGATAATCTTAAAGCCCTTTATACCGATGGGTGACGCGGCCCCGGCCACGATACCGGCTTGGATAACCTCGTCCTCGGTGGCGAAACGGAGGTCGGTACAGCCCAGGGCGTTCTTGAGCTTTATCTCGTTTACCTCTATATCTCCCCTGACGACGACGAAGACCAGCTTGCCGTCGGCGATGTAGAACACCGCTTTGAGGGTATGGCTGGGGGGTATTTTAAAGAAACCGGCCACCTCTTCAATGGAGCCGGCGCCGGGCGTGGCTACCTCCTCTTTGGGCAGCGGCTCCCCCTGGTCTATATTGCCCTTGACGCTCTGAGCCTTCTCCACATTGGCGGCGTATTTACATTTTTGGCAGTAGATAACCTCGTCTTCACCATCGGCGGTGACCACCATGAATTCGTGGGAATCCTTGCCGCCGATGGCGCCGCTATCAGCTTCAACCTGAAGGCTGGGCAGGCCGCAGCGGGTGTAGATATTCTGGTACGCCCGGAGCATCTTTTTATAGCTTTGGTCCAGGCCTTCTTCATCGGTGTCAAAGCTGTAGAGGTCTTTCATGGAGAATTCGCGGACCCGTATCAGCCCACCCCGGGGGCGGGGCTCATCGCGGAACTTGGTCTGGATTTGATACAGCAGCAGGGGCAGGTCGCGGTAGCTCTGGACGTTGTGGCCGACCAGCTGGGTGATGACCTCTTCGTGGGTGGGGCCCAGCACCAGCCGGCGCTCCCGGCGGTCGGTGAGGGTGAAAAGTCCCCTGCCGAAGGCCTTGTCCCGGCCCGTTTCCTGCCACAGCTCTAAAGGCTGGAGGACGGGCATCATCAGCTCCTGCCCGCCGGCTTTGTCCATCTCGTCGCGGATGATGTCGGCTATCTTTTTAAGCACCCGCCAGCCCAGCGGCAGGTAGGAGTAGACGCCGGCGGCCACCTGGTGAATCATACCAGCCCTCAGCAGCAGCCGGTGGCTGGCTGTTTCCGCCTCGGCGGGGGTTTCTTTCTGTGTCTTACCGAATAGTTTTGATAGGCGCATCTTAAGACATGCTGAATGGTGGGTATTTATCAGTCAGATAGTAAGAGTACCCAGTCACTCTCACTGTCCAGCGCAGATAGCCGGCAACGAAGTCAAAGGCCCACCGGGGATATCTGCCCACGAAAAGGATAGCCCACCAGGAGATAAAGAGGACGACACAGGCGGCTATCTCAACAAAAGCTAGGACGATAATCTGGGGTATGACCATGAAATATCGGAAGAAGGTGGTCAGCCGGGAAAGCCTTTCCGGAAACTCGACATCAAAGGTCACAGGATAGTCTCCCATTTTTGTTTACCTCCTTTATTTTTCAGGCTATGGATAGTAGAACTCACCGATATTAAATCATATCGGGCGGGTTTATGCTAGGGGCTTTAGGGGGTGAAATCACTTCAGGTTTGCTCCTCATTATTTTCGCAGGAATTAGAAATATCTATTTCACAGACCTTGCCATCGAGTTTTACCCACTGTTTCTTGGGGAACTTTTTTTGCTGGTATTTGTATGATTCTTTTGCTAGGTATTCAATGCCCTCACCATATTTGCCCCGGTTACTTCGTTCGTAGCATATACATTGCCTAAGTACATACCAGCACCTAATAAACTTCCCACGATGTGCTACTATAGCCAGTTATTTGTCAGCAAGCCCCACCTCCACCAGTAGTCCTAAAGCTTGCATGAGTTCAAGCACATGGACGAGCTTATCTTGCTCTTCCTTCTTTAGAGCATTCAGCTTCGAAGGTTTTTTCCAGTATGCTATTTGTAATCCTTCCTTCACATCCTGCGTATTCAATGTCTCCATTCTTTTTTCAGTATATTCTATTCTAGCTCGCCGTCGTGATTCCCATTGTTGCCGCACAGCAAGAAATACGCCTCCTGCCAAGACGCAAATGGCTATGGCTGCTACTGCTGTCCAACCCCATGTCCAATCCATGTCTTCACCCCCATCACATAGCTAAAACCCCTCCACCTCCGCCATCAGGGCACTTATAAAATCCTTCTCCTCTATAGTCTTAATCTTCCTGCCCTTCTTGAATAACACACCTCTGCCCTTGCCGCAGGCGATGCCGATATCGGCGTCTTTAGCTTCGCCGGGGCCGTTGACTATACAGCCCATCACGGCAACTTTTATCGGTTTTGTGATTTTTAATAGTTCCTTTTCTACGGCTTCGGCCAGTTTAACTATATCGACCTCGGCGCGGCCGCAGGAGGGGCAGCTTACCAGCACCGGGCCGTGCTGGCGCAGGTTGAGGCTTTTAAGGATTTCGTAGCCGGCGAAGACCTCTTCTCTGGGGTGGGCGGTAAGCGAAACCCGGATGGTATCGCCGATACCCAGATATAGCAGGGTGCTGATGCCCACCGTGCTGCGGATGATGCCGGTTCTGGGTGGGCCGGCTTCGGTAATGCCGATGTGCAGTGGGTAGGGTATCCTGGGGGCTATATTCCGGTAAGCCTCGATGGTGGTGGGCACGTCAAAGGCTTTGAGCGAGACCTTAATCAGGTCAAAGTCCAGGCTTTCCAAAAGTTTTACCTGCCCCAGAACCGCTTCTACCATCTGCTTGGGGATAGATAGTCTGGGGTTTTTAGGCTTGGGCAGGCTGCCGGCGTTTACCCCGATGCGGATGGGGACGCCCCTTTCTCTGGCGGCGGAGGCCACCTTTTTAATTTTCTCCGGCTCCCCGATATTGCCCGGGTTCAGGCGCAGGCCGTCGGCGCCGGCCACCAGCGCCATCAGCGCCAGGCGGTAGTCGAAGTGAATATCGGCGATTATGGGGATGTTAACGCCCTGTTTTATGGGTGATATTGCCTCGGCGGCTTCCATATCAGGCACGGCTACCCGAACCAGCTCGCAGCCGCAGTCCTCAAGCTCCTTTATCTGGTTAATGGTCGCCCTCGCGTTGCGGGTATCAGTCTTGGTCATGGACTGCACCACGATGGGGGCATCGCCGCCGACGGTTACCCCGCCGATTTGAATCGGTTTGGATTTTCGTCTTGGTTTCATGGTATCAGACTCTCCCCGGCAATAATGCGGATAATATCCTGGTAGGTGATGGCTATCATGGCGGCTATCAGTATAGCGAAGCCGATGGCGTGCACCAGCCCCTCCGTTTTGGCCGAGATGCGCTTGCCCCGCCGTACCCAGCCCAGCAGGACAAAGACGATTCTGCCCCCGTCCAGGGCGGGGAGGGGGAGGATATTGATGATAGCCAGGTTTATGCTGATAAAGCCGGCAAATAGCAGGAGCGGGCTAAGCCCGGCCTGGGCGACCTCTCCCGTTAGCTGGGCGATGCCCACCGGCCCGGTTAGCTGAACCGGGGTAGCCCCGATAAACCACTTTAATATCTCGTTCTTGAAGATGACGAAGGTGTCTATGCATTCGCTGACGCCCATGGGTATCGCTTCCCAGAATGGGTAGCTCTGGCGGACGATAACCGCATCCGGCATGCTGACGGCGACACCCATCGCCCCCTCTTCCGGCGGGGGCTTCCACCGGGGTATCAACTGGACTTCCTCTACCATTTCATCACTGTGCCTGAGTGCCAGGTTGACCTCTTTGCCCAGATTGAGCTGGGTATAGATATGCAGATCGCGGATACTGTTTACCGGCTCGTCATTAAGGCTGAGGATAATATCTCCGGTCTCGATGCCGGCGGCCGCCGCCGGTGAGCCGGTGGCTACTTCCTCAACTACCACATCGCCGGTTACCACGTTGTGGGGGACCATAAAGGCGATGGCAAAGAGCAGTAGGGGCAGCAGGAAATTCATTATTGAGCCGGCGCTTAAGACTATCACCCTGGCGCCGACGCTCTTACTGGCCAGGCTCCTCTCTACCTCGGGGTCTTCCTCGCCGGCCATCTTGGTAAAGCCGCCCAGCGGTACGGCGTTGAGCGAATAGAGCGTTTCCCCCCTTTTTATGCCGAATAAGCGGGGAGGGAAGCCCAGCCCGAACTCTTCCACTTTTACGCCGAAGGCTTTAGCCGTGGCGAAGTGCCCCAGTTCGTGGGCCAGGATGAGCACCGCCAGAACGCCCAGGAAGATTAATATGGTGATTATCATGCTCACCGGTTGTCACCGACCATCTGTTTAATCTTTTCCCTGGTTTGAGCGTCAGTTGCCAGAATCTCCTCCGGGGTGGGGTGGGCTATGGATTTATGTTCCTCTACCGCCTGCCCCACCAGCCGGGGGATATCGGTGAATTTAATTCGCTTGGATAAAAACAGCTCAACGGCGGTTTCATCGGCGGCGCAGAGCGCCGCCGGACAGGTTCCGCCCTTCCTACCTGCCTCTATAGCCAGTTTAAGGCAGGGGAAGCTTTCAAAATCGGGCGGCTCGAAGTTAAGCTCTTTTATATTGTCCCAGTCGAGGCGGGGGAGGGTGGGGTTTCCCAAACGCTCCGGGTAGCTAAGGGCGTACTGAATGGGCAGGCGCATATCGGGCATACCCAGCTGGGCTTTTACCGAGCCGTCGGCAAACTCGACCATAGAGTGAATAATGCTCTGGGGGTGGATGAGAATCCTGATATTATCAAAGGGCATATCAAAGAGCCAGTGGGCCTCTATTACCTCCAGCCCCTTGTTCATCAGCGTGGCCGAGTCGATGGTGACCTTCTGCCCCATCCGCCAGGAGGGGTGTTTGAGCGCCTGCTGCGGGGTGACTTTAGCCAGCCGGGTGGGGGAATAGCCGCGGAAGGGGCCCCCTGAGGCGGTGAGGATAATCCGGGCCGCCTTTTGTTTTTCACCCTCCAGGCACTGAAATATAGCGTTGTGCTCGCTGTCAACGGGTGTAATCTGCGCCCCGCTTTGCTTTGCCTCACGGGTGATAACCTCGCCGGCCATGACCAGCGATTCCTTGTTGGCCAGGGCAAGGCGCTTGCCGGCTTTTACCGCCGCCAGTGTCGGCTTTAGCCCCCATTTTCCCGATGTCGCCATAACCACGATGTCCACCTTGGGGTGGCTGGCCATCTCTTCCAGCGATAGAAACTGGCATTTGGCATTGATTGGGGGAGTTTTATCCTGAGAGTATATAAAGCTGGGCTTAAACCGGCCTATTTGCTCGGTCAGTAAAGCGGTGTTTTTGCCAGCGGCCAGCCCGATGACGCTAAAGCGGTGGGGCAGGGCGCTGATTACTTCCAGTGTTTGACGGCCTATGGAGCCGGTGGAACCTAAAATGGCTACCTGTTTTATATCACCCATATAACGTAATAGTATACTACGACGCCGGCAAAGACAACGCTGTCTATCCTGTCCAGGGCACCGCCGTGACCGGGAAGCAGCCTGCCTGAGTCCTTTACCCCCATATTGCGCTTGAGCAGGGACTCGACCAGGTCGCCGAGCTGTCCAAAGACGCTGATAAGTAAGCCGAGGAGTATTGCCTGCCAGTAGCCGAGGGGCAGGCTGAGCGGCGAGGGTATGGCAAACAGCAGGCTGATGATAATAGCCCCCAGAAAGCCGGCTATGGTGCCTTCCCAGGTCTTGCCGGGGCTGATATTGGGAGCCAGTTTGTGCTTGCCCAGCGCCCGGCCGGCAAAATAGGCGGCGGTGTCCGAGCCGAAGTTAGCCAGCAGCGCCAGGAATACCCAGCTGCGGCCGTCGTCCAGGCCCCTTAAGGCTACCAGGTGGCTCAGCAGCCAGCCGATATAGACAATGCCGGCGATGGTCCAGGCCCAGCCCAGAAAAGCCCCTTCCTTCCTGGGGCGCAGCAGCAGCCAGAACAGGGATAACACCACCGCTGAGGTCAGCAGTATTGGCATGGCGTGGGCGTAGGTGCAGTGGGGGACGGTGATAAACATGGCTGTCCAGATAAGTCCGAACCAGATGAGCGGCGGCACCTTTCCGGCCACTATTTTGTAGAATTCGTAGGCCGCCAGCAGTCCCCAGACAGCTACCAGGATGGTGAACCAGGGGAGGGGTTGAGCAAACCAGACCGCCAGAATTAAGAGGGGAATACCCCACAGCCCGGTGATAACCCTTTGCTTTAGCATGCTTTTAATTACAACCCGCCGAAGCGCCTCTGCCGCTGGCTGTAAGCCAGCAGTGCCTGGTCAATCTCTTTCTTATCGAAGTCAGGCCACAGCACCGGGGTGAAATAGTATTCGCTGTAGGCCGCCTGCCAGATGAGAAAGTTGCTGATGCGGAGTTCGCCGCCGGTGCGGATGACCAGGTCTACATCGGGTAAATCAGCGGTGTAGAGATAGCGGCTGAACAATTTTTCATCAATTTTTTCCGCCGGGACGCCTTCGGCGATGAGGCGGTGGACGGCGTCTACGATTTCGGTGCGTCCCCCGTAGCTAAAGGCAAAGCTAAAGTTCAGCCCGGTGTTGTTTTTGGTCAGGTCTACTATTTTGTTTATGGCTACCTGTAGATTCCGGGGCAGCCGCTCCAGTTGTCCCAGGTGGTGGATTCGAACCCCCTGGCGGTGAAGTTTTAGGGTCTCCTCATCTATTGTCTCCTGCAATAGACTTAGCAGGCCGTTAATCTCCTCTTGGGGGCGGTTCCAGTTTTCCGTGGAAAAGCCGTAGAGGGTTAGGTACTTCACCTTGAGCCAGCTGAAATAATCGATGGCCGAGCGCATGTTCTCCACCCCCGCCCGGTGTCCTTCGAACCGGTGCAGGTTGCGCTGTTTTGCCCACCGGCCATTACCGTCCATAATAATGGCTACATGTTCGGGCAGTCGGGTAAGTTTTTTCTTCGTCGGTGAAATAGCTGCCATTCTGCCACTCATACTAGCTGAATAATCGGGGTGGGGCAAGTCGCCCCCGGTGTAAAGCCGGCTAGACCTCCATGAGTTCGGTTTCTTTATCACGGGCTATCTGCTCAATATCGGCGATGAAGCCGTCGGTAAGCTTCTGTAGCTGGTCCAGGGCGCGCTTGTGCTCGTCCTGGGATATCTCCTTGTTTTTCTCCATCTCCTTTAAGCCCCCCATCGCCTCGTGCCGGAGGTTGCGTACGGCTATCTTGCGCTCTTCCCCCCGCTTGCGCACCAGCCGGGTCATCTCCTGCCGCCGCTCTTCGCTCAAAGGAGGCAGACTCAGACGAATTAAATTGCCGCTGGTGACGGGGTTCAACCCCAGGTCAGATTTTAGGATTGCCTTCTCTATGCTGGGTATGGCGCTCCGGTCCCAGGGTTGGATGACGATGAGGGTGGCTTCGGGGGCGGAGATGGCGGCCATCTGGATGAGAGGGGTGGGAACGCCGGCATAGTCTATTTTGATGTGTTCGACAAGAGCTGGCGAGGCGTGCCCGGTGCGGATGCTGGCCAGTTCTACCTTCAAGCCCTTGGCTGAGGCTTTCATCTTTTCCTCAATATTCCATAGAGCTTGATTGACCATGTTACTTTCCGCTGTTGACCAGGGTGCCTATCTTTTCGCCGCTTACCGCCCGTTCCAGGCTTTGGGGGGCCTGGAGGTCGAAGACAATTATCGGCAGCTTGTTTTCCAGACATAGAGATAGGGCGGTGACATCCATTACATCCAGGCGCATATTGAGCGCTTCGAAGTAGTTGAGCCGGTCGATCTTCTTGGCCTTGCTGTCTTTGCGGGGGTCGGCGCTGTAGATGCCGTCGACATTGTTCTTGGTCATGAGCAGCACCTCAGCCTCAATCTCTATGGCTCGCAGCGCTGAGGCGGTATCGGTGGTCATGTAGGGGTTGCCGGTGCCCCCGGCGAAGATAACAACCCTGCTTTTCTCCAGGTGGCGAATAGCGCGGCGCCGGATATAGGGTTCGGCCACTTCCTGAATGCCTATGGCTGACTGGGTTCTGGTGGTCACCCCTTCTCTCTCCAGGGCATCCTGGAGGGCCAGGGCGTTTATTACCGTGGCCAGCATTCCGGCGTAGTCAGCGGTGACCCGGTCCATTCCTTTGGCTTCCGCCTTAGCCCCGCGCCAGATGTTGCCGCCCCCAACCACAATACCGATACCTACCCCCATCGCCAGTACCCGTTTAATCTGCTTGGCTACCTTGGCCACAGTGTCGGCATTAATGCCGTAGGGGGCTCCGCCGCTGAAGGCTTCACCGCTGAGTTTGAGCAGGACGCGCTTGTATTTAGCAGTCCTTGTTTTTGCCATTATTGTTCGCCTAGTTCGAATCTGATAAACCGGCTTACTTTAATGTTTTCTCCTGTTTTGGCGATGGATTCGGTGATAATTTCCTTTATGGTTTTATCCGGTTCTTTAATATCGGCTTGAAGCAGCAGGCAGGCGGCCTGGGGTTCTTCTTCGGTACCTGGCTTGTATTCTTCCTCGGTGATGAACTGGGGGTTCATGGCGGCTACCTGCATTGCCAGGTGGTGGGCCAGTTGCTTGAACTCGTCGGTGCGGGCGACAAAATCGGTCTCGCAATTCAGCTCAACCATGGCGCCCACCCGGTTGGCGGTGTGGATATAGGCTTCAATTAAACCCTGAGCAGTCGGGCGCTCTGCCTTTTTGGCTGCTTTGAATAGGCTCTGTTGCTTTAGAATCTCAAGCGCTTTTTCGGTATCTCCTTCGGATTCCATAAGAGCCTTGCGGCATTGCATAATACCGGCGCCTGACTGGTTTCTTAGCCCCTTTACCATGACGGCGGTGATTTTCAAGCTTCTGCCTCCTTAACTTCATCCTTAGCTTCATCCTTGGCTTCGTCGTCAGGGGTGAAAATAAGCGGTTCGCCGATTTCCATACCCTCCGGCAGCGCCGCACCCTCTCCCATAGCCGTCACATCGCCGGTCTTGCCCTCGAGAACGGCGTCGGCGATTTTGCCGCATATCAGCTTGATGGCTCTGATGGCATCGTCGTTGGCGGGAATGGGGTGGTCAATATTGGCCGGGTTGCAGTTGGTATCAACTATGGCTACCACCGGAATCCCCACCCGTTTAGCTTCGGCCAGGGCAATCTTTTCTTTGGTGGGGTCAATGATAAAGATGACATCCGGCAGGCTGGTCATCTCTTTAAAGCCGCCCATATGCCGGTTGAGGCGCTGAATTTCCTCCCCCAGCTTCATCGCTTCCTTTTTGGGCAGGCGCTCGAAGTCTCCTCTGGACTGCTGGTCTTCCAGGCGGACCAGATAGTCTATGCGGGCCTGGATGGTGGCAAAGTTGGTCAGTACCCCTCCCAGCCAGCGCTGGTTAACGTAGAACATGCCGCAGCGCTGTGCCTCCTGTTCTATTGACTCCTGGGCCTGCTTTTTGGTGCCGACAAAGAGAATGGTGCCGCCTTCGGCGGCTGTCTGCTGAATGAACTGGCAGGCTTTATCGAGCATGGCCGTGGTCTGTTCCAGGTCAATGATGTGAATGCCGTTGCGCTTGGTGAAGATGTATTTCTTCATCGCCGGGTGCCAGCGGCTGGTCTGGTGCCCGAAGTGGGCGCCGGCTTCTAAAAGCTCCTTGATAGTAGTGGTATCTGGCAAGCTTTTAACCCCTTTCTCTGCTATTAAGCTAGCATTTTTATTCAGTTTAACAGTATAACATAATGGCGCCTAAAGCCACAATATCACCGGCTTCCCCCGGTTTTTTGGCCTGGCTTGGGGCTGTGATATAATTAATAGTGACCATAAAGACGTTAGCTACCAACCGTAAAGCGTATCATAACTACCATATCGGCGATAGCCTGGAGGCCGGTATCGCCCTTACCGGTACCGAGATAAAGTCTATCAGGGCCGGCAGGGTGAGCCTGGCTGATGCCTATGTCCGGCCTGAGGGTGGGGAGTTGTGGCTGATGAACGCTCACATAGCCCGCTATGACGCCGGCAGCTATATGAGCCACCAGCCAACCCGGTCCCGGAAGCTGCTGCTTCACCGCAAGCAAATTAACAGCCTCACCGGCAAGGTGCAGGAGAGGGGCTTTACTTTGCTTCCCCTCCGGATATATATTAAAGATAGCCTGGCTAAGGTGGAAATTGCTTTAGCCAGGGGCAAAAAGCAGTATGATAAGCGGGCGGCTATAGCCCGCCATGATGCGGACAGGGAGATTGAGCGGGCGCTAAAGAGGCGGAGTGCGGGGAGGGGATAGCCCGCCGGGACTTTAACAATTGAACAGGGGGACGCGCGGGTTCGACAGGGGAAGTGTGTTGCAGGATTGCAAGCTGAGGTGCCGCTAACCTCATAAAACCGGCGGAAAAAAACAATTGGCGAACCTGAACTCGCTTACGCAGCCTAGTTAAATATAGGCTGCGCGCTCAGCCTGACCTGTCCTCAATGGGTTGGGACCGGGCGACGTTGAATTGAGGTGCCGCCACCCCGACGTTGATAAGGGTGGTGAAAGAGTTATCGACTGGCTTGGCTAAACTCGGTCAGCAGAGGCTAGACGGGCGAGATTAAACGGCTGACTAAGCTTGTAGTATATTCTGGGCAGCTTTTCTTGGACGGGGAGTTCGACTCTCCCCCGTCTCCACCATGAACTCCCCCGCCTGGGTGGGCTTCTCCCCCGCCTGGGCGGTTCTTTTTGGGCTGATAAGCCTTAGCGGGGAATACTTGATAAGGTTCTCCCTCAGTTTAACAGGATCGACGTTTATGTAACGATCCTTGAGAGGATCTACCTTGTCCCGGGCCAGACGCATTGCCAAATTTTCGTTGCCGCTTGCTTCACTTACTAGTGTGCAGAAGGTGCGTCGAAGGTCATGCCCCTTGTAATCGAGGCCGGATCGATGGAATAGCCCTTGAATTAGCTGAGAAATACCGTCGGCACCTAGTGGTTGTGTAGTACCAGCCCGTATCCTTCTACTGCGGATAATCGGCTCTTCGTCCGATAATGTCCCGGCTAGCTGCTGCAGTAGCTCCTGTGTTTCGGGTAAAAGAGGTGTATGTTCGTTCCGCTCCTTACCACGGCACCAAATAATACCATCCCTAATTGAATGAACATCTCCCCCCGTAATTCGTCTCACTTCGATTTGACGCCAGCCATGACCGAAAGTCATTTCCCATACAGCCCTCTCAGTAATTGTGTTAACTACTGAATCAACAATATATGCCTCTTCTATGCTAAGTGTTCGGATTGCTTTGTGGTAAATTATTGGTCGCTCCAAGTTGTCAAGAGGATTCTCAAGAATTCCGAATGAGCGTGACGCATGTTTATATAATATATTTAGTAAGTCATGCTGGTTTCTTTTGTGTCGACCTGTTTCACCCTTGAACCGGCCTAAATACTCCATGACAATATTGGTTTCAAGAGGCAGGGTAGGGAATTGCTTGGCAAAGCGGTTTAGGTGTTTCTTATACGTTCGTACGGTTCCGTCTTTTACGCCCTTGTACTCTTTATGTCTCAGTAGGCTTTCGATAACGGCTTCAGTTGGTACAGATGCATGGGGCTGTACATACTGTCCCTTCAATGGCGGTACGACAATTAGAAATAATCATTCAGGTGGTGCATCGTATCAATGGAAGCTGGTGTTTGACAAGATTAAACGTAACAGGAAAAATATCGACACCATTGTGGTTGAGGCTAGTGAAGTGGATTTCTATAGATACTGTGAGGACCCGGGGTATACAAGGCTAAATGACGCAATAGTTGCTACTCGCCAGTATGCTTACAAATATGGGCTACTCGAAGGTGCGCAATAGGATTAAACCTAAGATTCTTAAGCCAGTTAAAGGAGAACTCGATACCGTTGGCTTCAAGTGTGCAGACGATGAACCTCCGTGTATAACAATATTTGAGTCTAAGGGCCGCGCACGTGATGAGGATCAATTACAGGAACAGATTAATCGCTTCTCTAGCAATGTAACTACCATTCAACAGAATCTGGAGTCTTTCTGCAATGAGTTGGAAGTACCATATACTGACAACATTGGAGTAGAGGCAATCTTCGTATCAATGGGTATGGTAGAGAATGAGAACCAAGCGCAGAAGCCGGTAGAAGCAATACCCCGTTTCCTTGGAAGACCAAGTGTCAATGTTCCTGATAATGTGAAGCTTTGGGATTTTGGTGAATTATCATCTCAGCTCAGGAAATCTCAAGCTCCTCGTGATTATCTAGAACTATTGAGAATAGTACCAGTCGCAACTATAATGGGTGCATTTCCAAGGCGCTCGCCTACACGTGGTACGCTAGAGTCGCACAACCGCTAGGTTGTTGATTCGAATCCAGCTCAGGGAGCCTGGCGGCTCTGCCCCAATAGGAAACGCGCGTATGGCTTCCGCAAGGCATATTTTACTTATAGCAAATCATCATGTTAAAAAGGTGCGCTCGATATTAAGACTGTATTAAGACTGTACACTAGGCGTGAAACCATAAAAGGAAAAAGGAACAATTTAGCGTTATGTTTGACCATCGGTCTGAGGACGCTCGGATGTTCCAATCCTTGTGACTCACAAATCTACGTGTCGTACAGCTCTTATTAGTTTTACCGACGCCAAAAGAAGGGGGTAGGGTCTGCTGGAGCAGAAAGGGCCTGAAATTTAGCTGAACCGCCCCACCATTGACAAGGGGATAATAATGCAGTACCTTAGAGCTAAACTCATCTTCCGAACATAATTGTAACAGCTTAGCATATGTTGACTACATTTTTGTTTGATGTTTGTGGTTATGTCCAAAAGAAACAGCATCAAACAATACCAGCAACCCAAACTCAGGAGACCATTATTAAATCTGTGCGCCAGGAGGTGATTATATTAATGTGAAAAGACTAAGAAGAACCCGGGGGAATTTTCAATCTCAGGAGGTAAATGATGAAAAAATTATCACTAATTTTGTTGGCGCTTGCCTTATTAGCGGTGCCCTTGTCCAGTGGCTGTCCTGCCCCTACACCGACTGAAGTTATAGAGCTAACCTACAATAATTTCTTCCCGCCCTGGCATTTCCATTCCGTACTGGCTGATGAATTTTGTAAGGAGATTGAGGCGCGCACTGATGGCTGGGTAAAGATTACCTACTACCCGGGCGGCGGACTGGCCCCTGCGCCTGATACATATGACGCAGTGGCCGAGGGTATATGCGATATAGGTATGTCCTGTCTGGCCTACACTATGGGGCGCTTCCCTGCCTGTGAATTGGTTGACCTGCCCCACGGCTACCCCAATGGTTGGACAGCCACTAAGATAGCCAATGACTTCTATGAAAAATTTAAGCCTGACGAACTTGCTGATGTCCATCCCCTTTACTTCCATGCTCATGGCCCTGGAGATATCTTAACCACCGAAAAGCCAGTGCGCACCCTAGAGGATATGCAGGGGTTGGTGCTGAGGTCTACCGGCGTGGGAGCCAAGATAGCAGAAGCTCTTGGTGCCACCGGTTATGCTGCAGCGCAGGGAGAAGCTTATGAGCTTATGTCCAAGGGCGTGATAGACGGCAGTGTGACCCCCCCTGAGGTGCTTTTGGGGTGGAAGCAAGCCGAGGTGGTGAAGTATATCACCATGTGCTACGATGTGGGCTATACCACCGATATG
>Ga0307431_1000559_pt1 | contig 24437 bp, 26 predicted proteins | sample SalMarWE160170MG_FD_202155 | JGI IMG/M metagenome (GOLD analysis project Ga0307431, IMG submission 202155) | Salt marsh sediment microbial communities from the Plum Island Ecosystem LTER, Massachusetts, United States - WE1603-170 | ecosystem: Environmental > Aquatic > Marine > Intertidal zone >...
TATACAGATCTTTCTCCTTTGTCCATCTCCCTTACAATCCATTTTACCTTCTTCTGATTGAGTTTCTTCATGTATGTCAAATCAGTTACTTTATTTTCTCGAAGAAAGTAATTTCGGGATAACACATCATATTTTTTAATGATAAAAGTTTATAAGTAAGAACATAATGCGGGTTTAAAAATCTAAGTGATGAATATGAGTACAAGTTATCAAGATCATGTTGAGAAAAGAGTAAAAGAAATGCGCGAACGAGAAAGAATGTTTAAATCTAGACGCAGGAAAAAACAGAGTATCTAAAATTGATGAAATTATTCCTGCATTGTTCTGTTTTTTGGTAGTTGTTGGTTCTAAGCCAAGTGTACTATCAATTAACACGATTTTATTGACATATGTCATTTGCTCTCCAGAGTTTAACACATCAAGTAAAATAGTAAAGCAGACTGTTTTCGATAACACTTGTAAAATAAGTATTAAATACGAAGATTTTAGAATATTGGATTGAGTGAAAGAATGAAAAAGAATTATAAAGCGATAATAAAAGAGATAGACAGAATACACAAAAAGAGAAAAGAACTGAACAAACGTGAAGATTTTTTAGTTGCCTCTCTATAATGGTAGAAAACTGGCATACTATTAAATGAGAAAACAGGGTGCCAGATTCTCTATATTTTTGGTAGGTCCATATCAATGGCCTTTACATTTTTTGTCAAACAAAGACTATTTCTTAAGCCATCGAAAAGTGCTGTAAAATCGTTGAGCAGCAGTAATGTTGCCCAGTACTGCGAAGTATATGAGGACCCACTCTAGCAAATTAAGATTCCAAGGAAGTTGAATGGCATAGTAAAGTAATATGTGCTGGATTGTAGGAGCCATCATCAAAAGGACAAGTCTATCAGCTCTTCCTAGCAGTCCAGAGTAATTCCGTTTGTATCCAATGGCCTGAGACTGGGTGCCCATATAGCTTGTAAGCAACATACCAATAATTGCAAGAAGACCAATACTTGGATATCGACACCATGGGCTTAATATAAGCCCCCCCAATATTAAAACATCCCCATATCTGTCTAAGGCATGATCAAGAAAATCTCCTCTCTTTGATGTTTTATTTGCTAATTTTGCAACTTTACCGTCAATAGCATCTAGAAGCCCATTCATAAAAACAAAAAACGCTGCAAAAAATAGATAGTAGTTTGCCAACTCTTGTTCAGGAGAGGAAAAATAGAAGATTATTCCTGCGAAAAATGCAAACAACAGAGCAATCCATGTTAAAGCATCTGGATTAACTTTTGAAAGTCTCTTCGCAATTATCGATAAGATGGGATCAATATGTTCCCTTTGGCCATCTAGAACCATGTTTCTCTGCCTCAGTTATTTAAAATCTTTCAATATCTCTTCGGACCAATCAATGTTTCCTATATTATACCCTTTCATGCGTTTAAAACCATTTTTGATTATTTTCATAACTGAACGTGCCACGTCTTTTGCAGGTTCTCCTGTTGTATCAATCTCAAAAATGTTTTTTTCAGAATGAAGATCTGTAGTTTCACATAGAATTATATCCAGTATTTCTGCCTCTATATTCTCCCTTACTTTCTCCTTTTTCCACCCCTTATAAGACAAACGTTTCCTTAATTCATTAGGATGACACCTAAGAACAATTACTTTGTCAACACTTTCCAAAAGATGTGACAGGTGCCCCTCAATAAATACTATGTCCTTTGTACTGTACTCTTCCTTTATGTAATCGTTTAATCGTTCAATATCAATTATTTTGGAATTTCTATTCTTATCCTTGCCAACCGAAAAACCTTTTTCAATTGCAATTTTGTTTAAGTCAACCACTTCAAAATCATTTCCTTCTAAAACCTTCGAAGCAGAAGTCTTTCCAGTTCCAGGTGTACCTGTAAGAGCAATAATCATGGTCCTATATCAATTTATGAAAATCATATCCATGGAACCCTTCCTTGAAGCAGTAATGGAGTTCCTGGAAATCCTTTCTGAATTCTTTAATATCGCTTTTTATTTTCTTCGTATCTTCATCTTTCAGCAGTGCCCGTTCATAGAATTCAGCAATTTCATCCATCTCTTTTTCTTTCATTCCTATCCTTGTAAGTTCAGGAGTCCCCAATCTTAATCCTGATGGATTTAATGGGTCTTCATCACCAGGAATTGCGTTCATGTTGGTCACAATGCCCGCATCCTCAAGTTTTTTGGATGCTTCTTTTCCGTTCCCTGGACCAATTTCGAGTAAAATTTGGTGAGATTTGGTAAAGCCAAGTTTCTCCCCAAATACCTTGAAGCCTCTTTCATGCAGGGCTTGCGCTAAACTCTGCGCGTTTTTTATTATCTGTTTTGCATATGCTTCTCCAAATTCAAGATGCTCGGCATATGCTATTGCCTTTGCTGCAACATGATGAAGATGATAAGAGGAAGTGACTCCTGGAAACACACCGAAACCTAATTTTCTTAGAAATGATTTATCTTCTTTTGTATCTCCCTTATGGTTTGACAAGATCATCCCACCCTGTGGCCCTGGAAGGGTCTTATGTGTGCTTCCACTCACTACATCTGCACCTTCCCTTAATGGATCTTGAAATTGCTTTCCTGCAATGAGGCCTAAAACGTGTGCAGCATCATATATAAGATATGCACCTACTTCATGAGCTGCCTCTGCAATTTCTTTAATTGGGCTTGGAAACAAAAAGACAGACCGTCCATTTAACGCAAGTTTCGGTTTTACCTTTTTAATGAGTTTCACTGCACCATCAACATCGATATTCATTTCTTCGTCATTGAATGGGTAGGAAATAAGATTAATGCTTCTAACTCCTGCTGCACCCCATTTTCCAAAAGATATGTGGGCCCCATTGGCAAGATCTAAGACTGTTGCGGTCTCTCCTGGTTTCATGAGGGCTTTTAAAATTGCAAGATTTGCAGTTGTCCCTGCAGTTGGTCTTACATCGGCGTAGGTGCAGTCAAAAAGTTTTTCTGCAAGTTCTATGGCTTTTTCTTCTACATTGTCAAAAAAGTTGCATCCTTCATAGTATCTATGTCCAGGCGTACCTTCTGCATAACGGCCATGAAAATCGCTAATGAGCATTTCTCTACACATAGGGGATAAAACATTTTCACTTGCTATCATTGGAAGTGAATTAGCGAAAAATTCGTTGTTTTTCATTGCTTGCTTTCTGATATATTCGGCCTCGCCATACCAATTCATAGAAATCACAAAAACCCTAATCTATGATTGCAATAAAAAGGTAATGGAAAAATCAGGCAAACAATGAAAAGAGTAGACGTTCATAGGATTTCTATAAGATCTCTGGGTGATTTTGTCAATATCTCTATACCATCTTTTTTTACGAGAATATCATCCTCTATTCTTACGCCGCCAAATCCAGGTATGTAAACACCAGGCTCGACGGTAAATAGCATGTTCTCTTCTACTTTGATTTCGCAAGTTTGACTGAATCCTGCACCACCGTCGTGAACAGAAAGACCAATAGAATGACCTGTCGAATGAATAAAACGACCTTTAAACTCTGTGTTATCAATGTATGTGCTAACCGAATTGTGCACCTCTTGTGCTTTTAGGCCGGGTTTTATTCGATCAAAACCAATTCTTTGCGCATCTAAAACAGTTTTATGCATGGCTTTCTGCTTTTCACTTGCTTTTCCGAACACAAAGACTCTTGTCATGTCAGAATTATATTTTTTGTAACAAGCACCAAAATCACATAAAACAAAATCGCCTTTACTCAACTTGGTGGTCCCATGGGTATAATGGGGTTCCGCTGTGTTTTTTCCAAAAGATGATATGGTATCAAAAGCAGATTTATCTGCTCCATTTTTCTGCATTAAGTAGTCAATTTCTGCGGCTAATTCGAATTCAAACATTCCTTCATGCAGAATATCTGGAATCTTCTCCATTGCTTTATCTGCTATTTCACAGGCTTTTCTGGTTGTTTCTATTTCAATTTTATCTTTTACAAGTCTTGTTTTTACAAATCCAACTGAGACATCTACAAATTCTACATCTGGAAACATCTTTTTTAGATCTTGAAATTTCCTATACAATACTCTATCAAAATTTAGCCCTATGCTTTTAACGTGGGAAAGAGAGTCTTTTAATGCATTATTATAGCTATTTTGCCCTCCATATATCTTTAAATTTGCACTAGATTTCTTCGCACTTTCCGCTTCGAGTTCGGAAACAAGGAGATCGATGTTTCCATCTGGAAATAAAACAGCAGCACACCCTTCAAAAATGCCTTTTTCTAGACCAGTGATATAAAAAAAATTGTCATCTATGTAAGGCTCACAGTAATTCTCTATTACTATTGCATCGGGCTTATTGTCCAAATTATCAAAAATATTTCTGGACCTTTGCTTTATTTCCATATTATCAATGTAGAGCGAGAAGTACAATGTTCTTCAAATAAAAAAATAAAAGGAAGATAAATCTGCCAGTGACGAAAGATTTTATTTATAATCTTTAATCATGCTTTGCAGATTTGTCAAATCCTTTCTAATGGTTTCAACCTGCTTCATTTTTTCTTCTTCGAAGCTGTTGAGTATTTCTGGCAATCGTCTAGTAAGCTTATAAATATGAACGGGTCTTCCTTTTCCCTCTTTTTTCAAATCTCTTTTCTTCGCCCATCCTCTTCGCCTAAGTTCCTGCATTGCTACACTAACCTCAGGTTGCCTTAGATCTGCTCCCTGCTCAACTTCTGCAGAGCGACACTCATCGACCTGCGAAATGAACATAAGCGTTTTAGCAAGGTTTTTCGGCATCCCTAGGTCGGCAAACAATTCGACTGCTCTTTCATCTTTCTCATCTAATACAAACGATCTTCTTCGTTTCATTACCCTCTCTCCTCACAGCAACTTAATCATATATTAGTATTTATATTTTTCTTATTTTTTCGATTTTTGATTACTTTTTGCATTATTAACCGGTTTATCAGTTCCATAGTTGACTTTTCTCACTTTTATCCTGCTTTCATCGAGCATCTTCTTTGCAAGAGCATCTGGGTAATTGCCTGAGAATACTATTTCCCTAATCCCAGCATTTATAAGCATTTTGGCACAAACAACACAAGGGGCATTCGTGCAGTACAATACGGAATCCTTTATGGAAACTCCAAAAACGGCCGCCTGAATAATTGCATTTTGCTCTGCATGTAGGCCCCTACATATTTCATGTCTTTCGCCAGACGGAATTCCTAATTTTTCCCTAAGACAGCCCACTTCTGAACAATGTTTGAAGCCTTTTGGAGCCCCATTATACCCTGTGCTCAGTATGTGTTTGTTTTTTACAAGTATTGCACCTACACTTCTTCTTAGGCATGTGCTTCTCTTTGATACCAAATGAGCCATTTCCATAAAATATTCATCGTATGATGGTCTGTCATCCATAAAAATCAAAAGGATAATGGTGTGATGTACTTAATTAAATTATGATTTTCTAAAATGGGTTTGGTTGAAATATTGCTGATTTTTACAGAATGTAGTATTCATCATCATATTTAAAAAGGTGAAAGACATATTGAAATATGGAGAGATAAAACGTGTCATACAGGTATGGTATTTATCAGTCCTCTGGTACAAGCTGTATGTTTTATAAGGAGGATGAAAATGGTAACCAATCGACTTTCAATCTGTTCGTTTCGCATGAAAAGGATGCAAATGAAAAAAAATCGTTATTTGCCTTTATTGATAACGAGCAGGTGGGAAAAGACAACTGGTTTGCAAGCAAAGATTTAGCAATAGTCGATGCAGTTAAGGCATTTAATGAATGGGCGTCTGGTGCACCGGTAGTTTTTGGAATGGAAGCACACAACAGTCTAAGCCATTGCCTGAATTCTGTAATGAAAAAGGAAGATTGAAATTAGATTTCAAATATTTTTATTGCCAATTGTCGGAACTATTTTTCCAATCTGACTTCGATTTCCTGAAAATCTTTTGGTACGAAAGAATTCTTGAAAACACTGCGTGCATCTTTTTCCAGCACATGGTGATCTAGATATCTGGGGCTAATGTGGGTAAGAAACAATTTTTTAACCTTTGCTTTTTTGGCAATTTCAGCAGATTGACGTGCAGTTGCATGGCCATATTTCTCTGCAACATCTTTAAGTTCAGATTCAAATGTGGAATCATGAATCAAAACATCTGCATCTTTTGAAAAATCTATCATACTTTTGCATTGTTTTGTATCGCCAGATATTACTATTTTCCGTCCTTTTCTTGGAGTTCCTAGCACCATATCTGGAGTTATTTTTCTCCCGTCATCTAAGATTATCGTTTTGCCATGTTGAAGTTTGCTAAACAATGGGCCTTCTGGAATGCCAATTTTTAGCGCTTTGGGCTTGTTGAATTTTCCCGGTCTCATTTTTTCTTCAAGAGCATAGGCAATTGCAGGAATGCCATGACATACCGTTAAAACCTTAACAAAATACTCATCAAATTCGAGAGCATCTCCACCATTTATCTCGTGTGCAATTATCTTGTACTTTGGTCGGAAATGGCCGAGTGATAAAAGTTGTGACGTTAGTTTTATCATTCCCTTTGGACCATATATGTGTAATGGTTTTTCCCTATCATTTAGTTGCATTGTCTGAACAAGACCCGGGACTCCTAGGAAATGATCACCATGAAAATGCGTGATAAACAGTTTCGATATTTGCATATAGCTAAGATTTGATTTTTGAAACTGACGCTGTGTGCCTTCTCCACAGTCAAACAATAGTATCTCACTGTCTCTTTTGACGGCCACAGCGGATACGTTACGTTTTACGGTTGGCCAGCTACCACCTGTTCCAAGGAATATAATACTTAACTGCGTCATCTAGAAAAGGGATACTGATTTATTGTAAAAGCATTGTGGTTGTTAAACTGTATGTAATAAAAATGATTCAAGACTTATAAATTGCAATTTCGCCGAATATTATTCTAAGTGTAATATGTTTTTATCTCTTATTTAGACAAAGCAAGTTAATGCTGTAGTAATCTTTAATAGGTTATATTTGTTTTCGCAGCTGAACTCCTCTGGGAGTTTGATATAAAAGTTAAGAAACAGGTTGGAGTGATGATAGTATGGCTATAGAAATTGCAGGATATGGATTGGAAGAGCCTTTGCCTCTGCTAGGATTAAGTTTGTGGAATATTATTCTGTTCCTAGTGGTTCTCATAGTAGGCATAGCAGTAGTTAAAATTTTTACTGGGGCCTTTAAAAAATGGATGATCAAAGCGAAAATTACAGAGATACTAGCTGAATTCTCAACACGAATCCTTCGGATGATAATGTACATCTTTGTCATTGGAACTGCTTTGGCATTTCTAGGAATTGAAATAGGGGCTGCTTTAGTAAGTGTTTCTGTTGTCCTTGGGTTTGTTTTAGGTTTTGCACTTGGTGATACGCTGAGCAATATCGCAGCTGGATTTATGGTTGCTATAACTAAACCATTTAAGACAGGAGACTTCGTAACTGCCAATGGTGAAACCGGTACCATAAAAAATGTTGGAATTAGTGTAACGGAACTTGACACAGTTGATAATAAGCGTATAATTATCCCTAACAAACTGGTATGGGGTGGAAACATTACAAACTTCACTCGTCATCCAACTAGAAGGGTTGATTTGGAAATGGGAGTCGGCTATGATGATGATCTCGACCACGTTATCAAAACCACGATGTCTCTTCTTAAAGCAGATAACCGTGTGCTATCAAATCCTGGGCCTCAGGTCGCTGTAAAAGAAATGGCTGATTCAGCCGTTGTCTTTGTAATCCGCCCTTGGGTGAAAACAGAAGATTATTGGGATTTTTTCTTTGACTTTCAGAAGGCACTTAAACAAAAATATGACGAGGAAGGAATATCAATACCATTTCCACAAAGCGATGTCCATTTATTTCAGAATAAATAGATTTCTCGAAATTGCATTCTTGAGTTGCTGAAGAATCTCTCTTGCAAAAAATACAGTTACTAAGCCATAAGAGATCATATCATTTATATTGCACAACTGTTTAGGATGCAGCATCACGGTTATTTTTGATATACAGCAAAATAACGGGTTAGATTGCTATGTGCTCTAAAACTATGATTCTCTATTAACAAGAGGTACCGTTCCCCCAGGGGCAACATGTTCTTATCAGATAAACCAATGACCGCTCTTCCCCCCTCCTTTAAAACATTTGATATGCTCCTAAATGCTCTTTCATACAATTTGTGTATATCCTCTCCTTTTGTTGTAGTGGATTTTCCATAGGGAAGATCAGTAACCACGGCATCGACTTTAGATACATAGTCATTGATGTCGCCAATGTCCAAAGAGGACAACTTGTAATTCTCTATGTTATAAAAATCAAGGTTTTCTCCACATCCTTTAACCATTTTATCCTCTACATCACTACCGACTACTTTTACTCCAATTAGTCCTGCTTCGATTAGTATACCCCCAGTACCGCAAAATGGATCCAAAAGCACATCATTTTTTTGGACAGCAGATAGATTAACCATTGCCCGTGCCAATTTTGGATGTAAGGAAATTGGTGAAAAAAACGGGCGATACTGTGCCTTTCTATTTTCAAATTGACTTCTATTTATTTCCGATACCTTCAGGCCAACATATGCCTTTGAATCTGTAATTAACCCACGTACTTCGATGTCAGGTTTTTCCAAGCTTACTTTTCTGTCCTTTGAATATATTTCCCCCAATGTTTCCACGATATCCTGTGAATTAACTGTATTTGATCTGTTTTTACAACGAATTGCTATTGTACCATTCTTTTCGATTTGAGTGTCTAAAGCGTGTTTTTTTATCTCTTTAGTGTAAATAGGACAAGAAAATAACAATTTATCTATGTGAAAGGTAAAGGAGAGCCTGTTAGATATCCTTTCTATTTTAGGATTTTTAGAAACTGTATCAATAACCAAGACATTCTGATTTGTTTCTATAATATCGTAGTTGATTTTTTCGGCTCTTAAACAGGCAAAAACCTCAGATGTGGGCAAGGTTTCATGCTCCTTGGACAATTCAAATATGAATTTCATAGACTCTACAAGAATGCTCTATTATCTTTTAAATGCAACTTTTATCAGAAGCGGTGTAACTAACGTAGTTACGATTGTTAAAAGAAGTGTAGTGGCCAATATTTGATTTGCAGTATGCCCAGTTAAAATTCCATGTGAAACGGCAGATGTTGCAATAATTAATGCCAATTCCATTCTAGGTATCATCCCAACACCAACTTGCAATGATTCCCCTTTTGTCATGCCTGCAAGTTTTGCCCCTACTCCGCAACCGACTATTTTTCCAATTATACTTACTGCAATAATAACTACGGCTAGCAATCCAATTGATGCAAATGCGGATACATTAACTTTTGATCCCACCCAAACAAAGAATAAAGGAACGAAAAAGCCGTAGCCGATGATTTTTACATCGCTTGCAATTTTTTTGGATCTAACCGTCTGTCCGATGAGTATTCCTGCAACAAACGCACCAATTATACCTGCAATGCCTGCTTTATCTGCAAAGAATGAATAAATGAGAAAAACAGATAGAGATATGCTAAGGAGTGCTTTTGGAAGATGCATTTTTTCTCCGATATCCAATATTTTGTCAATAATTTTCAATCCAAGATATAGAAAGATCAGGAAGAAAATTACAATCTTAATCCCTATCCAGAGAGGAGATTCAATACCCAATACGAATGCCAATAAAATAATACCGATTACATCATCGATGACTGCGCCACCTAAGATTGTTGTTCCCACATCTGTATCTAAAACGCGTAAATCCATTAATGTTCTTACAGTTACGCCTACAGATGTGGCGATAAGGATTAATCCTATTGCAATGCTTTCTTGTAATGAAAAATTAAAGCATAAACCGGCAAGTATCCCCAGAATTAAAGGTAATATCACCCCACCTATGGCTACAAAGGATGATGATCTGCCTACCTTTCGTAATTTAGAAATTCTTGTTTCCAACCCAGATATAAATAACAAAAACAATATGCCCAGTTCAGCTAGAAGTTCAAACTCAGGGGTGTTATAAGCCAACTCTGGTAACTTTACCGTTAAATTAAAAAAAGTGAGTTGCTGCCCATAGAATACCGTCAAGCCAATGGCACCTAGTATCAACCCTGCAATTATCTCACCAATCACCGCTGGCTGTTTATATCTGTCAAACAGGTATCCAAGACCGCGGGCAAATATGAGGGCTAAGGCAACTGAGAAAATTACATCAAACAATAGGTATCAGCCTTCTTCTTCATCTTCTACAAGTGAGTGGTATTGAGTAGCACCATAATATTTCCTAATTAACTGATGTAAGGTAAGTTCTCCAACAATCTTTTTACCATCCAGTACTGGAAGTCTTCTAAGTTCATATTTTACCAGTTTCATCAAAGCATCTATTATTTTATCGTTCGGACTGCAAACTATAACCCTATGGCGCATGACATCCTCTGCTGTTTTTGCGGTTCCATGCCTGATCGAACTAATGTCAGGCATGCCAAAAACATAAGAGGGAAATTTTTTTGGAGCAAGTATGGATAAAATATCATGTTCAGTTATTACTCCAACCAGTTCCTTATCTTCCTTGTTTTTTACCACCCAAACATGGTTCCTTCCACCGAGAATAGATAGAACATGATGAATATCATCTTTTTTTTCCATTAATGGAAGATCCCATACCCTTCTATCCATTAACTTACCGACTTCAAGCTCGTAAAAATCTGATATTAGTTTATCACTCTCTACCATCAAATCATCATAAAGCAAAACCAATATTTAAAAACTACTTACAACCTTTTTTCTGATTAGGAACTCATCTCATATTTATTTCTCTTTCTTTTCGTCTTTCTTCTTTAATTTTTCATCTATCTTCGCTCTGATATTATCTGTTCCCTCAAACCATTTGTCTTTGCCTTCTTCATCAATCTCTCCAGTCATTTTGTCGATTTCATATCTAATGTCATCAGTACCCTCAAACCAATCATGGCTGGTTTTTTTACTATTCCTGTGGGGAATTGTGTTTCCTTTTTCTTCATCACTCACAGACGATATTTCCCTATCTTTTCTAGATCTGCGTATTCTGATTTCCTCGACCTTAGCTCCTTGCCTTGATCCTACATAGTCTTTTTTTTCTGGTCCATGTTGATTCGCTGTTTTTCTTGGTCGTTTACTAGATTTAAACGGAATGGCTTTTTTGTGCCGGGTGCTATTGGTCAAAAATTGTTTTGGCGAATCGCTTGGTTTTTCTCTAGGTTCAATACTTCGTTTTTGCCTAAAATTAACGAACATTATAGCAAATATCAGCACTATCACAGCAATGGCTATAGAAGCATATGGGTTTTGGAGCGTTCTTTCGATTAGACCGGGATTGGCGTTTACCCATATTTTTATTTCTTCCGCATCGGCATATCCTTCTTTTTGCGCTATTAGGAAAAGTTCACTACAATCTTCTGGGGCAATTAAACCTGCACGGCCATTATCATCTGTTTTGTCTACTGATCCTTTACCAGTATGGCTTTGTATTCCTACAGTTGCTCCAGGTATTGGATTTCCTGTTTTGTCTGTTACGAGAACTGAGAATTGCTTGTTTGCATCTACGGTATATCCATCAGGTGTTATGACTAACTGCGATTCGTTTTGTGCTTCTCTTTTAATCACAGAAATGTTTGTAATTGCAGAAGTATATCCCGTTTTAGAAGCAGTTATGGTAAATATAGCATCCTTGGATATTTGTGGTGCAGAAAGAATTATTTCCCTGTTTTCATCATTTTCAGTGATATTGTATTGCTTCCCATTGAATTCTATTAAAACGTTGATAAGATATGGAGATGTATTTTCTAAGTTTGGATCATATACACTTACTGAAAAATTCTCGCTTTCGTATACCTCTTTTGCAACATCTATTATTAGTTGTTTTTCCTGTGCATTTACCTGATAGGATATAAATATGGATAATGCAATAATTAATGTGAGTAATACAGGAATATAGCTACTTCCCGCTACTAAATGTGTTTTTTTCCTCATTATCCACCTTTTATCTTAGAGTGTTATTTTGATAGGATGCTTTACGATATATTTATGTTTTTTTGAAAAGCGATGTGATTCCTGCAAAATTAATATTTATTAACGCAACATTTATTAAATCTAAATTATATTATATCACTATAATGATATTACCTGTATGGTATTGAGAAAAATGATAACTGTTGTAAACAAAGATTTATATATTAACAGATTGGATATTAGTTATTGAGGTTGTGACCACATGTATTCAAATAGAGCTTTAAGAACAATTCTAATATCTTTAGTGTTAGTGTTAGGGCCGTTGCTTTCAGCTCTTGCCATCATTTCACCTGTTGGTGCAGATCCAGCAAGTGGAGAAACTACATTTTATTTTAAAGATATTCTAGGTATTGAAGAAATCCCAGAATATGGTTCAATGGGGATGTCCGTTCTTGTTTCACAAACTCCACCGACAAAACAAAATGATTCGATATATCCTCCTAATTTAATTGATGGATCCAAACTACATCTAGAAGAGTTGTCAGCTTGGGTTGCTTTTTATTTTCTGGAGGACCTTACTGGCGAATTTGGTGATGAACTTGGTGATTTACTAGATGGATTTGAACTCTTTTTTCCTCATCCTCTTAGAATTGTAGAAACATATGAATATGATGGCAGCGAAGCAATCAAAATAGACGGTGATGTTTCCTTTGACCTTCATTTTTCCTCGAGAATGGTTTTTGTCGATAATGATAAGGTGAACGTTGCTTTATATTCTCTAAGTCTAGATTCACTTTTGCCAATACCTAATATGATAAAAAATAAAACAGTGGAAATTACACCAGAATCGCTAAAAAAAATAAATGAACAAACGGTCACCATAGAAAACGTCAATCACACACTAGAACCCGGGGATAGTTTGTTGTTTAAGATTGAACTGATTCCAGGTAATAAAACAGCAACTGAATGGTTGAAAAAGGAAAGCCCAATTCTTGAAAAAATTGTAAATTGTGTGATAAATTGGATAAACAATAGTGAACTCCCAGCAGTACAAAATGTAAGTGAATTTATTGATGAGATTAGTGTCTTAGCTGATGAATTCAATATTACTAAAGAGGATGCAGCTGAGATTCTTAATTCGATGATATCTTCATCTTTGGTTTATGATTCGGTAAATCATCCATCTTCTGTGACTTTACCATTTAAAGCACCCGGTGCAAGTAGAGACGAGAATACAAAGATATATTACCTCCACAGCGGAAATAAGATGGACGAGCAAGAACCAACAAAGCAAGATTCCTCAAAGAACAATTTAAAAAACTCCATAAATTGGGATGGTTCAGCTCTTGACAGAAGTAAAATATTAAAAGAGGCTACGGTCAATTTATATATAAATTATAAGGACATAAGATATTTAAAGGACAATATCAAAATAACTGCATCATTGTTTAATGAAGGTACAAAAATTGCTTCTTGTGAGGCAAAACTTGATAAAACCCAAGAATGGTTACAAACGTCCACCAATCTTATAGCATTTTCATTCAGTAATTTGGACGATAATGTGGAAATTACATATGATACATATCTAAGTCTAGAAATCTCCGCTAGTAATTATACCAATTTTGGAAAAGATTTTATTAGAAGTGCCGAATTGTTGTACGATTCAAGTGAATTTCCTTCTTCTCTCACATTAGTATTTGGGGAGACGGACAACATTAAGATAAGTGCCGACCTACTTTCAGATGATAAAAAAATAATACCTCTTGGAAGCGTGAAATATGATCTCAATGTTACAAGTAGTGAAGCTGACGATATTACTATAACAAAACAGGATTTTTCTGATACAGAAAGTGAAAAATGGGACATATCCATTAATCCAGAATCATTCTCTATTTCGGATGATGGCCATAAAACAGTTAATGTTGTGATTACATCAACTTTCAACGATATAGACGCTGATCAGTATCCGCTGGAGGTAAACTTTTCTGCAACAGGTAAAACTGGAAAGGATATATTTACTGCAAATGCCGAGGTATCAAAAGATGCGGTTGATTACGACATAAGGATTACCGTTCCACCAGGAAGAAAAATAGAACATGGAACGAATGACACATACCATTTTATAATCAAAAACAATAATACAGGAGTTTGGCCGGATAGTTACACAATAGAAGCATCCTCGGAAAACAATTGGACGGTAGAATGTAAACCTACTAATGTAAACGGTTTAGCAGCTGGAGGGGAAAAGAATATCAATGTTACTTTATCCGTACCCAAAGATACAGAGATAGTTTCTGATTTGTTGACTTTCACAGTGACTTCTGAGACGGGAAGTATCTCTGTGACAGTAAATGTGACCACAACGGTTATAGGTCAAAATGTTTTTGAGGGCATATATGGTTTCTTTGAATCTGCAGCGGAGGATTTAGGTTTGAATGAGATATTTGGCTCATTGGCTCCTGTCGTTTTTGCAACCATTCTAATTATTATTGTATTCCTTATACTAGTGATAGTGGTTTTCATTCTCACTACAAAGTCTGCAGACATTATCTGCTTCGAGCGAATTAAAGAGATATCTCCAGAAGAAAATGCAAGATTCGAAATAACAGTAAAGAATCCAACCAAAAAAACTCAAAGCTATGAGTTATCTCTCAAAGAAAACTTAGAATCTTATAAATGGGATGCGTCATTAGATTTAAAAAGAGTAATGTTAGAACCGGGGCAATCTAAAACGATGGTTTTAATTGTAAGACCTACAGATCTTATAAAAACTGACGATTGGGCAGAAATAGGGGTAGTAGTTAGAACTGAAGGTATGCGAAAAACAGAAGAGATGACAGTCATGACTCTGATAAAAGATTCAAAGGCAGAGCTATCCATTGGCGGTGTAACACACTGGCCAAGGTCATTTAAAAGGGGAGACAGAGTAACAACTTCTTTTAAAGTAAAAAACAAAGGCAATGCTTCAGCAAGTGGTGTTGACGTAATTTTGTATATAAATGATAAGGAAAAGAATAAAGTAGATGATGTTATTATCCCTGCTGGCGGATATGCTGATATTAGGATGCCATGGATCGTCGGAAAAAGCAAAAATGAGATTAATATAGTAGTTAGATAATGTTGATATATTCAATACAAAAAATTTGTTGTTGTGTTTACTATGACAGATGATTCCAACAAGAAAGAAGAAATAGAGCAATTGAGAAATTCAGAGAAAAAATACCAGGCCCATATACAGAGACGTAATGAACTCAATGATTTGGCAAAGGTGTTGCGTGAAGAAAGAGACATGGTTAATGACAAACATAAAGAGTTCAAAGAGGCGATGCAAAAGGTCAAGGCAGAACGGGATGAACTTGTTTCCAAGATGAGACATCACAAAGATCTGCGCAATAAACTCCAAGAACAGGCAAAGAAATTTATTGAAGCTAGACGTAAGAAGAAAGGCGAAGTTTTTAGAAACTTACCACTGCGTGTGGAAGAGCTCAAGGCAGATGCTCAGATGCTTGAGTATAGGCAGGAGACAGTCCCCATGAGTTCTGGTGAGGAAAACGAGCTGATTGATAAGATACGGGAGAAAAAAGCCGAGTACGAAGAGGCAGTGAAGCTGATGGATAAGCAGAAATCCATTGAAATAGATATTTCTGATAAGGACCATGCCATTGACGAATTATTTAAGAAAGCAGATGAAGAACACGCGAAGGTTCAACAGTATTATAATGATAGTCAGAAGAAACATGAAAAATACATGAAGCTGGTTAACGAATTGTCTGTTTCCATATCAGAATCTAATAAGAAACACGAGCAATATATTGAAGTAAGAAATGAAGCTCAAAAGAATCATGAAAAAGCCGTTGAAATGCGATCCAAGGTTGTAGCCTTAAAGGACGATAGAAGGAAACGTTGGAAGGAAGCGAAGATGGCCATAAAGGAACAAAACATCAAGGCACGTAAAGCCACTATGGATAAAGAAGAACTACAGAAATATGCCGATAAATCTGTTGATGCTTTGAAGAAAGGTGAAAAAATTTCACTCTAATCTTTTTATATTATTCGTGTATTAACGAAAAATAAATCGGCATTTTTAAATATGTCTTCTTATTTTCTGCATTTTGTGAATCATAGATGAAAGGTATAGGTATTGTTAGTTACGGATCAAATATTCCTCGCTATAGAATTAAAGCAGAGGAAATTGCATCTGTATGGGGAAAAGATGGAGAGTCAATAAGCAAAGGACTTGGCGTAAACGAGAAGTCAGTTCCTTCGGTAGATCAAGATACGGCAACAATTAGCGTAGAGGCAGCACGTGCAGCACTGAGACGATGTTCAGTGGACCCTCAAGAGATTGGAGCCATATATGTCGGAAGCGAGTCTCACCCATATGCTGTAAAACCTACTGGAACGATAGTTGGAGAGGCAATTGGTGCAACACCCGATTTAATGGTTGCTGATTATGAATTTGCATGTAAGGCAGGAACTGCAGGGATACAGTCATGCACCGCACTTGTTAAGGGGAACTTAGTAAAGTATGGATTGGCAATAGGCGCCGATACGTCCCAGGCTGCACCAGGTGATGCGCTTGAGTTTTCCGCATCTGCAGGAGGAGGCGCATTTATAATAGGTAGAGATAATGTAATAGCTACCATCAATCATACGTGCTCTTTTACAACAGATACTCCAGATTTTTGGAGAAGGGCTGAGAGAAAATATCCTGCTCACGGAGGGCGATTTACCGGAGCACCAGCATATTTTAAGCATATAACAAGCTGTGCAACCAATATTATGGAAATGGCAGGTACAAAACCAGAGGACTATGATTATGCAATATTTCATCAGCCAAATGGTAAATTTCCCATAAAAGTTGCAAAAATGCTTGGTTTTACATATGATCAAATAAAACAGGGACTTCTTGCTCCATATATTGGCAATACCTATTCTGGTGCTACAATGATAGGATTGGCATCTGTATTGGATGTTGCTAAACCGGGCGACAGAGTATTTCTTACGAGTTATGGCTCTGGAGCAGGAAGTGATGGTTTTGATATTACAGTTACAGATAAAATAAAGGACCTAGCGCGCGATAATGCTCCAACGGTGGCACAAATGGTAGAAGATAAAGAATATATTGATTATGGTACGTATGCTAAGTTTACAGATCTTTTATATTGGGAGTGATATCAAATGAGAGATGTAGCAGTTATTGGAGTGGGACTCACAAAATTTGGTGAACTTTGGGATAAATCATTTCGACAGTTGACCGCAGAAGCAGGTTCAAAAGCCATATTTGACGCAGGAATAGAAGGAAAAGAAATAGATGCAATGTATGTTGGTTCAATGAGTTCAGGCAGATTTGTTGGCCAGGAGCATGTTGGGGCTTTAGTTGCAGATGCATCAGGATTTTCACATGTACATATCCCTTCTACTCGTGTTGAGGGAGCATGTGCCTCTGGAGGGCTTGCAGTTCGTGAGGGTTATTTATCAATTGCGTCAGGTATGAATGATGTTGTTGTAGTTGGAGGTATAGAGAAAATGAATGATGTGGGAGGCAATGCTGCCACAGAAACACTTGCAACCGCTGCAGATCAGGAGTGGGAAGCATTTTTTGGTGCTACGTTTCCTGGCCTATATGCTATGATTGCAACTAGACATATGCACGACTATGGAACAACAAAAGAACAACTTGCCCAAGTTGCAGTGAAAAACCATGCCAACGGTGCATTGAACCCATACGCACAATATCAACGAGAGATTAAGTTGGAGACTGTTCTAAATGCTACTGCTGTTGCTTATCCTTTGGGACTATTTGATTGTTCTCCTGTAACCGATGGAGCAGCATCTATTGTGTTGTGCGCAGCAGATAAGGCAAAAGAATATACTGATAAAGCTGTCAAAATAATTGCATCAGGGCAGGCGTCTGATACTCTTTCTCTGCATGGACGAAGGGACATCTGCACTTTGGATTCAACTGTGTATGCTGCGAAAATGGCATACAAACAAGCAAACTTAACACCCAGAGACATTGATCTGGCAGAGGTTCACGACTGTTTTACCATTGCAGAAATATGTGCAATAGAGGATCTCGGTTTTGTAGAAAAGGGGCAGGGCGGTAAGGCAGTGGAAAATAAAATAACCACTCTTGATGGGTCATTACCTGTTAACACAAGTGGTGGCTTGAAGTCTAAGGGGCATCCTGTTGGAGCTACCGGTGTAGCTCAGATAGTGGAGATTGCTTTACAATTGCGAGGAGATGCAGAAAAAAGACAAGTTAATGATGCAAAGATAGGGCTAGCCCACAATGTAGGGGGCTCTGGAGCAACTTGTACTGTTCACATAATGGAGGCGGTATAGATGGCAGAGGGAGGAGTGGCAAGATTTTGGAGAGAAATACCACAGCGATATAACTTAATAGGCAACAAGTGTGGATCATGCGGTAGGGTCTTTTTCCCCCCAAGGGAATCATGCCCTTATTGCCGAAGAAAAAGTATAGGCAAAATGAAGGAATTGAAACTTAGTGGGAAAGGAGAGATTGTCACATATACAATTATTCATGCAGGCCCTGAGAATTTTAAAGAACAGGTGCCATACCCCATTGCAATTATAGAACTTGAAGAGGGACCGCGACTAACTGCTCAAATCGTGGATTGTGATATAGACGATGTAAAAATTGGTATGAAGGTTAAAAGTACATTTAGAAGAATACAAGAGGATGGATATACCGGCGCAATTTATTATGGATATAAATTTAAGCCTTTGAAGTGATAATATGGATGTAAAGAATGTATTGTCTGAAAAAATTGCTGGGGAAATAACACTTAGCCCTCAACCTGGAAAGACACTCCGGAAATGGCGTAATATCTTTGGTATTAGTCAAACCGAGCTTGCTGCTTATCTTAAGTTGTCCCCAAGTGTTGTTAGCGATTATGAATCTGGGAGAAGAAAGTCTCCAGGCATACAGACTGTTAAGAAGGTTATCGGGGCTTTTGTAAAAATCGATGAAAAGCGCGGCGGAAAGATTTTGCATCAATACGACTCTATGGCTGAGACTCGCGATGGTATTATTGAGATAATGGAATATCCTTATGCTGTCTCTGCAGATGATTTTATTAAAAATATATCTGGCAATATTTTGACTTCTGGCAAGATAGATGTTAAGAAAAAGGTAAAGGGTTTTACATTAGTTGATAGTATTAAAGTCATAGAGAACATCACTCCTCAAGATTATACAAAGCTCTATGGGTGGACTCCAGAACGGGCTTTGGTATTCACTGGAGTAAAATATGGAAGAAGCCCTATGATTGCCGTTCGGGTTCACCCCGTTAAACCAACCATTGTTGTTTATCATAAACCTGGGGCTGTTGATCCACTGGCAATAAAGTTGGCCGAACGTGAAAACATTCCTCTTGTTACTACAGGTATTCCATTGAATGACTTAAAGAAAAAATTATTATCAATTGGAGGGCAATGATGTATGGACATTATGGGCTTATGTAGTATTTGTGGTAAGCCAGGTGCAATGCATACCTGCAGTTTATGCGGAAGATTGGTTTGCGGAAATTGTTTTGATATCCAGCATAACATATGCAATGTATGTAAAATTGGGAAAAAATAGAGATTAGTGATAAACAAAATTACGCTTCTACATATGTATACTGGAGTTTATCGTGAGAGTGGATGTAGAGCAATCTGACCGTTCTATGTAGAACATTTTATATGGTAAAACGCAGTTCAGGCATCAGATTGAAACTAGATACAGTCTAATTCATTCACAGGAGAAAGAAAATCATGGCAGAAAAAACAAAAGGAAAAGCAGATGAAAACACCATATTTGTTGGAAGTAAACCACCGATGAGCTATGTACTTGCAGTTGTAACACAGTTCAACACTGGCGGATCAGATGAAGTTGTAATAAAGGCCAGAGGCAGAGCGATAAGCAGGGCAGTTGATACCGCGGAAATTGTAAGAAACAGATTTGTCACAGATGCAGAAATAAAAGATATAAAAACCAGTACCGAAAGCCTCACCAACGAGGAAGGCAGAACGTCAAATGTATCCTCTATTGAGATATGCTTAACAACTACTAAGAAAAGCGAGAAAAAGAAGAGCAAATAGGTAGAACGGTAGACCTACAGTATAACATCAATATCTAATTTTTCAGCGAGTTCTTTATATCTATTCCTGATAGTAACCTCTGTTACACCTAAAAACTCTGCTATATTTTTTTGAGTTCTTCGCTCACCGCAGAGTACCGTTGCAATATAGAGCGCTGCTGCTGCGATACCAGTTGGGCCACGTCCGCTGGTGAGTTCGCGCTTCGCTGCCTCTTTTAAAATCTCCAATGTTTTAGCCTGAACATCACTGCTGAGTTTTAGATCGCTACAGGATCTTGAGACATAGTCCTGCGGTAAGGTAGGTAACAGTTTCAATTTTAGTTCTCGAGCGATAAATCTATAGTTCCTCCCGATTTCTTTTTTGGGCATACGCGCTGCTTTACTTATTTCATCAAGAGTCCTTGGTACATTGCATTGTCGGCATGCAGCATACAATGATGCAGCGGTGATACCTTCAGCACTTCTACCACGAATCAATTTTTTTAACACCGCTTTACGATAAATCATAGCAGCAGTCTCCCTAACCATTCTTGGAAGACCTAAACCTGATGACATCCTGCCAAGCGAAGAAAGAGCACCCATAAGATTTCTCTCTGAGGCATTGCTGATTCTGATTTTTCTCTGCCATTGCCTCAGGCGATATATCTGGGCCCTGTTTCTTGTTGGAATGGGTTTCCCATATGAATCCCTGTTCTTCCAATCAATCATCGTGCTGAGACCCTTATCATGAATCATATAGGTCATAGGAGCTCCAACCCTTGATCTTTTCTCACGTTGCTCGCTATCAAATGCACGCCATTCAGGGGCATAATCAATAAGGTCGTCGTCAATTACAAATCCACAGTTTCTACATACTAATTCTGCTCTGGAATAATCCCTAAGTATAAAGGTACTGCCACATTCAGGGCATCTAACCGTTTCCTCTATTTTCTGCTTTTCTTTATCCACCAATTTAAATCAAACCTATAACTCCATTTTAACCCAGTTGAAGGTTAAAAAGGAGCAGGCTACCTTATATAAATATCCCCCCCCTTTTTTTTGCTCAATGTTTTTTTGGTAATATTTGTACAATAACCCATTAATATATAGAAACGAACAAGTCTTTTTGATGTTGATAGCTGGAAATGTTTCAAGTGATCAGGAAGCAAAGGAAATTGATTTCATCTCAAAAACACTAGCTGTGAAAGACATGGTAAAAAGACTTGTCAATCAGCTAAATTAGACTCTTTTAACAATTTTTCCATTAAACCAAATCATACCATATATAGAAAATGGGTGAATATCTATTTTAGCATGTTTAATGATACAGTTCATGAAAAGAAATGGCTGTTGACCTCATCTATAAGGATCTTAGAAAAATACAGCTAACAGAAGAGAAAACGAGATTACTTACAAAGATTAACAGGGATTTTTACTCTGATATTTCAGCAGTTCAATGGAAAACCGACGATATGTCTAATGGAGAAGTACAAAATGTTAAAATAATTGCCACGCAAATATACCTTCTGAGGGAGAAAAAGATAATACTAGCAGCTCTTTCAAAAGCCCGAGGGGGTAGACCTGAATTAAGAAATATGTTGGATGAAGAAAAGAACTTATTTGATTCCATCTTTGACATACTGATGAAATCTCGGAAAGGTTCTATTTATGGTGTAGAAAAGTAAGCTTAGCCTAGAAGCCCCAAAGATGTGAGTTCTTCTGACAGTTTCTCAATTGCTATTGACACGTCTTCTGTCTTTCTGGCACCTGCACAAACGATTTTACCCGATCCGAAAACCAACATTGCCACTTTAGGCTCTTTAATGCGATAGACAAGCCCAGGGAACTGCTCAGGTTCATATTCTATGTTTTCCAAACCAAGACCTACTGCCACCTCATTTAAGTTAAGCTCGCCCCCCAAATCGGCGATAGCTACCATATTTTGAACAATCAGCTCAAGATCTTTGTTTTTGTAAACGTCTACGCCCATTTTCCTTAGTTTGTCTGCTATTATATCAATGGTCTTGCGCACATCTTCGAGGTTTTTGGCACCAGTACAGTTTGCTTTACCACTTCTGAAGAGCAGCGTAGCTGTTTTAGGGTTTTTCAACCTGTAAACCAAACCTGGGAATTGTTCAGGTTCATATTCGGCATCTTCCAAAGATTGCGCTATAGCATCCAAATCCAATTTATCTGCAAATGTCGTAGATGCTACAATATTTTCAACTTTCATTTCTATCATACTAATATCACCTTATGATGAATGCTTTTAAAATCTTATTGAGTAACCCGAATCAAGATGCGCTTTATAATACTACGTCTACTTCAATATCATAATTCTTGTATTCATTCCTAAATTCACTTATGGAAAAAATGAAGTTTGTAAAGGAGTAGTTCATCCAGGTAAGATACTTGAAAATGAAGCGATTAGAAAGAAAACATAACAAAAACAAAAGGAAACAAAAAAAGAGCGAGATGATAAGGATTTTTTTTCTTTTTATAGTTTTAATTGCCGGTTGCAGGGGCATCTTGCTTTAGCCGATGAAAACAGAGGAACATTATAAACACCTTCAACTAACTAGATTGTTTCTTTGTACAAAAGATATTAATGTGACCTATAGAATTCAGACTGCCTGTCAAACGGTGAGTAACTATGGAGCTGGTTTGCAGTATTGAAATCATAAAAGATGGCATTGAATATATTGTAAGAGTACATTTAATCAATGGTTCGATTAGAGAGTATCGTCACCATGTTTTTGAAGATGTGCTCACGGAAATGGTGATTAGTCTTCAGGAGGAAATTGGTGATTAATACCTGAACTCCACATAAGAAAAAAACTATAAGAATCGTTAAATAACAGATTGTCTTTACCATATACGGAGAAATACTATGGTATATAAACATGAAGGATGGACATTATATAATAAAGACGTGACATTGAAAGGTGGAAGAAAACAGACGATATATTACTTCAGCAAGAGAACGCCGAAAAGTGGCTCACCATGTGATAAACCTGATAACATGGTAGTTGGTGTCAATAAGAGAACCGGTCTTCCATACCTGAAAAAGAAGTAAGAAGCGTATACCGCTTCTCCTTCTTTTATTCGGGATTTTACCGAAATACAAATCAAATACTTATTGCTAAATCTGAAAATTAACGGTAAATAGACCTAGACAGAATGACGGTAGGTACCAAATACCCCCATCATGTACTATCTAAGCATGTAATTATATGTAGCTAATCTTATATAAATTTTTCTTGTTATAGCGCCTAGATGAATAAGAGATGTAGATATTAGAAAAAACCTTCTTATCTCTTTTTTATGTATTCTTTCCATTTTTAAAAGTAACATTCAAATAATAGTATATATAGGAAAAGTTTTATAAGGATTTATAATATTGTTGATATTAATGTGAGGAAGATGATTCAAATGAAAAAAAATTCATTTAGAAAAGATGAGAGAGGTCAAGTACTTGGCCTGCCGATGTATTTGATCGTAGTAATGATTGTAGCAGTAGCAGTTATTGCAGCTGTAATACTTATGATACCTCAAGGAACTCAAACTATGAATGCTTTGGTTACGGATAACGCTGTTATCTCTGAAGATGTAGGAGATGCCAGTGAATTTACATTTAATAGGTCTTACAATGTTGTAATTAAAGTTACTACCAATGACGAACGTGCAGACCCTATAGCCGATGCTACTGTGACTCTTGTTGGTGCAGGAGTGGCAAACTCTGGCACAACTGATGCAAATGGGGAAGTTACAATTTCTGTTACGCCAGCATTGGGCGCAAATGTGAACGAAGCACATATGAAATTAACGGTGAAAGCTGCGGGTTTCGAGGATTTTGAGGACGATACGGCAGTTACAGCATATAGGTTGTAGAAAAGTACAGAGATATCTATAGCAAGCAGTTGTTGAGGAGCACCTGCATCAGAATTTAAGCTAAGTAAATCAGGAGAGATGGATTATGCTTGCAGATAAACGTAAAACTAAGAAAAAGAAAGGGATCCATGGGAATAAAGTTTCTTCTGAGGACACTGTTCAATCCTTTAGAAGTTGGGTTAGAAAATTAGAGCAGACTGCAAATAGTTTGAGTTCTAGATTATCTGCCGTTGAAAAAAGGTTATCTCTGAAAAAATTCAACAATTCTTCCGGGTTGATATCAGGAAATATAATGGAAGGTTCCGTAAGGAATATTTTCAATAATATGAAGGAGAAAAAAGAAGGTAAAACTCTTGAAGAATTGTCGAAATTACTTGACAAAGAGTTTTCCATTATGCAAGAGGAATTGATGTCACAACAAATTGAGATTGCTACT
>Ga0307431_1000563_pt1 | contig 24265 bp, 34 predicted proteins | sample SalMarWE160170MG_FD_202155 | JGI IMG/M metagenome (GOLD analysis project Ga0307431, IMG submission 202155) | Salt marsh sediment microbial communities from the Plum Island Ecosystem LTER, Massachusetts, United States - WE1603-170 | ecosystem: Environmental > Aquatic > Marine > Intertidal zone >...
GAGATGATCGGTCACACCATCGGGGTGCACGATGGGAGGAGGCATGTGCCGATATTCCTCACCGAGAATATGGTGGGTCACAAGCTGGGGGAGTTCGCATTTACCAGAACCTTCAGGGGGCATTCCGCTAAGTCGGAGAAGGTTACTAGAATTAAAAGGAAGAAGTAGAGTAGGGCGTTATGGAGGTAAGAGCCACCGCAAAACATATTAGAATATCGCCCCGCAAACTACGTCTCATTGTTGATGTGGTACGGGGCAAGAAGGTGGATGAGGCTTTAACCATTTTGATGTTCTTGCCCTCTCCATCGGCTCGAACTGTAGCGAAGGCGGTGAAATCTGCCGCCTCCAATGCGGAGAACAATTATGAGATGACGCCAGCGGATTTAAGAATTGTAGGTATCTTTGTCGACGAAGGGCGGAGATTGAAAAGGTTCCGGGCGGGGCCTAGAGGGCGAGTGAAACCGCTTCTCAAGCGCTCCAGCCATATAACTGTTGTGGTTAGAGAGGAGATGTGAGTGGGGCAGAAGGTTCATCCAATAGGTTTTAGACTCGGAGTGACCAAGGATTGGCAGGCGAAGTGGTATGCTGATAGACACTATACTGAGCTTTTACAAGAGGACCTCAAGATCAGAGGAGCCATCGAATCGAAGTACGCTGAGGCTGATATATCCCGCGTTGAGATAGAGCGGGCGGCCAATCAGGTGACGGTGACCGTTTATACGGCGAGGCCAGGGATCGTTATCGGCAGAGGAGGGCAGCGAGTCGATGAAATGAGGCTCTTCTTGGAGGGGATCACCGGGAAGCGAATCAGGCTCAATATTCAGGAGATAAGGCAGCCTGAGCTTGATGCTTATCTGGTGGCAAGTAATATTGCCCATCAGATGGAGCGGCGCATTTCGCATCGGCGTGCGATGAAGCAGGCGATCTTTCGGACAATGGAAGGTGGCGCTCAGGGGATAAAGGTTACCTGCTCGGGGAGGCTTACCGGCTCTGAGTATTCTAGGAAGGAGACGCTGCATCAAGGGAGGGTGCCCCTGCAGACGTTGCGTGCGGACATCGACTACGCCATAGCTGAAGCGCACACCAACTTGGGTCGAAGTGGAGTCAAGGTTTGGATTTATAAGGGCGATATCCTTCCTGAGACTAAAATGCCACCAATTGAAGAGTTGCCACCAGGTGGCGTTATGGCGTGGGGTGAGGGGGAATCTGCAGAGGTGGTTGATAAAGTAGAGGAGGAGAAAGCGCCTGCAGAGGTGGTTGATAAAGTAGAGGAGGAGCAAGCTCCTGTAGAGGTACATGATGAAGTAGAGGAGGAGAAAGCGCCTGCAGAGGTGGTTGATGAAGTAGAGGAGGAGAAAGCGCCTGCAGAGGTGCTTGATGAGGTAGAGGAAGCGAAACCGAAGGTAAAGGTGCGTGATAAGACGAAGAAATCGAAACCGCTGGTAGAGGTACGCGACGAGGTAGAGGAGGAGAAAGCCTCTGTAGAGGTGAAAGATGATGTGGAGGAGGAGAAACCGCAAGAGGAACAACAGGTTGAATAGGAGATTGCGACCATGCTACAGCCAAGGCGAGTAAAGTATCGAAAGCAGCATCGTGGTCGGCGTGGTGGGAAGGCTCAATCGGGGAATTCCCTCTCTTTTGGTGATTACGGCCTTCAAGCTCGCGAATCTGTTTGGCTAACCTCCAGGCAGATCGAGGCAGCACGCCGTGCCATTGTGCACCATGTTAGGCGTGGTGGTAAGGTTTGGATCTGTGTATTTCCTGATAAGCCAGTCAGCCGAAAGCCTGCGGAGACTCGCATGGGGAGTGGCAAAGGCTCGGCAGATCATTGGGTTGCCGTAGTGAGGCCGGGGAGAATCCTCTTTGAGATGGCTGGAGTCAAGGAGGAGGTTGCCAGAGAGGCGATGCGATTGGCATCCCACAAGCTGCCTATAGATACCAGGTTTGTGTCTCGGGATGCCGCTATACAATATCAAGGGGTTAGTTGAAGTGAGGATTCAGGAGATTCGTGTACAGAGTTCCGAGGAGCTTAGGAAGCAGCTTGAAGAGTCTTATCAGGAACTGTTCAATCTTAGATTTCGCCTCGCTACCAAACAGCTTGTGAATCAGCACGAGATTCGTAATGTGAGGAAGAGAGTCGCGAGGATTAAGACTATCTTGAGGGAAAGGGAGTCTATAGGGGGGTAGTGCTTTAATGGAAAAAGCTGGGAAGAGAAGAAAAACTAAACTGGGCCGTGTGGTCAGCGACAAAATGGATAAGACTGTGGTGGTGGCTGTGGAATCCTATAGACGTCACCTAATATATAAGAAAGCGGTGAGACGGATCAAGAAATTCAAGGCTCATGATGAGCAGAATTCTTGTCAACAAGGCGATATGGTCAGGATTGAGGAAACCCGACCCCTGTCCAAGGAGAAACACTGGCGGGTGGTGGAAGTAGTATCTAAGGGTGAGGTGAGATGATTCAACCATATACCCGGGTGAAAGTGGCTGATAACACTGGAGCCAAGAGCATTATGTGTATCAATGTTCCGGGGGGAACGAGGAAGAGATATGCTCGTATTGGTGATATCATTGTGGCTTCGGTCAAAGAGGCGACCCCAGGCGGTGCGGTCAAGAAGGGTGATGTTGTTCGCGCTGTAGTAGTGCGCACCGCGAAGTCCTACCGCCGCTCTGATGGTTCCTACATCAGGTTTGATGAGAATGCGGCGGTAATCCTCACCGATAAGAATGATCCTAAAGGGACTCGCATCTTTGGTCCGGTTGCAAGGGAGCTCAGAGAGAAGAATTTTATGAAGATCCTCTCATTAGCTCGGGAGGTGCTGTGAGGTGTTGAAATGAAGATAAAAAGGGACGATACAGTGCTGGTGATTGCGGGAAAGGATAAAGGGAAGACGGGGAAAGTGAGGCAGTCCTTTCCTAAGGAGAACCGAGTGGTTGTGGATGGCGTCAATATAGTGAAGCGGCATATGAAACCACAGGGAACAACAAGGCAGGCAGGCATCATTGAGCGCGAGGCCCCAATTCTTATCTCCAATGTGATGCTCATTTGTACTAAGTGCAACCATCCTATACGTATTGCATTTCGTTCCTTGGAAGACGGCACTAAGGTGAGGATGTGCCGCCGCTGTGGTGAGGTGATCGATTGACGTTACGGCTGAAGGATAGATATCAAAAAGAGGTAATTCCCACCTTAATGGAGGAATTTGGGTATAAGAATGTGATGCAGGTACCTCGCTTGGAGAAGATTGTGGTCAATATCGGGCTTGGGGAGGCGACCAAGAATCCCCACGTTCTGGAGGCAGCGGAAAGGGACATAGCTACCATCACCGGACAGCACCCGGTGATCACTAAGGCGAAAAGCTCCATCTCCAGTTTCAAGGTGCGCAAGGGGATGTCCATTGGGATGATGGTAACATTGCGGGGGAAACGAATGTATGATTTTTTGGATAAACTAGTGAACGTCACCCTGTCCCGCACTCGTGACTTTCAGGGGACACCGAGAAACTCATTTGATGGCAGAGGCAATTACGCCCTGGGATTAAGAGAACAGATCATCTTCCCTGAGATCGAATACGACAAGGTGGACAAGGCTCGGGGGTTGGAGATATCTATTGTTACTACGGCGCGAAACAACGATGAAGGCAGGAGGCTTCTCGAGCTTCTGGGCATGCCCTTTGCAAGTGGGTAGAGATAACTGAGGAAATCGCTTTACTTGTCGGGGCTTTTACATAATGACCCCAAGATCGAAAGGAAAAGATGGCGAAAGTATCAAAGGTTATAAAGTCCAGGCGCCCTCCTAAATATAGGGTGCAGCAAAAGAATCGCTGTAGCCGCTGTGGCCGGCCGCGAGCTTATATCCGCTACTTTGGGCTGTGTCGCATTTGCTTCAGGCAGCTTGCCCTTGAAGGGAAGCTACCTGGGGTAAGGAAGTCTAGCTGGTAGAGGTGAAGGGATGGTTACAGATCCGATCGCAGACATGTTAACCCGAATACGCAACGCAATCCTTGCCAGGCATGATTATGTGCTTGTGCCCGCTTCGAGGATGAAGGCCTCCATCGCCAAGGTCCTTAAGGATGAGGGCTTTATCAATGATTATGAGGTCTTGAGAGGGAAGCCGCAGCGGATGATAAAGATACAGCTCAAGTATCTAGACAAGAAGGAACCTGCGCTCAACGGCCTAAAGCGGGTATCCCGCCCCGGACTCAGGATATACGTAGGGCGGTCGGAGGTTCCCCGAGTCTATGGAGGGCTTGGCATTTCTATTCTCTCCACCCCCAAAGGGGTAATAACCGGTCAGCAGGCATGGCATCAGAGGGTTGGCGGCGAGCTGCTTTGTTACATATGGTGAAGGAGATATAATGTCCCGAATAGGAAGGATGCCCATCCACTTACCTCCAGGGGTTGAGGCTAAGATAAAAGGGTCCGAGGTGACGGTGAAGGGACCCAAGGGAGAGCTTTACCGCTACTTTGACCCGGCAATCTCTATTTCTTTGAACGACGGCATTATCATGGTCTCTCGGCCCAGCGATAATCGAATTCATCGCTCGCTTCACGGTTTGACGAGGAGCATTCTAGCCAACATGGTGGAGGGAGTAAGTAAGGGTTTTCGGAAGGAGTTGGAGCTTGTTGGTGTTGGCTATCGGGCGCAGAAGGCAGGAGACAAGGTAATACTTGAAGTAGGTTATTCCCACCCGGTGGAGGTTTTCTCTCCCCCAGAGGTAGTGGTTGAGGTGATAGGGGCACAGCGGCTTGCAGTTGAGGGAATTGAAAAAGAATTGGTGGGCGATGTAGCGGCGAAGATTCGCGGTGTAAGACCTCCGGATCACTATAAAGGTAAAGGGATAAGATATGCCGGGGAGGTGGTACGCCTCAAGCCAGGTAAATCTGGAAAGGTGGGTGCCAAGAGATAATGGCGCGGAGGAGGGATACCAGAACACCACGAATAAAAAGGCATGACCGGGTGAGGAAGAAGGTTTCAGGCACGCAGGAAAGGCCTCGTTTGTGTGTTTTTCGTAGCTTGAATCATATATATGCTCAGGTCCTGGATGATATCGCAGGTAATACTATCGTCTCTGCATCAACCTTGGACGGAAGAATAAGGTCAGAGGTAGAGGGAAAGCGGAAGACCGAAGCGGCGAGGCTTGTAGGTGCTTTAGTGGCTGAGCGCGCTTTGCAGCAGGGAGTGACTACGGTAGTGTTTGATCGAGGCGGGTATAAGTATCACGGTAGGGTGAAAGCCCTGGTTGAGGCTGCTAGAGAGGCAGGTCTGGTGTTCTAGATGGATAATATCGATAACGGTGAGTTGGAGTTAACAGAGAAACTCATAGACATAAGGCGGGTAGCCAAGGTGGTGAAAGGGGGAAAGCGATTTAGATTTACCGCTTTGGTTGTCGTTGGTGATGGCCAGGGAACTGTCGGCGCTGGATTGGGCAAAGCTAAAGAGATACCTGAGGCAATTCGGAAAGCAGGTGCCATTGCCCGGAAGGAGCTAATCAAAGTACCGATGAAGGATACCACCATCCCTTATGAGATAGTAGCTAAGTATGGCGCAGCAAAGGTTATGCTTAAGCCGGCAGCGCCAGGAACAGGGTTGATAGCCGGCGGCGGAGTGCGCGCAGTGCTTGAGGTTGCAGGGATTAGTGACATCCTGACCAAGTCCCTTGGCAGTTCCAATGCAATGAATGTGGTGAGGGCTACAATGGAGGCCCTCAGTATGCTAAAGGACCCTCAGCAGGAGTTGGCAAGGCGACATGCAAAGCCGTTGGATAGTATTGAGGGGGTGCCCATTGTCTAGACTGAAGGTCACATGGGTAAAAAGCGGTATTGGCTATCCAAAGGATCAGAAGAGGACGATCAAGGCTTTGGGTTTTCGTCGCTTGAACCAGACCATCGAGCATGAAGACTTGCCATCGATCCGGGGCATGGTCCACAAAGTAAGGCACTTGGTTAAGGTGGAGGAGAGCAGTGAGACAGAATGAGCTAGCATCACCTCCAGGAGCGAGACACAAGAAAAGAAGGATCGGGCGAGGTCTTGGCAGCGGTCAAGGTAGAACCGCAGGGAAGGGAACTAAGGGGCAGAAGGCGCGTTCAGGATATAAAGTACGCCCTGGCTTTGAGGGAGGGCAGCTTCCTCTGATAAAGAGCTTGCCTGAGAAGAGAGGCTTCACCAATATCTTCAGGACAGAGTTTGCTATTGTCAAGATTGGTAGTCTCAATCGTTTTGAGGGTGAGGTGACACCCCAGAGATTGGTGGAAGAAAGGTTGGTCAAGTCGCTTAGGAAGCCAATAAAGATCCTTGGCGATGGCGATTTGGAGAAACCACTCATCGTGAAGGCAGATAAATTCACTCAAACGGCAAGGAGAAAGATCGAGGCAGCCGGGGGAAAAGCGGAGGAGAGTAGTAGTGACTCAAGCGCGTAAGGAGACCAGGCCAGGGTTGATTCAGGCAATGATCGATGCCTTTGGTCAGGCTGACCTGAGGTGGAAGATCTTGCTCACCCTGGGACTTCTGGTTGTTTTCCGATTCGTTGCTCATGTCCCCGTGCCTGGGGCTGATGCGGAAGCTATGAGCCAGCTCCTGGAACAAGGCCAGGGTTTAGGTCCCCTGTTGGGCATGGTGAACCTGTTTAGCGGTGGGGCGATGAGACAGGTGAGCGTTGCTGCCATGGGGGTCTACCCATATATCACGGCGGTAATCATCATGCAACTCCTGGTGCCGGTGATCCCTCGCCTTCAGGCAATAGCCAGAGAAGGGGAAGCAGGGACAGCCAAAATCAACCAGTATACTCACTGGTTAACTGTTCCGTTGGCTGCTCTCTCGGCTTATGGCAACTTGATGGTGCTTCAAGGGTATGGAGTTGTTAGCAATGTTGGTCTCTCGGGGCCGAACCTGCTTCCCACTGCTGCTATGGTGCTGGCGATGACTGCAGGGACGATGTTCCTTGTGTGGTTGGGAGAGCTAATAACCGAATATGGCATCGGCAATGGTGTCTCCTTGATAATATTTGGTGGCATAGTCTGCACTTTGCCAGATATGATCGGGCGCGGCTACATAGCCAGGGGGAACATGGGGGGACTAATTATCTTTCTCCTTTTCGCTCTAGTTGTTGTGGTAACCATCGTTATCTTCACAGAGGCTCATCGACGCATCCCGGTGCAGTATGCCAGAAGCCTGTTTCGTGGCGGGCGAATGTATCGGCAATCGGGCTCTACCCATATCCCGATGCGGGTGAATTCATCGGGGATGATTCCATTGATCTTCGCTATGGCGCTGATCATGTTCCCTGGGGTAATTGCTAGCTTCTTCGCTAGTCCGCCGGGTCAGGATCCTAACTTTGCCAACTCCATTCAGAATCTGTTTGCCACCACGAGCTGGTTTTATTGGGGGGCATTCTTCTTTCTGGCGGTCGGCTTTACATTCTTCTATAGCATGATAATCTTCCAGCAACAAAACCTGGCTGAGACCTTGCAGCGTCAGGGCGCTTTCGTACCGGGAATTCGTCCCGGTAAGGCCACAGACCAATTTCTTAATCGGGTGCTTACTAGGATCACCTGGGGTGGCGCTCTTTTCTTAGGCGTGATTGCGGTATCGCCTTTCATTATTCAAAATATAAGCAATATTCAGGTTTTGGTTCTCCCAGCTATTGGCCTGCTAATTGTGGTTGGCGTTGCTCTGGACACCATGAGGCAACTGGAGGCTCAGCTACTGATGCGCCGCTACGAAGGCTTTCTTAAGTAGATTATTCAAGGAGGTTTTTGAGAACTGCATTTTGTGTTCTTGGGTGCGCCTGGCTCGGGGAAGGGAACCCAGGCTAGTGTTATATCACAAAGGCTGGGCCTTGCTCATATTGCTACTGGTGACCTTTTTAGAGAGGCGGTGAGTAGAGGGGATAAGCTGGGGCGGGAGGCAAAGACCTATATGGATAAAGGGCTTCTTGTCCCCGATGAGACAACTATCAGGATGCTGCTGGAACGCATTGCAGCCGACGATTGTAAGAAAGGTTATATCCTCGACGGCTTCCCCAGGACGCTGGAGCAGGCAAGGACGCTAGATCGGGCGCTGGCAAAAAAAGGAGAGGTTGTGGACAGAGCGCTTTATTTCAAGGTATCCACGGAGGAATTAGTGAGGCGGCTTAGCGGTCGGCTTATCTGTCGGAACTGTCAAACACCTTATCACCCGATAACCTCGCCACCGAAAGTGGCTGGGAGGTGTGACAAGTGTGGAGGTGAGCTTTATCAGCGCTCTGACGATTCGCCAGAAACGGCGAGAAAGAGGCTGGAGGTCTATTTTGCGCAGACAGCAACTCTTATCGACTATTATAAGGAAGCGGGCAAACTGACAGAGATTAATGGAGAGAAGGGGATCGAGGAGGTGGGTCAGGAGGTTCTCGCTGCTTTCAAAAACGATTGAAATGGGAATAATTATTAAATCGCAAGGTGAGATCGACCTAATGCGCCGGGCAGGGAAGGTAGTAGCAACGATCCTTCAGGAGTTGGCGAGGAGGTGCAGGCCAGGTATGACTACAGGGGAGTTGGATGTGATTGCCGTTCGTGAGCTTGAGCGCTATGGCGCCACCTCTTCATTCTTGGGTTATCGTGGCTTTCCCGCTAGCTTGTGTGTATCGGTGAATGATGAGTTGGTTCATGGCATTCCAGGGAAACGGGTGCTTTGTGAAGGAGATATTGTCTCGCTAGATTTCGCTGCGGCCAAAGATGGCTTTCATGGTGATGCGGCGCTTACTATTGGTGTGGGAAAGATCAGCTCACAGGCGCAGTCTTTAATTGAGGCTACAAAGGGAGCGCTGGATGCAGGGATCGCTGCTGCATGTAGCGGCGCTCACCTTGGAGATATCTCGGCGGCAATCCAGTCCTTCGCTGAAGCTAGGGGCTTCTCAGTGGTGCGGGAATACGTGGGGCACGGCATTGGGAGGGAGATGCACGAAGACCCGCAGGTACCCAATTTTGGCTCACCAGGGCGGGGGCCGCTTCTCCAAAGGGGGATGACTCTGGCTCTTGAGCCCATGTTGAATGTTGGGGGATGGCGCACAAAAGTGGGTGATGACCATTGGACCGTAAAAACTGCCGATGGCAGCCTATGCGCTCACTTTGAGAATACTATAGCTATTATAAATGATAAAGCTGAGATACTGACCAAGGTCGATTAGTAGGAAGCAGCTCATGCCGAAGCAAGAGAAAATTGAGGTCGAGGGAACAGTAATTGAGCCCCTGCCTAACACTATGTTCCGTGTGGAGCTAGCGAACGGGCACAAGGTGCTGGCTCACATATCGGGAAGAATGAGGAAACATTACATCAGGATCCTTCGTGGTGATAGGGTATTGGTGGAGCTATCTCCTTATGACCTGACTAGGGGCAGAATAATATATCGTCTTTAGATGGAGGGATTCTTTAAGTGTGGGATGAGGAGAGAAACAAATGAAAGTTCAGGCTTCGGTTAAGCGGCGATGTGAGAAATGTAAGATAATAAGGCGGAAAGGCGTTGTCCGGGTAATCTGCCAGAACCCAAGACACAAGCAAAGGCAGGGCTAGTTATCTAAGGGTTTGCCATCTTGCATTTTGTAATAACGGCGAAAGGGGAGAAAGGAAAGTGGCAAGAATAGCAGGTGTAGACCTTCCCAAGAGTAAGCGAATCGAGGTTGGGTTGTGCTATATATACGGTATTGGACCCACTGTGAGCCAGAAGATTCTTAACCAAACTGGGGTTGACCCCGATATTAAGGTGAAGGACCTTAGCGAAGAGGAGGCTAGCCGCATCCGTGAGGCAATTGATCGGGAGTACAGGGTTGAAGGGGAGGCGAGAGGTTAATCTCAACATCAAGAGGTTAATCGAGATAGGCAGTTATCGCGGCATCAGGCATCGTCGGGGATTGCCTGTTCATGGACAGCGCACAAAAACCAATGCTCGGGCCAAAAGGGGTGCCCGTAAGACGGTAGCCGGGCGTCGGCGCACCGTGACGAGGAAGTAAACATTCATGAACTACTACCCAGCAACGAATTATAATAATGGGTTGTGTCAGAGGCCATTCGTGGTGAGCCCTTCGACAAGCTCAGGACAGGCCCTTCGATAGGCTCAGAGCGAAGGGAGGAAAGCCAGTTTTCAAAATAAAGGAGAGTTATGGCAGATAAGAAGAAATCGAGGGGGGTCAAGAGGAGGGAGCGAAAGTCAATTCCTAAGGGGCTGGCTTTCATCCAAGCTACCTTCAATAACACCATCATTACCCTGACCGACCCCTCTGGCAATACCATTACCTGGGGGAGTTCAGGCACTGTTGGCTTCAAGGGTTCTCGTAAGGGGACTCCCTATGCAGCGCAGATGGCTGCCGAGCAAGCAGCGAGGCGTGGGATGGAACATGGGCTAAGGCAGGTTGAGGTCTATGTGAAGGGACCGGGAAGTGGTCGTGAAGCGGCGATTCGCTCGCTCCAGGCGGCTGGGCTCACTATAACGGGAATCAGGGATGTCACCCCCATCCCCCATAATGGATGTCGCCCCAAGAAGAGGAGAAGGGTGTGAGTAATTGCGCAGAGCCTGCGTTCAGGGATTTGGGTCATATCATGTCTGAAACCCTTACAATTTATATTAAGGGCTTACCACGACTGGTAGGTGTTGTATCGGCAATCCTATTTGGTATAAATGGTGCCGTACTAAATCTGCAGATGATGCCTAGGGAGTTTGAAGGAGGATAGATGGCTCGATACACAGGTCCGGCTTGTCGGCTGTGTCGGAGGCTGGGCGAGAAGTTGATGCTTAAAGGGGAGCGGTGCACCACCCAGAAGTGCGCTCTGGAGCGGCGCAAGTTGGCCCCCGGCCAACAACGTCTTAAGAGGCGACGAAGAAAAATGTCCGACCGTGGCCTCCAGCTAATGGAGAAGCAGAAGGCTAGGCGTAGCTATGGAGTCATGGAGAGGCAGTTCCGCCGGCATTTCGCTGAAGCGGAGAGGAGCCCTGGCATTACAGGAGAGAACCTGCTAAGTATCCTGGAGATGAGACTGGATAATGTGGTATATCGCCTCGGCTTCGCTGATTCACGAAGGCAAGCCCGTCAGATAGTGCGCCATAGACACATCACCCTTAACGGGCGTCGAACGGATATCCCTTCATGTGCCGTAAAGTCTGGTGATATTATCGCGTGGAGTGAAAGGAGCACTAGAACAGAGTATTATAAGATGGTGGTTGAGCGAATCCAGGACAAGATAGTTCCCAGTTGGCTAAGCCTTGATCAGGAAAACCTTCGTGGTCAAGTCATAAATCCGCCCAGCCGTGATGACATCGACGTTAGGCTTGATGAAAAATCCATTGTAGAGTATTACTCTAGATAGTTTCTTGGAGGTAATAAGTTGTCTGAAGTCTTGATGCCCTGTGTGGAATGTCAGGAAATCTCAGAAAAATATGGCCGGTTCATTGCCGAGCCTCTAGAGAGAGGTTTTGGTAACACCATGGGGAATGCTATGAGGAGGGTACTCTTAAGTTCTCTTCCTGGTGCTGCAGTAACGTGGGTCAGGATCGAGGGAGTACAGCATGAGTTCTCCGTTCTACCACATATGAAAGAGGACATCATAGAATTTCTATTGAATGTTAAGGCATTGAGGCTTCGCCCGCTCACCTCAGGGGGTGGCAGGATGACCCTGGAGGCTAGGGGTGAAGGGCGTGTATGTGCTGGCGATATTGACCCCTCCGCTGATTTTGAGATAGTGAATCCCGATCTCCACATGGCTACACTAGGTTCCCCCGATGCTGAACTGATTGTTGAGTTCAATGTGGAGCAGGGAAAGGGATATATGTCCGCTGGTCATGGCGATGGCCTACCTATAGGGGTGATTCCTGTAGATGCCATATTCTCTCCGATTCGTAAAGTTAATTATACTTTGGAGAATACCCGTGTGGGGCAGGTAACCAGCTATGAGAGGCTGATCCTTGAGGTGTGGACCGATGGCACTGTATCGCCTATTGATGCGGTGAGCCAAGCAGCCCAGGTATTGGTGGAAAAGATTCATCTTTTCTACGATCTTGCCTATCGCCGTGAGTTGGTGGCGAAAAAACCTGGTCTGCCCGTCCAGTCGGAGGAATATAATACGCCTATTGAGCAGCTCAGCCTCTCCGTGCGTACCTTTAATTGCCTCAAGAGGGCTGGAATCACTAAGGTAGGGGAGCTATTGGAGTATAGCGACGAGGAATTGCTCAAAATAAAGAACTTGGGACAGAAGGCGCTTGAGGAGTTGCGAAGGCAGCTCAAGGAGATGGGCTTTGTCGTAGAAGAAGAGAGTCCTGGCGAGGAGGCGACTTTGCAAGAGGGAGAAGTGGAGGAGGATCTGGAATGAGGCATCATGTTGCTGGTCGGAAGCTTTCTCGGCCGACAGACCATAGGATTTTGATGTATCGAAATCTTGTAACCGATCTTCTAAGATATGAAAAGATTGTGACTACCGAGGCTAAAGCAAAAGAGGTTCGAGGTATGGCGGAGAAGATGATTACCCTGGGCAAGAATGGCAGCCTGCGTGCCCGCCGTCAGGTGCTGGCCTTTGTAACGGATGAAAAGGTAGTGGCAAAGTTATTCGATGAACTTGCCTCTAATTATGCTCAACGTCCAGGTGGCTATACTCGCATCACTAAGCTTGGGCCTCGCATGGGCGATGCGGCACCCATGGCGCAGCTAGAGTTGGTAAAGTAATTGCTATTATGGAGACTAGGAAGATCGCACTTATTATGGAATATGAGGGCACTAGATACCATGGATTTCAAATACAGACTAACGTGCCTACTATTCAGGGCGAGATTGAGCGTGCCCTGATGAAGATTACTGGACAGCGGATCCGCATCGCAAGTGCCAGTCGCACCGATGAGGGGGTTCACGCCAAAGGGCAGGTGGTCTCCTTTCGCACTGACTCTCCCCTTTTGCCAGAGGTCTTTTTGAGGGCATTGAACCATTACTTGCCGGAGGATATCGCTGTTAGAGAGGCATTCTGGGTGAGGGATGACTTCGATGCCAGGAGGGATGCTCTCAGCAGGGAGTACTGCTACTACCTACTTAATAGGGCTACCCTTTCCCCTCTCCTGCGGAGGAGCGCTTATTTTGTGCCCAGGCCCCTTGATATCGAGGCGATGAATGGTGCCTGCCAGGCTCTCTTGGGGACACATGATTTTCTTCCTTTTGCCAGCTCTCTGGATGGTAGGAAAAATACGGTGCGTACAGTTTACAGGTCGGAGGTGGCGAGGGAGGGTGATCTAGTGACGTTCTATATGGTGGCTAATTCCTTTCTCCCGCATCAGGTGCGCAATACCGCAGGCGCTCTGATGAAGGTGGGGCTGGGGAAAAGCGATGTAGCAGCCTTTGGTGAGATCTTGCGAGCAGGGAAGACCTCTGCTGCAGGGCCAGCCCTTCCCCCCCATGGGCTATGTCTTTTAAAAATAAATTACCCTGAGGGCATTAAATGAAAACCTATACCGTCAAATCATCAGATATTGAACCCCAGTGGCATTGCATCGATGCCTCAGGAAGGACCCTGGGCAGGTTAGCGACAGAGGTGGCTACTCTCCTCATGGGCAAGCACAAGCCTATTTATACTACTCACCTGAACACCGGCGACTTCGTCGTGGTGATAAATGCGGCGAAGGTCAGAGTAACCGGTAAGAAGGCTCAGCAGAAAGTTTACTATCGGCATTCTGGATACCCTGGTGGCCTTAGAAGCACCACTTTTGACAAAATGATGGAGACCCATCCCACTCGCGCCATCGAATATGCAGTAAAGGGGATGCTTCCCAAGAATCGGCTGGGTCGAGATATGTTGAGGCGGCTTAAGGTCTATTCGGGGGATACTCACCCCCATCAGGCCCAGGTGGGAAAACCTACAGAAGGGGGTGCTAGTTGAACGATAAAGCTTACTTTTACGGTCTTGGTAGAAGGAAGTCCGCAGTGGCCAAGGTGAGGCTTTATCCTGGGGAGGGTCCTATTCTAGTCAATGGCAAACCCTTTGATGAGCTATTCGTTCAGGAGAGACACAAGAGAGCGATCTTAGAGCCTCTAATGGTTACCAATAACTTGAACAAGCTTAGTGCTACTGTCAAGGTGGCAGGGAGTGGCACCTCAGGGCAAGCTGGAGCTATCCGTCATGGCATCGCTCGCGCCTTGTTGACGATGGATGAGAACCTGAAGCCTCTGCTGCGCAGCTATGGCTTCTTGACCCGAGATTCTCGAGTGAAGGAACGGAAGAAGTACGGCCTCATTCGCGCCCGTAAAAGACAGCAATACACTAAGAGGTAGAATCTCAGCCCCGGGGCAATCCCAGCCCCCTCTGGGCGATAATATTTCTTTGGATCTCATTGGTCCCCATGGCGACTATAATGTTATTTGCGCTCAGATACATATCTGCAGCTATTCCGTTGAGTAACGCCCGCTTGGAGCCCAAGCTCAACTGTCCATAGAGTCCCATCATCTGTGTCGCAACTTTGGCCATTTTCTGAATCGTCTCTGAGGCTAATGTCTTAACTATGGGGGCCTCAACGCCGGGGATTTCACCTTTTGTTTGTTGCCAAATAATCCGATAACCAACCATGCGAATAGCCTCGATCCCGATGGCAAGCTCTGCCAGTTGGTATCTGATAAATGGGTCTTTTGCCAATGACTTACCATTAATCGTAGTCTTTTTTGCTAATTCTACTAGGTCATCAACGCTTCGTCGAGCGGCAGCCGCCATGGAAACACCGCCACTTCTCTCGAAGGATAGAGCGATCATTGTATGATACCAACCGCGGTTCTCCTCCCCTATCAGGTTCTCTTTAGGGATATGTGCATCATCGAAGAAGACCTCGTTAAAGTAGTGATGACCAGCCAGGTTTATCAGGGGGCGAACTGTGATGCCTGGAGTTTTCATGTCTACAAGTAAAAGGCTGATGCCGTGGTGCTTGTTGGCAACAGTGGGGTCAGTCCTTACCAACAGCCAGCCCCAATCAGCTATATGGCCGCCACTTGTCCACACCTTTTGCCCATTGACAATGTATTCGTCGTCGTGAGCAACAGCACGGCATTGTAGAGCAGCCATGTCTGAGCCAGCCTCGGGCTCGCTATACATGGTGCACCACCATTTTTCCCCCGCGGCCAGCGGGGGTAGATGCTTCTTTTTCTGCTCATCTGTGCCTAAAAGTAACAGGGTAGGGCCAACCCAGGATATCCCGCCAACACCCATGTCCGTGCCTGGTACTCGATGATAAGCTGACTCCTCCTTGAAGATCATGTGCTTGATGGGAGAAACTCCCAGCCCGCCGTGCTCTTCAGGCCAGTTCATTGCCAGCCACTTTTTAGCCCCCAGCTTCCTCGCTATCTGTCTGGTAAATTCGAAGTTTTCTGCGTCAAACTGACTCTCCCCTCCCTCCCCATAATCTGGGGGCATCTCCTCCTTTATATACTGTATCACCTCCTGGCGGAAAGCCTCCTCATCTTGAGTAAACCTAAAGTCCATATTGTCCCCTTTCTAATAAGCTTAGTGGGTGATTTATTCTAGCACTAAATATTGACCTCAGCAAGCCGTCTCTTCAGGTAATCGATGGCGGCTACAGGGGAGGGATCGACACCATTAAGCAAAGCAAGGTAGTAGCTAACATAGTCCCCAAAGAGAACGGAACTCATTATCTGGGCCAAGGGACTCTCACCCTTGGCATTGACAACTTCGTGGGGGATCCCGGCATCGGTGAGGAGTTCGGCAGTAACCTCGTACCGCACAAGGATGTGGGGGTGCAGCGTGGGCGAGCGCAGCATAACTACAACTCCCTTTTCGGCAAGCCATTCGGGAAATCTGTAGCCGACTACAGCATTATGATTTAGTTCGGAGAAACACTCTGAGAATGCCGAGGTCTTGCTGTTCTCGTTAAATTGGGTCTTCCAGCGGAAGGCTACCTTGGAAAGGATGCCTGCCCCATAGATTATTATCAAGCGCTCCCAAAGCTTAGTCGCTAGCTGCTTCGCCGGGTTGGTCTCAAGTGGAACATCGTGATTAAACCTTGCTGTGATTTCTTTAAGAACCCTTATAGTCTCATCAATGTCTCTCGACTCGATCGAGATAATGCCCAATCTTTGAAAAAGCCCCAGTACTGAAAAGAAACTGTAGCCGAAGGCGGCGCGGGGTTCCGCCGCATATTCGAAGCAGAATGCAGGCACACTGCTTTCATCGGCGAGGGCCTTCAGCCTGCCCCCAGTAGTGATTACCAGCTTCTTAGCCGGCGTCTTCAGCGCTTGGGAGAAAGAGGATAAAGTCTCCTCGGTATTACCTGAGTAGCTCGAGGCAATGACCAGCGTCCGCTCATTGACCAATGCGGGCAGATCGTAATCCCGATGCACCAAGATTGGTATTTTAGACTTCTCTAGCGTGAGGCTGCGCAGCAGGTCGCCGCCAATAGCGGAGCCTCCCATTCCCAGGATAACTGCCTTGTCCACGCTGGAGTAATTTGGGGGCAAGGGGAAGCTCATGGCGCTCCGCCATGCCTCACTGCATTGGCGAGGTAGCTCACCAATTCGCCTTAGTATATTTGAAGGGTCGAACTTGCCATATATTTTTGGGTCATCGAGATTTATCATGAGCTAAAATCCCGCCATTTTTCTTCCCTCAGAGAGGAGCCTTTTGACACGCTGGGGGCTATCGCTCTCGGCGTAGATGCGAAAGAGGGGCTCCGTTCCCGAAAAGCGGATAAGCAGCCAGCTGTGGTCTGCCAGCAAAAAGCGAAAGCCATCGTCAGTATTCACCTCTTCGACCTCCGTGTTGTCGATGTAGCTGGGTGTAGCCGTTGAAAGACGATCATTGATTGCTTGGCGCTCTGCCGAGGGGAACTCAATATCTACACGGTCGTAATGATGAGGGCCCACCTTGCTATAAAGGTAATCTACTAGTTGGGAAGGGCTTTTTTGCTGCTTGATCATTAGGTCGAGGAAGAACAGTCCAGAGAGGATGCCATCCCGCTCCGGGATGTGACCCCGGAAGGCGAAGCCACCGCTCTCCTCACCTCCGATCAATGCATCCTCGGCGATCATCTTTGGCGCTACGTACTTAAAGCCAACAGGCGTTTCGTATACTGGTACCCCATAAATCTCCCCCAATCGATAGAGCATAGCGCTCGAGGTTATTGTTTTTATGATAGCGCCCCGCTGCCCACGAACCTCTAGAAGGTAAAGGGTGAGCAGAGCGAAGACCTGAAGCGTGGTGAGAAAGTTCCCTTTCTCGTCTACAATGCCTATGCGGTCGGCATCTCCATCAGTGGCCAACCCAACGCTAGCCCCGCATTCTTTTACTGTGGCGCAAAGCTCAACCAGGTTTGATGCTATAGGCTCGGGCTGGATGCCAGGGAAAAGGGGGTTTCTTTCCGCATGGATTTCGATGACCTCAGTGGTACCACCGCTAAGGATGGTGTGAAAATATCCTGCTCCTACCCCATACATCGAGTCCACGACAACCTTTAGCCCGCTGTTGCGCAGCCTTTCCAGGTCGACCAGCTCTCCTATATGATGAAGATAGGAAAGAGAAGGATCGATCCGCTCTATCATCCCGTCCTTTAGTCCCTGATCCAACGGCGTCCGCATCACCTTACCGTGAGCCTGAGTCCGCGCAATATGCTTTTCAAGCTGGGCGAGTACTTCTGGAGAAGCGCTGGATGCCTGTTCCCCCTTGTATTTGAAGCCATTCCATGAGCCAGGATTGTGGCTGGCGGTGATGATGACCGCTCCACCAGCCTTTTGCATCAAAATGGCATAACTAACTATTGGGGTGGGAGCAGCCTGTTGGCAGAGGTAAACCTTGATTCCGTTAGCGGCTGTGACCTCGGCGACTGCGGCAGCGAAGTCCTCAGAGGCAAATCTGGTATCATAGCCGACAACGAGGCCGCGATGGGCTAGACCAGCATCCTTAAGATAATCGGCCGCGCCTTGGGCGCAGATGCGTACATTCTCGAAGGTAAAATCCTCGGCGATAACCCCCCGCCAGCCATCGGTGCCAAATTTGATAGGAATCGACAATTCAAACTCTCTCTCGCCAGTAGTCCAGGAGGTCTCTCAGTGTTTTATCGAAGGTGATCTGAGGCGCCCATCCGGTAAGCTTCCTAAACCTAGTGGAATCACAAATGAGCACCTTAACGTCGGAGGGACGGAGCCGGGCATGATCCACCTCGACTTCGATATCCACATTGCTCATCGCCAGAAGCATATCCAGCATCTCCCTTACCTCTCTTCCTATGCCGCTGCCGATGTTATAAACCTCCCCCGGAGTGCCCATTTCTGTTACCAGCCAATACGCTTTGATAACATCACGCACGTCAGACCAGTCTCGTACACTGGAGAGGTCACCAACATAGAGCACTGGGGGCTTAAGCCCCTTCTCAACCTCAGCGATCTGCTTCGCCAGGTTGGAGGTGACAAAAACCTCCCCCCTCCTTGGCCCCTCATGGTTGAACGCTCGCGTAATAATGCTTTTCAGTCCGTAGCTCATGAAGTATTGGTAGGCTATCATCTCCTGGGTCGCCTTACTCACCCCATAAGGGCTTAACGGTCGAAGGGGATTGGTCTCTTTCACCGGGAGCTCGTGGGGAAGGACAAGGCCATATTCCTCTGACGAGCCTGCAATATGTATTATGGGATCGATCTCTGCTGAACGCACCGCCTCCAAGAGGTTCACCTCTCCAATTATATTTGTGTGGAGGGTTTCTGCTGGGGCACCCCATGAGGCGTGGACATAGCTTTGGGCAGCAAGATGGAAGATGCGATCTGGTTTCACAGCACCGATGACCCATCTCATGGAGAAGGAATCGGTTATGTCGGCCTCTATGAGGTTGAGTTTCGACGAATCGGTGCGCTCGTGCAGCATCGACTCAAAACCGCCGGTGATGATATTCACCTTCCCCGCTTTTTTTAGGTCATCGAGATTATCCACCCTGCTGCGCCATCGATAGGTGCCGTATATTTCCAAGCCTTCGATATTAAGTAAATATTCAGCAAGATGGCTGCCGGCCATCCCGGTAACTCCAGTGATTAATACTCGCATATTTATCTCCCTAACACAGCATTAGAAGGCTGATAAAGAGGATCGTCTGCCCAAAGCTTAGTATCCCGATCTATTCGCTTGCCAGCTCCCACTACCACATTATCTCCCAGCACAGAGCCTTCCATAATCTGGCTTCGATCTCCTACATGTACATTTTCTGCAATCACACACCCTCTCGCTGAAACCGCCTGCCCGAGGCTAGTGTTTTTCCAGACGACAACCCCATCGACAAGGCTATCCGCTCCAATTTGGCAATTGGGGCCGATAACAGAGGGCCCCTTCACTCGCACCCTGGGTCCAATGACACAATTTGTGCCTATTATTATTGGACCCTTAAGCTTGGCCTGAGGGTGTATATCGCAGTTCTCATCAATCTGTATCCCTTTGCTTGGAAAGGGTTTCGCTGTCTTTCCGCTGAGTAGGTCATAGTGAAGCTTCAGATATTTCTCGTGGGAGCCGATATCGATCCAGTAGGCATTAGAAGGGTAGCTATATACAGGCTCACCGGTGTTCACAAGCATGGGGAATACTTCTCTTTCGAACGTGTAAAAGCTCTCCGGTGGTATCGATTTAAGGACTTCTGGCGCAATGATGTAAGTGCCAGCGTTGATCATATTGGTGGTCACCGCATCCGGGCTTGGCTTCTCTATAAAGCGCTCAACTCTCCTGCTGGCATCTGCCTCCACTACTCCATAGATGCTGGGGTCCTCTACCGGAGTTAGGGCGATAGTGACCTTTGCCCTCATCTCCTGATGGAATTCATTCATTTGGGTAAGGTCGAGGTCGGTGAAAATATCGCCGTTAAACACGAAAAAGGTCTCGTCAATGTGCTGCTCAACGTTTTTCACTGCCCCAGCTGTTCCTAGCGGCGAGTTTTCCATTACATATGTTAGCCTTACTCCAAAATCACTGCCATCACCAAAGTAGTTCTGAATATGGCCCGGAAGATAACAAAGAGCTAGGATGATATCGTAAATGTTATGCCTCTTGAGGTAATCAATCATGTGCTCCAGGAATGGCCTATTCAAAATGGGTACCATAGACTTTGGTCTATTAAAGGTAAGCGGGCGCAGCCTTGTACCCTCACCGCCAACAAGGATTACTGCTTTCATCTTCAGTCTATCACCATAATTACGTCGATCGCTTATGCATTTGCTCCAACTTTACATCCGCTACTTTAGCTACTCAAAGTGCTTTCGTCAACTTCCCATCACTTGAGCCCTGCCTCCGCCCTGAGCACGTCTGCTTTATCGGTCTTTTCCCATGGGACATCGATATCGGTACGGCCAAAATGACCGTAGGTGGAGGTTTGCCTGTATATGGGACGGCGCAACTGCATCGACTCAATTATGGCTCCTGGTCTAAGGTCGAAGTGCTTGTTAATTAGGTCAATGATAACCTGATCATCGACCTTCGCCGTGCCGAAGGTCTCTATACATATAGAGAGAGGCCGCGCTACCCCGATAGCATAAGATACCTGAAGTTCAAGGCGATCGGCCAGCCCGGCGGCCACTACGTTCTTGGCGACATACCTTGCTGCATAAGCTGCGGAGCGGTCTACTTTGGTCGGGTCCTTGCCTGAGAAGGAGCCGCCGCCATGCCTGGCGATGCCGCCATAGGTGTCGACCAATATCTTTCGTCCGGTGAGCCCAGCATCTCCCATTGGCCCTCCAACGACGAAGCGTCCTGTTGCATTGACATAATATTTTGTTTTTCTATCTAATAGGGAAGATGGGATCACCTCTTTAATAACATGCTCAATGATATCGCGCTGAACGACTTCTTGGCCGACCTTGGGGTCATGCTGGGCGCCGATGACCACGCTATCGACTCGCTGCGGAATACCTTTGGAATATTCTACCGTCACCTGAGACTTGCCATCGGGGCGGAGATAGCGTAGCGTGCCGTCCTTTCTCACCTCAGCTAGGCGCTTGCATAGCTTATGGGCCAGGGAGATAGTGAGGGGCATGAGTTCAGGTGTTTCATTGCAAGCAAACCCCACCATCATCCCCTGGTCGCCGGCGCCGAGAGTTTCTATCTCATTATCGGTTTCACTGGATCTTACCTCAAGTGATTTGTTCACACCCATGGCTATATCCTTTGATTGCTCCTTGATGGAGACCATTACGCCGCAGGTATCGCAGTCAAACCCGTACTTGGCGCGAGTATAGCCCACATCTCGCAGCACCTTACGAACGATGTCCTGTATCTCTATATAGCAGTCGGTGGTAATCTCTCCCAAAACCACGACCAGTCCGGTAGTCGCAGCAGTCTCGCATGCCACCCTTGCCATCGGGTCGCAGTATAGTATGGCATCGAGGATAGCATCGGATATCTGGTCACATAGTTTATCAGGATGCCCCTCAGTAACCGACTCTGAGGTGAGAAATATCGAAGGTGCGCTCATAAAAGTTGTGGTCATTACTATCTCCTCTCCTACTTACAGTTTAGGTTCCTTTCTCCCAGCTCTCAAGGTATTTTTTCTGCTCATCGGTGAGCGTGTCGATAGTGATCCCCATGGAGGCTAGCTTTAATCTGCCAATCTCCTTATCGATATCCCTGGGTACGGGATAAACCCTGGGCTCAGCCTTCTCCCTTTTTGCCATATACTCTACGCAAAGTGCCTGGTTGGCAAAGCTCATGTCCATAACGCTTGCTGGATGGCCCTCAGCAGCGGCGAGGTTGATCAGCCGGCCCTCAGCAAGCAGGAATATGTGCCTGCCATCGGGCAAAGTGTATTCCTCAACGGAGGAGCGGATAGGGCGCTTATTCTGTGCTATGTCTTCCAGGGCGGGGATGTTAATCTCCACATTGAAATGGCCGCTGTTGGCCACTATCGCGCCATCCTTCATCACGAGAAAATGGGCTTTATCGATAATATGCATGTCTCCGGTGACGGTGATAAATATATCGCCAATCTTCGCTGCCTCGAGGAGGGGCATTACCGTGTAGCCGTCCATCACCGCCTCCAGGGCACGGATGGGGTCGACCTCAGTTACCACCACATGAGCACCCAGCCCCATTGCCCGCATTGTGATTCCCCTTCCACACCACCCGTAACCGCAAACCACTACCTTCTTTCCGGCCCACAGGATGTTGGTGGCTCTAGTGATGCCATCGATGGTGCTCTGACCTGTGCCGTAGCGGTTATCGAAGAAGTGCTTGGTATCTGCATCGTTCACCGCGATGATGGGGTATTTCAGTTTACCTTCCTTCTCCATGCTCTTGAGTCTGATAACTCCTGTAGTTGTCTCTTCTGTGCCACCAATAATGGTAGTAATGAGTTCGGTACGTTTCTTGTGGATCGTGGAGACCAGATCAGCACCGTCATCAAGGGTGATTTGAGGCTTGTGGTCGAGAGCGGCATTGATATGCTTATAATAGGTATCATTATCTTCGCCCTTTATTGCATAGACCGGGATGCCATATTCTGTGACCAGGGCTGCGGTGACATCGTCCTGAGTGGAGAGGGGGTTAGAGGCGCAGAGTGCTAGCTCAGCGCCGCCTTCTTTGAAGACGAGTGCCAGGTTTGCTGTCTCAGTGGTGACATGCAGGCAGCCTGACAAGCGCAGCCCCTTGAGGGGCTTTTCGCGGGCAAAGCGCTCCTTAATTAGCTTGAGCACAGGCATCTCCCGGGATGCCCACTCAATACGCAATAGCCCCTGTGGGGCGAGGGATGGGTCTTTGATGTCGCTGTTAGTAGTTATCTTTTTAGCCAAACTGAACTCCTTTCATAGTTGCCAAAGGTCTCACTGCACTATGCTTCCGATACTCTTAAAAATAATGTGAAATTGCCCTTTTACTTGAACTGTGCGGCAACCCAGTCGGGTATGTCCAGTGTGCCAAGCAGAATGGGTTTTTGATGACAATCGCTGCCACCGGTCATAATCAGGCCGTGCTTCCCAGCGAACGCGACGTAGTGAGCTGTGGTCTTCTCATCGTGTCTTGAATGCCAGCACTCGACGCCATCGATGTATTCTAGCATATATTCTTCGATTATGCTTGTCTGCTGGTTGAGATTAGTCGTTATGTTCACCAGAGATGTCCCATGTGGGTCATTAGGGTGTGCATGAACCAATAGGCCGCCGGCATTCCTCACCAGCCTTGACGCCTCAGCGAGCGAAAGTGGATACTTGGGCACATTGCATTTAACCAGATACTTGTCGAATGCCTCTTTATTATCTCTGACAATTCCTTTTTCTATCAGGTAGCTTGCTATATGCGGTCGACCGACAGCACCATCGACCCTATCCTGTATGTTCTTGAGATCACTTTCGGTGAACATTTCGATGCCCTCTTTGTCGAACTCAGCATTCAGCTTCTCCAAAATTTGGCGCGCTCTTTCTTCTCTATGTTCTCTCATCAATTGAAGTTTACTTCTTAGCTCCTGATTGCCGATATCATACTGATATCCCAGAAAATCCAGGGAAATAGCCTTGTCAAGATACGGGAATGTCACATTAAGTTCTACGCCGGTGATGTAGGATATGCCATGCTCTCTTGCAGCAGCGATCGCTCTTTCCTGGCAGTCGATAGAATCATGGTCAGTTATCGACATTAAATCGATATTTCTGGTTTTCGCCTCTTGGAATATCTCTTCAACAGAGAAAGCGCCGTCCGAGCAGGTGCTATGAATATGCAGGTCTATTTTCATCCTTATCTTTTTTCCGATTCACTTCCTACCGTCATTTTTTGAGGCCAGAGGGAATCTTTCCCTCTGCCGCAACCTGTGAAGGAAAGGATTCCTTCACACCTCATAATTAGAATGCAGAACCTGCATTGAGATTAGCGGGAGTCTTTTCCGCCGGAAAATTAGCCTAAGAGTCCTCTTATATCGTCAATAACGATAATGGGCTCTTCCTCCTTGTCATAAAACCGAGCGCTGGAAAAGGGGTATTCTGACCTCTCCTCGACTAGACGCCAGTTTTTATTAATCGGGTTATTGTGAATATATTCCATCTTTTCCAGCAGGAATTCTTCTGAGAATATGTTTTTGTCCCAAAATCCAGTCTCCCAAACTTTGTACCGCTGTTTTTTAATGCCCTTGGCTTGCTGCTCAAAATAATCCAACAAATGTAACTCCTTGTTCACCTGCAACTTCTTAATAATTTGATTTGAGGTAAATAGTTTGAGATCATGGGCTAACTTTGAAATATTAGAAGCATCGAGTAGTTTGACAATCAAGTGAAAATGATTGGGCATTATTACAAAAGCATAAAGATTTATTTCCCTCT
>Ga0307431_1000571_pt1 | contig 24032 bp, 16 predicted proteins | sample SalMarWE160170MG_FD_202155 | JGI IMG/M metagenome (GOLD analysis project Ga0307431, IMG submission 202155) | Salt marsh sediment microbial communities from the Plum Island Ecosystem LTER, Massachusetts, United States - WE1603-170 | ecosystem: Environmental > Aquatic > Marine > Intertidal zone >...
TAGCTACGGTATCTCCTTCCTTAAAATCGCCCTTGAGTATCTTTGTTGAGAGAGGGTTTTCCACATAGCGTTGAATGGCACGCCGTAGCGGGCGAGCCCCATATTCAGGATTATAGCCTTTGCTTATCAGCCATGATTTGGCTTCATCGTTTACCTTTAGCGCAATATTGTGTTCGGCGAGGCGATGTTCCACGTCTTTGATCAATAAGTCGATAATTTTCGCCAAATGTTGCTCAGTTAAAGTGTGAAAGATGATGGTATCGTCTACCCGGTTAAGTAACTCAGGGCGGAAGGTGCTCCTTAGCGCAGTTTCGATATTGCTTCTTAACTGTTGCTCTTGATCTTTGTCACGCTGGAGGAACCCGACACCTTGGCGGCGAAATTCCTCTGTTCCCAGGTTGCTGGTCATAATAACGACGGCATTTTTGAAATCCACAGTTCTACCATGCCCATCGGTGAGCCTGCCATCCTCCAATATTTGCAACAGGATATTAAATACTTCTGGATGTGCCTTCTCCACTTCATCGAGTAGGATGACCCGATAGGGTCGGCGACGCACCGTCTCCGTCAGCTGTCCTCCTTCTTCATATCCTATATACCCCGGGGGTGCTCCAATGAGGCGTGATACTGTATGCTTTTCCATGTACTCTGACATGTCGAGCCTGACCATGGCGTTCTCGTCATCGAACAGGAATTCAGCTACAGCTCGAGCTAGCTCGGTCTTGCCCACCCCGGTAGGTCCCAGAAAAATAAAGCTACCTATGGGGCGTTTGGGGTCTTTGAGGCCAGCCCTGCCTCGCCTTATTGCTTCACAGACAGCATCCACAGCTTCCTCCTGGTTTACTATCCTCTGGTGAATCCTTTCCTCCATGTGGACCAATTTCTCACTCTCGGTCTCAAGCATTCGTGAAACGGGAATACCTGTCCATTGTGAGATAAGTTCGGCGATATCCTCTTCGTTAACTACAGCGTCCGTCTTTATTCCTTGAAGCCATTTTGTCTTGGATTCGTTATATTTCGGCTCTAATTGTAATCTTTCCGCTCTCAGTTCCGCTGCTTGTTCATAATCCCCTCGCTGTGAAGCAGCCTGTTCTTCATCACGCAAACGCTTTACCTTCTGTTCCAGTTCAGTGACCTCTGGGGGCGCGGTTTCCCGGTCAATACGTAACTTGCTGGCAGCTTCATCAATGAGGTCAATGGCCTTATCAGGCAAAAATCTATCAGTAATGTAGCGTTGACTGAGCTTTGCTGCTGCTACTAAAGCTGAATCATCGATTTTTATCTTGTGGTGACCTTCGTATCTCGGCTTTAGACCCTTAAGCATCTCTATGGTATCATCGGCACTTGGTTCATCGATGAAAACGGGTTGAAAACGCCGCTCCAGAGCTTTGTCCTTTTCAATGTGCTCTCGATATTCGTTCAGAGTGGTGGCTCCAATGCATTGAAGCTCACCTCGAGATAACGCTGGCTTGAGCATATTACTGGCATCAATTGCCCCCTCGGCACCACCGGCACCTACCACAGTATGGAGCTCATCAATGAACAGAATTACCTCTCCGCTTGCTTGATGAATTTCGTCAAGAACTGCTTTCAGCCTTTCTTCGAATTCACCTCGAAACTTACTTCCTGCTACCAGTGCCCCCATGTCCAGGGCGACTACCCTTTTCCCTTTAAGTGAGTTAGGGACATCTTCAGCGGCAATTCTCTGGGCCAGACCTTCAGCAATAGCTGTCTTGCCCACGCCGGCATCGCCAATCACCACAGGATTATTCTTGGTTCGTCGGGAGAGTATCTGTATTACTCGTTTGATCTCCCTTTCTCTGCCGATCACAGGGTCCAGCTTGCCGTGTCGGGCTAATTGGGTAAGGTCGTGCCCGTATTTTGCCAGGGAACGGTACTTGCTTTCAGCACGGCGGTCGGTAACTCGATGGGGACCACGAATGCGGCGCAGAGCCTGGTATATTTTTTCCTGGGTGATACCCGACTCCGCCAGGATTTTGCTGGCATCACCCTTGCCCTCACCGGCGATGGCGATGAGCAGATGTTCAGTGCTGACAAACTCATCCTTTAACCTATCGGCTTCACGAGCGGCCTCTTCCGTTAGTTGAGAAATACGCGGCGTAGCATAAATTTGTACCCCTACGTAATTTATTTGGGGATAGTTTCGTAATGTTTTGTCCACACGACTTTTGACTTCCTCCGCATCTATACTAAGCTCGTCCAATATTTGGTGGGTTATGCCTGTTTCCTGTTCGAGCAGAGCTAGCAGGATATGCTCTACATCCCATTGGCTGTGTCGATAGCGGCGGACTAGCTCCTGTGATGCTGCTAAAGCCTCCTGTGCTTGCTCGGTAAATCTTTCCATCGCCATTGAGGGTCTCCTCTCCTTATGTTAAAATATACGCTAATTATAGCCAAGGGCGAGTCTTTTAGCAAAAGGTAATCAAAGTCAAAGCCAAGGAAACCAAGAGCAAGAAATAGATAGTTATGCTACAAGCTTTTCTGTTGCAATAACTCCACAAATTGTCTGACGATGTAAGCTGTAGCCCCCCAGATAGTATGTCCTGCATATTCGTAGAAATAAACGGGAAAAATCTGCTCGTTGATGGTTGCATATTCCTGGCTGAAATTCCTCCTGTCCATCAATGCTGATATAGGAATAGAGAAAATTTGCTGTACCTCATCAGGATTTGGGTTAAACGGGTAAGGGTAGGGGATGAAGGCTACAAAAGGGGAGATAACGCAACCACTGGTGACGGTGACGGCATCGTCCAGTTCGCCCAGAAATTCAACGTCTTTCCTGGCCAAGCCTATCTCTTCTTCGGCTTCTCTTAAGGCGGTGCTGATAAGGCTGGCATCACCTAGCTGGCGGATTCCCCCGGGGAAGCATGCTTCCCCTTGATGGAAGTTTACTTTCCCACTCCTTTCAGTAAATAGAAGGTGGAACTCTCCGTGGGCATAAAATAAAGGAACAAGCACCGCTGAGGGAATTAAATCCTTGCTATTGATCCTTTTCTTGTCATAATGACTGAGGATTTGCTTGATTTTCTGTTTCATTACTTTAGGATTATATCATGTATAAAATTTGCTAATGCAGAAACTAAAGAGCTATACTGAAAGTTTGGGGGTTAGACACTTATGCCGATGAGACGCGATTATTACGAGGTGCTTGGAGTGCCTCGAAATGCTACTGGGGAGGAGATCAAGAAGGCATTTCGTAAGTTAGCTTTTCAATACCATCCCGACCATAACAGAGAATCTGGGGCAGAAGAGAGGTTCAAGGAGATAAGTGAGGCTTACCAGGTTCTTTTCGATGCTGAGAAGAGAGCTAATTATGACCGTTATGGTAGGGCTGAGGGAATACAGGGTTTTCCTGACTTTGGTTTCGGTGGACTTGGCGATATTTTCGAATCGTTCTTCGGTTTTGGTGGGAGCCCATTTGGAACTGCCACTGCGCAGCGTGCTCCACAGAGAGGAAGTGATCTAAGAGCATATATTACCCTTTCCTTTGAAGAGGCGGTTTTCGGTTGTAGCAAAGAGATTGAGGTAGAACGCGTCGAGAATTGCCCTTTATGTCGTGGTCTTGGTACCGAGCCAGGAACAAGTCCTGAAACTTGCCCTGAATGCCAGGGCACAGGACAGGTGAGGAGAGTTCGCCAAAGTTTCTTTGGACGTTTTACTCATGTTACCACCTGTCCCCGCTGTTCAGGCAGCGGGACAATAATAACTAATCCTTGCCGTCATTGTCGTGGAAGAGGACGGGTAAAGGTGAAGAAGAGATTGGTAGTTGATATTCCCGCTGGCGTGGATGATGGCTATGCCATGGTTTTGGATGGCGAAGGCAATGTTGGCCTATATGGTGGGAGACCTGGTGACCTTTATGCCAGTCTGTCGGTGAAGCCGAGCAAGATATTCCACAGGGAAGGAATCGATATCTTTTATGAATTACCCCTCAATTTTGCCCAGGCTGCCCTGGGCGATGAGGTGGAAGTACCTTCCCTGAATGGCAGAATAAAATTAGCCATACCCCCAGGAACCCAGAATGGAAGGTCTTTCCGTCTTAAGGCGAAGGGAATACCACATGCTGATGGCAGCGGCAAGGGTGACGAGGTTGTCGTCGTTCGTGTAGTCACTCCGGAACATCTTGATAAAAGCCAAAAGCGTCTTTTCCAGGAGCTGGCTGAGATGTTGCCCGAGGCCAAACCTCCTAAAGGAGATTATAAGGGTTAGCTGGTGGAGACGGGCATAGAGAGATTTAATCGCTGGACAGATGCATTTAAGGCAGTAGCCGAGATTCTGGCGCAATTCCGAGAGCCAGAGGAGCTTATCGCGGTAACATTAGACGAAATCGCTAAAATTAGCGGGGTTAACTGCTGCTGGCTACAACAAGTTGATGAAAAAAACAACAACAGGCTTATTCTCCAGGGTCAGCGGGGCTTTACCCCTGAGATGATTAAGCAAATAAAGTCCTTGAAATTAACTCAGGGTGTAATTGGCAAGGTGGTGTTATCAAGGAAGCCGACATACATCGCTGATATAGCTGCTGTCCCTGATTTCAGCCTAAGCTCATTTGTTAATGCCGGATTACATTCCCTTATCGCTTATCCTGTGGTGAGTGAGCAAACAGTAGTGGCACTTCTCGGGATGTGCTCTCGGCACAGAGGGGAGGAAGTCAGAGAAAATGGTGAAAGATTTCCTGCCTCGGTTCCACTTGCCTTGATGAAGGATAAAAAGGGCAAGGCATACGACTTTATCGAAATAGGTGAGGACATCACCGAGCATAAGCGGGCGGAGGAGGTACTCAAAAGGGAAAAGGAACGGGCAGAAGAATATCTGAATATTGCCGGAGTAATGCTGGCGACAATCAATGCTGACGAAAACATAACTCTGATTAACAAAAAGGGTTGTGAAATCCTGGGTTACGAGGAAGGAGAGCTTATCGGCAGGAACTGGTTTGACACCTTAATTCCCCAAAGAATGAGGAATGAAATAAGAGGTGTTTTTGCTAAACTGATGGCTGGAGATGTTGAGCCAGTTGAATACTACGAAAACCCACTGTTGACCAAGGGCGGAGAGGAAAGAATAATTGCCTTTCATAACACAGTAACTAGAGATTCAGACGGTCAAATAATTGGAGTTTTGTTTTCAGGTGAGGATATCACCGAGCGCAAGCGGGTTGAGGAGCTGTTGAGAAGGGAAGCAGAGGAGAAAGCTCGTCTCATGAATATCGTCGTCCATGAATTGGGAGTGCCATTGACACCGACTCTATCATCAGCGCAGATGCTCGCCGATGAATTGGAGCGAAGAGGGACGGAAACCGATAAACGGTTGGCTAAGAATGTCCTTGATGGTGCGGTTGTCCTGCGCGATCGGTTAAATGACTTTGTTGACCTTACCAAAGGCGAAATGAGCCTCCTTAAAGTATTTCGCCAGCCTACTGATATAGCCGAGTTGGTGGATAATATTGCTCTCCAATGTCTGGCGATGTTTGGAAATAGGAAGCAGCGATTTCACCTGGAGATAAAGCCTCAGTTGCCTCAAGTTCTCGTTGACAAAACACGCACCGGTCAAATTTTGTTCAATCTTCTCTCCAACGCCAGCAAGTTTAGCCCTGAAGGGACAGCAATCGTCTTACGGGCTAAAAAGAGGGGTGATAAAGTTATCATACAGGTTTGGGATAGTGGTCCCGGTATTGACTTGGAAAGGCGGCGGAAGCTGTTTAACCTCCACAGCTATAGTGATGATAATGGGAATGGTTTTGCCGGATTGGGGTTATTTATTTGCAAGTCCTTGGTGGAATTGCAAGGCGGGAAAATTTGGGTTAGAAGCAGGCCTGGTGAAGGAAGTGCCTTCAGTTTTTCCTTACCCCTCGCCTCGAAGAACTAATACTGTCTTCGTTTTCAGCACATTGGATTGAAATTCGCCCTGCAGGAAGCTATAATATGCGCTAGCGATTGTCATGAAGGCGTTAATTGTTGAGGATGATGAGCCGACCATAGAGGCGGTATCGCTGGTATTCAAGCTCCGCTGGCCTGAGATGGAGGTCATTTCCACTACCACCGGCGCCGAAGCCGCTCCTCTTATAGAGAGTGAGTCACCTGACATAGTCATCCTTGATCTAACCCTGCCCGATATTGATGGTATCGAGGTGCTCAAACAAATCCGCCAGTTCTCCAATGTGCCCATAGTCGTGCTAACTGCCCGTATCGAGTCCATTTCTGTTATCGAGGGGCTGGAGCTGGGAGCTGATGACTATATCACCAAGCCCTTCGACCCAGCAGTGCTTCTCGCCAGGGTAAAGAATGTATTGCGGCATACCACGCAGCTAATAAGCGAAGAACCTGTTACCTTCGGTGATTTGGTCATTGATCTTGCTCAGGGGGAAATAACCCGTGGGGAGCAGGTGACTAGGCTTACCTCCAATGAGCGAGCTATCTTATCCCTTCTGGTGAGAAATGAGGGCAAGATAGTGCCCCATGCCACTTTGGTTGAGGAGGTCTGGGGAGGTAGCTATGATGCCGCGGAAAGTCTGAGGAAGTACATCCAGTATCTGAGGCGGAAGCTCGGGGATGACCTTGATAAGCCCAGGATAATCATCTCTGAGTGGGGTCGGGGATATAGACTCGTTCGCCCCGAATAATTCATAAAGTTTCACACATTCTTCACTAAATTTTCACGCTTTTCTACTGATTTTTCTCGCACTTGCCTTGTATGGTTGAGGTAAGTGGAGAGGAAAATGCTTAGCCAGATTATCTTTAGCGGGCATAGCACCATTGGATTTATCCATTTTGGTTGTGAGCCCCTTTTCTGTCATTGCGAGCGAAGAGTGGCAATCTCGAGACCCTTCACTTCGTTCAGGGTGACGAGGAGAGGCGGTTATGAGCCACCAAAGGAGGTGATGTTCATGTGATACAAGTATTCATAGTCAAAGGAAACCTAAATCAAAACAAGGGAGGATACAAAAAGTAAATGAAAAAGAAACTATTAATAAGTCTGATGAGTATAGCGGTGGTGGTTGCCTTAGCTGGTGTTGGCGTTTATGCCTACTTCAGCGATATAGAGCAGTCGACGGGCAACACCTTCACTGCAGGGACGCTTGACCTGGTGGTTGATGACGAGAACCCCTGGGCAAGCACGGTTATCACCACGACCTGCTGGGCGCCGGGAAGCACCACCAGTAATGTGACCATAACTGCTAACAACACCGGCTGTCTTGATGGCGACCTGTTTATGAACATTACCTCTGTTACTGACGCTGAGAATGGTTTCACTGAGCCTGAGTGCAGTGCCTATGGTGGGTCATGGAACGATACGGCACAGACATGCACCGGCGGAACGGCTGTTAATAACCTCAGCACCCAGATTACCCTTGGCGTGTGGTGTGATGGTACACCAGTAACTGGCATAAACGGCACAACGCTTGCTGCGGCTGAGGATGTTTGGTCGAGCAAGATTGCTGACCTGGCTCAAAGCGGAACGGCTAGCATCAACATACGTGCTACGTTTGCCAGCGGTGCTGGAAACGAGTATCAGAGCGACAACAGCACCTTCACCATCACGCTCTACCTGGCTCAGGATGGTCAGTCGCATCCGTGATAGGTGCCTGGAGGAGAATGACTGAACAGTTGTTTTCGAGGCGCTGTGGCTTGCGCCCCGCTGCCTCCACCCATGCGTCAGCTAAACCAACAATTTGGGGCAACCTGGGAGGAAGCTGACCTAGGGAGGTGTCATTGGGAGCGAAGCATGGCGATGTCGGGGAAATAGAATGTTAAGCACGAAATCCGCAGTCCTGAACAACATCAAATGACCGAAACTGTAGTGCTTAGGATTTAGAGTCTCAACTTCGCGAGTGCTTTGTTGCTAAGGCTCCTTGTAGTGGCAGCGAGGCGCTATGGGTCTCGTAGCGACGAGGATGTTATCGGTAACTAATCCTGGCATAGCTGGTTATGCGTAGAACATGATAGAACATGCTTACTAAAAGGGTGCTACTCGGCTTAATGGTCATCTTGGTGATGGCTGCTTTAATCGGATGGGGAACTTATGCCTTTTTCTGGGATACCGGGCAGTCAGCGGATGACACCTTTTGTGCCGGCACACTGGACTTGAAGACCAACGATGCCGACGGGGTGAATGCGACTATCGCGGCGATGGGTATGAAACGTGGAGATAGGGTGCCATCGTCAGGCAATGCCACCATTCACTTGAAGAACGTCGGCAATGTTAACGGCACAACGCTGGACATCAATTTCACCTACGTGGCATGCGATGGTCAAAATCCGCCGGAATATCCAGGAAATATGACTGCCGATCAGAGCGCTGCTGTGCTGGAGGTGCTTGTGCTCAACTATGGTGGTAGTAGCTTGCTGGGTGGCATGAGTGATACAAACTTGAACGGGTATAAGGATATTCAGGATCTCGCTGCCAGCGACTTAACCGGGCAACCAGGCATAAATGCTGGACAGACAAAGGATTTTGACATTGCTGTCCAGCTTAGAAGCAGTGTGAGCAATGACTATCAGGCTGATGGCATCAACATGACCATTACCTTTATTTTGAACCAATGAAGGAGTTGAGATGAGAAAGATAGCTGAAAACTTTGGCATGGCTGTGGTAATCCTGCTCATGGTAATAGCGGTGTTCACCTTCTTTGGTCCACGCTTTGGCTGGAGGGTGGACGCGGTGTTGTCGGGCAGCATGGAGCCAGCGTTAAAGGTGGGTGGGGTATTAGTGACCTACCCTGTAAAGCTGGAGGAAATAAAGGTGAAAGACATAATCACCTTCTATTCCCCGATGAGCGGGGAGTTGACCAGCCATCGCGTTGTTGCGGTAAAGCATGGTTCGTCCGTTTCCTTCCGAACCAGAGGCGATGCCAATGAAGACCCCGACCCGTTTACTGTGCCTGCTGACAATGTGGTGGGCAAGAAGTTTCTCCATATCCCCTGGCTGGGCTACTTAACTCAGTTGGTTAAGACTCGCCTTGGCTTCCTGCTGGCTTTATGCATACCAGCGGTCATTGTCATCGGAATGGAGATGAAAAACATCTGGCAGATATTAGCAGATGAGGAGGTCGAACGAGAATATCGAGTAATGAGAGAGGAGGAATAAGGAGCAAAAGTCAAAATGCAAAATGAAAGAAGCAAAGGTCAAAGTGCAAAATGACAGAGCAGAATGCAAAGATTGATGCTGTGCCTGCGTCGTCGGGCAGCATTGCCCCTTTGTCATTGCCAAGCATTGTTCCTTTGGCATTGCCAAGCACTCGCCTTCTGTCATTGCGAGGCACTTTAGTGCCGAAGCAATCTAGAGGGCGGGGAGGCAATTAGACATGAGATTGCTTCGCTTCCCCTTCGCTATGCTCAGGGCTTCGGCTTACCGCAATGACAGAAGGGGAATGGATAAGTAGTGATGAAAAAGAGGTGGTTTATCCTGGCAATGGTGGGGATATTAATCCTGGTGGGTAGCATTGGCATAAGCAGAGGTCCCTTTATTGACGTTGAGACTTCCACCGATAATGTCCTCCGAACCATCACCTACTGGTACGACCTTGCCTGGCATTATCGCAAGCCAATAAACATCACCAACAGTTACGGCAGTAACCTTAGCAACTATCAGGTGAAGGTTACCATGAACACTACCGAACTCATCGCTGCGGGCAAGATGCAAGCTGATGGCGACGACATCCGCTTCACCAGCCAGGACAAGATGACCAGCATTCCTTACTGGATTGAGTCGGGGATAAATACCACTTCAACAGTGCTCTGGGTGAAGGTTCCTTCAGTCCCCACGGGCAATTCCACCGTTTACATCTATTACAACAACTATTACAACAACCCCAATGCTACCTCCAATAGCTCTGTTGCTAATACCTTCTCCAGCGGCAGTTTCAGCGATACCTTCAGTGATAGCTCGAAGGTAAATCTCACCGGTTCGGTGAACATCACTGTAACCAGTGGTGAGGTGAGGCTTTCGCAAGCCCTCCAAGGCTCAAACTGGGTGCAAACCAGTCAAGGGGACTTTGAGGCCGGCGTTTTGAACCAGGTGGATACCTCCTCAAGTCCTGGAAATGTTACGCTTGCGGTCACTTCTAGTTGGTTTAATACATCCTGGAGTCGGCGGGCACCGATAACTATAAATAATACCGGCTCTGCCCTGAGCGACTATCAGGTCAAGGTCGATGTAACCTACGATAGCGACATGCAGCCCGACTTCGATGATATTCGCTTCACCGCTGGCAATGGTGTCACTTCACTATCATATTGGCGGGAAAGTTATACTGCAAGCACCTCGGCGGTGTTCTGGGTCAATGTTACTTCCATCCCTGCTGGCGATTCTACTATCTACATGTATTACGGCAACCCTTCTACGAGTTCGGCGAGTAGTGTAAGTGCAACTTTTATCAGTGCTTCTTTCAGTGACACTTTTGCTGACAGCTCGAAGATAAATACAACAGATTCATTTAGTATATCTGTGACTGATGGGCATGTTGAAATAGACACGCATACTAATGAAACAACTCTTACTGCAACTGGAGATGCTCGTGTTGTGAAACAAGACCCCAATGCAGTTCATGGTTCAGAGACACACCTAGCCTTACAGCAATATATATCAGGTCACTGTCAGCGTGGTTTTATTCAATTTGATATTACCAGTATTCCACAGAATGTAATAGTCAATGATGTAGATTTCAATATATATTATTATGCTTATTTGGCTGGTAACCCAGCAGGACAAAACACACGAGCTAAAGGAGTCATAGGAGCGTGGACAGAAAGCACAATTACGTGGAACAATCAACCAGGTAATACAACTTCAGGTGAAGTATCTCTTAATATGCCAGGAAGTTACGGTTGGGTAAATTATGATGCAGATGCTATAGTTCAAAGTTGGTTAAATGGGTCATCAACCAACTATGGATTCTTAGTAAAGTTTAATACTGAATATCCCACACCAAATCGCTGCCCTATTTTTTACTCAAAAGACTATGGGAATGACAGTTATAGACCAAAGTTAAAGATTAATTGGACTGAACATGAGACAACCGCAGGTCTTTCTTCAGTATTAATACCAAATGATACAAGCATCCGTTTAGCAGTAGGAAATCAACTTTCTTGGAATGATAGTGAACCGGTAAATACAGATGTAGAATACCAGATAGAATATAAGGTCGACGGTTCTTGGGAATTAATTCCAGATTCTGTCTTAGCTGGAAATTCAGCAGGTTTTGATACATCACCAGTGGATATCTCTTCTGTTATGACGGATTACAGTCAAATTAGATTGAAAGCAAGTCTCTCTACAACCGATGTTTCGACTACCCCGACGGTTGATGACTGGATTGTTACTTATCATTATCGCAAATACGCTGACCCGGAGCCGGGCGCCAGTGTCGAAGCAGAAGAAAGCACCTATGCTCCCTCAGGCACTCTTGCCTCCCAAGTTTATGATGTTGGAATAAGCAGGACAAGCTGGAGCGAGCTTAGCTGGAATGAGACACTGCCAAATTCTACCGACATCACCTTTGAAGTCAGGGCCAGCGATACTTCGTTTAACAAGACGGATGCCACGCCGAACTGGACTGACCTTGGCTCGGCAAATAGCCCTGTTGATTTAACTCCTTACAATATAACCGGTGGATATTTCCAATGGCGAGCTAATTTATCTACAGGCGCCTGGGATACCCCTGTGTTGCACGATGTCACCGCTTCTTATGCCTATTATTCATATAATGCGTCAGGAATAGTCAGGTCGGTGCTTGTTCCCCAGGATACCGCAACGCGCTTTGCTGTTGGGGGCAATCTTTCCTGGAACGATACTGAACCAGCCAGCACTGATATCAAATACCAACTGGAATATTACGATGGTGGCTGGCAGTTGGTTTCCGATGGTGATTTGCCAGGGAACTCCGCGGGATTTGACGCCTCGCCAGTTGATATTTCATCGATGAACACCACCTATGGGCAAATCAGGCTGAGGGGCAATCTATCCACCTCTGATGACCAGGTTACCCCGAGCGTTCAGGACTGGCAGGCAACTTACTATTACCGTGAGTATGTTTCACCTGAGCCAACAACGACGGTGGGTGCGGAGGAGTGACGGAAAATCGAAATGGGAAATGCAAAGATAGAGGATAAAAGTGAAAGATGGGCACTAGAGGGAAATCAATGTTATCCAGGAAAGTGATTAGTTGGAGCATAAGGCTGTTGTTAGCCTTACTGATAGGGCTAACCTCTGTTGCCTTTCTGCCCTCACCTGCGGATGCCGCCGAAATAGACCTTGAGCTGGGTGGCGCGGGGGCTACTAGCTGGAATATAACCTGTATCGCCCCGGGGGACAATGGCACGGAAACAGTTTATCTGCAGAACATCGGTACCAGAAATGGCTTCGTCACCATCTGGATAAGCAATATCACCGAGGTGGATAAGGATTATGGAGTTAATGATCCCAATGCCACGCTAGACACACATTTACTATTCAATATTACCTGTGGACGGTTGAGTACCACAATAACCTTGCCCAGAACTATATACCATTTACCTCAGGATGCCAGCGATAAGTCTTTGAAGATAACTCCGCTCAACGCTGGTGATAACGTTACCTTAGTTTGGGAGTGGCAATTCCCTGAGACCGGTGAGCAGCAGAACGATGCTCAGGGAGATAGCCTGTCGTTCACCATAAACTATATGCTCGAGGAATTTCATGGTAGGGGTCCGGGTGGTGGAGGTGGTGGAGGCGGTACAAGTTATCAATGGCTTCTGGTTGATGTACTGGGTAATGTGACTAAAGTGAAGGTTGATTCTTCGGGGAAGCTCCTTGAGTCGGCGAACGCCAGTGACGCCCAAGGGCAAATGACCTTGCAGCTTGACTATGGGACCCAAGTTCTTTGTGTGGACAACAAGGTGCCTCAAAAACTGGAGGTTAAGGTGGCTGAAAGCCCCACTGCACCTCGGGCGGCACAAGTACTAGATGAGGTTTATGAGGTAAGTGCTTATCTCAAAGGTAAAACAAGCCCCTCGCCATTCGTTATATCGCCAGCAGGCAGGTTGGTCTTGAGGTACCATCTTGGTGACTTACCTGAATATACCTCTTTGGTTTACATCGCTTGCTATGATGCTGAACAAGGCTGGATGCAGCTCGGGTTAGCTGATGTAGCTATGGTGGGTGAATTAACACCGGAGGTAAGTCAGCCCATGGTCTTTGCTATCATGGTACAAGTTACAGCACCGCCTGCGTCACGCTTTCGAGTTACCGACCTCGTTATTGGGCCCATAAAGGCTCGCCCTAATGATGAAATAACCATCAATGTTACTGTGACCAACATTGGCGACACCCCGGGAGATTGCACTCTACAACTCAGGATTGATGGTCAGGATAGGGGAACCAAGGAGATTTCATTGAATCCGGGAGAGAGCACGGTGGTGAGCTTTACCATAACTGAGTCTCTTAAAGGAATGCACGTAGTGGAAATTGCCGACCTCGAGGGTAATTTTCGCATTGTAGTGGTTTATCGCCCCTGGTGGCTTTCGAGTATGGCAGCGGGTGGTCTGGTTATTTATCTCGAGCGCAGAAGGAGATGGCAGCAAAAGGTCAACTGGGGCACTGGATTAAAAACGAAGGATTGGATTATCAAATGAAGGAGGTAACAAATGATTGGCATTAAGCAGGGAATTAAACGGGAAAGAGAAGAACAGTTAGCTCTAGCCAATATGCTGAATCGCATTGCTCTCGCCGCCTCCGATGTAGGTGAGTTAACTGAGGAGTTTGCCAGGGAACTGAAGAGGGTGATTCCCATTGACTGGGCGACTGTCGCCAATGTCGGAACTTCCGGTATTGCTACCCTATTGCCGTTGTCAAGCAAAATAAGTTCGTCCCTGGATTTTGGAAACAGTTTTCCCTTAAGAGGGACACCTGTAGCCTGGGTGGCGGAAAACAAATGCACTGCGCTGGAAGCTGACCTGGGGCAGGAGAGACGTTTCGAGATGAGTACGTACTGGCTAAAGCAGGGAATGAGGTCATTGGTATTTCTTCCCTTGTTTTATCAAGGGGAGGTATTTGGCACTGTTATTCTGGCTAGCCGCAAGGCGAACGCTTATGGAGAGCGAGAGCTTAAATTACTAAGGTATGCTGCAAGCCAGCTAGCGACGCAGATAAAGAATTTTGAGCTTTCTAACAGGAATCAGAAGCAAGAGAAATGGCTGGTAACCTTGGACGGTCTGGTGAGAACTATCACGAGTGGTGAAGAGCTGTCTGAGGTCTTTCCTCAATTAGCGCAGGAATTGGGGAAGGTTATTCCGTTGGACCGTTTGGCGTTGACTTCTCTGGAGGGGGAAATACTGAGAATCATCGGTGTCTTTCGCGATAAAGAGCATCATCCTTGGGTTGGGGAGATTTATCCCGCCCGAGATTCTGCCATTCCGTGGATGATTGAGCATCGCAGGATAAATATAGCGGAGGACTTTGCTCAGGTAAGGCAATTCGCAGTTGACGAACTTCACTTCAAGGAGGGACTGAGGGCTGAAGTGAGAATACCCTTCTTCTCTCACGGAAGGCTATTTGCCAACCTACATGTATCGAGTTCCCAGCCATATCATTTTGATAAGGAAGAACTATCTTTGCTGGACAGGCTAAGCAGCTATTTAGCTGGCTCGATGGAGAGCCTGATTTTGCATTCTTCAAGAAGGGAGCGAATAGACTGGTTCAACACAGTTACTCATCAAATCAAGACCTTGATAACGCCAGTCACCAGTTCGAGCTTGCTTCTGACCCGGGAGCTGGGGAAAACTTGGGAACCTGATAGCCTGCTTCAACAATTAGGGAAAAACATTGAGCAAGGAGCATCGCGGTTAAGCACGGGGGTCAGGTTTTTCGAAGAGCTAGGCCGAATTGAATTAGCACAGTTTTCTTTGAATCTGGAAATTGTTGATATTGAGTCCATTTTGAGAGAAGTATGTGATGACACGATCACTTTGCTTGAGACCAATTCTCAGGTGTTTACCGTGACTCTACCCCGAGAGCTGCCTCAAGTGTTCACTGATTCTTCAAAGGCAGAGGAGGTGGTTCGCATCTTGCTGGACAATGCTATTAAAAGGACTCCCTCCGGTGGGGAAATAGGACTCAATGCCAAGAGCCGTAACAGGGAAGTGATAATTGAGGTAACTGACGACGGTGAGCGGTTTTCACCTGAGGAGATACAAAGGTTGCTTGGTCATCTTCGCCCTGCTGAAGTTGAGTATCAAGCTTTTCCCGAACTAGCATTGAGTTTAGCACTCTGTCACCGGCTGGTAGAGCTCCTTGGTGGTCGGTTTTGGCTGAACAGTAAGGATGGTAAAGGAGCCACTTTCGGATTTTCACTGCCGGTAAGATGAGTCAGTAACGTATGATAAAGAAGGCTGACGGAATACCTGGCTAGTCTTTTATTGCTTTGCTGAAGCTTGCAATTAGCTCAGTTGCCGACTTGTTCTGGAACAGAATGTCATGGATAATTTCTGCTATCGGGGCTTCCAGGCTGATTTTCTTGGTTAGCTGATGGACCGCTAAAGTTAGTGGGGTTAACTGCTGCTGGCTACAACTGGTTGATGAAAAAAGCAGCTGGCTATGTGTAACAGCACCAAGACTCAGGCTGTGGTACGGGGTACTAAAATACCAGCCAAAACAGTACCAATGGGTGGTTCATAAAACGGAGAGTATCCGTCACTATATGAGTATAGTTGAATAGTATTGGAGGTTCACTAGTATGCCTGTAACAATAAACGGTCAAACATATTATAGAACCGTCGAAGTTTGTCGGACAGTTGGTATAAGCAAAAGTACCTTATTTCGCTGGCTCAAGCAGGGCATATTGAACAAGTGTGAGCGCAGGGATAGGAGAGGATGGAGACTATTTACCAGGGATGAAATAGACGGATTGAAGAGAGAGGTCAACCAGATAAATAAAGCTGGAGGTTTGTAGAATTGCACCAAGAGGTTGCTGAAATTAAGAAGGAGATAACAACATGAGCAAGCGCATACTGGTAATTGACGATGAGGAAACCATAAGAAAATTATTTGTTGAAGTGCTTAAAGACACGCCATATCAAGTAGATACGGCCAGCTCGGGTGAGCAAGGGATCGAGCTGGAACAAAAGACTAGATATGACTTGGTATTTCTTGACCTCAAGATGCCCGGTTTAAACGGTGTTGAAACTTTGCGCAGGCTATGGGAACTTGACCCAGGTGTACCTGTTTACATCATAACAGCTTTTCACAAAGAGTTTTTGGATCAACTCGGAAGTGCCGCGGAAGACGGAATAAGTTTTGAGATTCTTCATAAGCCGTTCGGTGCTAACGAGATTAATCTGATTGTAAGAAGCGTATTAGATAGAATGCAAATAGATGAACTCCTAAAACTAGTGGTAGACAAAGGTGCCACTGATTTGCATCTCAAGGTGCCAAGCCCACCGGTGCTACGTATTGATGGTATGCTCATACCGCAAGAGGATTTGCCACCACTTACAGTTAAAGATATCGAATTCGTATTTGAACAAGTTACTATTCAAGAGCAAAGGGATGCTTTCGTTAGGGAACGTGAGCTAGATTTTGCTTACTCTATTCCTGGCTTAGCTCGATTCCGAGTTAGCGCACTGCAGCAAAGAGGCACAGTGAGCTTGGCCTTCCGGCTCGTCTCAATTAAAGTTCCTTCCATTGATGAATTAGGACTGCCTCAAATTTGTAAGGAGCTTATGCTCAAGCCAAACGGGCTTATCTTGGTTACTGGCCCTTCTGGCAGTGGCAAGTCGACTACCCTGGCAGCGATGATCAATTATCTCAATGAAAATAAGATGCGGAATGTCATTACCATTGAAGACCCGATTGAATACTTATTCCGCGACCAAAAATGTATCATACATCAGCGGGAGTTAGGGACAGACACCAGGTCCTTTTCCACAGCATTAATACACGCCCTCCGGCACGACCCAGATGTAATTGTCATCGGAGAGATGCGTGACTTGTCCACGATAACTACAGCTATCACAGCGGCCGAGACGGGGCATCTGGTGCTTGGCACACTACATACGATCGACGCTGCTCAGACCGTTGATCGTTTAATTGATGTATTCCCAGCAACGCAGCAACGGCAAATCAGGCTACAGTTGTCACAGGTATTACAGGCGGTATTATCGCAGAGGCTCTTATCCCATATTGGGGGAGGACGAATAGCTGCTTTTGAAATTATGATTGCTAACAGCGTGATCAAGACACTCGTCCGTGACGAGAAGCTCTTCGAAATAACCTCTTGTATTGAAATGTCTACCGGAGCCGGCATGCAGACTATGGAGCAGGCGGTGGTCGACCTGGTAAAAAGGAACATGGTTTCCCAAGAAGAAGCCATGATGCAAATCAGTGGCCCGATGGTACTTCAGCAATTACTTCAAAACGGAGCCTCTTTACTGAAGAGGGAATAGATAGATTGAATAAAGAAGTCAACCAGATAAATAAAGCTGGAGGTTTGTAGAATTGCACCAAAGGATTGCTGAAATTAAGAAGAAGGCTGATGGAATACCTGGCTAGTCTTTTATTGCTTTGCTGAAGCTTGCAATTAGCTCAGTTGCCGGCTTGTTCTGGAATAGAATGTCATGGATAATTTTTGCTATCGGGGCTTCCAGGCTGAGTTTCTTGGTTAGCTGATGAACTGCTAAAGTGGTGGTCACCCCTTCAGCAACTTGTGGCATAGAGGTGGATATCTCAGCCAGGGAACGTCCCTTGGCTAACTGATAACCAACATAATGATTGCGACTTAAAGTGCTGGCGCAGGTGGCTATTAAATCACCCAAACCAGCTAGCCCATAGAAAGTGTCCTTCTTAGCGCCCAAGGCTAATCCCAGGGAAACAACCTCATTCCAACTCAAAGCAACAAAAGCAGCCTTGGCGTTATCGCCCAGTCCTAATCCATCAATCATTCCGGCGCCCAGAGCAATAATGTTTTTTAATGCTCCGCCTAACTCCACACCAACAACGTCATCAGTGGTAAATATGAGGAATCGAGGCGATCGGAGCAAGTCCTTCGCCTTTTTGGCAATGATGATGTCTTGAGTAGCAAGTACTGAGGCGGCCGGCAGTCCCTGAGCAATTTCCTTTGCAAGGTTGGGGCCGGAGAGAACGCAGATCTGCTTTTTCAGGGGAGGAACTTCTTCTGCGATTATCTGGGACATTCTTTTGCCGCTATCTACCTCCAATCCTTTAGCGGCGCTCATCAATATCGTTCTGTTGTTCAGATGATGTTTAATGTGGGTGATGTTTTCCCTGAATTTCTGGGAAGGAACTGCCACTATTACCAGCTCAGTTCCGTCGGTGGCTTCTGTAATGTTGCTTGTGGAGGCATAACTATGTTTCTCGTGGTTTAGCTGCTCAGCTTCGCCTTCACTTCTTGCCCACAGCGTTACTGTTATGCCGTTATCGCTTAATAGAGTTCCTAGAGTATTGCCCCAGGTGGTATTGCCTATGATGGTGGCCTTAGGCATAACCTGACTAGCTTATTTCCTGGCCTTTTTCACCTAGCCGTCGCTCTGTACCCTGCTGTAGCCTTCTTATATTCCCACGATGCTGATAGATGACCAGGGCTATCGCCACTAAAGTGTAGGCAAGGTAGATTGGGGTGAGATCATAGGCAACGGTCATGGGTATCAATAGACACCATGTAGCAATAACTGCCATTATTGAGCCTAGTGACATATAGCGGCTATTCAATGCGGTTAGAGCTAGAACCTCGCCACCAAATATAGCTGCAGGGGGAAAGATGGGTAATAATGTTCCGAAGAAAGCGGCTACTCCCCTCCCCCCTTTGAACTTCGAGAATATGGGCCAGTTATGTCCTGCCAGCACTGCAAGCCCGGCCAAAACTTCGGCTGCCTGCCAATAGTGGAGGCTTACTCCACCGACATTCAGCATGCCTGGACCAACAATTACTGCAGCTAGAAGTACTGCTCCAGCAGCTTTGCCGATGTCAAGAGCTATGGTCAAAATGCCCGCTTTTGTTCCCACGGCACGCATCACGTTAGCACCACCAATCTTGCCACTGCCGTATTTTGTGACATCAATACCCTTGGATACCTTGCCAATTATCAACCCGAATGGGATGGAGCCAACCAAATAAGCGATGATTATTACAGCAACAAACTTACTGATTATCACTTTGCCACCTTTATCTTTCTACCGCTTTTGTGACTAAATTTGGTGAAATTTAGCTGTAATGGCACGCCACGGAAGCCAAACTTCGAACGGAGCTTCTTTTCTAAATACCTCTGGTATGGGGGGTGAATCAACTTAGGGTCGTTGACCTGCAAAACAAAGTTTGCTGGTTTCGATTCATGTTGATAAGTGCGAATAATTTGCAACCGTTTTGTACCTACCCGTGGAGGTAAATGGATATCCACTGCTTCTTCGATGGCTTTGTTGACTGCTGAATCTGATAAACGCTTCTGCCTTTCCTGCCATACTTGACAGGCTAGAGGCAAAACGTGCTCTACTCCCTTTCCTGACTTAGCTGAAAGGTAAAGCATAGGTATATAATACATAAATTTGATCCTTTTTTCTAGGACTTGTTTAAATTCTTTCTTCTGTGTACGTGGGATGGTATCCCATTTATTGATTAGCAGCACTATTCCTTTGCCTGCTTCCAGGATATAACTAGTAATATGTAAATCCTGAGCGGTAATGAATTCAGCGGCATCGAGCAGCAGCAGAGCCACATCGCATCGGTTAATTGCTTGAATGGCACGAATCAAGCTGTAGTAATCAATTCCAGCATCTACACGGCCTCTTCGTTTGATCCCCGCAGTATCGATAAGCAAGATGTTCCTGTTATTCCAATTAACCACGGTGTCGATAGCATCACGAGTCGTCCCCGGTGCTTCATCAACGATAGCTCTTTCGGTGCCAATCAAGGCATTTAACAAAGTTGATTTGCCCGTATTAGGGCGTCCCACGATGGCTAATTTCACATCTTCTGTCTGTGTAATGGGAACACTTACTGAAGGGACAAGGGCCAACACGGTGTTCATTAACTTATCTATTCCTCGATTATGATAGGCGCTGATAGCTAATGGTGTGCCCATGCCCAGGCGGTAGAAATCGACTACCTTGTTTGTTTGCTGTTCTAAGTCAATCTTATTTACTGCCAGCACTTTCGGTTTGTTAAGTGTGCGTAGCATATCAGCTAGTTCTTCATCAGCAGCAATGACGCCGTCTTTAGCGTCTACCATGAAGATGATGACATCTGCCTGAGTGATAGCTACTTCAACTTGCTGCTTGACTTTTTGTTGCAATAAAGAGGGAGGCTCTAATTGCCATCCACCGCTATCAACTACAGTCAGTTCCTGCCCCTGCCAGATGGTGGACGTAAATATTCGGTCTCTGGTAGTTCCAGGGGAATCACTGATGACGACAAGGCGTCTCCCTGCCAGACGGTTAAGCAAGGTTGACTTACCTACGTTAGGTCGTCCTACAATTGCGACAACTGGTTCCGCCATTTACCTGTTACCCACTTGATTCAGTCTGTAAAAGGATTTTGGCTAACAGTGCTTTTTGTAGGTGAAGTCTGTTTTCTGCCTGGTCAAAGACCACTGACCTTGGGTCATCCAATAATCCCGGGGAAATTTCTTCGCCATGGTGAGCTGGCAAGGGGTGCATGAATAGAACATCTTGCCTGGCGAAGGATAACAACCTCTCATCCACCTTATAATCGTGAAATGCTAAACGACGTTTATCTGCTTCCGCGTCCTGTCCCATGCTGGTCCAAACATCGGTGTATACTATATCAGCGCTTGTGACAGCCTCTTCAGGGCTGCTGAATAGCTTGATCTCGCTCCTGGACGAAGAGGCAAATTTCCTGCCCTGTCCTAATATTTCCTGGTTGATTTCATAGCCTGAAGGCGAAGCGATATGAAAACTCATGCCGGTAAGCGAAGTGGCAAGGAGGAGACTGTTAGCTACATTATTGCCGTCACCGACGAATGCCATAGTTAAACCAGCCAGTCTCCCCTTTTTTTCATAAATAGTGAAGAGATCGGAGAGTGCCTGGCAAGGATGTTCCAGGTCAGAGAGCGCGTTGATTACTGGCACCTGTGAATATCTGGCCAGGGAAATCAATGTCTCGTGGGAAAAGGTGCGAGCGGCAATACAATCAACGTAACGGCTCAGCACCTTAGCGACATCGGAGACTGATTCTCGATTGCCTAATCCTACTTCTTGGGGAGATAGATAGATAGCATAGCCGCCTAGCTGATGCATGGCTATCTCAAAGCTTACTCTGGTGCGCAGGGAAGGCTTCTCAAACACGAGAGCCAAGATTCTTCCCGATAGTAGAGATGGTGAATCCCCCTCTTTGAAAATCATAGCTTGCTCTATGACTTGTTCAATCTCTTGGGGGCTGAAATCAGATACTGAAAGGAAATCCTTTTTCATCATCGGCCTCAAAGTGGAGTTTAGTATATCACGCTTGCTAGGTGTTATAATGGATGAAGTGAACGCCAAAAGCAAGGAGTTCGCTCAGGGAAGCAAGCCTTTACTGTTACTTTTTGATGGCAATTCCATAGTGCATCGTGCTTTTCACGCCTTGCCTCCGTTAACCGTATCCAAAACAGGCGAGATGGTAAATGCTGTTTATGGTTTTGTCAACACATTGCTCAAAGTAACTGGTGAATTCAGGCCTGCCTATTGGGCTTGTGCTTTTGACCGTCCTACCCCTACATTCAGGCATAAGGAATTTGAGGAATACAAAGCACAGCGGCCTCAAATACCGGAAGAACTCAAAAGGCAAATAAAATTGGTTCATCAGGTTGTGGAATCACTCCACATCCCCGCGTTTGAAGTCGATGGATTTGAAGCAGACGATATTTTAGGAACTCTGGCAAGGAAAGCAAACGAGCAGGGAATCGAGGTCGTGATTGTTACCGGTGATAATGACCTACTTCAAGTGATATCGCCTGGGGTGAAGGCCCTTATTCCCAGGCGAGCTTTCGCCGATACAACCCTTTATGATGAACAGGCAGTTCAGGGCAAATATGAAGTAAAGCCAGTCCAGATTCCTGATTTCAAAGCGCTGGTTGGCGACCCTTCCGATAACATTCCCGGCGTACCGGGCGTGGGAGAGAAAACCGCTGCTAAACTGCTACAGCAATTTGGCAATCTGGAGGGAATACAAACTCATATTGGGGAAGTGATGCCTGAGAAATTGCGCACAGTATTGAGTGAGCATCTTCCTCGGGCTTTCAAGAACAGGGAACTGACCACTATAGTCAAGGATGTTCCTGTTGACTTCGCTCGAGAAAGCTGTCATGTGAGTACTTATGACCGAAACGAGGCTGTGGATCTTTTTCGTGAACTCGAGTTCACCAAGTTGCTTCCCAGGCTTCCGCAACACATAGGTGAGAAAGGTGTCGTTGCTGGGAGTGGAGTCTCGATTACAGCCCATTATCAGGTGGTAAATACTGAGAGCGTCTTTAATCAGCTTGTCAACCATCTGAGGAAAGCAGCGGATTTCGTTATCCATGTTGAAGCTGCAGGCAAGCAATCTATGACGGCAAAGCTGGTAGGAATAACGATATCGGTAGCTTCTGGAAAGACATTTTACATACCCTTAGAACACTCTGGTTTAACTGAGCCAGTGCAGCTTTCCCTGGCTCAAGTGCTCGCTGGGCTAAAACCGATTGTCGAGAATCCCCAAATAGGGAAAATTAGTTACGATGGTAAGCGTGATATGATGGTGTTAGCCAATCACGGGGTAAAGTTAGAAAACCTAGATTTCGATGTTATGATTGCTGCTCATCTCGTTGGTGAGAAAACTCTCGGACTCAAAGCACTCGCCTTTAACAGACTTGGTGTGGAAGCGATGTCTACTGAAGAGCTAGTTGGGACAGGCAAGAACCAAACTTCGCTGGCCACGTTAGGAGTAGAACAAGTAGCTAAATATAGTTGTGTGGGTGTTGAGACCGTAAGGAAATTAAGGGATAACCTGGAGGAGGAACTGAAGCAGCTAGAATTGTGGACGCTTTTTAGTGAGCTGGAAATGTCTCTGGTTCCAGTGTTGGTAGTTATGGAGAGGAATGGCATTGCTTTAGACGCTGACTTACTTGGCAAGCTTTCAGCTCAATTGGGTGAGCAAATAGCAAACAGAGAGGCGGAAATCTATGATTGTGTTGGGCACAGATTCAATATAAATTCGCCTCAGCAGCTAGCCAGAGTGCTTTTTGAGGAACTCAGGTTAACTCAACCTCGCAAGACTAAGAAGGGATATTCAACTCAAGCATCGACTTTGGAGGCATTGAGGGGACTTCATCCTGTAATTGCCCTTGTGCTGGAATATCGTCAGCTTAGCAAACTTAAGTCGACTTATGCCGATGCCTTGCCAGCGTTGATCAACGTTGAGACAGGTAGAGTGCATACCAATTTTAATCAAACCGGCACTGCTACAGGACGGCTCTCCTCTAGTGAACCAAATTTGCAAAATATTCCGGTGAGGAGCGAAGCGGGTAGGGTGATAAGGAGAGCCATTATTGTCCCATCGGGAGCGTATTTATTAAGCGGCGATTATTCCCAAATTGACCTCAGAGTGCTGGCGCATCTTTCTAATGACCCAGGGCTTATCTCTGCCTTTGTTAATGATGAAGATATCCATGCTGCAACCGCATGTAAACTCTTTGGCGTCTCACGGGATGAGGTGAATCCAGAAATGCGGAGGATGGCTAAGACAGTCAATTTCGGCGTTATCTATGGCATGAGTGATTATGGACTGGAACAGGCAACTGAACTCAGCAGAGAAGAAGCAGCCCAATTTATCTCGTCGTACTTTGAAAGGTATCCTGGAGTAAGAAGCTATATAGAAACTACCAAAGAGCAAGCCAGGGAGCTGGGCTATGTGCAAACATTGCTGGGAAGAAAGAGGTTTATACCTGAAATTAATTCCCCGAATCGGCAGGTGAGGGAGGCTGCAGAAAGAATGGCTGTAAATGCTCCAGTACAGGGGACTTCTGCAGACATCATTAAGATTGCCATGGTTAATGTAC
>Ga0307431_1000573_pt1 | contig 24001 bp, 20 predicted proteins | sample SalMarWE160170MG_FD_202155 | JGI IMG/M metagenome (GOLD analysis project Ga0307431, IMG submission 202155) | Salt marsh sediment microbial communities from the Plum Island Ecosystem LTER, Massachusetts, United States - WE1603-170 | ecosystem: Environmental > Aquatic > Marine > Intertidal zone >...
TGGGATTATCACCCCCACCAACCGAACCTTGAATGACAAAGGCGACGACAGCACCCTTCTCGTGGTCCGCTCCCGCGCCTTGAGACGGGAACATGTAGTTGAAGGCGCAGTTCTGCACCGTGACATAGTCCCACCCGTTGTTATAAACCCCCTGGGCAAACTCGGTGCCATATATCAGCCGGGTGAAGGTGAGACCATCAATGATTATCGGGTTGGTCGCGGTCCCCTGGGCACCCACCACTATGGCATCAAGAGCATCAGTGGTAGGCCTGAGCGTAGGTGTGGCACCACTGGCTGCTGTCAGCGTTATCAGCTTGTCCAGCGTAATCGCAGCAGACAGCTCGTAGATACCGTCACCCAGTGTCACCGTGTCACCGGAGGCAGCAGCATCAATAGCCTGCTGTATATAGGTGCCGCCTATAGTACTGCCCCAACTATCAACGGCAGGCTTATAGGTGCCAATCTCGTTATCGTCGGAATCTGTGAGCACCACCTCCGGGGCGACATATATCGTAATGGTGGCCGAGGCGAGGGTGGGGGTGACACTAACATCAGTTGCCGTCAGGACATGGGTTCCAACCGTGGTAGGCATGTAGAATACATCATCGATGCCACTTGAAAGCGCTGTGTAGGTCCCCCAGGGGTCACTTCCTGAGGCATGAGCGCTGGTATGGAACGTTCCGGTGCCGGTCGTTGCCATCGATACACGGGCTGCGGAGCCGGTGCCGTCGGTATTAAGGTTTCCGTTTACATCCTGTGACTGAAGTTTCAATGCCCCGGGATAGGCGTTTACAATGGTGGCATTGTCGGAAGTAGCAGCCACAAACGCCAGCTTGGTCGCCGTACCTTTCACTATGGCGGTTGATTGGTCCATCCACACCCACGTGGCATCGATGTTAGTCTTTATCATCGATCTATAGTAATTGGCATTTTGTATTGTCGTCGGGTTGGTGATGCCGGCGGCGACTATTATTTTCATGGTGTTATCCGCATCACTAGCGAAAGTGACCGATGATTGGGCAGTCACCGTCCTGCGGGCAACATCAACGACGGGCGTTGACCCGGAGACGACGTAACTACCCCCGCCGGTGCTGAAAAGTAGTTCATCGACGGCTATCTCGTCGGGCAGAACCGTGCCCACCGGGAATCTGACGGTCACTATGCTCTGCTGCACGCTGGCGGTTTGGAAAGTGAATATGTATTCCGATGCCACTCCCGCCGTAGCCGTGGTCACAGTCACGGCATCATTGGTGGCGCTGATGGCGGAACTATCCAGGCTAAACTCGCTGGATATCACCCGGGTAGTATCCTTGGTGGTTTGGACGTACACCTTGTAGGTGTTGGCTACATTGCTCGGCGCTACGATGCCGGTGGAGTCAATACTAAGCCAGACATCAGCGTCGGCAGCGACATCTATCGGTATTCTCACCTTCACCCGGTAGCCGTTGACTTCAGCAGCCTCGGTGGAAGCTACCCAGGTTGCGGTAAATTCCGTGCCGTAGTCAGTGCTGAACGTCGCGTCAGCAGCCGCCACCGCGCCTACGGTGAAGGCAGCCGGGCCCATGGTTGAGGTGCCGTCAGGGAAGGTCACCGTCACCCAGTCTGCACCTCGGCTGAGGGCAGTAGTGGGCTTGAAGTGTACAAGATACTCATTTTCCCCGCTATCGCTGACAATATTCTGAGTATCAGCGTAGGGGAAGTCCACCCATACCTCAGTTACCGCAGTGGCGGCTTGGGCCACCGGTGCCAGTGTCAGCACAAGGGCAGACACTACAAACAGCATCAGCCCAATATGCCCTAAAAGCTTAAACTTTCCTTTCATGTTTATATCTATCTCCTCCTCTAAATTGATTTGGTTTCGGTGATTATTCATTAGTTTTGTTAAAAACCTTTCCATTAAGCATCACCTCCTTCAATCTGGCGTTATTCTCTCCTTCTCCTTCCAATCAATAAACATCACCTCCTTTAAGTAAAAGCTGTTATTTATTTCCCCCTGCCGCCTCTTTCTTTTTCCAGCGCATAACCAGGTCACGGATTAAACCCTCGTAACTCTGCCCGGTATGCTTGATTGAGTCCAAAAATTCTTTAGTTTCCCTTGAAATACTCACAGTCACCCGCTTTTTGCTTTTAGCTTTCACGACTAAAACTCCAAAATAACATTGGCTATTTACCACTATCAGCTACAGCGTGACCTTTGGGCACTAATTTGCCCGATAACTGATGCCGAGACCTATCTATAAGTCTGTTTATGTATGTAGAAGTAACTATCTTGGAATACTTTTGTCAACATAGTAGCATATAAAAACACTATTGTCAATACCCCAAAGGGGGTAGATTTCGGGCATTTTTTTAAACTTTGGTTACCCCCTCCTTCCGCCGATTCATTAATGAAATTTAAACGACAATTCTATGAGCAATTAATTCCGCTACCCTAAACTGAAAATAGAAGTTAGACATCGGGTAACCGGATAAAAGAAGAAGCAGGAAATGAAACGAAATACTTATAGCATTAACCCAAAGGGAATTAAGCCAGCGTCGAGGAAAAGATTAGCTTTCCTGTTTGGGGGTCTAGTTATAATACTGGCAGCAGTTATGTCCTCAGGCTGCTCCCTGGCGGAAAAAACATCGAATGAGACGGCCACACCGGAGCCGTCCGAACTTACCTACAGCGTTAGTATATCGGCGGCACCAATACAGATAAGCAGCGGCAACCTCCACTGGCACAGAGAGCTGCCCAATAAAAGTTACACTCTGGAGAATATAGCGCTGGAAATACATAACATCGGTGATTTTGATATCGCGGTTGCCCAGTTGGAAATAATGGTTGACGAGGATACCAGGCTATTCAACATTGATCAGGTAATAGCCGGCGGGGCAAGGGAGAGCCTAGCCCTGCAGCCGATGATGGAAGGTTACGATGGCAGTGTCCACCGCGTCTACCTCTCTCTGCTGGATGATAACGGCGGGGTCTTATACCGGAACCAAGGTGAAGACATAGGGCCGCTGGAGCCGGAACCGGGAACAGGCAGCTGGCACTCCACGCCCAGCTAACCCCACCCCAATAGAAACAAAAGTACCTCATTTACAAATGTCAGCTTCTGAGCTAAAATAGTAGCGGTTTTGCCTTGTCACCCCCCCCCAGCACACAGTAAAATAGGTGACAACAGGTAGAAAGCGGGCCGCTAGCTCAACTGGCAGAGCAGCTGACTCTTAATCAGCAGGTTACAGGTTCGACTCCTGTGCGGCTCACACTCAAATCCCCCTTTTTTTGACGTTTTTTCAGAATCTTTTGCTAACATTTTGCTAACATTGCTAACGAGCCCCGCCCCGGTAGCCTCTTCCCCACCCGGCTCCCTGACCAGCTCGGAGATCACCGCCTCGTCGAATTTATCGGCAGCTGTTCGGCTGCCCGGCAGGAGATGGCCGTAGGTGTCCAGAGTAAAGCTGGTACTGGCATGCCCCAGCCGGGCGCTGACCACCTTGGGGTGTACGCCGGCCTTGAGCAGCAGGCTGCCGGGTGTGGCGATGAAGTGAGGGCAATACTAGGTGACTTAGATAAACTGGCTTTGTCGTGGCACGATGGCGAATACGGGGTGATGTCTCTGGTTGATGTCTAAATTTGGGCCAATGTCCGGAGTAGTCTTGACGAACTGCGGACTGCGCTGCGTGAGGGCTAGGGGCAAAGCTGTAGAGGACTCTGGTGAACGTCACACTGGTTGTGGAGACCTTCGGAATGAGCAAATCGAAGGAGAATCATGGGGAAGGAAGAAAAAAGTAAACAAACCGACCGCAAAGCGCACAAGAAGACGGCGTTCTACCTTAGAAAAGGCCAAAAGAAAAAGACCGGGACGAAGCCATAGTTACAGCTAAGCAGAGCAAACATGAACACGGTGGCTATTTCAACATGTGCTTGCCTGAAAGAGATAGTGCGCAAACGATTTCGAGAAGTCGTGACGAAGCTAGCTTTGTGCTTGGTGTTTTGGCGTCTTTGCTATTTACTGGATGGGAGAAATGGGGGGTCAATCAGTTGAAAGACATCCAAGCGCGCCTTGAAAATGAGCGCAACCGCCTGAAAGAGCTGAAGGTAAAGCTCAGTGAGGGTGCTTTGGAAGAGCGCGAGGGTAGCTAGGGCAAGAGGGAAGAAGCGGCTACCGAGTACTCTGAGCTGGAAAAGCAGTTTGCCTCGCTGCAGCGTACAAGAGAGCAACTTGCCGAAGTAGAACATGCCCTCGGCAAACTGGAAAAAGGGACCTATGGTCTTTGCGATTTCTGTGGTAAGCCCATCCCGTCCGACCGGCTAGAAGCCGTTCCCCAGGCAAACCTTTGTCTAGAGTGTAAGGCTCGTCAGCCAAAAGTGGGGGGAAGAAAGGGCTCTGAGAAAGAGGCCCCATAACTGGCAGAAGGAGTATAATCATAGTGGAGGAGTTGCCGAGTAGAAGTTCTAAGGGGGGTGATGGTTAAACACATTCGCGGACAAGATTACGCTGAATACCTCAAAGGGAACAGTTGGAGATGCGGTAAGTCTCCTACTGGAGCGCATCACTGGATTATCGGAAACCAGATAATCTGCAAGTATTGTCTTATGGTGAAACAGCCCCAAACTGCCCGATTCGGCAGAGTGTAGGATTTTCGCTAAGCGTGGTTCCTGATAAAAGGAGTTAAAACCGAGGTGGTAAAAAACATGGTTCTATCTGAAGCTGAGTTCGACGAGTTTAAGCAATACTGTCATGAAAAAGGGGTTGATTTATCTTACTTTGGCCCTGAAATTCTGGGCTCAAAGGAAGAAATTGAACATTATCAATTTAGTAGGCCTCAAGTTATAAAACTGAGAAAGCGCCGATTTACCTTTCAAGGGATACCCTATGATGTTGCCGAATGGCAACAGGAAAGATGGGACAGTAGCTTGCCACAAATTCAGGACGAATTTTTCAAGAAGGGGCTACAAAGGGTGAAGGTCGATAGCTTTTCCAGGAAGGGAAAGGCAGACCATGGCTGAACGAATTTCTGTTTTCGACCTTGAGGGCAGGCTCTGCCTGCACGGTGGTAGCGTGATTTAGGTTAGTGGTGAAGGCAGTGACTCTCTCATTGTAGGTGGTGCTAATATTGGGAGCAACCCGCCAGCATTAAAATAGCGAAAAGGAAGCACACATGTTACATAGGGATGTACCAGCAGCAGCGGAAGTTCTTCCCGGGTATACGACTAGGGAGACACCCCTGCAGGCAAGGCTAACCATTGATGTTGTCATTCCTGCACTCAATGAGGAAAGCTTTATTGAGAACTTACTGCATGACGTGAACATGGCAAAACAGCATGGTTGGTTTCAAATCCAGAAAATCTACGTCATTTCGGATGCATCAACGGATCGAACAAATGACATCGTGCAGCGAGTTGCCAGGAGAGACCATAGAATAGAGCTGATCAAGAAACGGGAGAGGAAAGGCAAGCAGGACTCAATAAATCTGGCGTTGTCGCTCACCAGCGCAGACATTGTCCTTTTCATTGATGCTGATGTGAGGTTAGCGAATGAACATAGCATAGCAAAGCTGCTACACCACTTGCGTGATGGTGAAAATGCGCTGGTTCAGGGCAGCCTCGTCCATGTCCATCCCGGCTTTACCCCCCACGCAGCGAAGCTGGCAGCCCATTTTGACTGGATACTGGTAGACAAGATTAGAAGGCGAAAAGCTATGTCATGGTGGAGTATAGATGGACGAGTAATGGCTCTATCAAGAGACTTTTTCCGACATCTCACGTTGCCCCGTTCTCTCGCCGATGATCAGTTCATCTTCTATTCCTGTATTCAACAGGGTTTCAAGTTTGTATGGGCAGATGACGCCATCTTCTACTATGGACCACCCAAGTCGATAGCAGATTTCAGTCATCAGTGGAGCAGGTATTTCTTCTATACCAAGAAATCGTGCCAACACTTCGGTGAAGAGCTGATACGCAGGGAAATGAGCGTTCCCGGTCTGTGGCGAACAATCATGTCTTGTCTTGCCCGTCATCCACTCTGCGGACTGATGTGGCTCATAGGCTTTGCCATAAGCAGAGTAGAATTTATGCTTGGAGTTGATTTCGATAAATATGAACGTGGTTTCTTCTGGACAAAATCCGGTTCGCTGGAAGATACCACGAAAGGAGCCAAGTAACAGAGGTTAAGCAACCAGTGGTAAAAGCAGGAAGTCTCTCATTATAGGTGGTACTAAAAATGGGGGCACCCCAGTCAGCGATAGCCCAAATAAAAAAGTTACCGCGACAAAGTGATTTATGGCCGGTTTCATGATTATCCAATGTTGGGAGGCGGAAAGATGACAGACCAAGAAGAACAATCACTAAAAGAGGCCAAGCGAAAGGAAAAGCGTGCTACTGAGGAAATTGAGCAATTAGCTAGAGAGCAGGCAAGAAGAAAAGCTAATTTAGCTAGAGAACAGGCGATTGAAGAGGATCAGAAAGAAAGGGAGACCAAGCGAGCGGAAAAACGAGCTACTGAAGAAATTAGGCAATCAGCTAGAGACCAGGCAAGAAGGATAGATACTTTAACTAGAGAACAGGCGATAGCTGAAGCTCAAGAGGCAAGAAAGCTCAAGGCCAAGAAGCAATCACGAGGGTAAGTTAAAATGGTATTTGGCAGTGAAACAAGTTAGTTCTAGTATCACTTTCAAATACCCTTTTTACTTAGAAGTAGGCTAGTAAGAAAGAAGGATAAGATTGCAGTTAGTCTATTGGATTTCTATCTCGCTTCCCGGACTGCACTGGAGATCCAGTGCAACTCTGCCAAAATCAGGTGTAGAAAATGACATTCACCAATCCGATAGTGGGTGGGAAATTAGCAAGCAAGGGGAGGCAAAATTACCATGAAGACCGATGCAGAACTACAGCAGGATGTTATGAATGAGCTTAAATGGGAGCCGACTATTAAAGCGATGGAGATTGGGGTTGCTGTCAAAGATGGTGTTGTGACGCTGAGTGGCTATGTCGATAGCTATGTTAAGAAGGGGGCTGCCGAGCGCGCCGCCGCACGAGTTTTTGGCGTCAGGGCGGTGGCTGAAGAAATCCAGGTCAGGTTGCCCGGCTCTCAGAAGCGGTCAGATGAGGACATCGCCCGGGCGGTGGCAAATGTCCTCGAGTGGAATGTCTTGGTGCCCCATGACCGCGTCAAAGTGCAGGTGCAGGACGGGCTGGTTACTCTGAGTGGCGAGGTAGACTGGGGGTATCAAAAATTTGCTGCCGAGGAGGCCGTGCGCTACTTCATGGGAGTAGTATGGTTCAGTAACCAGATTATGGTCAAGCCGACGGTCAAACCGCAGGATGTAAAGGACAAAATTAAAAGCGCATTTCAGCGCAATGCCCTGCTTGATTCGCGGCGAATCACAGTAGAAACTCGCGGCGGCTGGGTGATTCTCAGCGGCAGTGCGCGCTCCTGGGAAGAGAGAGCAGAAGCCCAGTGGGCGGCCTGGGCCGCACCAGGCGTGTTCGAAGTCGAGAACAATATCATAATTAGTCCTTAGGCAGACAATAGAAGGGGGAACTGATATGAAACAAGATTCTAGATATATCCGCTGCACTTTCTAGCGAATTGTGACTTTGCTAAAAAAGTTCCTTTTTTGCCCTTCAATTACAGCTTTGACGATTTAGCTTTGATAATTGGCGGACCTTTTTATATCAACTATTCCACTGTATTGACTGAGCATTGCACATCTTGGCTAAATGTTACATCTGCGAGTCCATACTTCACCTATATTCGGGCTATTGACAACCACATAAATGAGGATTAAACTCAAGTCCCAACATGTGGTCGAACCTTAAAAACGATATTATTGGGGTAGGTCGAGGAAGTTGAGACGGATAAACCCAGGGCACTGGAACCGCCAGAAGAAATTCGGAGGTCGCTGGTGCCTTTTTTCATCGGCTCTACGTGCTGGGATTGCTAGACCAATTTCTGACCGTAATGATTTTGTGGAATTTTTCGCATTCACTCAGTACCAAAAACGAAGCTCCGACAGTAGAGAATCAGCTTTATACTACCTTGCCCCCCCTGAGCCCGTTAAGGATAATTTGAACCTCGGTGCCGGATACACCAAACCGGTGCAGGGTGTGGCGGGTTATCTCCAGGCCGGCTTCGAATTCGGGGCGGACTATCTCCGAGGCACCGATACCTTTGAGCAGTTCGGCGTCAACGTCACGGTAGACCCGGGCGACAATATCAAGCTTGGGATTAATACTGAGGGCATTTCTGGTGGCCAGTTCTACGCTGATGAAATCGGGGAAGGTGCAGATAAGGACGCGCGCTTTGCCCAGCTGGGCGTGGGACAGTATCTCGGGGTTGCCAGCATCCCCGTAGATGCAGGGAATCTCCCTGGCGCGCAGCGCCGAGATGACCTGGTGGTCGAGGTCAATCACCAGGTAGGAGAGGTTGCGCCGCTCCAGGACCCTGGCTAGGCTGCTGCCGACCCGACCATGCCCGCAGATTACGGCGTGCCCCGATAGCTCCCGCCGTGGGCTCAGCCCGCCTGGGTCAGGCCGCCTGGCTACCAGCCGGTTAAATCCTTCCCTCTGGCTGAGGCGGCGGTAGAGGAAGGAGGCAAAGCTCAGGGCGAATGGGGTCAGCAGCATGGTGATGATGGCGCTGGTCACGGTCAGGGAGTAAAGGTATGAGGAGATGATGCCGGATTGGGTGCCCATTCCCGCCAAGACGAAGCTGAACTCACCTATCTGGATTAGCCCCAGGCCGACAAATAGGGTTGTTTTGGGGCTGTAGCCAAAGAACCAGGCTATAGCCGCGCAGATAGTAAATTTGGCCACGATTATGACCGCTATTATCGCCGCCAGCGCCGTCCCGTTGGCCATGACAAAGTTGGGGTTGGCTAGCATGCCCAGTGAGACAAAGAAGATGGCACCAAAGATATCGCGCAGGGGGACAATATCGGCAAAAGCCTGGCGGGCAAAGGCTGACTGGCTGATTAATAAGCCGGCAATGAAAGCGCCGACCGCCGCCGATAAGCCGAAGAAGTAGGCCCCGAAGGCGGCCGCTAAACCCAGAGCAACCACCGTCAGCAGGAATAGCTCCCGGGAACGTGCCCCGGCCACCCGCCTCAGTAGCCAGGGCAGTCCCCATATGCCCATGGCTAGCATTACCCCGATAAAGAGCACCGCCTTGAGGATGGCTACCCCCAGGGGCAACCATATTTCCCCGCCGGTTCCGCCTATAGCCGGCAGGATTATCATCAGCGGCACCAGGCTTAAGTCCTGCACCAGCAGAATACCAATCATTACCCGACCGTGCCCGGAGTCGAGTTCGCCCCGTTCCATAAGGGTTTTGAGCACAATCACGGTGCTGCTGAGGGCAATGATAAAGCCAAAGAAGATAGCCCTGACCAGCTCCCAGCCTAGCAGCTTGCCCACAGCTAAGCCCACCGCCGCCGTGAGCAATATCTGGGCAATGCCGCCTAAAACGGCTACTTTACCAATTCGCCTCAGTTCACTTAAGGAAAACTCAAGCCCCAGGGTGAACAGGAGCAGGATTACCCCTATGGTAGCCAGGGTATTGATTGTATCCAGGTCGCGAACCAGGCTGAAGCCATAGGGGCCGATAGCGATGCCCCCCACCAGGTAGCCTATAATAATGGGCAGCCTCAGCCAGCGTGCCAGTATGCCCCCGGCTATAGCCACGGCTAGGACAATGATAAGATCGAGGCCCAGACCCAGTTCTCCCATGGTTTCCACCTTGATTGATAGTAGCAGCCCGACTATCTAATTTTAGCATAGAAGTTCAGCCAGAAGTGAGTCATTTCGCTCCCAACATCGCCACTTTATTGGCTCTACTTGCTGGGATTGCTAGACCAATGCCCGACCGTAATAATGTTACGACATTTTTGTATCCATCCTCCCCCAGAACGAAGGGTTGCCAGTGGGAAATCGCATCTATTCCTTATGGTTAATCTAGCTCCCAGAAAATTCGCTAAAAACTTCTGGGATGTAACATACTGTGCTAGTCGCCACTTTTCCCTTATTTTAGCTATGAAAAAATGGCTGCAAACGGTTTATTTCCCCCTTATTCTTCTAGCTTAAAAAATAGCCATCTACGCAACAACATGACGAAATGTTACCTGCGATAACCCACCAACGCCACTTCCCTTTCGATTGTCTTAACTACAGAAGCAAGTAGACTTTATTGGATAAAGGATTTATTCGGCTATCTGCCATACCTTAACTTCGCATATAGAAGCGTAACGGCAAAAAGGGCCGCGATTGCATTCCAAATGATGACCGGGGCGAGACCCAAAAGAATCCCGTAAGCTAACCAGAATAAAACCCCGAGTAAAAGTAACGTGGTAAAAAGTGCGCTTATTTCACGTGCACTTTTAAGCTTGAAGACACGAATGATCTGCGGGATAATACTACATGTTGTAAATGCCCCAGCGACAAGACCTAGGGACTCTGACAAAATTAAAGCTGCACCGCCCTTTTATGCTTTTTAAACATTATAGCACACGCTTGTTGCCCAGCTATCGTGTCTATTCTAGCATTCTAGGGAGGGGGGGCAGGTCAATTGAGCAGTGGCAGAGAGAATATAACCAGATCCGACCTCATAGTGCCCTCGTATACCGCCCGCCTGCTCCTGAAGCCCAAAGACGGGTAACTCTAAATCTATAGGTGGTATCATTATCTATAAGTGGTATCATTATTGGGGGTGGGTCGATAGGATATGATAGGAAGGTAGCGATGAAGGCACAATTGATCATCACGCATTCTGGCAGTGCACATTTTGATGAAGTGGCAGCCGTCAGTCTGATTCTGGCCGTATATGTCGATACGGAATTCCGTATCGAGCGGCGCGAGCCCGCACCGGCGGAGTTGGATGATCCGGACGTGTGGGTGGTAGATATCGGTGATCGGCATGAGCCGGAGAAGCATAATTTCGATCATCACCAGTCCCTGGGCTACCCGGCGGCGTTTGTCTTGGTAGCTGAATACCTGGGGCTTGTGGAGACCATGTCCGTCATGCCGTGGTGGTATTTCAAGGACGAGGTTGACCGCTTCGGGCCGGTAAAAAGCTCTGTAAAATATCATGCCGGTGATGACCTCGTAAACCGGAATCCGGTGGAAAGCTGGCTGGTAGCCAGATTTGCTTCCGGGCCGGAAGCATGTCTCCTCCTGCTTAAGGCTTTTGGTATTTATATTATCGGGGAAGCCCGCATGCTTAAAAGCCAGATCGATTTTTGGAAAGCCAGCTCCAGGCTGGTAATTGCGGGGGTGCCTGCCATTATCGGGGAGACGAGGGAATCCGCCGGACTGGAGGAATTTCGCCGCCTGGAAGAAAATCCGCCCGACATTGTTATTTCCCTGGACCGCCGCAGTGAAGGCTGGCGTCTTTTCCGCTACGATGGAACACCTGTTGATTTTAACCTAATTTCAAACCGCCCGGAAATTGCTTTCGCTCACAAAAGCGGGTTTATGGCCAAAACCAAAGAGCGCCTTGCCATAGATGATCTCATCGCCCTGGTGAGCAAGGCTGTCATCGGTCCTTAATGCAGTGTATCGGGATTTAGGTAAGAATGGAACAAAATATGAATACCACCCCTATCAATCCTGAGATGCTGGTTGATTTGGTGCGCATGCGGATGCCTTTCGGGAAATATAAAGGCCGCACCCTTTGTGATCTGCCTGAACCTTATCTGGCATGGCTTCACCGGAAAGGTTTTCCTCCGGGGAAAATTGGCATACTATTGTCTGCTCTTTATGAAATCAAACTTAACGGATTGGAATATCTTCTGAAGCCAATCAGGAAAAATCAGCCGTGAAGCAGGCTGGAAAAATCAAACGGTTATTTACGACTCGGCCTTTTTGATTATCACCTCAATATATTTCGGGGTTCTTATCAGTTCTTCTTTCCTTGCCTTTGGCAGCTTCTTAACCTTACTTTCCACACCCAGTGCTAGGCTTCTGCTACCTAATTTCTTTTGGAAAACCAACATCAGAGGTCCCCTGCCTCGAAGGTACTTTGCTCCCGCGCTATTGTTTTCCTGGTGCTCCGCAAACCTGCGGGCAACATCAGTCGTAATTCCGGTATACAAACTTCCGTCCTGACATCTAATCAGGTATAAGTGCCAATCCAACATAATCTTTGTTATTAAGTGTCTGACCCGGGTTGTCCGGGCGGGGACGCATCCGCCCTCATTGACAGAGAAATGCGTTTACGTTCCGGATCGATCGTGAGTACCGTGACCGTAACCTTTTTATTGACACTGACTACATCAGCCGGGTTTTTTACGAATTTATCAGACAGTTCGCTAATGTGCACGAGCCCATCCTGATGCACACCGATATCAACAAAGGCTCCAAAATTGGTCACATTGGTCACTATTCCGGCCAGCTTCATTCCCGGATTTAGCCGGTCAATCGTCCTGATGTCCGCGTCGAAAGCGACCGCCTCAAACTGCTCACGCGGATCACGCCCCGGCTTGGCCAGCTCTATCATAATATCCTGCAGTGTCGGCAACCCATATTCTTCCCCAATGTAACTCTCCAGATTAATCCGGTGGCGCAGATCGTCGCGACGCATGAGGTCTGCCACCCTGCAACCCATGTCCCTGGCCATGCGGTCTACTATATGGTAGCTTTCCGGGTGCACGGCACTGGCCTCGAGGGGATTCTCGGCATGGTCAATACGAAGGAACCCGGCGGCCAGCTCAAATGCCTTCGGGCCCAGCCGGGGTACCTTCTTGAGGTCTGCGCGGCTGCGAAACGGGCCGTTCTCATTTCTGTGGGCGATAACGTTTTTCGCCAGCGTGGGACCAAGGCCCGAAACATAGGTGAGAAGCTGTTGACTGGCAGTATTTACCTGTACACCAACCTCGTTTACACAGCTCATGACGGTTTCGTCGAGATTACTCTTGAGCCTGCCTTGATCGACATCATGCTGGTATTGCCCCACCCCGATGGACTTGGGGTCAATCTTTACCAGTTCTGCGAGAGGGTCCAGGAGCCGCCGCCCGATGGATACCGCCCCGCGCACGGTGATATCCTGGTCGGGGAACTCTTCACGGGCGACTGCGGATGCGGAATATATCGATGCGCCGCTTTCGTTGACCATGACGACCGGCATTTTGTCCGGTAAGCTCAGCCCGCGGATGAATTCTTCGGTTTCCCTACTGGCCGTTCCATTACCGATGGCGATGGCTTCGATGTGAAATCTTTGTATGAGGTCGGGTATCGTTTGGCTAGCTTCCCGGCTCCGCGCCGCCGACTGACCCAGGTAGATAACGGCATTGGCTAAAAGCTTGCCCTGAGGGTCCAGGCAGACTACCTTACAGCCGGTCCGATATCCGGGGTCGATGGCCAGTACCACCCGCGGCCCCATTGGCGGAGCCATGAGCGTTTCACGCAGGTTGCGCGCAAAGACACGGAGCGCCTCGTCATCAGCGCGCTCTTTAGCCTGCTGACGAATATCAGTTTCAATAGATGGCGCCAGTAACCTCGGATAACTATCCTCCACAGCCAGAGCTACCTGTGCCGAGGCGTCGCCAGTACCTTTGACGAAGTGCCGGTGCAGGAATGACAGCGCTTTTTCTTGAGTCGGTCTTATCGTGATTTTCAGGAACCCATCGTTCTCACCACGTAACATGGCCAGCACCCGGTGACTGGGAACATGGGCAACCGGCTCCTGCCAGTCAAAATAATTGCTATATTTGATACCTTTGCCTTCTTTACCTTTAATCACGCTTGACTGAATGATGCCTTCCTGGTAAAAAAGCCTGCGTATGCTCTGCCTTGCCCGGGTGTCTTCATTGACCCACTCGGCAATGATGTCACGCGCCCCGGCCAGGGCATCCTCGACCGAACCGACGCCCTTTTCCATGTTAACGAACGCGAGAGCTTCATGAGACGGATCAGCAACCTCCTGACCCAGTATCAGAACGGCGAGAGGCTCAAGCCCTTTTTCTTTAGCCATGGTGGCCCGGGTGCGCCGTTTGGGGCGGTAGGGAAGGTAAATATCCTCCAATGCGGCCAGGGTCGCCGCCGATTCGACAGAATTGCGTAACTCGGCTGTGAGTACATCCTGTTCTTCAAGAGATTTCAGTATCACCTGACGCCGGCTATCGAGCGCTGCCAGCCGTGCCAGGCCGTCCCGTATTTCGCTAAGCACCACCTCGTCAAGTGACCCCGTTTTCTCCTTGCGATAACGCGTAATGAATGGAATAGTCGCTCCCGCATCAAGCAGGGATCTGACAGCCTCTACTTGCAGGGGTGTGACTCCCGCCTGGTTGGCAATGGTCATGCCATGAGTTTCAAGCATAATATTTTTATCTCTAGGTGATGGATATCAATAATTGTACTATAGAGTTCCTGCGCTCTTAAAGCAACTGCCATACGTCGAACACACAACTTTATTAGGGAGTATCCAGTTATATCTGCTATAATTATATTGTGCCCCGTGATATTGCGCTTTATATTCATGTGCCTTTTTGCCGCCATAAGTGCTCCTACTGTTCCTTCGTATCATACGATTACCGTGAGGCTGATATTCCCTTATACTTGAGTGCCCTTAAAAAGGAACTGATACGACGGGCCGGTGGAGAATGTATTCGCAGTATATATTTTGGCGGAGGCACTCCGAGCTTGCTGTTAGTTAAATATGTAGGTGACCTTATATCCACCATCAGTTCGCTGTTTACCGTTGATGAAGCAGCTGAGATAACCATTGAGGCTAATCCGGGAACTATTAACAGGGCGTACCTTACCGCTATCAGGGAACTGGGAGTTAACCGATTGAGTCTAGGCGTGCAGAGTCTGAATGACCGCGAACTGGCGCTGCTGGGACGCATTCATACGGCGGCTGAGGCAAGAGATGCAGTGCAACACGCCCGGGGCTCCGGGGTTGATAATATAAGTATAGACCTTATCTACGGGTTACCGGGTCAGACCCTGTCCGACTGGCAGCAGACACTGGACGAAGCCATAACGATGAGGCCGGAGCATCTTTCGCTCTATTCTCTCACTCTGGAGGCGGAGACACCAATGTGGCGAGCGATTAAAGCAGGCTATTTGCCCGAGCTTGACCCGGATATGAGTGCTGACCACTATGAACTGGCCGAGGATTTGCTGGCTGCACAGGGCTACAGCCACTACGAGATATCAAACTGGGCAATGGCCGGCCGGGAGTGCCGTCATAATTTAACTTACTGGCGAAATATGCCCTACCTTGGTGTGGGTATTGCCGCTCATTCCTGTTTAGGCGGTCACCGCCTCGCCAATACAAAGAGTCTGGATAAATATGTAGATGGATTTTCGGGGGAAGCATTACCGGTGCCGGAGCTGGATGAGGAGATTAACCCTGAGCTGGAACTGGCTGAAACGGTCATACTCGGCTTGCGGTTGGGTGAAGGAATCGACCTGGATGGTATTCATCGCCGCTTTGGCATAGATATACTGGTACATTATCGTCCACAGGTCGAAGAAATGGTTGACGCCGGTCTTCTGGAGCAGGCCGACGGGCATGTAAAACTCACGCGCCATGGCCGGCTGCTGAGTAACGAAGTATTCTGGCGTTTCCTGCCGGGGTGACTGCGGCTAGTAAAACAGTGGCAAATTTAACCGTAAGAGGTGGCTGAACTTATATGGAACAGGCGCTTACCCGTAATTTTTGTATTATTGCTCATATAGACCACGGTAAGTCGACACTAGCCGACCGGCTGATTGAACTAACCGGAACCATGAGGCGTGATGAGATAAGCGAACAGATGATGGACAGCATGGACCTGGAGCGAGAACGGGGCATCACTATCAAAGCTAAGGCCATCCGCCTGCATTATAAAGCCGATAATGGCCAAACCTATCGCCTGAATCTTGTCGATACGCCGGGGCATGTCGACTTTTCTTATGAGGTTTCGCGTACCCTAGTGGCCTGCGATGGAGCCGTGCTGGTTATCGATGCTACGCAGGGTATCCAGGCGCAAACACTGGCCAATACCTATCTCGCCATGGAACATAACCTAGAGGTAATACCTGTCATTAACAAGATTGACCTGCCGGGGAGTGAACCCGAGCGTGTCCTGGCAGAGATTGGGAGCGTGCTCGGGTATAAAGAACAGGATATACTTCTCTTGAGCGCCAAGACCGGACAGGGTGTACCGACGTTGCTTGAAGAAATCGTCCGGCGCATTCCCCCACCCAAAGGCGATGCCCAACGGCCGCTCCGGGCGCTTATCTTTGACTCGCGCTACGATGCCTATAAGGGTGTCATCGCTTATCTGCGTGTCGTGGACGGTCGTATCTCTAAAGAAGACGGATTACGCCTGATGGGGCAGGGCACCGAGATAGAGGTACTTGAGGTCGGGTATTTTGCTCCCGAACCATGCCCGGCACCGGAGCTGACAGCCGGGGATGTCGGTTATATCGCAACGGGGCTTAAAAGCGTGGAGGAGTGTCATGTCGGTGATACAGTGACCTCGATACATGGCGGTGCCACGGAACCACTTATCGGATATCACCCCCCCAAGCCGATGGTATTTGCCGGTATCTACCCCACCCAGGCAGAGGATTTTAATGAACTGCGGGAGGCTATTGAAAAATTAAACCTTAACGACGCCTCGCTCTCTTATGAACCGGAGTCCAGCCCGATTTTGGGCTACGGCTTCCGCTGCGGCTTTCTTGGTTTGCTGCACCTTGATATCGTGCGCGAACGCCTGGAGAGGGAGTTCTACCTGTCGCTGGTAGTTACAGTGCCCGGAGTCAGTTTTATTATCACAAAAACCAGTGGGCAGCAACTCACCGTCACCAATCCGAACCAGTTCCCGGAACCCACAGAAATCGAGAAAATAGAAGAACCCTGGGTGAAAATATCGGTTATTACACCATCAAGCTTCATCGGTGCTCTGATGGAGCTTCTCATGCAATCCGATGGAGCCTACAAACAAACGGAGTACCTGGGGCAATACCAGGCCGGCGGAAAGCTCGGGCAGCGTGTCCGCCTTGAGTACGAAATGCCCCTGCGCTGCATGCTGACCACCTTCTACGACCAGATGAAAAGCCGCAGCCGTGGTTACGCTTCGCTGGACTATGAGCTTATCGGTTTCCGTGAAGCCGAGCTGATCAAGCTCGATGTCCTGGTGAACGATTTGCCGGTGGATGCCTTCAGCCGTATCATAACGCCGGAGAAAGCCCATGAGGTCGGCAAGGCGATGGTGGCCAAGCTCAAGGAGGTTATTCCACGCCAGCTATTCAAAGTGCCGATTCAAGCAGCTGTCGGCAGCCGCATTGTGGCCAGAGCGGACATAGCCGCCAAGCGCAAGGATGTTCTCGCCAAGTGCTACGGAGGTGACATCACCCGCAAGCGCAAGCTGCTGGAGAAGCAGAAAGAGGGCAAGAAGAAGATGAAGTTCATCGGCCGGGTGGAAGTGCCCAAAGAGGCGTTTCTGGATGTGCTCAAGCTCGGCTAGGTGGTACTATAAATGGGGGCATCCCACTTGGCGAAGATTGTCTTAGATTTACATGACATTTATAATAAGGGCTTCACGATTGATGCAGAACTAAACCGGGTTATCGTGGAAGCCATAGAGAAGAAGATTGCTTTGGTAGAGATTATTCCCGGTAAGGGGTCAGGACAGCTGAAAAAACGTGTCTTGCGATTCTTGATCCAGCCGGAAATAAAAAGACTTTATCATCGGCTGGAGCGGGACGACAAGAATTTTGGAAGGGTTTTCGTACATTTCAGACATTAGGCTATAAACATTTCACTTGTGCTTGATTTGTTACCTCATTACAAAATATGACTAATTGTTACCTAACAAAATTGCGTTCTGCAACGCTGAAAAAATACTAGAAGCTTGAATTGTGCAAACTATATGTAATCGTTCGCCAACATTTTGCCAACATACCGGATAGCACAGGTCGGCATTATATATAAATACAAGGTATTAAGACCAAGCTGGTTGCCGATAGGATGATATTGAAACTTACTTGCTAAGAAGGGCTGCAAAGAGTGTCTTCAATCTCTTAATCAGCAGGTTACAGGTTCGACTCCTGTGCGGCTCACACTCAAATCCCGCCCCTTTGACAACATTATTTTTGTTCAGTGACGTAGAAAAAATAAGCTGGTCGAAACGCTCGGCAGCAGTTTCCTGGAGATTGGGCACAACGTGGCTGTAGACATCCATGGTGAAAGCAACACTCGAGTGCCCCAGGCGCTCGCTTACTATCTTGGGATTAACTCCGGCAACAAGTAAGAGTGTAGCATGGGTATGCCTCATGTCGTGAAAGCGAATTCTGGACAACCCGTATTTTTAAATATATCATTTAAAACGATTTAAAAAGGTTCAAAAGTGGCACGTTATTATTCCTGAATCAGATTACACGATTTAGCGAATTGTGCAACTTTCAGACGAGAACTTCATCATCACGCCACTCAACTACGCTACTTGACCAGACACGCCTGACCGCCTTTTCCAGTACCGCCTGACGTGGTTCGGGTATGTCGAGCAGAGGTGGCAAGATTTCACCATCAAGCTTGGCCAGAAAGGGACACTGCTTTTGCAGCAGCAATATTGTAGTTTGCGCGCCACCGTAAACTGTAAAGTCTAGCGTCGAGGCATGAGGTTTGAGATGTTCCTGGATGTGGCCGCAGACCCGGGTCAGAAAATATTCAATCTGCTTTTCCCGGTGTCTCCGAAATCGCTGCTGTGAACTACCGCCTTTTTTGTGTCGCCCGTGGATAAGCCCGGTTCCAACCTTACTGGCGACCAGACTTTCACCCTCAGAGAACCCGATGGCATATGCCCCCAAACGTATTAGAATCAAGGCAACCCTGAACTTGCGTTTGAGCAGAGAAGACAACGGCTCTACAACATAACCCCGCGCTAAGTATTCTGCCCTTATCGGAAATGGTGGTACAACCAGACGTGTTTGGGAAGGGCTCCCAAAAATGACCGCCCCCGTTTTTGAAGCGGCAGCGAGTTCGGCTAATTCCGGTGGAATGGCTTGCGGGTCAAGCGCCTTTTCCAGTAAATTTCCAACCTCTTGTAAAGGCAAGCCAGACGGTAGGTATAAGGATTCAGCCGGACCACCGGTAGCCTCTAGTCCAGCAAGGAAGGCAAGCATCTTTAGCCTGCTCAGGAAGAACCGTTTTGAAACTTGCATCGTAAGAAATACCTCTGCCTTAAAAACCTATAGCCCAACAACGGTGGCTCCATCGCCACCTTCACCCCTCACCCCGGGACGGAACGACTTAACCAGGGGGTGAGAGGCCAGCAGCTCTCTGACGATTTTACGTACCGCGCCGGTGCCAATACCATGAATAATACGTACCTCGCTCAAATTGGCCAGAGAGGCGGCATTCAGGTAGCTGTCAAGCGCCCACTCCACCTCATCGGCCCGTTTCCCCCTCAGGTCAAGCTCCATCGAAACCGGCTGTGATGTCACCGGCCTTTTAACCGGGATGAATTCCGCGGGTGCTGTGCCCGGGGTCACTTTTGCCTTTTCCACGCTATTTATACTGAGCCTGAGCTTTACCTGTCCGGCCTGGACTTCAACCTGTTGTGTCTCCTCCGATATCGAAAGCACTGTCGCCACAAGGTTCGCTTCTCTCAGCCGGACCATGTCGCCTACTGTGATTCCGCCCGCGTCTTCTGTATCATCACCGATTTCTCTTGCCTTTGGCTGCCATACCTCCGTTTTCAGCCTCTCCTTTGCCAGTGCCGCCGCCTGCCGGGCCTGTTCTATCCCCTGCTTGCTCTGCTCCTTGCGCAAAGCCGACGCCGCTTGCCGGATTTCCTTAATTAAATCAGCCGCCTCACGGACAACACTGTCCCGGTTCTCTTGAATCGTCTTTCTTTCTTCCTCCGCCAGCCGTCGCCGTTCGTTTTCTAATTCAATGTTCCGTCGTGCCGCCTCGTCTGTCTTTCTTTTCAGATCATCACGGAGGGCTTCAATCCCATGCTTTTCCTCAAGCAGATTGGCTAATAGAGCCTCCATCTCCTCGCTACCTTTCGTCAGCATCTCTCTCGCCCGGGAGACAATATCGGGGGACAAGCCCAGGCGAGCAGCAGTAGCCATGGCGTTACTGCCGCCGGGTATACCTGTTGTCAGGTGGTAGGTAGGCGCCAGCGTAACCGGGTCAAAGTCAAGCGAGGCATTTTGTAGCCCGGTCGTCGTATGCGCAAAAGCCTTAAGGTCGCTAAAGTGTGTGGTGGCTACGGCCATTGTTCCACGAGATAAGAAGTAGAGCAAAATAGAGCGAGCCAGGGCCGAGCCTTCCGCCGGGTCAGTGCTCGTACCCAGCTCATCAAGAAGTACAAGACTCCTTCCGGTAGAGCTTTTAATGATTCGTACGATATTGCCGATGTGCCAGCTAAACGTTGAGAGTGTTTTTTCAATGCTCTGCTCATCACCGATGTCGGCAAATACGTCATCAAAAACCGGAATACGGCTTTCCGCTGAGGCCGGAACAGGTATGCCAGCCTGTGCCATTAAACTGAGCAGGCCAATCGTTTTCAGAGCTACCGTCTTACCGCCGGTATTGGGCCCCGTAATTACGAGTATGGAGAAGTCCTGCCCTATCTCCACAGAAAGAGGCACCGCTTTTTCTGCCAGTAACGGGTGTCTGGCTTCGACAAGTCTCAGCACATGAGCCGGTTCATCCTCAAGATTACTCCCGTCTTTGTTGAATGTGGTAAGGACAGGTTCGGTAGCCCTGGCTTTCCTGGCATACTTTGCCTTAGCCACTGCCAGGTCTAGCTCGGCTGTCAAAGCCACACCCTGAGATATTTCGATTTCGTAGGTTCCCACCTCAGCACTTAAGCTTGCCAGAATCCTTTCGATCTCATGGTTTTCTTCTACCACCAGCTCCCGTAGCGTGTTTCCCAATTCTACGGTCACCCACGGCTCGACGAATACCGTAGCTCCGCTGTTAGAAACATCGTGAACGATGCCCTTTATTTCTTTGCGATGTTCAATCCTGACGGGAATAACATACCTGCCTTCCCGCTCGGTAATAATAGGTTCCTGGACTACCGTATGTCCTCTGGGTGACTCCATAGTGACCTTCAGCCGGTCTAATAACTGCTGACGCACCTGTCTTCGTTGCCGTCTAACTGCAGCCAGCCGGGGAGAGGCGCTATCCAGCACTTCGCCGTTTGGCGCCAGGCAGCTGGCGATGTCTTTCTCCAGCTGACGAAGCTCAACTATACCACTGGCATTATTCCAGAGTAACGGAAATTCCTCTGACATTTTTTCGATACTGCCTCGCAGCTTGCACATAGCAGCCAGAGTCTGCTGAATTTCCAGAAGGCCTTGCGGTTCAAGAACCTTACCCCGCGCGGCCATCTTTACCGCTTCTCGAATGTCAAAGGCTCCTCCAATAGAAAAGGAGGGCTCCAGCGATAGGAGACGGCGTGCCTCGGCCGACTGCCTCAGCAGCAGAAAAATCCGTTCGTAATCGTAAAGCGGCTGCAGATTAAGGGCTAATTCGCGGCTGGCGGAAAATGAGGTAAAACCGGCCACTATTTCACATATCTGCCCAAAACCAAGCATTTCCAGGCTTTTGCTATCCAAGGCACCTCTCTCTCTTACGGCAGATACATTATAACATGGCATACAGGAAGTCAGGACACCTGCCTGGACTGGGCATTTTTTAACACCAATCCGCCAGCGGGGAACCAGCTAACAAAGAGATTCCGTTCAAAATACCGCACTATGCAACTCCAGCCCTCCCCGACTGTGTGGTATGATAGACCACGATGTTCAGGTTAAACTACGAAACCCTGGTAGACCCTTTGTTGAGAGACATCAGGAAATTTGCCCCTGAATTCTCCGGCATGAAGGCTGGAGATAAGGCACTGGATGTCTGCTGTGGAACCGGAGCGCAGGTTCTTGAGTACGGGCGCCGGGGCATTATCACTACAGGCATAGATATAAGCCCGAACATGCTTAACATAGCTACAAGAAATATAAGGAGACAGAAAGCGGTAAATGTCTCCTTTCAGCTCGCCGATGCAACCAGTTTGCCTTTTCCGGACAGGTACTTTGACTATGCGTCCGTATCTTTTGGATTACACGATAAGGTAAAGCCTGTTCGATATCAAATCATTTCTGAGATGAAGAGGGTTGTTAAGCAAGATGGAGCCCTTATCCTCATAGATTACCAGGTTCCATTGCCCAGGAATGTTTTGGCCGTATTTGCGAGGGCCATAGAGTTCTTCGCCGGCGGGCCTCACTATCAGAGTTTTCAGGATTATCTTAGAAATGGCGGACTCAAGGATATACTTAAGAATCACGATTTACGAGAATATTGCAGAACCTACCTTATGAGTGGACTGATAGTGGTCATGAAGGTAGCGAATAGTTAAGCTATAGTCAGTCTTTCCGGTCACCTTTGTTCCCCAAACCCCGACTGCTGAAGCTCCTGGCAATCCACGTGAAGAGTAAACAAAGGCTTTTATTGTTCATTTGGCCGGGTAACAACGGTTAATATTGGTCACTGGTACAAATCCAGCCATTGCCCTTCACTTCCTAAAGCCGCTCCGCTGGTGTATAATATCAACAGTGAACTTAATAATCTGTTTTTTGAGCTATTTTCACCTTCACCGCCTCCGAAAAGAGAGCTTTTGCGAGTTAGGCTGACGGCGCCTCGTTAGCGGAAGACTGGACAGCATACTACCCCCTTACGCTTATTACCCCGGACATTCCCAACCAGGCTAAACATGCTCTTTGCCTGCGCCTATCCCACGAATACCGTTGCCGGTTTGAAATCAACGGGCACATAAACACAGTAAGGGCAGCTCTAACAAGGCAACGTATAACAGTGAATTAAATACGATATAAAGGAAAATAGATAAAGGCAGGATTGTACCATACATGAACTATCGCAGTGACATCAGGAATATCGCTATTATTGCCCACGTTGACCATGGCAAGACCACCCTGGTGGATGCCATGCTCAAGCAGAGTAAGGTCTTTAGAAATAACCAGGCAGTAGGCGATTTAATCATGGACAGTAATACCCTTGAGCGAGAAAAGGGGATTACCATCATGTCTAAGAATACGGCCGTAATGTACCGGGGCGTTAAAATCAATATCATTGATACCCCGGGGCATGCCGATTTCAGCGGTGAGGTGGAGCGTGTCATCAGCATGGCAGACGGCTGCCTTCTTCTGGTAGATTCTGTAGAAGGACCCATGCCCCAGACCAAGTTTGTGCTGCGCCATGCTCTGCAAAGGGGATTAAAAATCATCGTCGTCATTAACAAGATAGACAGGCCTCATTCGCGGATAGCGGAAGTAAACAGCCTTATCCAGGACCTGTTCCTGGAACTGGCTACCGACACAGACCAGCTTGATTTTCATGTTCTGTATGCCAACGCCAAGGAGGGCATCGCGGGTACCGAACCTGACATACAGGGCAAAGATATCAGCCCTCTTTTTGATTGTATCCTGGCTAACGTGCCACCCCCCCAAATTGAAAGCGGGCCATTTCAGATGCTGGTTTCCAACCTGGACTCTGACAGCCACAAGGGACGAATCGCTATCGGCAGAATCTGGGGGGGCAAGGTGGCTTCCCATGATACCGTCGTCAGGATGAATGCTGACGGAAATATGGATTATCATGAAGTCGCCGAAGTATTTACCTATCTCGGACTTACACGCTTGAAGGTAGATCAGGCTGAAGCGGGTGATATTATCGCGGTGACCGGCATCGAAGAGGTCAGTATCGGGGATACTATCGCCAGCCCGGAACAGCCCTCGGCTCTGCCGCGCATCGAGGTCGGCGAGCCGACGGTAGAGATGACATTCGGTGTCAACACCTCACCGGTTGCCGGCCGGGAGGGACGCTTTTGCACCACGCGGCAGCTACGGAAGCGGCTTTTTAAGGAACTGGAGACTAATCTCAGTCTCAGAGTGCAGGATACGGATAGCCCGGATACCTTCCTGGTCAAAGGGAGGGGGGAACTGCACCTGGCCATCCTGATTGAGACCATGCGCCGCGAGGGATATGAATTCGAAATCTCG
>Ga0307431_1000574_pt1 | contig 23994 bp, 15 predicted proteins | sample SalMarWE160170MG_FD_202155 | JGI IMG/M metagenome (GOLD analysis project Ga0307431, IMG submission 202155) | Salt marsh sediment microbial communities from the Plum Island Ecosystem LTER, Massachusetts, United States - WE1603-170 | ecosystem: Environmental > Aquatic > Marine > Intertidal zone >...
GGGGAAAATCAACATAGTCCATAATTGTCTTGATCGACATGCAAAATCAGATAAAAAAGACAATGTTGCCATTACTTGGGAGAATGAAAAAGGCGATGTACGAAAATTAACCTATAAAGATCTTTACGAGGGAGTCAACAGATTTGCAAATGCTTTAAAAGAACTTGGTGTGGGCAAAGGAGACAGAGTTGGCATATACATGCCAATGGTACCTGAAATCGTCATTGGATTTTTAGCAATAATGAAAATTGGTGCCATAATCATTCCAATATTTTCTGGTTTTGGCGGGCATGCTCTTGCCTCTCGACTGGATATTGCTGAAGCAAAGGTTCTACTCACTGCAGATGGCTCCGTTAGAAGAGGAAAAACAGTAGAAATCAAAAAAGAAGCTGATAAGGCACTCGACACCGTATCCTCGTTAGAACATGTTGTAGTTTATAACCGACTTGGAATAGACGTTCCGTGGAAAGATGGTAGGGATATCTGGTGGGAAGACATAATCTCCAATCAATCAGACAAATGCGAAACAATGCAAATGGATTCTGAAGATTATGCAATGATTATATTCTCATCTGGAACTACAGGTAGACCCAAGGGAACGGTTCATACTCATGGAGGAGCCCTAGCCCAGATAGCCAAGGAACTTGGCTACTATTTTGATGTCAAGGAAAATGATGTGTTTTTCTGGTTGACAGATATAGGCTGGATGATGGGGCCATGGATGATTATAGGTGTTCAAAATTTCGGTGGCAATATCGTTGTTTTTGAGGGAGCGCCAAACTACCCAACTCCAAGTAGATTATGGGAGCTCATTGAAAAACATAAAATAACGACATTTGGCATTTCACCGACCGCTATTCGTTTACTTATGACATATGGTGATGAATGGGTTGAGAAACATGATCTTAGCTCATTAAGGATGTTGGGTTCTACTGGCGAACCTTGGGATCCGGATTCATGGAATTGGTTTTTTGAAAAAATTGGTAACAAAAAGATCCCGATTATAAATATCTCTGGAGGGACAGAAATTGTAGGCTGTTTTCTATCTCCCCTCCCAATCACGTCGCTTAAACCTTGTACGCTACGTGGACCTGGTTTAGGTATGGACGTCGATGTTTTCGATGATAACGGGAAACCGGTAAGAGGAAAGATGGGGCACCTTGTAGCGAAAAAACCTGCACCGTCAATGACTCGAGGATTCTGGAATGAACCAGATCGGTACATTCAAACATATTGGTCCAAGTGGCCCAATATATGGTATCATGGAGACTGGGCCTTCATAGATGAGGACGGTTTTTGGTCTCTTCATGGAAGAAGCGACGATACAATCAAAATAGCTGGAAGGCGAACAGGACCTGCCGAAATTGAAGCTGCACTTATCGAACATCCTGCTGTATCAGAAGCTGCAACAATAGGTGTGCCTGATAAAATAAAGGGCGAAGACATCGTTTGCTTCGTCGTCTTAAATCCAGATTATAAGCCAGATGAACATTTAAGGACGGAACTTAAAGGGCAAGTTGTAAAAATAATGGGAAAAACACTGAAACCACGTGACATTAAGTTTGTAAAGGATCTGCCTAAGACAAGATCTGCAAAAATTGTAAGGAGAATTATTAAATCAACATTCCTTGGAAAAGAAGTCAGCGATACTTCATCAGTAGAAAATCAAAAAGCAATTGAAGAAATAAAAAATGCTATTTAGCCATTAACATACTTCGGCAATAAACGAAAAACAAAAACATTTTTCAATGAACTCTATATTACACCTATAAGTGAGACAGGGGATTTTATGAAAAACTTTTTTAGTCTCATGACGAAAAGAGGTGAAATGATATGTCAAGAAAAGTATGTATAGTAGGTGGGGCTACTACTCCATTTGATTTCGGTCCAACTGGTTTTGAAAGCATTGAAGGCGGAGCAGCAGAGTGTATAAAAGAGACTCAAAAGGACATACCTGATTTTTCTATGAGAGATCTCGACCTAATGATTTATTCTCATTTCTCTGTACATTTCGGACATCAACTTTGTTCTGAATGGATTATCCATGATCATCTAGGACTTGTAGGAGTTCCACATTACCGTGTTGAAAACGGTGGCAATACCGGCGGATCGGCATTGTATGCTGCAGCTCTTGCAGTAATGTCTGGTCAGCATGACGTTGTCGGCGTTATTGGTTGGGAAACCATGGATTCTGTATCACAATCACAAGGGAGTGAATTCATTGCCTTAGCATCCGATATACGATATGAGCTCCTTGTTGGTGGGATCTATCCCATTTATTATGCTGCGATGGCAAACAAATGGATGAAAGACAACAATGTCTCTGAGGAAAATGTCGCAACGATTGGCGCTAAAAACAGAAACAATGCTATGGATAATCCAAAGGCCCAGTGGTACAGGAATGAACACCGGTATATAACTGTTGATGATGTTATGAAATCAAGATTGATTTCTTATCCAATCAAGAAATATGACTGCTGCCTCATGTCACGTGGAGTGGCATTCCTTCTAGTTTGTAGCGAAGAATATGCTAAAAAAATTAATCCAGATGGTTATGTCACAATTGATGGTATGGGACTTTCTAGTTGCACCATTCGTGCTGGCGATCGACTTAACTTCCCGGGCTGGACTGAACGCTATGGTAAAGGGTATCCTGAGATGACAGAATTCGGCGCGTGTAGGCATTCAGCTGAAAAAGCCTATAAGATGGCTGGTATAAATAACCCGTTAAAAGAAATCGATTTTGGTGAAATACATGATGCTTTTTCTACTTCCGAAGCACAAATTTACAAGGCTCTGGGTTTAGCAAATGCTGATAACATGGCCCAATTTTTACGTAATGAACAAACACATATGCATGGTGAGATACCAATGAATCCTGGCGGAGGTTTGATGGGTTATGGACATCCTGTCGGGGCCACTGGGATTATGAGTACAATTGAAGGTTTCTATCAACTGTCAGATCTTATTCCAAAGAAGCATCTTAGTAAAAAAACTGAGGTGCCTGATGCAGAATGTGGGATAATCAATAGCCATGCTGGTACAGGAACGAGTATTTCTAACTTTATTTTAAGGAGGCATTAAGAATGGGCGGAGAAACAGTTACTAAAAAAAGAAAGAAGTTTGCCGAGGCACCAAATTTCACGGAAAGGAAAAACTACAGACCTAAAGATGTTAAAGAGACAGGGCTTGCGTTTATCGGCCATGAAATCTCTGAAGATGGAAACACAATGAACCAGTTCCTCCACTATGATCAGTTATACACCATTAGACATGGATGGAACAGCAGGTTTTTCATAGGATTGCTTGAGGGAAAGATCTGGGGAACAAGATGCCCCAAATGCGGCGATACCTGGGTACCAGTTCGAACGCACTGCTGGAATCTTGATTGCAACCTTGAAAAAACCGAATGGGTGGAAATGCCACTTACAGCAAAGGTACACACATGGACCATTGCAGGATGGAGTGGCAGATCATCACTAAAAAGACTACCGATTGTGCTAGTTTATGCAGTCATTGGAAATAGTAAGGTGGCCATTGCAAATGAGCTTCACGGCATTGACCCATGGGATGTAGAATTTGGTATGCCGCTTAAGATTGTGTTTAAACCAAAGGAAGAGAGAAGTGGCATAGTAACCGATTTTCATTTTGAGCCCACCAGTAACTGGAAACCATCGCCAATGAATGAAGAGAAGGAACGTATAAAGCAGCTTGTTGAACCAGTCTATGAATGGGTTAAAACATTAAAATAGGGTTGGTAAGCTTTAAACACAACCCAATATTTACTTTCTTTTGATGGAATATGTTTCAGGCGAAATCTTTACAGCAAATGGTTTTAAAAGAGGATATCTGGGCGTTGAAAACCATAGAATAATGGACCACGGAAAAGGTAGTCCTCCAAAAAAACCAATGCACAAAGGATTGATTGTTCCAACATTTGTAAATGCCCATACACATATCGGCGATTCATTCATAAGAAAAAGAAACTTAAAGCTTCCAAGAAATGTTGAGGATCTTGTCGCGCCGCCAAACGGATTGAAGCATAGATTGTTAAAAGAAACTTCTGATCAGGAAATAATAGACGGGATGAAAGAGTCCATTGATGAAATGACAAAAACAGGCATATCGCATTTTTGTGATTTTAGAGAAAATGGATTACAAGGCATAAACCACCTAAAAAAAGCATTAGTAAATTCAAATATTTCACCTATAATTTTGTCAAGGCCCAATCAACTGACATACAACAGGGACGAAGTCGATCTTTTGTTAAAAAACTCCCAAGGAATAGGATTGAGCAGTATAACTGATTGGAAATACTCAGAGATTGAAAAGATTACAAAGCATACCAAAAAAAGAAAAAAGACGTTTGCAATTCATGCAAGTGAACGAATCAGAGAAAACATTGACCAAATTCTTAATCTTAAGCCTGATTTTTTGATTCATATGAATTGCGCCACAGAATCGGATCTCATTTGTGTTAAAGACAGCAACGTTCCTGTTGTTGTTTGTCCACGCTCAAATGCATTTTTTGGTTTAAAACCAAACATAGAATTAATGAATGAGATTGGAATTGACATAATGCTTGGAACAGATAATGCAATGCTGAACACACCAAACATATTAGACGAATTGAACTACGTCAAAAATATGACTGAAGTATTTTCCATTGAACATCTATTAAATATGATAACATACAATCCAAGGAAAGCTTTAAATCTAGATTATAGTATTCTCGACCTCAACTCTTTAGATGAGTTTATAGTATTGGATAAAAAAAACTTAGGGGTATTATATATTTCGGGCAACCAAAAGGAGATATAATATGAAAGTGGAAGAGGTAATGTCAACAGATTTAGTCGTTGGATATGTCCCCAGTGCAGTTAAAGACGTGCTAGATAAACTGGCAAAACACAATGTTTCAGGTATACCTATCTTAAAAAAAGGTACAAAAAATGTCGTAGGAGTTGTCACAAGAGCAGACATATTCAAAAATGCAGATGAAGATCAACTTGCTTTAGTTATGAATGATGATTTTCAGTTTGTAAAAAAAGGTCAAGATGTCAAAGATGCTGCTAAGTTACTGTTTGACAATAGAATACATGGACTACCAGTTATAAACAAGAAGAAAAATCTTGTTGGAATCATTAGTCCCAAGGATATAATTAAGAAAACGATGTTAAAAAAGGAAGATAACGTCGATCAGTATTCTTCCAATCTAATTGTTCCAGTGTATGAGGAAACTCCAATAAACATTGTAATGGAAATCATCAATATTACAAATGAAAACGCTCTTCCAATTTTAAGTAGTGATCTTAGGTTAACAGGCACCATATCTGATGGAGATCTGTTTAAACTCAGCAGCATACAGGAGGGAATTGCACGGTTAAATATGGGTTTAGGCGATGACGAAGATCAGTGGACATGGGAAGGAATACGTGATACAGTAAGACTATACTATTCAACATCGGAAGTTACTCTACCTTCAATTCCAGTTAAAGAAGTTATGATAACAAATGTGAAAAAGGCGTCAAAAAACACACCAGTATGCGATGTTGCAGATATCATGATTAAAAATTATATTAGCCATATACCCATTGTTGATTCCAATGATAGACTCGTTGGCATGGTCAGCGATATTGACCTAATGGCATGTATACTTTAAATCCAACTAGCCCATTCTTGTTAAAAACATAACCTGGAGAATATTGGTTTATGCCACTTGATGTTTATGACAAAGTCATGATGCTTGCAAAGAGAAGAGGATTCATCTATCCATCCTTCGAAATCTATGGAGGCTCAGCTGGTTTTTACGACTATGGCCCTTTAGGCTCAAGACTCAAACAAAACATAGAAAATCTATGGAGAAACTTTTACCTGTTAAAAGACAACTGCATTGAGATAAGCACCCCTACCATAACGCTGTATGAAGTGTTAAAAGCCTCCGGGCATGTCGATGAGTTTACCGACCTTACCGTAGATTGTAAAAAATGTAAGCAATCATACAAAGTAGAAGAGATTATAGAAGAAGGTACCAATGTAGAAGAAGCGGTAAAAAATGGCAAAGTAAAATGTCCAACATGCGGTAGCATTCTAAAAGACGCATATCCAGTTAACCTAATGTTTTCCACAAAGATTGGTATTGGACAGAGTAGAGATGCATTCCTACGGCCTGAAACGGCACAAGGAATATTTACGGATTTTCATCTTCTTTATAGATATAGTCGGGAAAAACTCCCATTTGGGGTCATACAAGTTGGAAGGGGATATCGAAACGAGGTATCGCCCCGTCAAGGAATCATTCGCCTGAGAGAATTCAATATGGTCGAAGCGGAGATCTTCTTTGATCCAAAAGATAAAACACATCCTAATTTTGGGAGTGTTAAAGATAAAGAATTGTATCTTTTTGACAATGAAAAGAAAATGAAACTTTCTTTAAAAAAAGCAGTGAAAACTGGAGCGATTAACAACCAAGCACTTGCATATTATATGCACCTCACACAGGAATTTCTGATGTCTGCAGGCGTGGATCCTAAAAAATTCAGGTTCAGGAAACATGCACCAGAGGAACTTGCCCATTATGCTCAAGAATGCTGGGACGCAGAACTATATAGCGAAAGATTCGGATGGGTTGAATGCGTTGGTATGGCTGATAGGTCCGCATACGATCTCAGTGCCCATATTGATTCTTCTAAGACAGATATGTATGCAATGAGAAAATATGATGAGCCAAAGATAGTCGAAGTAAAAAAGATTGTACCAAAGATGGGGATGCTAGGTCCTCTATTCAAAGACAAAGCAGGCAAAATTAAAACAATTTTAGAAAACATGGATGTAAAGGAATCAAAAAAGATATCTGTTAAAATCGATGATGAAACTTTAGAAATACCAAAAAACTGTTATGACATCGTAGAAACTAAGGAGAAACAAATCGGAGAAAAGTTTGTACCCCACGTTATCGAACCCTCCTATGGAATTGATAGGATTCTGTACTGTATCCTAGAACAAAATTACCACGAAATGACGAAAAAGGGAGAGGAATACAGGATTCTTAAACTAAACGCCCAAGTAGCTCCAATAAAAGTAGGGATACTGCCTTTAATCAATGACGAGCGTCTTATTAAGATTGCAAAAGAAATAGATAAAAAACTGAGAGATACAGGTATCGCCACCTATTATGACAGTGGGGGAACTATAGGCAGGCGTTATGCACGTATGGATGAAGTAGGAACACCATTTTGCATCACTGTTGATCATGACACATTAGGAGATAACACCGTAACAATTAGAGATCGTGATACTACAAAGCAGAAAAGAAAAGAAATAGAGGATGCTGTTCAATACATCAAAGATAAGATTTCCTACCAATCTTTCTAAAATGTTTTTAACGTTTCATCCAGTATCTCAAGTGCATTATCTATTTCCTCTTCCGAAATTATCAATGGTGGACGGAATCGTATAGTTGTCGCACCACATCCAAGAGCTATCAAGCCATTTGCACATAGTTTGTTTTTTAGTTCATCTCGTTTTTCAGGGGTTCTTAAATCAAAGGCACACATAAGCCCCAGTCCGCGAGCATTTGATAGCTTATCAGGATATTTCTGGGCAGTTCGTTCAATACCATCTAAAAGGCGTTTTCCTTGAATTTCTGCATTTTTGATGAGATTTTCCTCTTTCATCACTTCAAGGTATTTCTGGCACCGAACCATGTCAACAAGATTTCCACCCCATGTAGAGTTAAGTCTGCTTGAAATATTATAGACATTATCTTCAACCTCATCCACTCGATCTCCAACCATTATTCCACAGACTTGCGTCTTTTTTCCAAAGGCAAGAATATCAGGCTTAACATCAAAATGTTCATGAGCCCACATCCTACCAGTGAGACCCATACCGCTCTGAATTTCGTCGACCATAAACATCATATCGTGTTCATCGCATAGTCTTCTAATCTCTAAAAAGAATTCTTTTCGGAAATGATTATCACCACCCTCGCCCTGGATCGGTTCTATAATTAGAGCAGCAATATCATCAGGGTTTTTAGAAACGGCAGCCTCTATTTCATATACCGCCTGCTTTTCCAGCTCTTCTACTTTTTCAAGGTTTTCTTTATTGAGCGGAAAAGTAATCTTTGGGTTTATAACACGAGGCCAATGTAAAACAGGGAAATATTTTGTCTTATTGAGATCAAACGTATTGGTCATGGGAAGAGTATAACCGGTTCTACCATGAAAAGCATCTTTAAAATGAATGACTTTGGTTCCAAGTTTTTCGCTTTTACCTTGCTTTATATTTTTTCTTACCTTCCAATCAAAAGCTGTTTTCAAACCATTTTCCACTGCAAGAGAACCTCCACTGATAAAGAATAGATGTTTGAAATAATCTGGAACGGCATTCTTAGCAAAACTATCGACAAAATCTGCCATCTCAGTCGTATAAATATCTGAATTTGTGGGTTTATTGACTGCAATTTCACCTAATTTTTTAATAAATTCTGGCGTAGTAAGTTTAGGATGATTACAACCTAGGGGTGCAGAAGCAAAAAACGAGAAACAATCAAGCAGATATTTTCCATTCTTTGAATCATATACCTGGCATCCTTTGCTTTTTTTCAAATCTAACACTAAATCAAAACCATCCGTAAGCATGTATTTTGCCAATGTACTGTGCACTTCCTTTGGTCCAATTGACATATGACTAATCACTCCTTTTTAAATTCATAGAATTTATTCTGTTAGAGCGGTATCATTATCCCTTATAAAATGATATCGGTAGGAATCCGACAATATAATATTTATATCAAAAATAAAAAAAGAGATATGTTATCCTGCTATCCTAATTTTTATATTCCTATAAGGTGCTTTAGTATCGGAAACATATATGGATGATTCTCTAGGAATCTTAGAAAAGGTGGATTGTTAAATGATTTGTTTTTTGGTGTCGCAAGAGAAACTTGTATATAGCAACAGTCGCCGCCAGATTCTTTATTAACTATTTTTATACCTCCATTGAATTCCTTACCTTTTTTATCTGGTGAAACAACAGACACCTCTACTGTGACTGGCTCGTCTTCTGGGGACAAATCATCTCCATTTGATGGCGTGAATACCCATGTACCCCAACCCGGATACGATTCAATTTCCCAGTCAAGTTGTGATCCTAAATTGCCGATGTTTTCAACGGTGAAACTTCCATTGACTGTACCCCCTAACGTTACATCAGACCAACTAAGGGCACCATTACAATTCAAATCAGGACCAGTGCCATCGTTCATAATATCAACTATGACTCCTTCAATAACAGTTAAACTTAAAGGCAATTCATCAGGCAATAAATACCACCCATCGTATGTACCGTCCCAACCAAAATTAAGATGATAAAAATCATCTGTATTATATCCATCAACAACTAGATTATGTCCTGTATCCCATGCTGGATTGACTACTGCCAAGTGTACAGGATAGGCATCCTTAATATTTTGTGATAATTTTTCATATAAATCAACATCGTTATCATCCAACAATTCAACAGTGGCACAATTAAACTTAATATAGGCATCATATGCCTGATTTACTCCAAATGTGCCAGATACCTCTGGAGTGTAAACTTGAGTTGCTGCAACCCCACAAGCAAAATTGAGAGTTGCCTTGTCATCATCTGTAAGTGAAATTTGGTTTTCATAATGGCTGGCAAGAGTGTCAAGATATCCATTTAATTCTGGAAAAGATGGGAAGTCATATTCTTCATAATCATCATCAATCCAAAATCTGTTGACATAATTGTGATAATAATCATCACCATCATTGAAAAACACGTTGTTAATGGTTTTGTGATAATTTAAAATTTGAGCCATTGCAACTGCAGGACATCCTGCAACACTTCTGCTTCCACTGTCCAAATCGATTGGACAAAAGTCATTATATGGGGAACTTTGATGCCAGTTAGTTTCTACCCACCCTTCTGTTGAAGTTGTACCTTCTGGAGGCCATTGTTGGAAATCCATGTTTATCGAATTTGTATTTTTATCATTTAGTAAAACATCCCACAATAAATTCCTCTCTTCCAATATGTTCTCAGGCATATTTTCTAGATTCATCAAACGAAGCTCTACATCCATTTTAAGTAACTCGATGAGCACATTATTCTCAACAGAATCACTCTTACAATTGCTAGTGAAGGAATAGGCAATAACAGGTGGTAAATTGTAATCAGCAGTAACTACAATATATCCATGCGGTTGTAAATTAAATGTGTAAAATAACATGTTTCCGTCATCATTTTTATATTGTTCAATAGAATCTCCAATAGAAAAATAATCTAATCTGTTTAATTCTAAGAGCTTTGCATCTGCAACCCTAAAAGCAGATTCGATTCCCACCTTTGTATCATAAAAACTATCAGCAAATGCTTCATTACAATTTGCAGCATATACAATACCTGTTCCAACAAACAACGTAATTACAATAAGAGCCCACATCTTCTTGATAAAAATTTGCATCATTTTATCTTACACGTCCAATACAATAATTCATTATGCAAATTTAAAGGTTACCATGAAGTTATGTAATTGTAATGTCCTTTCTGCCATAACTGATATGACTTTTTACAAAACCATATATTTGGAATTGTTTATTCAAGACTTACGCTGTTGATTTCTTCAAGTGTCTCAAGATCATTCATCTTTACCATATTGTCTGAAACAGTGTACAGCACATCCTCGATGTAAAGAGTTCTTTTTATGGAATTACCATAATCTCCTGTATAATAATAGTCACCCCATGAATCATATTCTTCTTCTGGTTCTACCTCAAAATCATGTGTTACAGTCCCTTTTAACTCAATACCACCCTCAACTGATATGTCAAACACATAAGCTGACTCCTTAGAATAATCTCCTACGGGAATCACCAGGAGATTTTTTTCTTTGTCAAAGAGAAATGCCTTATGTTCATAAAGTGCAGAGGACTGCACCCAATACCAATCTTCGTCATCGTTTTCAATCTCGTATTTTGAAAGTTCTATTGGATTTTCTAAATCACTCACATCGAAAAGTGATATCTTCACCTTTTCATCATCTCTTCCAATTCCTATGATGTGTGTTTCATCATAAGGATGCAGATAAGTAGAGTACCCAGGGATTTTTAATTCACCCAATACTTCTGGGTTGGTAGGTTTGCTCAAATCTATTACAAAGAATGGATCTATCTGTTCGAAGGTCACAAGATAGCATTTATCTCCAATAAATCGCGTAGCGTATATCTGTTCTCCGGATGCCAGATCTTCCAGGCTACCTACAATTTCTAAATCCATATCCAAAACATACACGTTATTCTGTGATTCAATACTGGAGATATATGATCTTACCATCCATCCTTCCACAGTTGTAGAAACCCGCAGGTATCCATCATTTTCACTTAAGGAAAACTGATTTTTAACAAATCCAGGTATACTGCCCTGTGCCTCGTATTGTATCTCACCATCGGCAACGCTTATCCTGTGTATAATCGTTCTCTCTGTTTGTCTTACGATTGCTTTTGCTACTGCTTGTTTCTGGTTCTCATCCATAGAATCTACATAGTTTTGAAGTATCCATTCAGTCACAGTTTTCTTTTGATAATCTTCAAGACTAAGCGTATCTACAAGTTTGAATTCTTCTTTAATTGATTCGGGAAGCACCGGCATTACTAGTTCATCAATAAGTTCTTCGAGCATTACATAATCGTAATAGCCCGTTGAATACGCAATATAAATGTTGCTATTTGAAACATACAATGTGTGACTATTTCCCAGCAAAAATACCTCTGCATGAACTTCATCTTTATCATCATGGACATTTACTGATACGATATTTGTGACAGTACTGCTCTTCTCAGGAATATTTACATAATGGATATCAGATAGCGGCACATCTTTTACCTCGTCATCAATCATTATCCTTGGAACAACAACCTGATCCTCATCGAGAATACCATAATTGTAGGAATACTGGGTTGTAATAACATAAACAAAATCTTCTATCATCCTTGCACCAGAGTAACTACCCCCTACAACAATGTCCTTCACGAGAATTGGATTTTCTATGTCTTCCAATTCAAAGATTTTAATGTATGTATTTGGAGAGCTATACCATACAGAAGAAGACATTTCATCAATTGCACCACCTTTGTAGACAGGATAATCGTAAGTTTCGGCAAAAACAACAAGTCTTAAATCGCTTATGAAAACATTCTGAACATATATAGAATCATTAAATGTTATTTCACATTCAATATCTGCATTTTCTGTAGGATATGCCTTTACAATGATAATCTTGCCATTTGATACAATGTATAGATACGTCCCATCTGTTTTCACAACATCTGGTTCGTCCACACCAGCAACTTGAACATTAGTTTGGGAATAATCGACGGTCTCTCCCCCAGATTCATCAAAGTTCATTCCATCAGGTGTTGCCGTAGCTTCAAACGATTTGCCCATAGAACCATCGCCAGGAGCCCTCCAATTGTAGTTTGAGTATTGATTAGAACTGCTTCCTAGAAACTCAGTAAGCTCTTCATAAGAACCGAAAGTCTGTAAATCATAGTATGGAAAATCCATATTACCATATACTGTAGGTTGAACAGTAATTGCATAAACAAAGGTTCCAAGTATTATTCCAGTCAATACAATTCCAGCCAATTTCAATTTTTTATCTTTCATATTATCACATCAATTTTACTTTGCTTGGAAATATGTCATTTAACATTTATATACCGTCAGAAAACGTTCGGAAAAAACCAAACCATCTTTATCATAACAAAGATGAAAAACGCATACATTTTATAAAACATAAATCATCGATAGAGAGACGTGACATACCCATGAACCATTATAGATATTTACCAAATTTCTAATCTCCCATTTTACTAACATGTATATCTTGTGTTGGTTTTAGCTGTGCAATATACCAAAGGAGATTTAATGCATTTAAATGACTTTTTTAGCCATAAAATTGAGGTTGCAGTAGTCGCTCCAAGAACGGAAAATGTTCAATAATTCTTTCCAATACATAGATGATTAATGGATTAATTGATTGTTTGTTCTTCGGCATGGCAATCTCCAGGGTTCCCCATTCACCCATAACATTATGAATATCCCGTGCTCTGGCTCGTATTGTATAGTTCCCTTGACCAGACCACATATGATTCAATTTTACCACTTCATTTGATTCATATGGTCCAATCCAGTCATCCACAGAACCGTCTCCCCATTTGACATAGTAGCAGACATCATCTCCCTCAGGATCTATTGTTGTAAATGAATATTCATATTCTTTTCCCGCTTTCCCATCTGTTGGACCAATAATGGATGGAATATTTGGCGGCTCATTATCACTGATTGCCACTTGAATTTTCTTAAGAGTACTGAAGTCCCCCCAGCTATGCTCAGCATTATAGCCCCTCACCAGATAATAATAAATTCCATCTTCCTTATTATTAATATTATAATGGTTACCCATAATCGAATTTGAAATTGTGACAATATCATTAAAATCAGCTACAGGATAAATATCATCAACATAAAAACCATCCTTACTTGTAGCAGCGTCAGTGGTATAACGGAATCGCAGATATACAGATTCACCAGAATAATCATCAAGACTATATTCATTATATACCCAATCATTGGAGGACCCTGTAAATTTATCAAGTAAATCATAAGCACGCCCATCTCGACTCACTTCAATAAAGGCCATATCATAGTTTTCCTCAATAGTATACCAACACCAAAATGACAGCACCATACCTTCTTCAATAGGTGTAGGATAGGTGGTAATCATCGAAGAAACATCGTTGTTGACGCTCCGAGATTTATAACATCTACCTCCTGTTGAATCTGATTTTGAATCGGATATTGAAAAACCATCTAGCACCCATAATTCTGAACCGGTTTCAGCATTGTCGGTTGAAACAAGTAGATTGGTCATCTCATCAAGTTGGAAATGATCAGGTTCTGCATCTGAATTCTGCTCCTGCCAAGATACAGTATAACTTCCATTGGCTTCAACTGACATTTCATCAATTTTTGGAGGGAGCACCCGCGGTATAACCTTGTCGATATGTTCTGCCTCTTGTAGCAGGTAAATTGCTCCATCAAAGTTTTCAGCACAAACCTGATCTAACACATCTGCATCTGGGTGAAAGGAACCACAAGCCTCAATAGTATAGGCAAAAGTAGGTCGTCCTTGAACATAATGACCATACCCATATGCCCAATCAGTTGTATCACCGGTTGTTGGATACAAACCAGAACTCTGTGTTGGTGTATAAGTCCCAGTTCCATCCTGGGTAGTTATCCTCAAGGCAATTTCTTCGCCAATCTGTGACATATATGCATCATCAGGAGTAATTTCATCTGATGAATATCCCCATGGCCACATAACAAGTTCGCCATACGTATGCCAACTGATAGAAGCACAGATGTCATTTTCAAGAAATACATTGCGAATAGCCTGTGCCTCAAGTTCAGACAAAACCCCTTGACCACAATACACTTCTGAATCAGAGTGATGACTCATTCCGATTGACCCCCACATTCCTAAGGCAATGCCATTTGAGGAACCGCCATAATTTCGGTTTAAATCGACTCCATATGTGCCAAACTCTGAGATATAGTGTCTATTTTTTCGCCACCATTTAGCCCCTTGGTATAAATCATGGTCATAATAATAGCCGTCTGGGTTTACACATGGAACCATCCATAATCGTCTGTTATCAACAACATCTGTAATATTGATATCAGAACCATATTCTAATGTTAATTTATCTACAATATTAAGACATATCTCCACAGTTGGCCATTCTCGCGCATGATGCAGACCCATATAAAAAACACCTGGTTCTCCCTCATCAACACCAGGATTATCAGTAATCTCTAAACACCAAATGTCACGCCCTTCATAACTTTCCCCTATGCTGTATAAACTAGTGATGTTAGGGTAGCTATCTGCAATATCTTGAAGCGTCTGCTCCATCTCAGCATAAGTGTGATACTCATTTGCAAAGTTTTGGCCATAGGTATCGACATCCCATGAAAGAACAGAATAATCAATATCTGCATTCGAAAGTTCAGATAGCCCAGTATTGGGCATAATGACATCTACATAATTGCCTGGACTGCTGCCCAGAATATCTGACTCTCTTGGAAGAGGCACATATCCTTCAGTGATATCAATTCTTACTAGACTATTTGTAAGAAATGGATGACCAGCATTTACAAACACCGGCAAAGAGGTAAAAAGCAATAGTATCAAGATAAAAACACATATTATTTTTTTCATTTGGCAATACCTTCCTTACTTTATGGATATCCTCCAATTTGTAGGCTTGGATCACCCATAAGCGTTAATTCCTGTACTGTTTTACAATCAAGATAATAGTCCATTGGAGGGTGCTGCTCAATATAATCTATCTGTGCCTGCGTATATGTTTGACCAAGGATAGTATAGTCATTCACACCATAGTTTTTGAAAAAATTCACATTAAAGCATCCTGAGAAAAATTGAGTGCAGTCGGGTATGCCATCATCATTAGAATCTCCTGTTGCAAACCAATCAAGGCCAGCATATGCCATCGTGGCAATTGATCCACCATCTTTTTTACTTGTCATCCGCCAAGCCCAACACTCTGGAATCCACTCCATATGGTAAAATTTATAAGGCGATTCAAAAAAATATCCTTTCAAGCCATATTTTATAATGCCTTGTAGTAGGTTGGAGAGACTGACATTGAACTGGCCGTTGTGACAACCACCTACAATAGCAACTGGGAGTTTGTCACCGTTTTGTAGTTTTGACATATTGTTGGTATTCAGTCCTGTAATCCACGTATCTTCATCGTCTGGTGGATGTGTTCCCCAGGTTTGAGGGTTTCCATGACCATCAAAGAAAAGAAAACCACCACCTTCACTGATTGCATTTATTACATCATCGGGACCTGTAAAACTTCCATCAGATGTCCATATCTTCACACTTTCAAATCCTTGCATATATCCAAGAGCTCTTGCATTTTCTTCCTCCCCTTCATAATACTCATCTCCAGGGGCAGAATCACCACCCACCAATATCATTTTGTTAAACCAATTTTGACCATATGTTGATGTTTCATAGGTAATGATTTTGTCAACCATGATATCAACTTCAAAAGGCATGATACATGAAAGACGACCCAGATAAACATCAGGATAACAATCAATTATGTCTTTTTTAAATCCTTTCCATTCTGCAAAGACACCGTTGCCGTTGGAATCCCAATCGTCAAACACGAGGTCTCCATCGTCATATTTATAGATGTCTGCAAAGTAGAGATCAGCTAGAAATGAACCCTCTCCGCCATCATCTAAATGAGAATATCTCACAGGTATCCACCATTTCTCTTCAAATACTCCGCCAAATCTTCCACCCACCAAAAGAACATAGCTAGTACCCCAGTTTTCTACTGCATTTTTAATGAAATATTTCATCTTTTCAGCACAGTCACGTCCCTGGGCAGGGAAATATGTTTCTCCACAAATGTCGTTCTCCTTGTCAATCAATTTTGTTGATATACCAATATCATTTTTATGATCAACCAGAGGCTGAAGTTTCTCCATAAATTCAGACGGAGATATTACAATCATGTCATATTCATCAGGGAATGTCACCGGATTTTCAGGCAACTCACATATTACTTTAATGTCAGCGTTACCATAACAGGTTACCATATTTTTAGATGAAGTATATTGCACAGGATAACATCTAACCGTTAGAAAGACAACATGTTTCCCATCTTCAATACCTACACCAATATTGTAAGTGAAAGGAGATTCAGGATATGTATTCGCATCAAAAGAAATCTCATTTGTTTCGGCAGATATCAATTTTCCATCAACAAAAGTAACCGGCGTAGGAGAAGATACAATTTCCTTTTCCAAAACATATTCCTTTGCTTCCGTAAATGTAACATCAACATCATCAACCTGAGTGCCAACCGGAAATGTGTATGTCGTAATATATGATGGTAGCAGAGGATACCCTGGTAGGCTAAGATAAGAATTTGCGTTTTCGATTTCTATTCTGATGTTTTGTTTTTGTTCAATAATCACAGGATCTGAAAAACAAATTGTTTCAATACTTTCAAAAGGTTTATTTTCATTTCTCCCAGGTATAGCAACTGCCCCAAACCCACTAATAACCAAAATCCCAACTAATAGTATTGGTAATACTTTTTTCATATTTTTGTTCCCCATATTATACATAATATAATGGTGGGTTAGAATATAAATATTTTGCAATAAAAAGGTAGAGGAGAAGTGAGTTATTTAACACTCGAAGCGATAGATTGCTTTATTGATCTATCTCTTCCGTTTTTTCATCAAATTTTATTCCCATCTCTTCTAGTTCATCTAGAATTGGATTATATATGTCAGGAATCACAGGGATATGAACTCCAGTTAAATTGATATTTTTATTTAATATCATCTTCACAGCAATAGCTGCAGGAAATGCAACGGTTCGTGCAATTGCAGAATCACCCTTAGAGATACCATACTCAAGTAGCGTTGAAGTGATATATTTCCTCTTGGATGTATATTCTGCGATAAACTCATGATGCATAACAATCATGTCTCTTTCATCTTTGCCAAGTGACATCTTCTTTAAGGTCAGCACGTTGAGGTAATCTAGTGGATTGTCTTTATCTTCTGGTAATAACTCATCTCCAAATAGGCCGAGCCATTCGAATCGTTTAATAACAGTGGAATATGTCTCTAATCCAAGAAATGCTGCCGTTGCCTTTGGCAAGTCTTCCCCAGATCCAACACCAATTAAATATCTTGTAAGATCACCATATGTTTTACCAGAAAAGTCCTCTGGGGTTTCTTCGGTAAGCCAACCAAGCGCCACGATTTTTCTCATCGTTTCACACCATCCAGTCATTCTGAACGTGCCACGATAAACCGTCTCTGCATCCTCTAACCCATATATATCCTTATATGGTACAGAATTTCTGTTGGGATAGTTTTCAAATGTTCCAATTCCTGGAACGTCCTGGATCGTATAGTTCTCAAAGAGTTGCTCACCTGGGTATGATATCTCTTTTCCATCTTGCAGCCATTTTGAAGGATTGCGAGAGGCAAGAAGAACCCCGCGAGGAGCCCATGAGAACTTATAACCAAATGGATTTGTATTTGCTTCATGAGATGGAAGGGCACCAGTTGTGGATCTAAAGCTAACAACCTTTCCCCCATTATTCTCAACATCATGTATGACTCTCATTGCAGACATGTGATCTATACCCGGATCAAGACCAGACTCATTCAAAAGAAGAACTCCTGCCTCCTTTGCCCGGCCATCAAGTTCGTGCATTTCGTCACTGACATATGATGTGGTAACGAGATGTTTTTTATGGTTTATACATAGTTCTGCAACTTTAACATGATATGTATATGGTAAAAGACTCACGGTCAAATCTGCTTCGGAAACCAACTTTTCTAACATGGCATCATCCTTAACATTCAACGATAACGCCTTGCCATCTGGATGTCCATTAATGATTTTCTCTGCCTTGCTAACAGTTCTGCTTGCCATCGTGACAGAAAAATCTGGTTGATCTAAAAGATATCGTACTAATGGCTTAGAAACCATTCCTGCTCCAAGAACTAATACTTTTTTCATGTTTTATATCTCCATTAAGCTATAGAATCACCTGAGGCGAATATAATTTGTTTATAAATATTTGTCGACATACTGATAATCAGGTGTGAGTCTGCCATGATACAGAATAACTGCTCTTTTGATCTCCGGTGGTAGAGCACAATCCTCAAATTCCTTGGTGTAATCTGCCTTCACTATTTCCTGCACAAAGTCAAGAAGAACCGTGCTAAATGCATTTGAAGATTCCTTTGGCAGTTCGCATGGAAGATTATCAACCCCCATAACTACAATACCTTTTCCTTCAAAACCATCTTTTATCGAATCTGTTCCAGGATTATAGATGAATGACGGGGCATCCGACGTGGTTGACTTTTCGGTAAATTCTATTGCTCCATTGATATCAATACTGATGTCTCCAATAACTCGTAATTTTAAATTTTCGTAATTTGTCTTTACAAAATCCTTCGTCACAAGACGAGGATATCGACCATCCCAATATATGCAATTCATAAGTACGGTCAAATTGGACACATATTCCTCAAAAATGGATCTATATTTTTCTGGATGATTGTAGTAGTCTTGAAGTTCAAAACTATCGTCTGATGAAATTGTTTCTACCATATCCCTTTCTTTGAATACCACTTTATAAACACAGCGATTTGAAGGATTTTCAAACACTTTTTTGATTTCTTTTGGAGAGATTTCTTCTGTAGGAAGTATATCAAGAATCTCCTGAGCACCATTTGATACATGACCATATCCAGCAAACCCAACAATCATAGGAGTCAAAGATTCGGGAATTCCGTTTTCTTTTATCTGTTCTCCAACTTCCTCCAAATGTTTTTTTGCATCATCTAGGTTCTTGTAATGAACTGTTTGTTTGATTTCATTAAATGGTGTATCAATGTTCTGAGACTGCAATCTTTGCCCAAGTGACCAAAGAGTGTCAATCATTCCTGCAAGACCCGCAAATCTACCAAAGAAAACAAGACGAGCACCTCTCTCATCTGCAATTTTTTCATAATCAATAAGGTTGCATTTCAGATCCATCATTTTCTTAAGCATAGGCATGTTGTACTCCTGACCCTTGATTGTATGCGAGAAAAACACATATGTTTTTTTTGGTTCAAAAAAATCAATAGGAATTTCCTTTACTGCAAAAATAACAGGACAGGAAGATAGATCTTCGTTGATTACTGCCCCTGCATTTTCATATTCCTTCTCTAAGTAAACCCTTATAGGTGAAGGCTGAACTATTACATCAACATCATATTTTTCCTTCAGTTCTTGTATATGGTTGGGGACCAGCGGAACTCGTCTTTCCCACTTGTTTTTATCTTCTCTTCGAATGCCAAAGGTGAAACTCATAATTAATTCCCCAGAAAACCTCATCTTTAAAGATTTTAAATAAATTGTTATGAAAACATCATGTATTACCTAAAACGCAGAATTGCACCAACATGACCAAGGTTGGCAATTTCCTCATCGTCAGTAAACTCAACACCCGCATCAGTTCTCTCAGCAAATTCTAATATTTCCTCGATAACATCTACCTCCGATGTTTTCTTACCACAATAGGGACACATTTTATGAATTCCCTCTTCTACCACCTGACAATTCTCGCATACCCACCCACGAGATCTATAGTCCTTTTCTATTATTAACAATTCTACCTGCCCATTTTTAACAGCAGTTAACGTTTCCTTCACCCCATAGGCAGCAAGCCCATCTTTCAGTATTTCTTCTTTCAATTGTCTAACTGCTTCATGACTTTTTTGTTCCTCTCTTCCAGAAATCAGGCGTTTGGATTCCTTTAGAAGATCAGCCTCATCATCAATATCAATATCAACAATCTCAACAACCTTATCCTTCAGATTTTTAGGTAACATATCTACAAACTGTAATTTTGCCTGACCAGGCCCAGCAAGAATAATTCGCTCATCTGATCGTTTTCGAAGTGCTTCTTTTACCTCAGAGAAGAATGCATGTATGGCTCCTCTTCGCAATCTATTGAATCTCGCCTGAGACCATCCGCCTTTCTTGTGTTTGTTCATAATGTCTGCAGAAAGTTTTTTTGTATCTTCCACTTCACCCAACGATACAGAGAATATTTTAGCATAATTTGAATTGATCAATAGTAGTGTAAAGGATTCCCATTCATCCTGTATCCTAGCAAGTGGACGTAAGTATGGAGAAGAATCAACAATCAATAAATCTCCAATCTTCACAGAAAGAGAAATGTACTCTAGAAAATCATATCTATGCGATGCGAAGATAGCAATATTGTCGCCTGTGTTTTCCCTTAGAACACTAGAAATATCTTTCATTGTATCTGAAAGATTTTTAAGTTCATCCCCTTTTAAAATAGATTTACAGACACTTACCCGTCTATCAATGAATTTTGTATTGGAATCTTTGTTGAGATACAGACTTATATATCTATCCTTACTATCTGGATCATACACTTCTGAAAGTTTCTTAATAAATTCAGTAAGATTTTTTGACATGCTTCTCAAAAACGGAAAAAGCACTTGGTTTATAATGTCTTTCTAGGCGAATTTTTACTTTCAATCAACCCAAAACAAAGAATAAATAGTTACCACCTCTTTTTATTGATTTATGGTGAGGCATACAAAACAAACCAGATTCAAAGGATCAGACATTATCAGCGCATCAGAAATCGGACAATATTTCTACTGCTCTGTAGCATGGTATCTTCAAAAATGCGGATATGAACCCAAATCTCCATTTCTGGAAATAGGAAAAGAGAAACATGCAAAACTTGGAAAGATAATAGATCGTACGCAAGTTAACACAAAAAGGTCAAGAGTTTTTGCCATTGCAGGATATCTCCTACTAATAGCTGCAGTTTTAATCATTCTATATGGGGTGATATCATAGTATCTCCCATTGCTATAGGTATTTTTTTACTGGCATTAGCTCTCTTGTCCATCTTAATATCAAAAGTAATGAAAAGGAATGCAAAAAGGTTAAAAATTAAACATAAAATCCAAGCAGGCAAAATAACCTACTCAGATCTAAACACTCCTGCAAAACCATTATTTTCAAAGCGCTATAGGATAAGTGGTAAGCCCGATTATATTGTAAAAAGGAATGGCCATTATTTCCCTGTAGAAATCAAAACTGGAAATCATTATGAACCGAAAAAAAATCACATATTTCAACTTGCAGCATATTGTCAAATATTAGAAGAGAACTATGGAAGTTTCATACCGCATGGCATACTTGTTTACAGCGATACATCCCAACAATTTAAGATACCGTTCAACCCAAAAATAAGATTCGAACTTGAGTCTACTGTTAACAAAATGAGAAAATCACTCAAAACCGGCAAAATCAAAAGAAATCATAATGATTCTCAAAGATGCAAAAGTTGCTCAATGCGAACATATTGTGATGAAAAGATCAATTAGAATGTTATTGAAATATATACATTGATATATACATGCATTGCCTACAATTGAAATTGTTTATATATTGGTTAACTATTATAATAATGGAGGTCAGCAGAATTAAAAACACCAATAGAGTATCAACAATTGCAAGAGCATTGCTTGTTATAGCAGTATCTAGTTTTCTAGTTTCTCCAAGTATAATAGATTCTGTTTACTCTGCAAAAAATAGTACTAATCTAGATCAGAAAATTGTTGCAAAACTTTCCAAGGAAGTTGAAATACCAGCAGGATCTGATTACTACATCAAATTTTGCTCAGAACATTTAACTTTAGACGATCAAATCACTCCTTACACAAACGGACTTTCTGACAATGTAAAAAATGCCATAGCAAAATCCCCACGTTGGATTCAAAGAGATTTAGCTAGACAATTCCAATATCTAGCCAATCCTGAAGAATATGCAAATCTTATACTGGATGCGAATAAAAAATATACAGACGAAATAGCTTTTTCAATAGCATGTTCGCCATTGGGAGATGTTGCCCAAGCTGGGGTCATTTGGGACAATGTATTTTATCTTTATGAAATTGACAAGTGGATACAATACGCAGACATCATAGATTATGATGATGGCTCAGGAAATTACTATTCTGCCATTAGATATTATATCTTGGAGAACGGAGTCGAAAAACAAGTTGAATATCCAATAGAGATTTATTATTGGTACATTGTACATCCAGAATTACTGGGGGAAAATGCAGAATATGTCTATGGAAAATTTTGGCGTGAGTATCTTTTTTACCATAACGACATAGGTCATCCTTTATTGAAGGAGAAATTGTCAAACATAGATTACCTATGGGACTGCACGTCGTATAGCCAAGGGGGAAATAGGCTCTGGAAACAATGCATCAAAGAACATCCGACTGCAATTGAGGGAGTAAGCTACTGGATAGGTAAAACTGTGAAATACTTAGCAACAGGAGATAGACCAAATCAACCCAATATTATTGCACACGAACACAATGGATTTTGTGGGGAAATACAAAGGATATCTGTTGCTGCACAAAGATCAGCACTTGTGCCATCAATCGGCGCGTGTAACATTGGAGAGGATCATGTGTGGAGGGAATTTTATGAAAGGGGATGGCATCAAAATGACAACTGGTGGACAGATGGTGGTGGAACTGTTGATATTCCAAAAGTATATGCAGACGGATGGGGAAAGGACATGTCAGCCATATATGCAGTGAACGGAGACGGCTCTATTTATGAAGTAACATCAACATACATTCACCCAGAAGATAGAGTAACCGTAAAATTTGTTGTAAAAGATGGTTTTATGAAGCCCGTTGATGGGGCGCTAGTAACTGTACTGGTTAAAGGGATAAAGGATATTTCATGGTATAAAAACAAAGCCTGGGAAATCGTAGAAAAAATCTGGGATAACCTCCCTGAGTCCATCAAGGGGAAAATTCTTCAAAATATATACAGCAAGATAGAACAAAGATTTGAAGAAATCCCGGACGTAATCAATGGAGCAACAGTAACAATCTGGAATTATACAGATTCAAATGGAGAATGCACATTTGAACTTGGGGAAAACGATGAATATCTTTTTCTAATCCAGCAGCCTGAGTTAAATTACCCCTGGCCGTTTTCAATACATAACGCCATTAGAACCTTAAGCAATACAAAAAACACCACATATAATGTGTTCTTTTCAGACTTTTCAAATGGAGTACAACACCACAAGAATCGGGAAACACCTGAAGGGGATTGTCTTTTTAATGTTACCTTCGACACAAAATCATATCAATTACATAGAAATATAAGGAGCAAGGATATTGGAATCTATAATTTTGAAGGAAGTATTGATTTCTTTGTTTTAGATGAAGAGAACTTTGCAA
>Ga0307431_1000575_pt1 | contig 23993 bp, 20 predicted proteins | sample SalMarWE160170MG_FD_202155 | JGI IMG/M metagenome (GOLD analysis project Ga0307431, IMG submission 202155) | Salt marsh sediment microbial communities from the Plum Island Ecosystem LTER, Massachusetts, United States - WE1603-170 | ecosystem: Environmental > Aquatic > Marine > Intertidal zone >...
ATCCCCCTTGTTACTTTGAGATAGGGTGGCTCTAAATTAAACCAGGCTCTGTAATTTATATTTTGCAGTCTTTCTCGTTCTTTATAAAATTCTTTTTCATAGGCTTCAAAATCAAACTTTACTGTCTTTCTATAATTGTCAAATTCTTCTTGATCATTAACAAATTTATTTTCTTCTATTATTTTCTGGATCAAGCCATAATCGGTTGCTCCCCGAATATAAGGTCTTAGAGTTCGGTAATATTTTATCTCTTCCTGATACTGCTTTTTAGTCTCTTCCCAATTTTCGAAAGTAAAGAGCTCTCCCCCAAAATATTTCTTTTCACCCGGACCATAAAGTCTTAAATAAGCATTATGACCCACAAAAAGCGAGTCTAAAACACTATCAACAATTACTCCATCAAAATCTAAAGCTAATATTTGCAATTATATACCCCTTTAATCTATCTTGTTTTACTAAAGATAGTCTTCCCTTATAGGATAAAAAACGTCCATTACCTTAGTGTTTGGCTCTAAAGGAGTAACTTCATGTTCTACATTAGGAGGGATTACTGCTCCTTCACCCGCCTTTAAAATTTTAGTTTCCCCTCCTGCAACCATCTTTATTGAGCCCGCTGTTACTGTTGCTGTTTGTTCATGTGGATGTTTATGTTTAGGCATAATATTGGTATTATGCCCAAATTCAAAAAAGGTTACCATTGTATTTTTATTTGTCACAACCCTTAACGTAGAATCTTCTAAAACCTTTTTTGCTTTTAATTCATTGACTTTAAAAAAAATTGCTTTTCCCATTGTTTTCTCCTTTTTATTCTTAAAAATAATCACTTATGATCAAATAATTTCTTGCAAAATTTAAAATGAAATTAAAACCTTTATTTTAAAACTTCTCTCAAAGCTTCCCTGTGAGATTGAAAGGCTAAAGGAGGAAGTTGATTAACCGTAAAAAATTCTGCCTCTTCCGCATCATCACCGGCACAAAGTTCACCCCCCACTATTTCTGCTTCATAAATTATAGCAACTAAATAACCATGAATTTCACTATTATTAGGATAAACTCCTATCAACTTCTTCGATTTTCCTTTTAACCCAGTCTCTTCAGCCAATTCCCTCAAAGCCGCTTCTATAGGGCTTTCTTTTATCTCCATAAACCCACTTGGTAAAGCCCACTCACCTTTACGGGGTTCTATTTTTCTTTTGATTAACAATATTTTACCTGAATTATCTCTGGCTATCACTGCTACTACCGGAGTAGGATTTTCGTAATATATTCTCCCACACCTCGAACAATATAATCTTTTTCTTCCTTCCAACATTTTTCTGACTAATTTATAACCACAATATGGACAAAATTTTATAGATAAATTACTTTTCATGTATTGCTAACTCCTTTTAGGGTAGACACAAGGTCTGCCCCTACTTTTTTCAATAAGCCCTCCTGGGCAAAACTGGTATAATTATCATCTCCTAAAATTATATGGTCCAGAACTTTTACTCCAATTAGATCGCAAGCATCCACCAAACGATCAGTGATATCTAAATCATTTTTACTGGGATTTGATTCTCCGCTGGGATGATTGTGTAAAAATATAACCGAGGCAGCAGATTCCTTGATTATCTCCTTTAATACCTCACGCGGATGGACTATGCTTTCTGTTAGACTGCCCTTCGAAATTTCAATATCACTAATAATCTTATTCTTCACATCTAATAATATTGCTTTAAATTTTTCCTTTTTTAAGTCTCTCATACATGGTCCATAATAATTTACTAAATCAACAGCATTATGAATTTTCTTTTTAGGTAAACTGGTTTCCCTTAAAAGCCTCTTCCCTATCTCAAGAGCTGCCTTTATTTGGGCAAATTTAGCCAGGCCTATCCCTTTAACAGAACTCATCTCCGGATAACTTAAAGAATCTAATTTCCTTAAACTCTTTGTCTCTGATAATAAATCTTTCGCTACTTCCACCGATGTCTTCCCCTGATAACCTTTAACCAATATTATTCCTAATAATTCCGCATCTGTCAAGTAATCTACGCCGTGTTTAACCAACCTCTCTCTCGGTCTTTCCTCATCTGGCCAATCTTTCACCGTATAATTCTTCTTCTCCATCTCTTACTCCTTTTTTATAAGGGGAAACAAAAGCACCTGGCATATTTGTTTCCCTTTATGACAACTTTTGCGCCTGGTACATTTGTTTCCCTTTTATTCGATTTAAACGATATTGTAATTTTTCTCTCTGAAAAATATTTTCTTCAATAGTTAAGGCTTCTTCTACTACTATCTTTGCTTCTTGATAATCCTTCAAACAGTGTTCGTAATATTTAGCTAATTCTTCATAAGGATAATAAATAAATTCTGGGCTTCTTTCTATTATCTCTTTCCATATTTCTTCTGCTTTTTTCCATTTTCCCTGTCTCTTATAAGCAAAAGAACTCAATCTTAATATCTCTAAGACCTCTTCCTCTGCTAAATTGTGTTTTAAAGCTTCAGTATAATAGTGGGTACTCTGCTCGTATCTCTTCTCTTCATCAAATATTTTACCTATACTGAAAATATCCATCCCGTATTCGGTATTATTCAAAGGATCTTCTACCAGAAAACACATCCTGCTGACCAGGGCCACCAGAGAAAGAATATCCTGCAAATTATGTTCAAATACCTGTTTTAATGCTCGGGCATCTTTGGTTTTAAGATACCTAAAATAAATCTCGGGGACAAGATAGCCCGGAACATCGTTTTCTCTGATTACCCCCAGTATATCTCTTTCTACTGTAGATAGTGAACAATTCTCTAATCTTCTTTTCCATAAACGGCGGGCAGGATAAAGCAAATCAAAATGACCAGGATCTTCTAAATTTAATTTCATCCCGGACATAATAAAGCGGCTCTGAATTAAGGGAAAGTCAAAAGTCTTACCATTATATGAAACTATTGCCTTAAAATTGGAAAGCAGTTCATTTACTGCTGATAACAAAGCCCGCTCTTCATTGTAATCCCGCATAAAATATTGTCGAACACAAAATCGGTCTCCTTCAAAATATCCTACTCCCACAAGAAAAATATAAGTCCCTGCTCCTCCAGCCAATCCTGTAGTCTCTGTATCTAAAAAAACGGTCTTACTAATATCTATTTCCTTTAACCTATCATCTCTGGCTAAACTGGAAATAGTTTTGGCAGAAGATTGAAAAATTTGAAAAAGTTCAACCTCCCCACACCTATAATCTCGGGAAAAATAGTTTTCCCGAACAAAACTGTCTCCAAAAGGAGTGGAAATAAATTTTCCTGATACTACTTCTTCTATCTTTACTTCTTGATTTATAATATCTATGCTTTTCTCTTTTTGTGACTGATTAATTTTATTTATATTTTTCTTTAACTGGGCAATCTTTTCCAGTCGCTTCTTTATATCATCCATAATCAGCTCAAGGCCTTCCTTAAAATTAGAAGAGCACTCTCTTTTCCTTTTATGCCTACTTCATCAATAGGCCCCACACAGGAGGGACAGCCTTTTTCACATCCGCAGCTAAGAATTAATTCTTGAGCTGCCTGCAGTAAAGTCCGACGCAATTCAAACATCTTCTCGCTAAATCCTACTCCCCCGGGATAATTATCATAAATATAAATAGTAGGCTTGCTAGTAAAGGGAGAACGTACTTCCGAAACTGCCCTTATATCCTGGGGGTCACACATAACATACAAAGGAACAACATTGATAAGTACATTAGCTAAAGCCAGAAGTCCATTGCTTAAATTAAAAGAAGTATTTTCACTTTCCTGGAGCTCTAACAGCTCACTAATATTGTTGGTCAAAGCAAGCCAATAAGCAGTGGTGTGCATCTCTTCCGGTGGTAAAGATATTTCTCCGAAACCAATATTCTCGTGAGTATAAAATTTTATCTTTTTATAGCAGGTAGAAACAGTAGTAATAGCCACTTCCCCAAAGGCGTATTCCATATTTAATTCTTCAGCTTTATCAAATACATCTAAAACTTTAATATTGGTCTCGTCCTGGGCATTGGTGTAATAATTAACTTTAACTTTTTCTGCATAGGCCTTCTGGTTCTGATAATCCAACCTGTTAATAGCATATTGCTCACCTTCATGAAGATAAATAGCCCCTTCATAAATAAGGGTGGGTACACTGGCCTTATCCACTTCTCCGATAACCTGTTCCTGCTGTTCAGTAATATCAATAATTACAAAATTATCTACCGAGGCACTGCGTAGACTTATCTCCTCAGTGGGATAGACTTCGCTCATCCAATACCATTTCTTTTCCACACAATGAAGTACGCCTTCCTTCTCTAAATACTCTAGAACATCCCGAAGCTTTTTAGTTCCAAAATCTTCTCCTTCTTCAAAGGGCAATTCAAAAGAAGCACACCTGATATGGCTGACCAAAATACTCAAATTATCCGGGTCAATAACTGCGCTCTCCGGTGATTCTCCGAAAAAATAATCAGGATGATTTATTACAAACTGGTCTAAAGGATTACTGGAAGCAACTAAGATAGCTATTGAACTATTAGATCGGCGCCCGGCCCTTCCGGCCTGCTGCCAGGTACTGGATATAGTTCCGGGGTATCCGGCCATAAAACAAGCATCAAGCTGGCCGATGTCTATCCCCAGCTCCAGGGCATTAGTACTTACCACTCCTTTTATTTCCCCGTCTTTTAAACCCTTTTCTATTTCACGTCTCAGACCAGGTAAATATCCTCCTCTATAACCTCTGACTATATCCTTGGACCTCCCCGTTTTGACTAAAAAATCTTTTAAATAACTGGTTAAGACTTCAGTGGTTAGGCGACTCCGGGCAAAAATTATGGTCTGAATGTCATAATTTAAAAAATAGGCCACAAAACGGGCTACTTCTCTAATTAAACTTTTCCTGATTCCCAATTCCTTATTAATTACCGGAGGATTATAAAATAAAAAATTCTTCTCGCCCTGGGGGGCGCCATTATTATCAACCAGAACAAAATCCTCTCCTACAATCTTCTGAGAAAGCTCCCGAGGATTAGCGATAGTTGCTGAACAGCAGATAAACTGGGGATTCGACCCATAAAATCGGCAGATTCTCTTCAATCTCCTGATTACATTAGCCAGGTGGCTTCCGAATACTCCCCGATAAATATGAATCTCATCGATTACCACATATTTTAAATTTACGAAAAAATCCATCCATTTGGTATGATGGGGCAATATCCCTAAATGCAGCATATCCGGATTGGTTACCACAATATGCCCTTTCTTGCGGATAGCCTGCCGAGCGGAAGAAGGAGTATCTCCATCATAAGTATAAGTTTTAATCCCCTCATCTAAGGCTGATACTAATTGATACAATTCAGTTAATTGGTCTTGAGATAAAGCTTTAGTGGGAAACATATAAAGAGCTCGGCTATTTTCATCTTTTAAGATAGAATCTAATACCGGCAGATTATAACAAAGAGTTTTTCCGGAAGCGGTAGGTGTAACTACTACTACATTCTTATGGTTTCTTATAAATTCTAAGGCGGAAGCCTGATGAGAATAAAGTTTGTTAATGCCTTTCTCTTTCAAAACCCTTACCAGTTTATCCTCTATCCACTCCGGAAACTCCTCATAAATTCCAGATTTAGCTGGAATATGCCTCCAGTCAGTAAAACGGGAGCTTATCTTATTATATTTTTTTAATTCATTCAAGATTCTCTCTACCGGCACTTATACAACCCTCACATTCGAAACTAAACTTTTTACTAAATTAATATTTCTTAGATCATCTTTTTCGTCATGCTTGGGAGTTTCCAGAATAAAAGGTAAGTCTTTTAAATATTTATGATTCACTAACACCCTAAAACCTTCCAGTCCTATATATCCTTTGCCAATATGCATATGCCTATCTTTTCGTGAACCCAAAGGAAATTTTGAATCATTAAGATGTATCACCTTTAATCGCTCTAAACCCAAGTATTTATCAATTTCCTCTAAAGTCTGCTCAACACCTTCTTGATGCGAAAGGTCGTATCCTGCAGCAAAGGCATGACAGGTATCAAAACATATTCCTATCTTCTTTCTATCTTTCGCCCCTTCTATCATCCTCTTTAACTGGTAAAAAGTATAACCCAAATGCGTACCCGAACCAGCAGTATCTTCTAATAATATCATCGTCTTTAAATTTAAATCTGCACTTTTTTCTAAAATAATATTAAGAGCTCTGATTATCCTCTGAATTCCATATTCTTCTCCTGCTCCGGTATGGGCCCCTGGATGAATAATTAAATAAGGGTCAGGCAATAAAAGATCTGCTCTTTTCATCTCTTCAATAAATGCATTAATTGATTTGAAATAAAGTTCATCTGAGGGGGAAGCCAAATTAATAAGATAAGAGGTATGGATAAAAACGGGGTTAATATTAGAATTTTTTAAATTCTCTCTAAAACTTTTTATTTCGTCTTCCTTTAATATCTTTTCCCGCCAGGTAGATGCATTCTTAGAAAATATCTGCATAGTATTACAGCCTAATTCCACAGCCCGAACAACAGAATTATCTATTCCCCCGGCGATAGAAATATGGCATCCAATCTTCAATCTCTGTTTCCTCTTTTCTTCTTCGATTATTTAATTTTGATAATAAAAATTTGAGATTAATTAGAAATTTTATTGACTTCTCTACTTTTATAAGTATAACATATTACTATAACCTAATTAAATAATTATTACCCATACACTCTACCCGCCTAAAAAATATTTTGGTTAAAAAATAGGGGGAAGAAATGTACAAACAAATCTTTAAAGAATTAAAAGAACATATTCCCTTCACTGCTTTCGGAGCTGCCACCGGAATAATTCTGATAATATTTTTTCAAAAACTACCTTCTGACTCTTCCTATAATATTTTCTATATCCTTCACCCCATCCATGTTTTTCTTAGTGCACTAGTTACTGCCTCTATGTATAATTTTTACCAATGTTACCCTTCCAAAAAAAAATGTAACCTGGGAATTTTAATTTTCATCGGTTATGTGGGTTCTATCGGAATAGCTACATTAAGTGATTCGCTAATCCCTTATCTGGGTGAAATTTTGCTCAATATGCCCCATCGAGAAATTCATTTGGGTTTTATTGAAAAATGGTGGCTGGTCAATCCCTTGGCCTTATTCGGAATTGGAATAGCTTATCTAAAGCCCTCTACAAAGTTCCCTCACTTTGGTCATGTTCTCCTTAGCACCTGGGCTTCGCTCTTCCATATTATTATGGCTTTAGGACAAACCTTGAATTGGTTTACCTATATTGCCATTTTTATTTTTCTATTTCTCTCTGTTTGGATACCCTGCTGCTTAAGTGATATTGTATTCCCTCTTTTATTTGTAAAAACACCAAAAAATTAAAAGTTATAACCTGGCTTCCACTTATGATCAGGCTATAACTTTTTCTCTTTCTCTCTTTTCCAAGAAAACCAACTATCATTAGTTTTAATCGAAAAGAAATTATTTTTCATCCAATAAATATATTTTATAATGCCCTGCTGACTGTAGTATCAGCCAGATTTCGTTAAAAATATTATTAGTAAATTTTTTACCCTGATTAATATAATACTCCACTGCATCCTTTTCGGTTAATCCTATTCCCTCTTCTATAATTAAAAATAATTTGCCAGTATGATTATATTTTTTTTCATTTTTATTATTTATTCGCTCATTTAAAGAATCGCAAAATATCTGGTTTGCAACGGTTAAATAATCTTTTTTGTTTTTATGCTTATAATTATTTTTTTTATCCTTCTTCCGTTTCTTCATTGATTTAACTAACCCCCAGGTAGCTTTTGCTTCTTCTTTATTATAATATACTGGGGTAAGTTCAATATTCAAATTCTCTGTACAAATACAAGAAGGTTCTCTTTTAATAGGGTCACCCAACCTAATAAAGCGATAATCTTTTTTATTCTTTTTATTATATTCCTTTAGAAAAGTTTTACAGATTTCTTTTTCTAAAAGTTTGTATTCAATCTCTCTTTCAAATCTGTCTTCTTTAATCAATTTCTTGGGGAGCATTCTTATTATTTTTAACCTCCATAAAAACAATATTATTTTTATTCACTCCATTTAATAATCTATCTTTTATTGATTAATATTTTGATATTTTTCTACTTAACTCCCCCTCTTTTTCTCACATTATTTTTGTAATTATAACATATCAAGTTAAATTCAATAAATATAACTCTGAAATTTTCTCTTATTTCTTTTGCCCCTTTACACTTCATGTTTATGGAGCTAAGCACAATTAATTAATCTTTTTGTTAATTTATTATACTTTGGTTGTGGAATTTGTTAAGTGAACGAATATTTAACCAAAATCTAAAAATCAGTAACTTATAATTTATTTCTATTATTTTTTACCAAAAAAGAGGATTTTTGAAATTTTTAGAGAATATTATTTATATAAAGCTTTTAAAAAGGTTATTGATAAAAATCCTAAATTATAAGAGGAGGAAAAATTATGAAAAAGAAATTTGATCAAGTATATCAATTTAAGATTACCTTAAAGGATATTAAGCCACTCATTTGGCGAAGGATACAAGTCCCAAAAACCTATACCTTTTGGGATTTTCATGTATCCATCCAAGATTCTATGGGCTGGTTTGATGGTCATCTTCATGAATTTGAGATAAATAATCCACTAACTGGACTAAAAACACTTATAGGAATTCCAGAGGAAGAGTTCGCAGATTATAAAGTTCTTCCTGGTTGGAAACAAAAAATAGCGGACTACTTTTTAAGGGAAAATAAATCAGCAAATTACATATATGATTTTGGTGATAATTGGGAACATAAAATAACCCTGGAAAAAATACTCCCAAAAGAAAAAAATATTATCTACCCCATTTGCATTAAAGGAAAAAGAGCTTGTCCTCCTGAAGATTGTGGAGGACCTCTTGTTTATGATGACTTTTTAGAAAGCATAAGAAATCCTAATGATGAACAACATGAAGAAATGTTAGAATGGATTGGAGGAGAATTTGATTCAGAACATTTTGATCCAAAAGAAGTCACTTTTGATGACCCAGCTGAACGTTTTAAAATTGCCTTTGGCAAAGGATAAGAAGTTTTAAAATATGTGATCGAAGCATTAATAGAAGAAACCGAGGAAGGTTGTCTGATAAGAGATGAAAATAAAGGACATATGGCCATTTATTTAAAAACAGTAATTGATTGTTTGAATATGTAATCCAATGATTATTATTTATAGTAATAAAATCTTAAAAGATTTTTTCAAAAACTAAGAAAAGGGGCCAATACTACGAGTTTCCGAAACAAAGTAATTAATCTTTTTTATAAAACAGCTACCGGTAGTAAAAAAAATCGAAACCTTCTTACTCCCGTTGGAATAATCTTCTTTTTCAGTCTTATTGGACTATTTATTATAGTATCTCTTTGGATTGATAAACTCCTGCATTTTTCCAAGCTTATATCTTATCCCCTAAATCTTAGTATATCTTTATTTATTCTCACTTTAGGCTTATTCTTAATACTATGGTCAATTTTAAATTTTATAAAAGTTAAGGGAACACCAGTTCCTTTCAATCCACCACCAAAATTAGTCACTACAGGACCCTATTCTTATATCAGAAATCCTATGCTCAGTGGCGTTTTTATTTTAATGTTTGGATTTGGTATCTTGTTTAGATCAATTTCTCTGGTTTTCATATTTACCCCTCTTTTTATTTTATTTAATTTTCTTGAGCTAAAAGCAATTGAAGAACCAGAACTGGAAAAACGACTTGACAAAGAATATTTCGAATATAAGAAAAGAGTTCCTATGTTTATCCCAAAATTTAAGAAAAAATAAATTATTATCGCCATAGCTTGACACTCTAAAAGGAGAAAAATTATGAGATCAAATAATAGATTTATCAAATTAATTATTATATTAATTATATTTTTCTTAATTATTAGCATAATTATCACCTCCTATGGACAAGAGCTTACCGCTGAAGAAATTATAAATAAAGTAAATGAATTAATGAATCAGGATACTGTTCAAGCCAAAGTAAAAATGACCATTACTACCACATCCGGCGAAAAAAGAATTTTTATTTATGATTCATATAGTAAAAATAAAGGCGAAAAAAATCTATTGCGTTATATAGAGCCCAAACGAGCAAAGGGGCAAACTATACTAATGCTCAACTATGCTGATGATATTTGGATGTATTTCCCCCGTACAAAGCGAATACGCAAACTTGCCACTAATTCCAAAAGCCAAAAAATGGAAGGCAGTGATTTCTCTTATGAAGACACCGGTGCAAGTGATGCTTTTATTGAAGATTTCAGCAGTAAAAAACTTGGTTCCGAAAAAAGAGAAGGGTATGATTGTTACAAGATAGAGATGCTGAAAAAAGAAGGCATTAAATCCGGTTATTCCCGTTTGATTATGTGGATAATCAAAGACGATTTTTACCCGGTAGTCATAAATTATTATGACGCGGAAAATCCTGAACTTTTACTAAAAACACTGATTCAATATAATATCAAGGAAATAGACGGTATCCCTACTGCCACAAAAATGGTAATGTATAATAAACAGGAAAATTCCCAAACAAGTATAGAAATGCTGGAAGTAAAATACAATGTAGAATTAGATGACAGCTTATTCACTGAAAGAAATTTAAAAAAGAGGTAAATTATGCGAGAAAAAATTCTAAAATCCTTAGCTAAGTTACATACTCAATATCCCTGGAAAATATTAGGAATTATCATTATTATTACCCTAATTTTTGGAATCTTTGCTACACAACTCAAATACAATATGCGTTGGTCTGATTTGCTACCTTCGAAAGATAAAAGAACCCTTGAATACAATAAAGTAATTGATGAATTTGTTTCTGCCACAAGTATTATCGTAGTTGTTCAGGGCGAAGAAGAACAGATAAAAGCATTTGCTGAAGCAGTTGTTCCTCAGATTAAAGCAGTAATTGATCCTAAAGACGACAAGCCCTACGTTAAGCGGATTGAATATAAACAGGAAATGGATTTCATTAAAAATCATGGATTAATGTTAATCAAAGCGGATGACCTTAAAAATATGAAAGACATTTTTAAAAATCCAAGTTTACTTCCTTTATTAACCAATATTAACAATAGTTTTGAAAAACAATATGTTGGACGAGAAGAATCCATTTCTACAAGAGAAAAAGAAGATAGCACAGTAATTTTTTTAGATGGTATTAAATATTTTATAAAAGAAATAGAAAAATCCTTATCTAATAAAACTATTTCTAAAGATGAAGCCCAAAAAGCTGTTGATAAATTACTCTTTGGAGAACCTTATATCCTTTCTTATGATAAAAAAGCACTCATTTTAAATATTGTTCCGAATTTCAATATTACCGATATGGATAAGGTTGTTTCCAGTGTAGAGACAATCCAAAAAGTAATTGATACTACCGGAAAAAAATATCCAGATGTTAAGGCGGGGCTTACCGGAATGATTCCAGTATCTCATGACGAAGCAGTTTATGCTACAGAGAGCATGGGATATACCAGCTTTATTGCCTTTGCTGCAATATTTATTTTATTAGTAGTCTCTTTCAAGATGTGGATCTCCCCAATTTTAGCTTTATTAAACTTATTAGTGGGGATAATCTGGGCGGCTGGATTGACTAAAATTTTAGTCGGTTCATTGAACCTTATGACTTCTGGAATGGCAGTAATCTTAATTGGATTAGGTATTGATTTTTCTATCCACATTATTTCAATCTTTGCAGAAGAAAGGTCTTTGGGGAAATCTATCGGTATAGCAATGGAAGAAACATTTCACAAAAGTGGCAAGGGTATTTTAACCGGAGGTTTAACCACCTGTGCAGTCTTCTTTACATTATTAATAAGCAATTCTCGAGGAATGAAAGAAATGGGTTTGGTAACTGGCTATGGCCTCTTAGCAGTATTAATCGTTACTTTTTTATTCTTGCCCTCATTATTAGTTATACGCGAACAACGCTTAGAAAAAAAGTACAAACAAGGCAAATCAAAAAAACAAATTATCCATAAAGATATCTCTTTTAAATCTTTTGGAGCTGTCAGCGAGTTTTTATCCAAACGATATATTACCACTATTATTACCTCTATTATAGTTACAGTATTATTAATCTTTTTTGCTTTTAGGATAACTTTTGATCAGAACTATATGAATCTTGAAGCAAAAGGACTAACCTCGATAACCCTGCAGGATACAGTGTTGGATAAATTTGATTTAAGCATGGATTATGCCTTAATTTTAGCGGATAATGTTGACGAATCCCGAGTCATAGCTAAAAAAGCAAAAAATATGAATTCAGTAGCAATGGTTGATGATATATCAATGTACCTATCTTCGGAAGAAGAACAGAAAAAACGAATTCCATATATCAATGAAATAAGAAAATCAATGTTAACTTCAGAAACAGATAATGATTTTGAAACAGACGATTTTGAAAAATTAATTGAAGAGGTAAAACGATTGGAAATGAATATTATGGAAATTCAGGACATGGCTTTTTTAGGAGGACATGATAAAATAGATAACAAATGCAGTGAAATTGTAGGAAATCCTGATGAACCAAAGTCTAAAGATATAATAGATGAACTTATTAATGTTCTGGAAAAAGACAAAAATACTTCCTTGACTGGATTAAATAAATTTCAAGAATATTTTTCTCCTTATTTTAAAAACTCTGTTACTAGAATGTCTTCTCTAGAAACAATTGAATTAGAAGAATTACCTCTTTCTATTCTGAACAGATATGCCAATAAAGATAGAACTCAATTTCTATTAACTGTCTTTCCTGCAGGAAATATTTGGCAGGATAGAATATATCTGGACCATTTTGTAAATGATTTAGATAAGATAAGCGAAAAAGCTACCGGAATGGCACCAGTTATGAAGACATTATTTGATATTGTAGCTAAGGATGGAAGGAATGCTGTACTTCTTTCTATTCTGGTGGTATTTATGCTTTTGTGGCTTGACTTTAGAAAATTTAATTACACTTTAATAGCAATGATCCCCTTGACCGTAGGTGTTTTTTGGATGGTCGGCATTATGAAATTTGTAGGAATGCAACTTACTGTTATGAATATAATGGGACTGCCTATGATTATTGGTATAGGTATAGATGATGGGGTTCATATTGTTCACCGTTGGCAGTTAGAGGGTAGAGGGAAGGTAAATAAAATATTTGCTAGTACAGGAAAGGCTATCCTTCTTACCAGTATCACCACAATGTTAGCTTTTGGTTCTTTAATATTTTCCATCTGGCGTGGGTTTGGCAGCCTGGGCGGAGCAATGTTCATCGGGGTTGGTACCTGTTTCCTCTCAACGGTAATAATTTTATCGGGTATTATTGGATTAATAGAAAGAAAAGACTAAAACAGGTACGGGGGACAACAGGTGTCTTGCCTATCCCCTTTTTTATATATTAACCTACCTTTAAACTTTTAACCCGCTGAAGACGAGAATGATGGTCCAAAAGCTTTTTCCTCAGGCGAATATTAGAAGTAGTAGCCTCCAATAATTCATCCTCCTGGATATAATCCAAGGCCTGTTCCAAAGAAAACTGACGGGGTTTCTCCAAACGCAAGGCTTCATCCGAACCACTTGCACGCATATTGGTAACGTGCTTTTTCTTGCATACATTAACTTCCATATCATCACTTCTCTTATTTTCCCCTACAATCATCCCCTGGTAAACTTCTGTAACTGGACCTACAAATAGCGTTCCTCTCTCCTGAGCATTATGAAGACCGTAAGTGCTGGTTATTCCGCTTTCATAGGCAATTAATACTCCTCGAGAACGAGTGGGGATAGGCCCCTTGTACGGCTGATAATCAAGAAAGAGATGATGCATTATTCCTTTACCTTTTGTCTTGGTAAGAAACTCATCCCGAAAACCGATCAACCCTCTGGCCGGAATTTCAAATTTAAGCCGCAATTGATCAAAAGAAAATTCAACCATATTAACCAACTCCGCCCTTCTCTTTCCGCAAATTTCCATAACTACTCCTAAGCTATCTTTAGGGATATCACAGGTCATAAGTTCTATGGGTTCACATTTCACTCCCTTAATATTTTTAAAAATAACCTTGGGTTTAGAAACCTGAAATTCGTTCCCTTCTCGGCGCATCTTTTCAATAAGAATCGAAAGATGAAGCTCTCCCCTTCCTGAAACATGAAAAATATCTGTCGATTCTGTCTCTTCGACTCTAAGGCTCACGTTGGTTTCAACTTCCTTAAAAAGACGCTCTCTCAAATGGCGAGAGGTGACAAATTTCCCTTCCCGACCAGCAAAAGGACTATTATTGACAGTAAAATCTACAGTCAAAGTAGGTTCATCTATTTTTATTTTAGATAAGGCCTCAGGTTTTTCTCTGCAAGCTATTGTCTCTCCAATATTAGCTTCGCTAATTCCCGCTACAGCCACAATTTCTCCGGCCTCAGCTCTCTTTACTTCTTTTCTTTCTAATCCTTCGAAAAGATAAAGTTTTACTACTTTACTATATACCTGACTTTTATCCCGCTTGATTAAAGTGACTGTTTCCCCCTCCTGAATTTCTCCTCGGCTAATAAGTCCAATTGCTATCTTCCCCACATAATCATCATAATCAAGATTGGTAATCAATAATTGCAAAGGAGAATTATATTCCACTGAAGGAGCAGGTATATATTTTAAAATAGTTGAAAAAAGAGGGGTTAAATTATCCTCTAAAGAATCAGGAGAAAATCCGGATAAACCCGAACGAGCAGAAGTATAAATAACCGGAAAGTCTATCTGCCCATCACTGGTTCCCAATTCAATAAATAAATCATAGATTTCGTTTAAAACTTCAGCAGGACGGGCATTAGGCCTATCTATTTTGTTGATGACTACTATGGGAATAAGATTTAGTTCCATAGCTTTACGCAGGACAAATCGAGTTTGAGGCATAGGCCCTTCAAAGGCATCTACAATCAGAAGAACTCCGTTAACCATTCTTAAGATTCGCTCAACCTCTCCTCCAAAATCTGCATGGCCCGGCGTATCTACGATATTAATCTTTACCCCCTGCCAATGGATTGAGGTATTTTTAGAAAGGATAGTAATTCCTCTTTCTCTTTCCAAATCATTAGAATCCATTACCCTTTCTTTTACCTCCTGGTTATCCCGAAAAGTACCGCTCTGCCTCAACATAGCATCTATCAGAGTGGTCTTACCATGGTCTACATGGGCAATAAGAGCGATATTTCTTATATTTACAGCTTCCATTATTTTAATTCCCTTTTATTTATTACTTATTACTCAGTAAAAATTGCATTGAATACATAGAGCTAAATGTTATCACAATTAAAAGTGATATTCAAGAAAACTTTTTTCTCGTTTTTGCAGGATTTTAATTGTCAAGGGGATAGTTCTTCTAATTGTCAAGGGGACGGTTCTTCTGACAATAGAATACCAAAAGAGTAGGATTAAATATATAAAATATCATGGTCTTCATACTTGACATATAAATCAAACCGCTTCTGGAATATTAAACCATAATTCTTTTTTATAGGATTTTATAAATATTTCCTGCTTACTTACTGCATAAGATAGAAACGGCGATGCAGTTTAATTTCACATCACTTTTGTCTGCCCGGGAGGGTATTATTACTGTAGCCTTTGTCCCCACTAATGTATGTCCTGTCTGATAATTGGCGTAATAAGTAAGTGCTTTGCCAAAGATATTTCCGGCGGCAATATCAGGGACAATTAGAATATCGGCTTTACCTGCCACCGGTGAAACAATTCCTTTTTTCTCAGCAGCAAATTCTGAAATAGCATTATCTAATGCCAGCGGCCCATCGATTATGCAGCCGGTAATCTGCTTTCTTTCATTCATTTTGGAAATCATCCCTGCATTGATGGTTTCTTCCATATCAGGGTTTATGGTTTCCACCGCAGCTAAGAGAGCAACTTTAGGAGTTTCTATCCCTAGTTTGAGGGCAACTTCAACGGCATTATTTATAATTGCAACTAAAGTCTTCACATCCGGTTTGAGGTTTATTCCTCCATCACTCATTAATACCAATTTGGGATTCTCTTCTCTTTTATCTTCAAAGATAAAAACATCACTGACGATTTTATCAGTCCTTAACCCCCACTCTTTATTTAACACTGCTTTTAAAAGAGTAGCAGTTTTAATCTTCCCTTTAAGGAGTGTCCCTCCTTCTTTTACTTTTTCTACTGCCTTTCGAGCTTTATCTTCGTCACCTTTTGCTCCGATAATCTCTTTTATGAAATCGCTTTTCCCTAATATAGAAATAGACTTTTTTATCTCTACCTCATCTCCCACCAGAATTCCTTCTCCAAATCCATAGTCGTAACAATCTTTTAGGGCTTTCAAGGTCTCAATATCTTCTCCGCCGGCAACGATGATTTTTTCTCTTCCTTTAATTTTTAAATTGGCAAATAATTCTTTAAAACTTTTTATCATCTTCGAACCTCCTGATATAATTCCTTTATATTGATTACACAGATTATAGAACAGATTACACTGATTAAATTTATGATTACACAAATTGAAAATTAGTTTTAGGAATATATTTTTGCTTTCTCTACCCCATTTATCACTCTTGTGACTGCTTCGGCCAACGCCTTCATCTCTTCTTCTCCCGGATAAACTACAACTGGAGCTATCCAACCTGTACGATCTTTTATCTTATTTACTAAAATTTCATTATGAGCTATACCTCCGGTAAGAATAATTGCTTCAACTTTCCCTTTTAATACTGTGGCCACTGCCCCTATTTCTTTGGCAATCTGGTAACACATTGCTTCAAAGATTAATTCGGCGTATTTATCTCCTTGCTCTATTTTCCCCACTACTTCTCTCACATCATTGGTCTCCAAATAAGAGACAAGTCCACCCTGATGAGTAATAAGCTTGATTAATTCTTTTTCTGAATATTTGCCGGAATAGCACAGATGAATTAGAGCCTTATTAGGGAGAGCACCAGTTCGCTCAGGAGAAAAAGGTCCGCCATCATTAGCATTATTTACATCAATAATTTTCCCCTTCTCAATCGGGGCAATAGATATCCCGCCACCCAGATGGGCTACAATAAGATTTAGTTCTTCAAGTTTTTTCCCTTGCTCTTTAGCGTAACGGAAAGCATTAGCTCGGATATTTAAAGTATGAAGCAGAGATTCCCTTTCTATCCCTTTTAGCCCGGAAATCCGAGCAATATCGGTAAATTCATCAACCGATACCGGATCAGCGATATAGGCAGGGACATCTATTTCTTCAGCTATTTCACGGGAAATAATCCCCCCTAAATTAGAGGCGTGTTCTCTGGAAGAATGTTTTAAATCTTCTATAAGTTCATCGTTTACAGTATAGGTTCCAGCAGCCAAAGGTTTCAATATTCCCCCTCGTCCTATAACTGCTTTTAATGAATTAGTATCTATATTTTCCTTTTTTAAGGTATCTAAAATTATCTTTTTCCTGATTGGTCCCTGTTCTAATAGAGATTTAAATTGGGAAAGTTCTTCTGTAGAATGGGTAATAGACTTACTAAAAATTTCTTTTCCTTTCTGATTGAATAGGGCAATCTTGGTAGAAGTTGAGCCGGGATTGATCACCAAAATATTTTCTTTCATATTTTTTCCTCCATCTTAATTAGTCGTTAGTATTTAGTATATAGTAATAAGGGAATAATAGAAGTCAGGAGTCAGAATGCAGTATTCAGAATTATTTTAAGTTATGAAAGTACATTTTAGTTGTATATTCTTCTGGCTTCTGAATTCTTAAATAATAATTATGATTTTTATCTTTTAGTTTTAACTTTTTAGTTACATACCGAAAACTGTCAACTGAAACCCATATTTAATACTAACGACTATTCGCTATTCACTAACGACTAGATATTTTTTCTATTCCCTTCTTTATTCTCTTTATTCCTTCTTTAATATCCTCCAAGGAAGTAGCAAAGGATAGACGGATATAACCTTCCCCCTGCTTTCCAAAAGCAGTTCCGGGGATGGTTACTACTTTACATTCTTCTAAGAGATACATGGACAGTTCTTCAACGGACATTCCAGTCTCTTTTGTATTTACAAAAGCATAAAAAGTTCCTTCGGGCGCATAACAGCTCAATCCCTGAATTTCATTTAGCCCTTTGGCTAATACATTTCTTCTTTCATTATAAGCTATAAACATTTCCTTAACACAATCCTGCGGACCCTGTATTGCCGCCAGACCAGCTCTTTGGGCAATAGAATTGGCACATACGGAAGTATTTTGTAATAATTTTGCTATCTCTTTCACTAAATTAAGTGGGGCAGCAAGATAAGCCAATCTCCATCCGGTCATAGCATAACTTTTGGAAAAGCCAAATATACTAATGATTCTTTCTTTCATCCCGGGCAAAGAAGCAATACTAATATGTTCTCTATCATCATAGACTATATCTTCATAAAGCTCGTCACTGATTATGAATAAATCTTTTTCTTTCGCTATCTCGGCAATTGCTAACAATTCATCTTTGTTAAAAGCAGCTCCGGTAGGATTACTGGGAGAATTTAGGAGTATAACCTTGGTCTTGGAAGTGACACAATTTTTCAACTCTTCCAAATTAGGATGAAAATTGTTTTCTCCCCTCAGAGGAAAGTTTACTGGTGTCCCTCCCGCAAAATAGACTTGAGATTCATAAGTCACAAATCCAGGATCAGGGATGATTATTTCATCACCAGGATTAATAAGGATATAAAAGGCAAAGAATAAAGCTTCTGTCCCACCGGAAGTCACCACCACTTCCTCAGGAGTAACCGAAATTTTATTTTTTTGATTCAACTTGATAGCTAAAGCTTTTCTAAATTCCGAAAATCCTAAATTTGGTGTATAGCGAGTGTAGCCTTCATCCATAGCCTTTTTAGCCGCTTCCCGAATATGGGAAGGAGTAATAAAATCGGGCTCCCCTATCCCAAAACTGACCAGACCTTTTTTACCTTGAGCTAAATCGAACAGTTTTCTAATACCTGAAGGTTTTATCTTTTTTAAATTAGTATTAAATTCCAATATTCTTTCCTCCTTTTTTTCCCTCAGCAAACCCACTTTCAAAAGCTTTTAAATTAATCTCAATACTTTTAGGTGGTAAGTTTTCCTTCATAGACTGAATAATTAAATCCTTATCTATAGGAAATTCAGGAGTAGCAACTGTTACTCCGAGCAGAACCATATTTTCCGAGATAATACTTCCTGCTTCTTTAGCTATTTTCTGGGCATCAATCACTAATAAATTATTTATTTTAGCTTTCAATTCTTCAAAGACAGAAGATAATTCAGGATATTCAGAGATACCGAGTGAAACAGTAAAGGGTACAATAGGAGAACTATTTACTATAACAAAAGAATCTCTGCCTACTTTATTTAAAGACCTTAGAGCTTCTGTCGGTTCAAAGGCAATCAATAAATCCGCTGCTCCCTCTTCAATTAGAGGACTGTATGCTTCACCAATTTTAAGTTCGGTTATTACCGTGCCCCCTCTTTGAGCCATTCCATGAACTTCACTCATTACCACATTTAAACCCTTCTTCATCGCTGCTTCTCCTATAATAGTAGAGGCCTTAACCGTACCTTGACCCCCTACTCCAATAAGCTGAATCTTATATATATTTTTCATTTTTTCACCTCTATCGCTTTCTTTGGACATACCTGGGCACAAACTCCACAACCATCACATAACAATGGGTTGATATTAACAGAACCATCTTTTTCTATATAAATAGCTGGACAGGTAAAATTCTTCACACAGATTAAGCACCTGCTGCACTCTTCCTGATTAATGGTATATTTGATACTTATACCTTTTTTCCTGTTTTCCGCATCAGTAATCATGGAACAGGGGTGTTTGGTAATAATCACTGCTACACCTTCAAATTCTAGGGCTTCCTTAAATATTTCTTCTGTCTTTTTCAAATCAACCGGGTCAATAGTCTTTACTAAACCTGCACCTACTCCTCGGACAATCTTCTCTATAGAAACTTCGGGAGCAGGATTACCCATTCCATCTATTGGCATCCCCGGATTAGTCTGTCCTCCGGTCATTCCGGTTATTCTATCGTCCAAAATTACTACCAAAATATTATCTTTATTATGTACAGCATTAATCAGCGGAGGAACTCCTGCATGGAAAAAGGTAGAATCTCCGATAAAAGAAATAACCTTCTGATTAGTTGCTTTAGCAAATCCGCAGCCAATCCCGATACTCGACCCCATAGATATACAGTAATCAGCCATCTTATAAGGTGCTTGAATGGCCAGGGCATAACACCCTATATCACTGGAATAGATTATATCTTCTTCTTTTAATTTTAATTTTTTAATAGCTTTCTTTAGGGCAAAGGAAGTTGCACGGTGAGGACATCCGGGACAGAGTACCGGTGGACGTAAAGGCAAAGGAAGTTCAGTGCTAAATTTTTCTCTTTTGATAAATTCTTTATCTATTATTTTTGCCATCCCCGCTGAAACAATATCCGGAGTATATTCATAAATTCTAGGAAGAGTCCCGTCTAATTTGCCATATACTTTTTTTCTTATATTATACTTTCCTATTATGGCCAAAACTTCGTTTTCCATTACCGGTTCTACTTCTTCTACCACCAATATATTATTTACGCTGTTTATAAAATCTAAGACTAATTTTTCTGGGAAAGGATAGGAAAAAGTTAGTTTTAAAATTTTCACTTTTAGATTATTCTCACTAACCACATCCATTACATAATTGTAAGCACTACCGCTGGTTACAATCCCAAATCTGTCCCCACCTTTATCAATTATCTTATTGAGGGGAGACTTATTGGCGGTTTCTTTAATCCGGGTTAATTTTTCAATTAACTTTTTCCTTCTTGCTACCATATTAGCCGGCATCACTACGAATTGAGCCGGGTCTTTCTCAAAAATCCCTTTTTCTTTTCCAGAAACTATTGGTCCTAAATTTACCAGCCCCCGCATATGGGAGATTCTGGTAGTAGTACGCGCATAAGTACGGGAATCTTAAATTGCTCCGATAACTCAAAACCAAATTTCATCAGGTCTTTTACTTCTTGTGGATTAGACGGTTCAAACAGGGGAATGCCTGCTAAACGAGCCATAATACGGTTGTCCTGTTCGTTTTGAGATGAGTACATAGAAGGGTCATCAGCAGATAAGATAATCATTCCTCCCCGCACTCCGGTATAAACTGTGCTCATAAAATAATCTGCCGCTACATTTAATCCCACATGTTTCATAAAAACAAAGGAATGTAATCCAGCGGCTGCGGCAGCAGTGGAAACTTCTAATGCCACTTTCTCGTTGGAAGAAAATTCAAAATATACTCCTGCTTCCCGGGCAATTTTATAAAACACATCTCCTATCTCTGAGGAAGGAGTACCGGGATAAGTAGATGCCACCGAAACACCGCTTTCCAGTGCGCCTCGGACAGCAGCTTCATTGCCAAGTAAAAACAATTTTCCTCCTTCTTTTTCGGTTAAAATTTCTTTTACTTTCAATTTTTTCCTCCTAATTTTTAAAATTCGCCAGTCTTCCAGTCTACCGGTCACCCGGTCTATCAGTCAATTTAGTCGTTAGTGAATAGTGAATAGTCGTTAATATTTAATAAAAGATGCAAAACTGGTTTTTGGTTATTAGTTTTTGGTTTTTAGATGAAATTACCGTGTTTCCTACGGTCACTCATAACATTTAAAACTAAAAATGTTCACTCGATAACTTTTAATATATAAGGACATATACAATACGCCTTTACTTCTTTTTTTCAAGCTCGCAATCCGTAACTTGTATTTTAACCGGTAAACTGGCGAACTGGCTAACCGGGTAACTATTGCTAACCAGCTAACTAAATTTATCCGCTCTACGCTAAATGTTATCCGCTGTTTTATGAGATTGCCACGCTCCTTTCAGTCGCTCGCAATGACATTTGGTAATTAAAACTGAATGTTATATATTAGAAAAATCCCGGTATGGTAATTTTTTTAGCTGTAGAAATTAAAGAATCTATTAATTGGGGTAGTTTTTCTTTATCCATTCTAACTGTGGGGACACTAAAACTTAAACCGGCATAGACCTTACCTTGGTTATCTTTCAGAGGAACAGCTACACAAGATACTCCTACCATATACTCCTCATTTACAAAACTATATCCTCTCTCCCTAATCAATTTCAGGTCTTTCTTTAAATATTCTTTGCTGGTAATAGTATAAGGAGTGTAGGATTTTAATCTTGCCCTTTGCAGATAACTAGCTAACTCCTGCTCGTTTAAATAAGCTAATAAGACTTTCCCCACAGCAGCACAATAAGCAGGTTGATTAGAACCGATCTTTAAATCTAATTTAAGGGTATTATCACTGCCTACACTATAAAGATAGGTAATTTCATCTCTATCTATAATGGCTAAGTTAACTGTTTCATTAAATTGTTGAGAAAGTTTTTTCATATAAGGAATAATTTGGACTAAGCCGATTTTATCTGTAACTGCTGTACCCAATTTGAAGATTTTAACTGTGAGGTAATATTTGCGATTCTGAGAATTTTGTTCGATGTAGCCAAGGTTTTTTAAGGTTCCCAGCAGACGATGCACCGTTCCTTTAGGAAGAGCAATTTTTTTACAAATCTCGGCAATCCCTAATTCTAACCCGTTGTCTGCTAAAGACTCCAGGAGAAAAAAGGCATTTTCTACTGAATGAATAGGATATTTAAATTTATTTTCATTATTGTTTGTCTTATTTATTTGTTTCACTATACATACCTTTGGTCTTTATATTGAAACTATTCCCTTTATATAATACCACACAATTTTAAAAAATCCTTCTTTTTCTGAAAAATATTTAGGTTATTTAAAAAATAGTGTTTTTAAAAAAATAATTTAAGGTAAAATTAATTAAATGCGAAATAGATAAAAAGGAAAATAAATTTTATTTGATAAATTTATAATTCCAATTCGAAGAATATTCCATAGTTAGCGGAGGTGGATAGGAAATTTTATCAAGATTATTTTACCTCAGCAATTTCTCCCGATTTAATAAGGCATATTTTCTGAAAGGGCATAAAAACTTAGTAAGTAATTTTTCGTAGAAAATTACTACGATACTTTCTTGTTAAGCCAGTCTATTAAAAATTTGAAAACCTTTTCTTTTTCCGGTTCATTGTGAATTTCATGGTAAAGACCATCCCAAATTTTTAAAGTACAATTTTCCTTTATCTTGCCAGCAAATTCGCGGCCTGCTTCAACAGATATTATTTTATCGGCTCCTCCCTGCATAAGTAGAAGGGGAAGGGGAAATTCGGAGGCATGTTCTAAGGCCCATTGTCCTGCTTGATAGGTACTGATAAACATTCGGGCTGAAATATGGTCATGAACCAGAGGGTCATTTTTGTAAGAGTGGACCACTTCTAAGTCATGAGATAGGACCTTAGTATCTAAACCATTTTTCTGAGAAAATGAAGGCCAGATGTAATTGGTTATTTTTCCTAAAGCAATTTTAAAAGCGGGAGGCTCAAAAGCTAAACGAAGCCAGGGGGCAGTAGCAATTACTCCCTTAAGATGTGACTGCCGACGAAGAACATAATTAAGAACCAAATTACCTCCCAAGCTATGACCATAAAGAAAAAAGGGTAATTGAGGAAATTTTTTATTTACAGCTTCTAGCAGAGAGGAAATATCTTGCATTAAAGCCTCATAAGAAGGGGTATGACCACGCAGACCTTCAGATTTACCATGTCCGCGTAAATCAAAAGAAATTAAAGCATAGCCTGTTGGAGTTAAACTATCCGCTAGATGGACATAGCGTCCACTGTGTTCTCCTAATCCATGAATCAAACAAACCACAGCCCGAGTCTGATCTTCCGGTTGCCAGCTTTGACCGAAGAGCTGTAATCCATCAAAAGTTTTGAATTTAAATTCAGTATGTTTCATTTTTTCGCCTTTCTTTTACTTTTATTAAATTACTATACTTAATAAAACTTTTT
>Ga0307431_1000577_pt1 | contig 23965 bp, 22 predicted proteins | sample SalMarWE160170MG_FD_202155 | JGI IMG/M metagenome (GOLD analysis project Ga0307431, IMG submission 202155) | Salt marsh sediment microbial communities from the Plum Island Ecosystem LTER, Massachusetts, United States - WE1603-170 | ecosystem: Environmental > Aquatic > Marine > Intertidal zone >...
TTACAATGCGGAATTTGAAGTGTAAGGTGTATGATGATGAGGTGCTTGTGCAGGAGTTAACAAAACAGCAAAAGGATATCATTGAGAATTTAGATATCATGGTGCCTAAAAAGTTGGGAGTTTAGGAAAATGCTTATCTGTACATGTTACAAGTGTTTCGAATGTGTCATGGCAATAATAGCATTCTCTATTTTCTGCATTTTTTAGATATGTGAGGTTCTTTCCACAGATGAGACCGCCGCCTTTACGCTCCGTTTTCCATCACGTCCCAACGTTGAATATTGTTTATCAATGAAATGCGATTTTTGTCAGCCACATGATTAATATTCCCAGTATAAAGACTCCCATAGTTAACATGGACTTTCTGATGTCAACTTCCTTTTTGATTTCAGGAACTAAATCTGTGGCGGCGATATATATAAATCCACCAGCTGCAAAAGGCAATAAAAATACGACGGCATGCTCAATACTTTTTGAGATAAAGTATCCTACAATTCCACCGGCAACAACTGTTAATGCAACTGCAAAATTAAGAACTATGGCCCTTTTCCTTTCAAAACCACCATAAATTAGTACGCCGAAATCTCCAATTTCTTGAGGAATTTCATGTGCAGCAATTGCAAGTGTTGTTGTGATGCCTAGATGTACCGATACAATGAAACTTGCTGCTATGATGAGCCCATCGATGAAATTATGGATCGAATCTCCTATTAAATTCATATAATGAAACGTATGAACCTCGCATTTTTTATTATGGCAATGCCGCCAATGAAGCACCTTTTCCACAATGAAAAAAAGAATGAAACCGACCAATACAAAGATGAGAATATCTCCCCCTTCGGCTTTTTTTACAGTTTCGGGCAGCAGATGAATAAATGCACCACCCATTAGGGCGCCGGCAGATAGACTTACCAGTATGATCAATATTTTATTCAATAGATGCTCTTTCATTGCCAACGCAAAAACACCGACAAAGGCGATAAGCGCAATGGCGATAGTAGCCACAATGATATACATCAATTGGATCATATGTACTCCTTATTCAAATGATTCTTTTATGGTGAATCTCATCTACGTTTTAAGTCTTTTTATCTGAGTAGCCCTCCTAATGTAAAGCCTGCGCATATAAAAAAATGACGATGCATATTCATACAAAAGGTATTAATAATATATAAGACAAATAATATTATAGATTACAAATAAACTTAGGTATTGGAAAGGTAACTAATATGAAATCTTGCCAGAAACAAATCTTAGCTTTGGGTATTATCGTTCTATTTGTTTTGACGATTTTCCCGGCGCCGGTAAGTAGTGAAAACCAGCTTGACAAAACTCTTGCAACTGTAAATCTGCTAGATGATGAGGAGATTTCCCTGCTTCGTGTGGAACACTACTTGTTTCTTAACACTGAAGAGGTGACAGATACGTTTGATGTTAGGTATGTATTTCCGCCAGATTATCAGTATCAAGTACCAATTTTATTAGAGGTCTTAGAGGATAGCACGGCAGATATACTGCATTATCAGATTGATGATGGCACAAATGAGCCGAACAAAATAGTAACGTTTACAATAGGTGCTATGGAGAAAGATGAAAGGGTTTTGATACATTTCTCATGCTGGGTTCTTGTTAAAAACCATGAGTATAACGATCTTCCAGAGTATGTAAAAATACCTAAGAAAAAGGATCTGCCAGAAGAAACCAAAATATGGCTTTCACCAACGGATGTAGTGCAAACTAGACGCATTCTCATAAAATATACTGCAATGCAATTGCACAGGGGGGGCGATAATCTCATTAGTTTTGCAAATAACGTTTCATTGTTTATTAAAGAACATCGATATTTCTTGTTTTTTCTCCAGCTGAAATTGGGTGTTTTCTTTTCTCAAGATGCTATTACAACGCTATTTATAAATGGAGAAAACGTTGGCCGATCACATTTAGCATGTGCGCTACTCAGGTCAAATAATGTTCCTGCACGAGTTTTATTGGCGAATAATGATCAGGGCTTCTGGACTCAGATGCATTATATGGTTGAGTATTATTGCCCAGATTATGGGTGGGTTTTAATAGATCCAACTAAAGGGGAAACACCATACGCTACAAAAAAACAGGTTGTGAATAGGGTTTGTTATCCAGAAGATGAAGAGGACACCAAAACAGACTACATCTTCCCGCTGATGAAAGGCGAGGAGCGTTGGATATGGATTGATGCCGAGAACGTTTATCCATATTATGTTGACTGTGATGAGGGGAGCAAATCCCAGATGTTTAATGAAAGTGAGATAACTGCTGATTCATTTACTGCAGATTATGCATTCTTTAGAACTCAGAATGTGTTTCGTCAATATGAAAAATATCTGAAAATGAATCTAACTGGTGAGAATTTAGGGCATCTACAGGATGCCATAAGTTTTCAAAAACAGGCAACTAGCGAGTTACAAGAAAACGATGACATAAATGAGTATATCTATTTTATAGATAAGGCATATGATGAATACAAAGACATAGACATTTCATAATTTTTTTAAAGCATGCGAAGCAACAACTTAATTTTGTCAAAAAGATCCATTCAAAATTTTTTTAACTCACACATAGTTATCATTATGTGGAAAAAGATTTGGCTGATGAAATCAAGGAATTGAACAAGCGCATAAGCGAACTGGAAAAAATGCTTTCTATACTAATGCAACCGTTAAGAGATATAGGTAAAACAGCGAGCAATTATCTGAGGTTAACTGGGCTTCTACTTGATCATGGCGGGCTCACACCAGATATCATACTCCCAGAAGTGAAAGATCCGATATCAAAGGAAATCGTGCGTGCACTAATAGATAGAACCGGGCAGAATATCTCACAGATCACAGAACTTGTAAGGAGCAAAAGAGGAACTGCTTCTAGAAGAATAATCCGAAAAAAGATGCAGGAATTAACAGAAAAAAAGATAGTTAAAAAACATCAAAAAGGATCAATATATGTATACGTCCTTAGTGAAGAAGTGGTCAAGAAGTGGTCACAAATGCTCGGTTTCAATATATGAAATGACCACTTTAACATAGCTTGAAGATAAATTGGAGATATAAAAAATGAATAAGCATGAGCATGATATACCAGACCCAGAAAAAATAAAGGAAATATTAGATGTAGTATCTGAAAAAATCCCAGGACTGTTAAAAGAGCTTAGTGAATTGCTTTATAGTCCAAAAAGTGCTAAACAGTACGCAGAGGCAGCAGCAACATTTTACAAAGAGCTTAAAGGTGCAGGCATGAAAGATGAGCAGGCATTCGAACTTACAAGCCAGTATCTATCAACGTTGAATTTTGGAAAAATGATGGGGAATTTTGGGCAACATCAACACGACTAAAAACAGAATTCCAAGATAAAAGTATGGCTAAAAAAGTAAAAGAGAAGTATAGGAGGATACCTTTCAAATTATTTGGCATGACCCTTCTATCACTCCCCTCTTTATTATTCAAGTCTGGAGGTGCCTTCTTACGTTTCAAACGAGAAGCAAAAAAAGGAGGGCAAATCTTTCAAAGGGAGCTTGTCAAACAGGGAATTGATAAATCAACAGCTGATGAGCTCACTGAGATATATGTGGGGGGAAGCAACATATTCAAGTCTTTAATGAGTATGCGATAATCAATCAGGGGGATAAAAGAAATCACCCTATTTTCATATAATCCATCTACCTTCAATATGCTCCCCACAAAATGAACAGTTATCATTTTTAATGTTGTTTTCTGTCGTACTGAAAATATTTCTTTCAATCAAGAGCTTCCCGCACTTTGGGCAATATGTATTTTCTCCTTCTCCTATATTGCCTTGGTATACATACTTCAACCCTGCTTTTTTACCTATTTCAGCAGCCTTTCTTAGCGTTTCTACCGGTGTTGATGGCGCATCGGTTAACTTATATGTTGGACGGAATGCTGTAACATGCCAAGGGATATTAATATCGATGTTTCTTATGAATTCTGCAATTTTTTTCAACTCATCTGAACCATCGTTATAACCAGGTATGATAAGTGTTGTTACTTCTACCCATATGCCAAGATCATAATGGAGTTTTATATTGTCTAAAACTGGCTGAAGCTTTGCACCGCAAACATGTTTATAAAAACTCTTGCTCATGCCTTTTAAATCGATATTTACTCCATCTAAGTAGGGAGAAAATTCCTCTAAGGCATCTTTGGAGATATATCCATTTGTTACAAAGATGTTTTTTAACCCTTTTTTATGTGCAAGTTTTGCGATGTCATATGCGTACTCATAAAATATTGTTGGTTCAGTGTATGTATATGCTATGGATTTACATCCACTGTTTATAGCATCATCTACTATCTTCTCAGGCGGGATTTCCTTTCCGAATATTTCTCCGTTCTCAACTTGTGAAATGTTCCAATTTTGACAATGCAAACAACGAAAATTACATCCTGCAGTTGCTATTGAGTAAGCTGTTGATCCTGGATAAAAGTGAAACAATGGTTTTTTTTCAATGGGATCAATGCTGTTGGCCACTACTTTCCCATAAACCAATGAATAAAGGATGCCTCCTCTATTTTCTCTAACATGACATATTCCTCTTTTACCTGTAGAGATAACACATTGGTGATTACAAAGATTACATTTGACTTTGCCCCCTTCTAATTTATTATAAAACATTGCTTCCTTCATATTATCCTCAACATTTCATCTGAATCATTTTTATAACTCCCAATGACATATTCGAAATGAGATATAGTATTTTGCTAAGATTCCATTTTCAAACAACTAATGTCTTTTTTTATTTTGTCATGCAATCTATTGCAATATCAACATTTTTTTATGTATTTTACAGAAAAACCGTCATAATTGCTTTTTGATAAGTACTGTAATGAAAGAAGGTAACGATTGTACAATAAGATTTTATAAATATAAATCTGCAAACAATAGATATGAAGGATGGTTCGCGAAGTTGTTAAAGATCCGACTTTGGGCTCCACTAGATAAGAAATGTGTATGTTAATAGACAATTTAAAAGGAGAAAAAAAAATGAAATCTATCAAATTAGTAATATCGATTTTGGTTGCCTTTATAATAGTAAATATGTCAGTATTGTCAGCTACTATAGTGGACTCACCAGATGTAGAAGTGGCATGTGAAGAGCCAGATGTAGGAATTGTAGATGAAAATATTACGAATAAAGCACTAAGAATAACAATGATGTCAGAGAATGAAATAGAAACTACCGGAGAGATAACATTAACTGAGAGCGATTACCAAGAACTAATGGAAATGATTGACAACTTGAAAGAATATCTCAGTGAAAATATTGGGATGTTCTGGAAGGATCATAACTTTGATGATGATGAGCAGGAAGAAGTCGCTGCGGAAATAGCAATAGTAATAGAAAAAATTAGGGAAATATTCCCTGATTTATCTGATGTAAATCCTAAGGAGCTGTTTAAAAATATATTTCCTTTAAAATTTTTCAGAGTTCCAATAGTCAGTGTAGGTTATGGCGATGTTTTGATACCCTTCTATGCATACAAAACGTCTGTGGGTAAAATACTTAGACCTATCTTTATCAAGTATCGGTTTGGATTTAGCGCGATGTTACATTTAAATCTAATTTTGCCACGAGTAGCGTATAATAGTAAATTAGGTGCACACAGTTTAATAACATTAGGTTTCAAAGGTCTTTACATAAATCTTGGTGATGCTGGTCTAGATCATGAAAATGGAATGGTACTTCTTGTCGGCAGTTCGATGTTTATCCCAAGGTTAAGTTCAAGCAGGTCATAAATTTGGAGACGTTAAGGCAATTAATTCAACTTCCTTTAGCCTTTCTCCACATATACTTTTTTTTATCTTCAGCAATGGGAAAAAATGTCTAAATGACATGTTTTATAAAAGAATAAATATTATGGAATTTAAAAAGGTTGGGAAAAATGTTTGAGCCATATTCTAAAGAAGAGGAGGAATACATTAAATATTTGGTTAAGAAATATTTGCCAGGATTGGGGAGTGGAGGGGATAAAACCGGGCCTTCTGTAATGTTTGAACAAAATCGCAAGTCTTAGTTAAATTAACTATTAAGTCATATGTTAAGTGTCTGGAGTGAACAGTATAATCATACGAAGGACAACGAATAAATTTAAAAATCCCAATATAATGTTAATTTCCCGCATATAATCTACTATCTGCTTTGTTAATATATTCACTTCTTTTGCTTGAGCAGATCTTCAATGGTATCTTTTATATCACCAACTGATTTTACACCAGTCATACTAGCAATTTTCTTTCCATAACTAAAAAATCCAAAATGAGGAATCCCCATAATTTTGTATTGCTTTGCAATATCTGGGTTGCTCTGGGTATTGAGCCTTCCAAAAGCTATCTCTCCGTTGTAAATGGTTGACAGTCTCCTTAGTCGAGGTGACATTTTTCTACATGGTACACACCATGGGGCCCAGAAATCTACTACCGACAGCGGATACTTTTCTATAAATTCGTTGAATTTTTCCCCATCAAGAGTTACAACGTGATATGGCCATTCGCTTTTTGAGAGCGGCTTATGATCTAGATTACGCTTCTTTTTTTCATGCCCGAATAATCCCATATTATCACATTGGCCGTTTACTTTTTATAAGGTATTACACAGAGAAATTTTAAAGTTTCTTTGCCAGTATTCACAAATTGATGCCATTCCATGGATGGAACAAAAAATATATCTCCCTCTTTGAACGGTTCCTTACTTGTTTTGCTCTTGGTGGTACCGTTTCCCTCAAGTATAAACACCTCATGCTCCCAGTCGTGTTGATGCAATGGAGTATATCCACCAGGTTTTACTTCAAAAAGACGCATAGCAAAATTCTCAGCCCCGTCTTTTTTTGAGATAAGCCACCTTAATTTCACATCTTTTACTCCCTGTTCAGCTGGTTCTTCCAATTCCACTTCAGTGTAATGCACATGTTTCATAATTTCATCTCACTTATTGATTCTTTAATAAGGTTATGCTACCTCTACCTTACTTTTATTTACAATTCTCTCAATATTTTCGACAATTTCCTTAAATGACTTGGCAGTATCTGGATTTTCATTTTTGGTCATAAACGTTTTTCCAGAATCTCCAGTTTCTACAATCTGTGGATCTATCGGTATTTTACCAAGGAAAGGAATGTTGAAATCCTTCGATGCTTTTAGTCCCCCTCCTGTCTTGAAGAGATCGATATTTTTACCACAATATGGGCACTTAAATCCGCTCATATTTTCGATGATTCCGGTAACTGGTATGTTCATTTTTTTGACGAAATTAATTGATTTTCTTACACTAACTAATGCAACATCTTGAGGAGTCGTAACAATAACTGCACCATCAGTGTCTGGTATTAATTGTGCTATGCTTAATGGTTCGTCCCCGGTTCCTGGAGGTAAATCAATGATTAGATAATCCAGATTTTCCCAGTCAACATCTCCTAAAAGCTGCTTGATAGCCCCCATCTTCAGAGGCCCACGCCAGATGACAGGTGCGTCTTTATCTGGGATAAGAAACCCCATAGACATAACTTTTAGTTTCGGTATTGCAAGAATCGGAGCGATACCCGCTTCAGCTGATCCTGGCTTTCTGTCCTCCAGACCTAGCATTTTTGGAATACTAGGCCCATGGATATCACTATCTAGCAATCCTACTTCATAGCCTTTTTCCGCTAGCGAAAGTGCAAGATTTGCAGATACAGTACTTTTACCTACTCCACCCTTGCCGCTTAACACGACAATTTTATGTTTTATTTTACTTAAACTATCGGTAACCTTCGAGTCGTCATATTTCTTTTTTTCCATGTTCTCCCTCTGTTATTTTTCCATTGATAATATTTACTAGGAAAAAATACGAAAGGAAACGCCCCTATTATATATTTTAGGGTCGAAGCTTTTTGCAATAAATGAATTAATCTTATTACTATGGCTGGTATTTACATTCTGTATGAAATTTATTTCCTGGAATGTAAATGGCATAAGAGCAGCAGACAGAAAAGGACTGTTTAATTGGTCAAAGAAAGAATCACCAGATATTTTATGCCTTCAAGAAATAAAAGCATTACCTGAACAGGTGCCGCCACACTTAAGGAATGCGCCTGGTTATCATGTTTTTTTGAATTCTGCAGAAAGAAAAGGGTACAGCGGGGTTGCTATTTTCACCAAAGAACGGCCATTTGAAATAAAAAAAGGATTTGGTATTGAAAAATTTGACAAAGAAGGAAGAGTATTGATCATTGAATATCCTTCATTTGTTCTCTTTAATATTTACTTCCCAAATGGGAAGAAGAATGATGAGCGACTTGATTATAAGCTTAATTTTTATGATACGTTTCTTGGTTATATAGACAATCTAAAAGCAGAAGGAAAGAACATCGTTGTATGTGGTGATTTCAACACAGCACATAAAGAAATCGATCTTACACATCCAAAAGCAAATGAGGGCCGTTCAGGTTTTCTACCTATCGAACGTGCATGGATGGACACGTTTGTTGATCATGGGTATGTTGACACCTTCAGACATTTCAACAAAGAGCCAAATCAATATTCCTGGTGGGATTTAAAGACCCGATCTCGTGAAAGAAATGTTGGTTGGAGGATAGATTACTTTTTCGTAAATAAAGAATTGTTACCGCATCTTAAAAAAGCATTTATTATGCAGGACGTTATGGGGTCTGATCACTGCCCTGTTGGTATAGAAATTGAGATTTAATAGGAGGAAATGTATGAAAGAATCGCTTGACTTTATATACAATGAACAGAAGGAACTTTCAAAATTTGGAGGAATAGCAGCACTTCTTGGATGGGATCAAATGACATATATGCCCACTCAAGGGGCAGCGGAGCGATCGGATCAGATATCGCTCATATCGCGACTGTCTCATGAAAAGTTTACCTCAGATAAGCTGTGGAATCATGTGAAAAAACTAACGGGCAAGAATAATCTAGAAAAACTAGAGAAAAAAGATAGAGACGTTGTTTTAAGAATGGAACAGGACATAGAAAAATCACGGAAGGTTCCATCTGACTTTGTGGAAAAAGCGGCCAAAACGACAACACTTGCTTATGCTGCATGGCAAGAGGCAAGAGAAAAAAGTAAGTTTCCTTTATTTGCTCCGCATCTGGAAAAAATTGTAGAGCTCGAAAAGGAGTACTGCGGATTTATCAATTTACCTGGTCCTAAGTACAATAGTCTTCTTGATGATTATGAAGAAGGGATGACTGTTGAAAAATTAAAGAGGGAATTTGACTACCTAAAACCTCAACTTATCAAGATCCTAGATAAAATTACTTCAAGTGATGTTTACAGCAAACAGCAAATTTTCAATAAGAAATTTGATGTTGAAAAACAAAGAGAGATAGGTAACCTGGTCATTAAGAAAATGAATCTTCCTAAAGGGAGATCAAGAGTTGATGTTTCAACTCATCCATTTACTACCTCCATGGGAAACGATGATGTTAGAATAACAACAAATTTTGAACACGAAAATCCACTTTTTTCATTTTTGTCTACAGTTCATGAAGGGGGTCATGCATTATATGAATTAGGACTTCCGCAGGGCGATTTTAAAGATACAGTGATATCTGATTCTCCTTCTTTGGGATTGCATGAATCTCAATCTCGCTTCTGGGAAAACATGATTGCTCGTAATAAACACTTTTGGAAATATTTTTATCCAGTATTTAAAAAAATCGCCCCAGAACAGTTTAAGGATGTAGATTTGGACACATGGTATGGATATGTAAATCAGGTAAGACCATCTCTAATCCGCGTTGAGGCAGATGAACTAACATATTGCTTACACGTTATATTGCGGTTTGAGATTGAATTGGCTCTCATCGATGGAGAGATAAACGTATCCGAATTACCAGGATTTTGGAACGAAAAAATGGATGAAATGCTAGGAGTAACTCCAAAAAATGACAGAGAAGGTGTGTTACAGGATATGCACTGGAGTGGTGGTAGCTTTGGATATTTCCCAACATATGCCCTAGGTACAATCTATGCATCTCAACTCTTCAAACAACTCTCAGAGGAAAGACCGGGAATAACAAGGGAAATTGAACAGGGCGATTTCATAAGTATTCTTGCATGGCTTAGAGAGCATATTCATAAATATGGTCGCTTGATGACTGCTGATGAAATAATCAAAAATACATGTGGTGAGGGGTTAAATTCCAAGGTGTTTATTGGATATCTAAAGGACAAATATTATCCTCTTTACAAAGTGTAATTCATGTTTTGTCTAGGCTCCGAATTTTTCTATACGCTCGGCGTTGGCTAAAGCTAACGGAATCAGGTCTACGGCAGGAAATCTGGGGCCAAGTCCCCCAGTTATGCAGGCGCGTTCTCCAAAAGAATCAACTTTATCAGGTCGGCAATTTTTAGAGAAAAGTAGTGTAGGTACTGGATGCCAGCTATGAGCTTTCATAAGTGCTGGTGTGGAATGATCGCCTGTCACAATTATTACGTCAGGATTTAGATCTAGGAGTCGTGGTATTTCTTTATCTGTTTTTTCAATTATTGATACCTTCCTATCAAAGTCGCCATCTTCTCCAGCGCTGTCAGTCTTTTTGACATGTAGATAAAAGAAATCGTAATCATTCCAATTATCTTCTAACGTACTAAACTCTTCTTCTATTGTTGATCCTGTTTCAAGCACGTTCATGCCTATTAATTTTGCCACGCCTTTATACATGGGGTATGCTGCAATAGCAGCACTTTTAATGCCAAAAACCTCTTCGTATGTTGGCCAATTAGGTCTTTCTGAAAAACCACGCAGAAGCACCATGTTTGCAGGATGTTCATTTTGCAAAATTTGTCTGGCTTGATCTAAAAAGTTATCCACTAACTCTGCAGTATGATTTGCTTCATCTTTTTTTACTCGTGCTGAAAATGGTTTTTTTCCAGTTTCTTGTGGATCAGTATCAAGTATTTCTCCAGAAAGATTCCTTCCTCTTAACACCAGTAAAAATCGGTGTTCTTTTACCGTTTTTACAAACACGTCCACTCCAGGAATATTGATTTTTTCTTGAAGAAGTTTACATAATTTTTGATTAAATTCAGTTGCAATTCGACCTGCACGACGATCCGTAATATTTCCATTTTCATCAATTGTACAAAAATTTCCGCGGGCTGCTACATCGCCCGATTGCAGGTCAAAACCTATGCCCAGTGCAGCAAGCACTCCGCGCCCTACTTGATATTTTACTGGGTCATACCCAAATACTCCAAGATGTCCAGGACCACTTCCAGGAGTAATTCCAGGTCCTACAGGTTGTTGTAAACCACATATTCCCTTTTTTGCTAGCATATCTAAATTTGGCGTATTTGCACCTTCGAGTTCAGTAAGATTATCCAACTCTCTAGGAAGACCACCAATACCATCCATAATTAACAAAACAATTTTTGTTTTAGCCGGTTTTACTAACTTCCGTATAAAATCTAACTCCATATCAGACTCACTTTCCCCTCTTAAATTCAACCGTGATTTCGCTTTCAGAATATGATTTCAATAATTTGTTTCACCTAATAAAGATTATGATAGAGATTCTACAACATCTGGCCTTATGTTGTTCGGGAAAGTGAGAACTGAGATACCTAATCTATTCCTTAGGCCATTCAAAATGTGTGTTTTTAAAAAATTTAAAATCTAATTCGGCCCAGTCGTTAAAATCTCCCCTTCCATGGGTTCCATTGGAATAATCAATTATTTTGTATGTATAGCGATAGTTCATACAGCTTTTATAATTCTGATATTTCCACCATTGAAGTGTGAACGGCCATGTTGCAACTTTGTTGTCGTTTCCACCATGGTCATCAACAAAAAGACCCAGAGTATGACCTAGTTCATGAATGGAACCGCCAATTATTAACCGCTCTCTACTAAAGAATGCCTGATTGTTTTGTAGCATTTGTGCAGATATTTCAAAAGAATCAAGATGGTCCCATCCAACAAAAGCGAATCCACGCCCTGGGCCGTAGTCACATACCAAACAGTAATGAAAAATTCCTTTTCTTGGATTGTTCAAATCGTTATGTAAAAAATAATTCCAGTACAGATCGCGTAAATCTGCAAATGAGAAATTTAAGATAGATGGGATTTCTTCACCACCCTCAAGATTTCCATTATCTACATGAAGGGTAATGTTATGTTTTTCGAATGCAGAAATCATCTTGGATATAAACGTACAGCACGGTTTGTTTGGAGCATTGGGGTCCTGTGCTTTTACCCAATCAAACTCAAGGAAGATGTCATCATAGAATGGACTTGAGTTCCATTGATCTGTAAAACATTCCTCTATATTGTTCAGTCCATCTCCATCTGGATCAATATGTTTGTGATCGTTCCATGTAGATGGGTCATATCCCCATTTTTCCTCCCACCAGTCGGGAACACAATCGCCATCGCTGTCCGTACCAGGTAATTCAATTTCAACATATCGTGAGTTGTTGATTTCTGCACTGTATCGATTGTAATTTATCTCCCAGCCTGAACCAGCATTTTCAATCCTTTTCAAAAGCCATGGAAAAAATCGGATATTATCAAATTTGAAAAAAAGCCTGCCGTTTTTTATGTGTTCTAAAAATGCAGGTCCTAAAGGTGAACCCCACCAATTATCTCTTGCATCACACAAAGATTGTTCAGAATACATTTCAAATAGGGAGCTGTAAATGTTATTGTTTACAAGATTACATTTGCTATTTTCTACGTATATCCCAAATCTGAAATTTTCTGTAATTTCACAATTTTTGATTTCAATATCTTCTGAACTTTCCCAGACAGAAATTCCAGCATGCGTATTCCAAAAAAGATCGGAATGAGATATGCAAACATTCGAGCAATCTGCAGCTTTAATGCCAAAACCATTGTGACTAACTATACAGTTTAAAATATCGATGTTCCAACAATAATTTAGAAACAAACCACCCTCGTTATCATTGTTATTATATGCGGCACATTGTGATATCTTAATATTTGAAGAATTGTTGAAAAAGAACCCTATGCCATTGGTCTGTGCATAGCAATCAGTTATTTTAACTCCGTCAGAATCTCCTGTGTTTATACCTAGTGCGTTATGGTAAAAATAGCAATCTGTAATCTTACTTTCATTGGATGATTTAAGATAGATTCCTTCTCCATTGGTGTGAAATGAGCAATTATTTATTTCATTATTTTTTGACCCATTGACATATACACCACTTTTAGTTCGATATAGGGTACATCTACCTATTGAGTTGTTTTCCGAATCTAATTTTATACCTGCATTGTCCATGTACCCGCCAGAGTTTCTAATTGTAAATTGTTCTATTGTAACACAGTCTTCAACAACATGGATAACAAATTCCCCGTACATACCATCGATGATAGTATCATTTCTATCTTCGCCAAATAATGTAATTGATTTGTCAACAACAATATTTTCATAGTATTTTCCAGTAAAGACATAAACTGTGTCCCCTCTCGCTGTATTTAGAATCCCATCTGTTATATGCTGATATGGGTGCTCAGGCGTTCCAACCCATGGGCCCTTAACGTTGTCGTCATCTACATATATTGTTGTTTTACTTAATGTTGGTGTTATATTTTTCGGTTCTAATCGTTCATTTGCAACCGTCAGGCTTGCACCTGCTAACAGTAGAAGAAGAGAAATCATTATTGGCAATAATTTTTTATTCATGAAATACCCCAAAATAATAACCCTGTCGCCATACATAAATTTATCTAATCAAAATTATATAGATTGTCCAAACATTCACAATTTCAAAGGTCAGAACTCAAAATGCCAGCAAACACATTTAAAAGAAATAAAAGGTTTTGATAGTCCTACTAAATCACTTTTAATTAGGAAGATGATGAGGTTTATATATGCTTTTTTTCTCCATGACCATAAGGAAACAAAGAAAATTTGAAAAAACATTCCTAAAAAAATATTATTGACCTAAGCTTGATAATAACAAAGATATTTTGAGGTTTCTACAAAAATATCTGTTCTTGATTTCATTCTCCCCAAACAGATAAACACTCGATTTCATTGAAAAATATTTTAATATTCTCTGGAGGTTCATTACGTATACCATTTTCACTTCCAAAATAAAGATATTCCCATCCTTTAGAGGAATTGGTTGCCAGATAACCGGCATTACCTTCAGCGACAAGCACGTAAATATCCTTAGGTTGCCAAAAATCATCATCTTTTTTCATGTTCCGTAAAGTACCATATGCAACTATAGCCTTATCTAAAGTGGAACCTTTTCTAATTTTACAGGAAAAATCTGAAAAATAAATATAATTTTCGTTTGAAATTTGCTCAGTTTTAATAAAAAAGTTAATCCAATTTACAGTTCTTTGGATATCTTTACAGGACGTTTTTGAGTCAAATAGCATTGCAAACCAGCTTGTCCATGAACCATACTTAGCAGCATTAGCATATGCTTGAGGGTAACCTACAGATGGTAAACCAAGACTGTACAAACTTCTGTCGTATTGACTTTGAATTTCTCTACCCGTTTGATTTTTAATAAACTCTTTGTTTAGATCGGCTAATGATTGTGCTTTTTCTTCAACTGTAGAACCTGTAGCATCTTCAACATTATATGGCATTTCAATAGTTGCTATTTCGGGACATGCTGTTGCATTTTTTAAAAACTCATTTATTTCCAGCTCACGGGAACCTAAGGTTGCATTATTAAAAATGGGAACAATGTGTTCAATCAATTCAATGAGCAGGTCAGGATCAATATTTGAAAAGAGATTCTCTAGATATGGCATTCCATTTGGATGTCCTCGTCCGAAATTTATGAAATATTTATCATTCTCTATGGCACGAATACTCTGCATTGCTGGTGGAATAGGAAGTGAATCATAAATGGCATGACCAGAATCCTGCGCTGCAACACTATCAAACACATACCACTGCCCATCAACCTGAACAATAGTTACTGCGTGCATAGGTATGAGCACGGTAAACACTTCTTCAGCTGAAAAACCACATAGACGCAATATAGCCGTGTTAAGGACCGCCTGGGAATAACAATCGCCCACAAGATTTGCTTTGAAAGATATGTCCCCTGACAAAACCATCTCATTAGCAGAAAACTTTTGGATACCGATGATAGGTATAAAATTCAAATTGGCGGCCAAAATTGTTAAAATCGGGTGCTCGGCATAGAATGGAATCATCATATTATTGATATCGTATGTTTCAAGAGCTTCAAGTGTATCCATTTTTTCCTCATGATATACAGAGACCGCAACACGGCAGGCATCAATGGACATCATGTCCGTAAGTGAAAGAATGGTACCAGCATCGGGTGTAGGCATTTTTATCAACCCAAAATTTTCTGACTCATAATTAAAATCATACTGCATAACGGCCCATGTATACTCATCTATTAGTTCAGAATCGTTAAAAAATGTCGACTGTGCCTGTATCTGAAGAGTCTGATTCTTATTTTTAATGACACATTTATATTCCATCCCATCGTCGGTAACTGCAACTGACAAAGAGCCACCAAGTACTAAAATTCCTATAAGAAATATTGATATTATTTTCTTCAAATTTTAACTCCCTTATATTTATTAAACGATATTTAACTATATAAGATATACTTTATAAAATTTGGGCAGAATAGCATGTTAAAGGTTATTATTGTTGTTTTAACTCAATAAAATCAACCATTAAAACGATTAACCTTATTTCTCTCTGAGAGAATAAGAGGGGATACTGCCTTAAAATAGTTGATATGCACGTTACCCTAATTGTTTAACCTCATTTCGATATGTATTACATTACTTAATATGGTAAATCCAAGAAAAAATTATATAAGATATAGCTGATATTATATTTAGGGAGAGTGTAGAATATGAGAAAATCTATGCTGATTGTAGGGAGTATCCTTTGCTTGTTTATCTTGGTGATGATACCGAATATATCGGCAGTTGAACATAATGCCCTTGTTGAAGAAAAGAAATCACAAATGATTGAATTTGCAGATATAACATCTTTTAATAGATTTGATTTATTTAATAAACCGATAGACAAAAGTTCTCTAAATTTAATAAAGATTTACCTTATAATTGATGTTATTGTTTTTATATGTGCTACGATATGGCATTTAGCATTTGGATGGAATATTTTAGAGTCAATAGAATCGGGTTTAAGGTATGCCTTGTTTTGGCCTTGGTTTTTATTTGTATATATACTGGCTCTGATTTATGGTTGGGGTCCTGTTATGATGTGGTATAAATAATTGATATTGATAAATTAACTCTCAAGTATTGGTTGGAGAAAATGGCAAAGGAATAAAAAGGACCAATGCCTTAAAACAGTTGATATGCACGTCAACCCTATTATTTTTGATAGATGTTCTTACCTGCATATTTACCTGCAAAAAAACTATTTAAAGCTCCTTGTGATTTTCTGATTTGGAAGGAATTGAGTGCTGGTAGTTTTTAAGTGCATCCCATCCTATTTCCTATTGCCAGCACTCCTCCATCTAAGGAGTGTAATGTAATCTTTTTAATATTCCACTATGTCAACGATTAAACTTTCCTCAACCTGATTTCACCTTATATGGCAAACGGTCAAAGTGACTTTGGAATATGCACAATAAACCCAACAGGGATTGAAATCTGTGTTAAACACCTATTTAAACAGTCGCTAACAGGTGTTCTTTTTGTCTGGATAATTAATTATTAGCGGTATCAAAACCTTGTATTCGCGGTGTATCAAAGGTTTGGTTTAATTTCTGTTTTCTTATCTAGTAGAATCTCATGTGGTATGGTCATTTGAACTATTCTTGTTGGATGTTAAGAAATGATGTGTTATACAGGTAATTATAAGTCAAGAATAAGGTATTACACCTTTTGAATAATGCCATACAATGTTTATGTCATCGAGCTAGACAAAGAGGTAATGAAATCCAAAAAATTCAGAGAACGTAATCCAAATATGAATACAAGGCGTACTTGTTATTATGTTGGTCAAACATCCCACGATCCAGAAACAAGATTCAATCAGCATAGAGATGGTTACAAGTCTAACAGTTTTGTAAAGAGATATGGTAAGGGGTTGGTATGGAGGAAATTCAAGAAATATAATCCAATTAAAACTCGTGAAGAAGCTGAATACATTGAACAAATGCTTACTGATAAATTGAGAAGGAAGGGACATGGTGTGTGGTCGAATTGAGTATGAGGAATAATTGTCATATATGGCAGATTTTAATCAATGTACAGTGATTAGAGGTTAAGACAAGCATTACTTATTTATGATTAGAGTTTGGTAGATAATGTGTCATTTAGGGATTTTTTCTAATTTTCCCAAGTTTTTCTTCTAAACTATGAATTTTGTTTCTTATTTTTTCTCTTTTTTCCTCATAATTAATTTTGTGTTTTTCAAGCTCTTCTTTTGATATTTCTTTTTCTTTATATCTCCTTTCAAATTCTTCTAGATCTCTATGATACATTGCCCTCGTTGCATTTAAATCTTTGATCTTATCTTCGATTTTATCCTTTTTACTCATGAATTATACACATTTTGTAATATGCAAACATATAGATATAACTTTTTTAAAAAAATGGTCGTTTTTTGTGAATATGTGAAAAGATGGTAATCTAGGCTATTTTTGACAAGATTGCTCCTTATAAACCTGTTTTTTTATATAATTCCTTTCATGGCTTAACTAGAGTGGGAATCTCTTTTATAGGCAAAATTTTGGAATATGGTTCATGTATTCTACCTAAAAACGGATTATGTAATATGACTGTCGCCGTCAACACCGGTTAAGGAAACATTTAAATTCTATGTCTCAATTAAATATACAAAGGGAGTCGCAAGAATGAAAACAAAATTATTAGGAATTTTAGTAATGACGCTGTTGATTGCAACTGCTGTTTTACCAGTAGTAGGGACAGTGAATATTAAAAATGTTAGTGCTACAAGTTCTAACGATGACACTGATTGGTGGCCAATGTTCCATCATGATCTGCTAAACACTGGGTATTCAAACTCAGAAGCACCAGAAGAAAATATATTAATATGGCATTATCAAAAACAAGGATCAATGTTTTCTTCCACTATAGTTGCTGATGGAAAGGTGTACGTGGGTTCAGATGATTGGGAAATGTACTGTTTGGATGCAGATGATGGAAGTAAAATATGGAGCTATAAAACATGGGATAGTGTGAAATCTACGCCTGCGATTGCCGATGGAAAAGTCTATTTTGGCTCAAATGGTGGTAGAGTTTTTTGTCTGGATGCAGATGATGGAAGTAAAATATGGAGCCATCATACAGGATTTGAATTTTCTTCTTCTCCAAAAGTATATGATGGAAAAGTCTACATAGGCTCAGAAATTGGTAAGATGTACTGCCTGGATGCAAATAATGGAAATCAAATTTGGGTTGTTCAAACAGGAGTTTGTATACTTGGTTCATCTGCGATATATGATGAGAAGGTTTATGTAGGGTCATGGGGCCATAATGAACTTTTTTGTCTGAATGCAAACAATGGAAATATAATATGGACATTTACAGGAGAAACATGGGTACATACCTCACCTGTAGTTGTTGATGGAAAAGTCTATGTTGGAGGTCATATCTTGTATTGTTTGAATGCAAATACTGGCAATGAGATATGGAGCTACCAAATGGAAGAATCAGGAGGAGGAGGTATGGATAAGTATTCTTGTCCTGCAGTAGTTGATGGAAAAGTCTATTTTGGCTCATATAATAATTCTTTAGGGATAGGTTCCATACATTGTCTAGATGCATATGATGGAAGCAAGATTTGGGAATACCCGACTGAGAAAGGTATGGGTTCTGCCCCTGCAGTTGTAGGAAAAAAATTATACATAAACGTATGGGATGGTAGACTGTATTGTCTAGATAAAGATGATGGCAGTCTGATATGGAAAGGGGAAGGAGGAACAACATCACCAGCAGTTGCAAATAAAAGAATCTACAATGGAGGACAAAGAGTATTTTGCTATGGAGATAACACTGGAAACCAACCACCAAATACACCAACTATAGACGGCCCACCAAGTGGAACTAAGGGAGTAGAATACTGCTATAACTTCAAGGCAACAGATCCCAATGGAAACTATGTCTGGTACTCAATAGACTGGGGAGATGGTGTAATAGAGGAATGGTTTGGACCACGTGACTCAGGTATGGAAATAACTTTGAACCATACATGGTACAGCAAAGATACATTCCAAATAAGAGTAAAAGCCAAAGATGTATTCGACGAAGAAAGCGACTGGGGAACACTTGAAGTCAGCATACCAAAGAACAAAGCAATCAACCTATGGTTCTACTGGTTCCTTGAACAGCATCCGCTGCTGGAAAGATTGTTTTATCATTACCAGAACATTTAATTATTAAAAATGCCTTATAATACAATAGGGAGGCGTATGTATAAGAAACCATTTGCATTAGGAGTTATTCTTATATTCTTACTTTTAAGTCTTATACCAATGGTATCAAGTGATAAATCTACTTTTAACATTACTAATAATCAAAGCATAGATCATCCATTGATTGACATTTACCCACCGTATCCAGATGGGGAAAACGGATGGTATATAACAGAGCCAACAGTTTCAATTAAGTGGGGAATTCCAGCTACCATTTATTATCGCATTGATAATGGTGCCTGGCAAACATATACAGGACCATTTTATATGGAATGGACTGATGGTTATCATTCCTTTGAAGTACGTGCAATAAATTCAACAGGAGAAATATATGACATTGTAGAGTTTAAATTAGATACCAAACCTCCATTTATAACCGTCTTCCGAGGTTTACTATTTCCATTGATTATTGAAGCAACCACGAATACTTATAATGAAACATCAGGTATTAACAGAGTAGAATTTCATCTTAAAAATGAATTGAAATATGTTGACTATGAGGAGCCATATGAATGGATAGTTAACAAATCCGATTGTCCTAAGGGTCAACAGATAGTAAAAACGATAGCATATGATAATGCCGGGAACAACGCATCAGATAACCTCACCGTCTGGATATTAAAGGAGAATGAAATATCTGTAAATCGCGTAATCTATGTAGATGATTACACTGGAGTAGACAATTATTATGGACCAAATCAAAATATTCCAGGCTCTGATGGAATTGGTGATGCTTCGCATAGCGATGATAATTATCCATTAATGAAACCATGGAATGAAACGCCTTTACCAATCCCCAAGCCAACTTATGTTTATGTCGATGACGACTTCAACTCTTCAACACCAGGTTGGAATCATACTCATTTCAATATAATTCAAGATGGTATTAATGCAGTTTTAGAAAATGGCACTGTGTATGTTTATAATGGTGAGTATCATGAAAATCTTGTTGTGAATAAGACAATTGATTTGATTGGTGAAGATAAAAATCATACTATTCTTCATGTGGATACAGTTGATTTCTATTATGGAATCCAGATAACCACACCGCATGTAAAAATTGATAATATTTCAATAACATCTCAGCAAAAGAATAATAATGCTAGAAACCAGGCAACCATTGAAGAACTACTTTCAGACATTAATGAGCGTGCTGGTCCAATTGAATTTATCAGAATCGAAGAAGGTGGAGATTTTACTGAAGTTACTCATTGTACGATTTTTGATATTTATGGTATTCTCAATGTTGGTAGCAGTTATAATCATTTTAGTAATTGTACTTTTGAAAATACGTATGAATTATTATTTTCAGAAGGAACAATGAATGTTATTGAGGATTGTATATTTTATAATAATTTATACGGTGTCTTATTTGCTGAATCACATAACAACATTTTAAGAAACAATAACTTTGGAAAAAGCGGAGTTCTTCTTGTTGGATTTGAACTATCAGAACATATTCATACCATTTCAAATAATTATATTGATACAAAACCAATAATCTATCTTACAAACCAAACTGATACTACATATAATAAAACCGAAGTTGGTGAATTTATTTTAGTGAATTGTAGTAATATTAACATTGAACAGTGTAATCTATCCAATTCATCTTGTGGAGTAGAACTTGCATTATGTTCCAGTGTTTCTATTGATACATGTCAACTCACTGACAATTTTTTTGCAATTTTGAGTTTTTTCACAGATAATACAAGTATCATTAGAAGTAGCATTCTAAATAATTATTATGGGATTTATTATTACACAGAAAATGATAATTCCAACATATCAAATAATGATTTTATCAGCAATGAATGGATTGCTTGTGTTGCTGAAGAATCCGATTCAAACATTATTTCTAACAATTATATTAGTGAAAATGGTGGGGGTATTTACCTTGGAGCTGCAAATTACAATCAGATTAACAATAATGAATTAATTGATAATGAAAATGGAGTTCTCATAGGTGAATCAATAGGTAACTCTGTTTATCATAATATCTTTATTGGCAATAACCTCACCGCCATGGATGATGGAAATAATAACTGGGATGATGGTTATCCATCTGGAGGAAATTTCTGGGATGATTATAATGGTACAGATTCTGATGGGGATGGTATTGGTGATACACCATATGATATTACTGGTGGGAGTAACCAAGACCTGTATCCACTTGGGTACCTAAACCCTATTGCTAATTTTACATATTATCCTCTAAATCCTACTCGCCTTGATATTATACAATTCAACGACACTTCATCTGATGGCGATGGTGACATTACAAATTACTCATGGGAGTTTGGAGATGGATATGGATCATCTTTACAAAATCCGTCACATCAGTACACAGAACTGGGAACATACCTTGTAAATCTAACTGTGACAGATGATTCGAACTACTCTAATGGAATGCAAAAAACAATCATAGTAAGCAACTGTCCACCTATTGCAGATTTCAACTATACCCCGCTATTACCAAATCAAGGGGAAACCGTCCAGTTTAATGCAACGGCAATAGATTATGATGGAACTATTGTTAACTACACGTGGTACTTTGGATATCATATCATATATGGAAAGAATCCTACATATCAATTCAACGATAGTGGAATATACCTAATATCGTTGGAAGTTAAAGATGATAATGATGGTACAGATACTGTTGCAAAATTAATACCTGTCAGTTTTGACATGATGCACATAACAAATACCAGTGTTGGTTGGAACTTCATTTCTACACCATATAATCAGCAATTAGATTCATATGAGTTCCTCTACAAATATGATGGGTATTACTATGACTGGCCTCTTGCAACAATGGATTTAAACCCAACAAACTCACCATTAATCAATTCTTACATGTTCGGTTGGAACAGAACACAGCAAACCTACGTTTTTGAATCTAATCTTGACCCAGGATACGGATGCTGGATGTATGCGTATCAACCATTAGAGATATGGATTCAGGAAGACACCGCACCAGTTGATGATAATATCACAGATTTAGAACAAGGATGGAATATAGTGGGAGTACCATATGACGAACCTGTAAATAAAACCAATATTCTCGTTGATGATGTCCCATGGGACACCGCAGTGTCCAATGGCTGGATTAGTGATTTCGTGTTTGGTTGGAACAGAGCAGGACAAAGCTACACCTTTGCAGATACGTTCATGCCAGGACATGCGTATTGGATGTATGCATATCAACCATGTACGTTGAAGAGAGTGATATAGAATTCTCTTTCTCTTCATTACCCTTATAATAATGCCTTAAAACGTCTGATGTGCACGTTATACTACTTTTTAATGAATGATTTATAGTGTTAAATTAGAATTTTTCAGAATAAATTGTTAAATCGAACAAATTATGAATAAAACAATTTATATAGTATTTTGTTATATTATATATGGAGGTAGAAATATGAAGACAAAAGTCGTAATGACTCTTGCAGTAATGCTGCTAGTGGCAACTATTTTACCAACAGCTATAGCAAATGAATCTAAAATACAGGATAATAATGAATCAGGTACTAAGGTTTTCTGCGATGTGACTATAAAAGGAACGGGAACTGAAAAAATCCTAATGGGTTCTTTCGTTTTAGGCTTTGGAAGATGTGCATATATGAAAGTAGATTTGGAAGAAGATGGATACATAAAAATCCATTCAATAGGAAATTCTTCTAATGAGGTTATACTTGAAGGAAGTCATCAGATTATCTTATTTGGTTTTGCTGGATACTATAGCCATCTTATAAAGACTAGGATTAATGGCTATGCGCTTTTTGCAATATGGTCTTAATCTTTTTTCATAAACTCTAATTTGATACCTTTTTTAACCTGAGTTCACCATTGCCTATCGTCTGATATGCATGTCAACCTACCTTTTTGATGAATATTTTTCAATCAGATGTTGGAGATATTCCTCTTCTTCTTTAGAACCAGGTGCAAAGTTATCACTATATTTCATTGGTATGTTATACTTTCTGACTCATATTATATAAATATGGTTTAGCAGAATGTCAAATTGGAAAAATACCATATTGATTTCGATTTCGGGTGCTAAGCAGAAACACTAACCATATGCAAGCGCATTGTTGAAAAACATGGTGGTAGGATGTGGGCTGGAAGTGAAAGTGAAGGGAAAGGTACAACGATGTTTTTTACATTACCTATGTCTTCTAAAAAGACGGCGAAGGTTGAAAGCATAGATAAAAACATTTAAAATGTGTTAGAACATAGTGATTTTTGAGGGAAGAAGGAAATGAAGAAAATCATGCTGGTAGATGATGAAGAATACCAGATAGTTAGTGTCAAAACAGCATTGGAAGAATCATATGGGGATAAATATAATGTCATACCTGCCCGTAGTGGTACAGAGTGTTTTGAATTACTGAAAAACAATGAGTTGCCTGATTTAATTCTTTTAGATGTCATGATGCCAGAGATGAGTGGTTGGGAAGTCTTTGATAAGTTGAGAGATAATCCGTCATGGAAGGAGATACCCGTGGTGTTCCTTA
>Ga0307431_1000578_pt1 | contig 23930 bp, 31 predicted proteins | sample SalMarWE160170MG_FD_202155 | JGI IMG/M metagenome (GOLD analysis project Ga0307431, IMG submission 202155) | Salt marsh sediment microbial communities from the Plum Island Ecosystem LTER, Massachusetts, United States - WE1603-170 | ecosystem: Environmental > Aquatic > Marine > Intertidal zone >...
CGTAGAAAACAAGATGACCCAAGAGCCAAGCATATCCTCCAGGTCTATCTCGAAACCACTCCCGCCCACCCAAAAAGGGGACATTCTTGCTTTGCTGATAGGGGGACATTTTGACTTTGCTTAGACAGCTGTTGTACTCGTCCTATTCGTTCAGACAGTGCGTTTTCTCAGGCGGAGGTTCTCAGCGAAACGAAAAGGGGTTGGGCCATGATAACTTATAGATATCATGAAAGATACCCCATAATAAGGGCTGATATTTTGCCTTAAAAACTGGTTCTTCACAATAATGAGTGCCTGATTAGAAGACAAGAAGAAGAGGAACAGATGAATTTGAGGGCATGTCTGCGCTCCACTAAGATTTTTAACGCCATTTCCTCTCCAATCTTTTCAGCGCTTCCCCAGCATAAAGCCGGACCTCTGCATCATCATCACTCAGTGCTTTCTTCAAAGCGCTAACAGTTTGTTTTGATCCTATCTTAAGGAAAGTCACCATAATTTCCCGCTTTACATGAACATTTAGCTCCGCCTCTTCCAGAATATTGAGAAGAGGATCCACTGCTTTTTCTGAACCAAGGTCTCCTAAAGCAGAAACAATAGCCTTGCGGTTCCAGTTATTAGGTTCGTCCAGGGCTGCGATCAAAGGATCGAGGGCTTTCTGTGAACCAATCTTTCCTAAAGCAGCAGCTGCAGTGTAGAATGCAGGGCCTGATTTTTCCTTGAGCATAATGCTAAGCGGTTCTACTGCCTTTTCGGTACGTATCTGTCCTAGAGCACGAGCAGCATAGTATTGTATATTATTGTTTTTATCAGTAAGACTTTCTATTAAAGCATCAACTGCTCTAGGCGACTCGATTCTTCCCAGAGAAGAAGCAGCTATTTGGCGCAGTGATGGGTCAGGATCTTTAAGAAGCTTTATCAAAGGGATTACTGACTGTTCACCGATTTTTTCCAGCGCTTCAACATAGGGATAACGGAAATGCCAGTTGTCAGTCAGCCGCAGGGCACGGATATATTTCTCTGCGCGGCTTTCCGACTCAATTAAATTTATTCCTTCGGGAATTTTGGGAAACATTCGAGAACGAACATAAATATGTGAAAGTCCGACAAGCAGTAAAATATAAATAGAAAGAACAGCCGCGATTTCGCCCTTCCGCTCTGGAATTTTCTTTTTAAAGAGAAGACGTGCGGGTATCGTAAATATGCTTGAGATGAACTTTGGCAGTGGAAAGAAAAAAGGCGTTTTCATACTGTATTTTTCATATTGTTTTCCCAGTTGTTTCTTCATTTTTCGCTCTTCAAGAAGCGCAACGCCTATAATGATCATCGCTGAAAGCAGCCAAGGAAGGGAGGCTGCAATGCCCCAGCTTCTCTTGGGATATCTTACTCGCATCAGGGCCAGCAGCATACCGTAGCTCCAGATAATCCATCCTAAATACTGAGGATGGCGTGAAATCCTATAGATCCAGAAATCCGCCATATCTTTTTTTCGCTGCCTAGAGATAAACCATGTGAAAGTGCCGATGATAAAAAGAAGAAGCCCAATTCCTACCAGCAAATAGATCAGCGGATAGTGAATATCAACTCCAATCTTTAAAAAGAGAGACCTAATCAGCCTATAGGGAAAATAGACAATATCTCCCAGTTGGCCCGCATTAAAAGAAATATCCAGAACAGGCAGCCACACGATATTAAGCACACCCAATCCGGCGAGAAAAAACATAACGGTCGCAAACTGAGCAAAAACGGGAAGAAATATCATCAGAGCTCCAGCAGAAGCAAGCCCTCTTTTTCCGGTTATAAAACCAGCTGCGATTAGCACGATCATAAGAACAAAGCAGATATATCCAATAAGCCGAAGGTGGTAATGGCTTATGAACAATTCAGTATGGAAAACAGTTGATTCGTCTGCATGGGAATCTCCCTCTAAAGCAGGAACCGTGCTGTAAAGAGCTTTGTTCAAAAGACCTGGTAGTTCCACTGAGGCAAAAGTCAACCCGAGGCTGAAAATCACAGCTAAAAGCAATAAAAGAAATCCGGAAATCCATTTTTTATTAGTCAATGCATTCTCCTTTTTCATTTCTTGATAGGTATTCCCTTTTTTTAAACTTACGATTTTCTCTCAATTTCATCAAATTTTTATCCTCTGAGCCGCTAGATAATACATAAAACAAAAATATAAAGTCAATAAGAAATCATTAGGAAAGAGAGAATTTCATAGAATTGGTTTATAAAAGCCCATACAGAGTAGAGTTCGCTATTAATTGCTGATCTAGGAGTTTCGGCTCTCATAGGTATTCCTCTTCTTCCCTCTGTGGGCATTGGAGTAGAGCCCGTAATAACGGACCATGACCTGTCCTTTGTCCGGGACATGGGAGGTATCCTCGATATCCTTGATCTCGAATCTCTTCTTGACTATACCAACACCGAAGTGGATTACCAAGTGATCATTGTTTATCTTTATGGTGAGAGAATAGAAAAGGCCCTTCTTTCACAAGAATGTGCGAAGTTAGATCCAAAATATAAACAGGCTTTAGCAGAAGAAGGCTTTTCAAAGGAACTTGAAGAATGGCCAGAATATTGAGAGGTAATATTTACTGGGCTGATCTTAATCCGGTTATCGGAAGTAAGCAGGTCGGTTTATGCCCTGTTCTTATTTTGAGTCATAATGTTTTTAACGAACGCTCAGGGACAGTTATCGCGGTTGCTCTAACGAGCCAACCTCAACGTGCATGATTCCCGCTGACCTTAGAACTTACAGATTCCAGACTTACTAAAAAATCCTGGGTGAAAATTAGTCAGATAAGAATTCTTTCTATGAAACGTGTAGAAAAAAGGGTGGCCAAAGCATAAGAGGAGGAGCTATTGTTAGATTCCTTAAAATAATATTTGACTTTCCATGAATTCTTGTATACAATATATTACAATGATATCAAAAGGTATTTTATGAAGACAGCAATTTCAGTTAGACTCCCCAATGAGCTTGCCAATCACCTAGACAATATTGCCAAAGAAACAGAACGGCCCCGCTCTTACATCATTCAAAAAGCGTTGGAGTCTTACATTGACGACTATGCAGATCTCCAAGTGGCTTTTGACCGGCTGCATGACAGGACAGATCCTATTGTTTCAGGCAAAGAACTGAGAAAATCCCTTGGCTTATAATATCATTTACAAGAGGTCAGTACATCGCGATCTGAAAAAGCTTTCTAAGGCAGAGGCCTGTCGTATTTTAGATAAAATTGAGCAAGAGCTTTCAAAGAAAGCAGATACTTATCCGGTTCTTAAAGGGCAATTTGCTAATCTTCGAAAATATCGATTCAGTAATTATAGGGTTATCTATGCAATTTTGGGAGATGATGTCCTTATTCTTAGAATTGGTCACAGATGAGATGTCTGTAAGAAAAAAATCTAACAAATTACTCCAGCGGACGCCGCTTGAACGGTGCCGCTGAGCTTTTTCGTTAAGAGAGAATTAAAATGGAGTTAATATTATGTGGGTAAAATATACACTTGCAATCATTGGCTTTATTGTCTTTTTGATTATTATGTCTATCTGGATAAATGGATACCGTCTTGAGAAATCAACGAGAAAAATATTCGTCGAATTAAATGCTCATGCTAATACCAGCAATGGACGAAATTTTATGTCTCAGGATTTAAATGAATTGCCTATTCCAGTGAAAAGATATCTTAAAAAAACTATTCCTGAGGGGCAGCAATACATTCATTTTGTAGAGTTAAAACAAATCAGTTATTTTCGCATGAGTGAAGATTCAGAAAAGTGGCTACCACTAAATGCAACTCAACATTTTACAACCAATCCGCCCGGATTTGTTTGGGATGCCAAAATTAAAATGGCTCCACTCATTACAGCGAGAGTTCTCGATATGTACAAGAAAGGTTCTGGAATCCTTAATGCCAAACTTTTCAATACTTTCACTGTAGCAAATGCCTCGGGTGCTAAAGAGTTGGATACTGGTGAGTTAGTCCGCTATTTGGCAGAGAGTGTTTGGTTCCCGACTGCTTTGTTGCCCAGTCAATCAACAAAATGGGAAGCAATAGACGATAATACGGCAATTGCAATACTGAAAGACGGAGTTAATGAAGTTAGTTTAAAATTCTATTTTAACAATGAAGATGAAATAATTAAAGTTACTTCTAAGCGATATAGACTGATTAACGATACGTATAAATTAGTATCTTGGACAGGTTATTTTAGTAACTACCAGAGACGAAATGGTATATTGATACCTTTAGAAGGAAAGGTTGAGTGGAACCTTCCTCAAGGTAGTTTTGCATATTGGAAGGGACGTGTTGTCGATATCAAATATAAGCACTAAAAAAATTGAATTGTAACCTGAAATTCTATGGACACTATCAGTGCTGTCCCAACGTTGAAATTTAAAATCCTTGTAACTTAAATATTATCATTAAGTTATGAAAGAAATTAACTGTAATCGATTTGAACTAGATTTTATGATATGGTCGCTCTTCTGTCAATTTTAGAGGACTAGGAAAAGAAGCAAATCGACAAAAAAGCAGTCATGAATGGTCTCAAAAGTACTCGCCTATCTCTTCGGCTGCCATCGAGAGTTCCTGTTGGACAATTTGAGGTGAGGGAGGTCGTTCGGCAAAGAAAGTCAGATTGAGGTGAGCGGGTGATCTTATCGATAACCTTCGGTTCTTCGATGAAGGTGAGGATTGACATCTGGCCACCGCAGCGAGGACACAACAGAGGGTCAACTTCATAGATTTTCTTGATCATCTCGGCCCAGCCTCTGGAGACAACAAACCTCTCTTCTTCTTCAATGATAAGCGGATGAGAAGAGGAAACTCCTGTCTTGCGTACTTTTCCCCTGTGAGTGTTGGAATAGAAATTTTCTCTCCAGGTATTCCAGAAACAAAGAACCGGCAAAACTACTCTGTCTGCAATAAGCTCTAAGTCCATCACATCGGGATATGACATCTCTGGCACTGAATTGATAACGTACCAGATCAGGCAGAAGCTTCACCCTCAGGGTGTCTACCTCTACTAAATCACCAGGCGCTTCAATTCTATAATCCTTAGGAATACGGGTGGCATATCTTGGCTTCCTCCTTCTCTTCCGGGCAAGTTTGGCTATCCTAGTATTAATAGGCTCTCGAAGAATTCCTCTCGCCTTCAGCCGATTGATTACTCTCCCTACATTCGATGAAGAGATCTCTATGCCTTCTCTGTGAAGAAGTACTGCCAGCTTATCCCTTCCCCAACGCGGATATTGCTCTCTTAACTCTCTAATCCTCTCTACAATATGGGAAGATATCTGAGGCTTCCTTACCCGATGAGGCCTCCATGAGAGCCCCTCCAATGTCGTTAAATCATATTTGTCAAAACGTCTCTTCCATCAATAGAAAGTTTGGGCAGAAATGCCAAAATAGCGACAGGTCATTCTGGCATTGCCGTATTTACGGTAATGATCAAACCAACGTAATCGCTTCTTCGCATCTCTCGATATCTTACTTTGTCTCGAAAGTGAGGTTATAAAATTAGACCCAGGAATAATTGATCCGTATCTACTCATAGTAACTCCTATTCTACCACCCATCGTACCTACAATGTGTCACTAATCTATCTGAACGAGTACAGGATTGCTCCCCAATTTGATTATTCATTTTTATTTACTTATAATAAAACAACATTCCACTTGGGTTACTAACCTGGGGAGGACAGATGTTTAAACGGATACCCATTCTAATTTTATTTTTATCTTTGATATTGATCACTTCGACCAGTCTAGGATTGGGAGCGGGAAAAGAGGAAAAAGAAAAAAAGAAGGATAAAAGAATAAGCATGGTTGTGCTCCCTATCATCTTTCGCATGCCGGAGACGCGCTGGGGACTCGGAGGAGGAGGGCTTCTCACGTATAGGGCCAAAGGTATCCCAGAAAACGCAAGGCCTTCTTCCCTGTATTTTCAGGCTTACTACACCCAGAACAAGCAGTACGGCATAGAACTCAAGCCTGAGATCTATTTGAAGAATGAAGCCTATATCATTAACTCATACTTAAAAATCAGCAAATTCCCCAATAAATTCTGGGGATACGGGAACCAAACCCTAGATGAGGCGGAAGAAGATTACACCCCAAAAATGTTCAATTTCGACTTAAGTCTCCAGAAAAGAATCCTTCCGGGAGAGAGGCTGTATTTTGGCATCCAGTACAAATTCGAAAACCTCAATATTGTCGAAATTGAAGAGGACAAACAGCTCGCTTCAGGACTCATCACCGGCAGCGAAGGGGGAAAACTCTCATCCCTGGGTTTTATCCTCAACTGGGATAAACGCGACAACATCTTCTTCCCCCATAAAGGAAATTATTTCCAGTTAACTAGCAATTTCAACTCCCCGATATTCGGAAGCGATTTCAAATTCACCACTGTAAAATTTGACCTCAGAAAGTATTTCCCCGTCTTTAAATCCCATGTTTTTGCGGTTCAAGCGATCCTCCAATCTGTGACCGGGTCACCCACTTTTCGGCACATGTCCGAAATTGGGGGAGATATGATTATGCGGGGTTTATACAGTGGGCGTTATAGAGATATGTCCATGATTGTCCTCCAGACCGAACTGAGAGTAAAAATCTCGAAATTATTCGGAGCGGTTGTGTTCGCAAGTGTTTCGGATGTGGCGGATAAACTCGGAAGGATGAGCCTGGGGAATCTCAAATATTCTGTTGGTATCGGGCTCCGTGTCCTGGTCGTTCCCAAGGAAGGAACCAATATCAGATTAGATTATGGTTTCGGGAAAGGCACTTCGGGCTATTACATCACGGCCAACGAAGCCTTCTAACAAAAGCGGTTTTTTGCTGCAATTGACTTTTTTATTTATCATGCAGGGAGTTTACAGGGTTTGCAACAGCTGCACGGACTCCTTGAATACTTACTGTTGCAATCGCGATCACCAGGGCTCCCAGAGCAACTGCAAAGATAATAAGAAGGTTCATATCGATCCGGTAGGCAAAATGCTGCAGCCAGAGTTGGATAGCTGTCCAGGCTAGGGAGGAGGCGATCAAAACAGAAACCAGGATGAGCTTAACAAAATCCTTTGACAGCATGGAAACAATATTTGAAGTTGAAGCGCCGAGCACTTTCCTGATACTGATCTCTTTTTTCCGGGATAAAATCATAGTCCATGGTGATGACTTTAAGTCGAGCGGACTAGGAAAAGAAGCAAAACGACAAAGAAAGCAAAAGAATCAGCTATAAGATAGACTCCTCCTCTCAAATCGACAAAAGGCAGTCATGAATGGTCTCAGAAGTACTCGTCTATCTCTTCGGCTGCCATCGAGAGTTCCTGTTGGACAATTTGAGGTGGGGGAGGTCGTTCGGCAAAGAAAGTCAGATTGAGGTGAGCGGGGGATCTTATCGATAACCTTCGGTTCTTCGATAAAGGTGAGGCTTGACATCTGGCCACCACACTCTGGGCAGAGGAGAGAGTCATTGAATTTTGAGATCCTGAGGGATTGACCGTTTTTGGCCACACCTACCTCTGTGATAAGAAAGTGCAGGTGCGGATGAAAATTCATTCGGGACTCAAACGACTGTATCACGGCAATAATGCCTGGTACAATCTCTTTGCCTGTTACGGCCTTGAGGTATTTCAGGATGGCCTCTTTCCCGCAGAGACAAAGGGCTGATAGAAGCGAGCGGTTGTACTTAAAGGATATTCTCAGCATCTTGGGGATGGTGAAGACCACCTGGCGGTGAGGGACATCCAGAATAAGTGACTCCCGCATCCATTCGCCCCATTCCTCACGTCTTTTGGCATGACATGAGGGGGAAGAAACCTCTGAATTTGCATGAAAACATAACGAGCCTCTCTGTTCCGCAATGCGAACATCTTATTCGTGCAAATCCACACTTTGGGTTACCGCAGTCTAAGTATTTCTCTACCACTTCCTTAACAACAGGACGAAGAAAGCCATACTCTCTCTCAAAGCGGTTTTCATATTTAAAAACAAATTGCTCAAAGTAATGGAACAATACGCGGTAAAACACAGTGCGCTCTGGATGACGTTGGTGATAAAAGGCGCTTATGGTTGGATCCTCCCAACTTCGCTAGGTGTCTCCCTGGGATTAATGACCTTCTGGTCATTGATGATCCTGTTAGTACCTGGACGCCTTCCAGCAGGAAGTTATCTTGATCGGGCATTTTGGCTCGGTCTTCTTGATAGCCTTATTACGGGGATCACGTTAGGTTTCGCTCAATATCTGGTAATGAGAAGAAGAGTAAGAAATGTCCGATGGTGGGTTCCGACCATGATGGCTACCATGATGGTTACTTGGGTAGTACGTTGGTTCGTGAATCTTGGCGCGTCCTTTTTCGTTTTTGGTACGATGAGTAGAGTTGTCATTGCAATACTCTGTGCGCTTGGTGCGGAATTATCCGAGGAAGCTTTCGATGAATTAAGTCCTATGAATTCACCTATTCCGGCTTCACAGCGCGAATTGTAGTTCGGGTTTTCTAGAAAAATTGGAATAAAAAGAACTCCCTGAGGCATTCTCCGGGAGTTCTTTTTATATGGATATGAGTGTAGGTACAATGAGTTCAGGAGCGACTGTACAGTGGTTAGAGATCGCTCGAGCTGGAGCTACCTGAGCATATTGGTGTGTTTCTCAAATCGATACTGTACCAGTAGTAGCCATAGTCAGATTGTTAGAGCCAAACAGAGCCATACTCTCCTGTCTCAAGCCTTCCGTAGCATAACATTTCGCCAACGTCGTCCCGTGCGTACGCACGTTGTGTCGACATCAACTGCATAATCTCTTCTACAGTCGATTCTTGATACCCTAGATCATCTAAGATCCTTCGGAAGAACTTATCCGCCCGCCCGTCGATACCACTAACTGGAAAGTCTAGGAATTTCTTGGTTATGGTAATCTGGATTAGTGGGTCACCGGGCATCACAGCCCAGACATAAACGAAGTTTCCGTACCAGTACCAATAATCACTTGAGTAGAAGCTTGACGGGTCGTAAAAGTGCACCGCCCAACTGTCCTTCCCATCAGGATACTCCGTTGTAGGATACATCTCTGCGGAATACCCCAAAGCATAGAACATCTTATAAGCGTTCTCTAAAGACATTGACCAGATCTCCGCCTGCGGTAGTGGCGTTGGTGTGGTGGAGGTGTGTTTGTCGGTACCGGGGTCACTGTCGGTGCTGCCGTGGGAGTAGTTGCTGATGTTGGTTAGAGAGTCGCTATAACTGGCATTGGCGTGGCGGTGACAACGATGACGACTGGTTTGGGTGTGGGAGTAGTTCCACAGGATGTGAGAAAAAGAATCTCCAGGAATACCACTCCAAAAATGATTGCCAGTCTGACAATTTCGGGGGTCGATTTATTATTCAACGAATTCTTCATGCGCTGTCCCTCTCTTCGGACCGAAGGCAAGCTGTCCTCTGCTCCTATTGACACTGCAAGAGAAAAGTATGAATCGGCGACTGAATTACCTGTGAAGATTAGATTTAAACGATGAATCCGCAACGGTGCGGAATCTTCGCGTGTTCCGGGCTTCTTGAGAGACGAAAGCATGCGCCGTACAGGAATCGAACCTGAGTTGCTTGGGCTTAAAATCCCGCATGGTGGTGTGAATTTTTGGGGGAATGATATCCCAATGGACCGAGCTGTTGTTTCTCTATCTATCCAGATTCTTGAAAGTGGCTACCGGTCTCGAGCTGAGCCTGTAGATAGGTTACCCTGGTCGTTGCTAGACTCGCATTTCTACTCACAGCTGGTACAACAAACAGTGGGGGTTAGATACAGGTGCTTTCGTGTGGCAGGTTCACTTCCAAAATTGCCACAATTTCTTTTCTTTCTTGTATTTCTGCTCGGTTGCAGCTCCCGCCATTTTGCTCACTTTAGGATCCACTGAAACTGTAGCCTTAGTAACACCTGCTGGCTTCGGGCTGCCTTTCAAGTAGGACTTGAGTTTAGCCATACAATTTGGACAGATGTTCCAGTCTGAGGTATCCTGTGCAACAATTGTGTTTTTCCAGCCGTTGTACCATTCGGTCTTATTCATTAGAGCGATTGGGTCTCTGACCAAACCGTGGGACACTGGATTGAAGCCTTTCTTGAAGACGGCTTTACGCATGTCTTCCGCACTTATGACGGTGCCGACTCCAGGGGTACTGCAAATGTCGCAAACAGCCATTTTGTATTCTCCTTTCGCAAATAGATACCCACGGCTAAAGCCGTGGTACTTATCATAACTCAAGCTTCGCTTGACCTAAATCCTGGCTCTCTTGCCATTTTACATATTTTAGTATCTTCTTATCATCAATCCCAACTGTCGATGCAAAATATCCAGGCGACCACACTATATTCTCCTTCCAATATACTTTCGATAACCAAGAAAACTTTTTCCTCAATCGACTCGCAGTCATTCCCTTTACTCTTCCTATTACATCATTTACTGCATATTTTGGCGGACTTATCATAACCATATGAACGTGATCTCTCTGCATGTTATGTTTTATCATCTCACACCCAGCCATACTATCCATAACTCTCGGAAAAAGTCTTCTTAAATATCCCTGCACCCCAGGATTTAGGATACGGCGGCGATATTTCGGTATCCATACTATATGATACTCCGTACGATATGCACTGTGCCCTGATAACCTAATCTCCATTTCCCTATCATAAAATATCACCGCCTATACATTCACCCACGGGCAAGCCCGTGGAACTCTGCCCTCAGGGCTTTTAGAAACGACGCATAACTGCGCTTCTCACGCCCAGTGGCCTATCGGTTTCGAGCTTATCGGCCAATTAATGAATTTCTGGAAATGTTTCTCATATAGTATTCCTAAAAGGGAAAAAGAGGAAATAACCAAATTTATTATGACAAAAAGAGATATAAAATGCAAAAATCCCAAGGTACACCTGGGATTTTGATTAAATTGAGCATGGGCCGTACAGGAATCGAACCTGAGTTGCTTGGGCTTAAAATACCTTTTGTTATATTGGATTCAAGGCGGGCTGTTAATCAACCGGACAAAGGTGTTATTCCTATTCTTATATAGATTCTTGATAGACTGTACCGTGTCAGAGCTTATGAGACAGTATTGGGCTTAGAATTAATAGATGCTTTACCATCAAAACAGGGATCCCCAGCGGGATGTATTGATCCATGCCCACAATCAAGAGCCCCCAGCCGGTCACCCAAAGGTTGAGGATTTGCCTTTCCACAACCTCCCACAAAAAATTCCTTATATTTCTCCGGCCAGTAACTGGAGCACTTATAACCTCCAGCCCTTCTCCTTGAGGTAGGGGCGGATTATTTGTAAACGATGTACACTAAATCCACTCATTTTTACGGAGTTTGTGGCTATCAAGCAAGAAATTCCTATGAAACAGAAGAAAAAAATACATAGGTTCAATTCGAGGTTCCCAAGGCATGAGATAATCCAAATCTTTGCATTCTGTGTCATGGCTACACATTCATGGACGATTATTAATATGTTTCGTGAGGTTGCGTCTTGGTCGCTTTCGCTAAGTTTATGGGACCTAGTTGGGACGGTTTCGTACACATTAATTGCACTGCTTTTTGAAACCGTTGTATTTTTTTATGGTTCTTGTGGAGGTTGGATTTCTCCTGCCAAAAAAATGGATTGAAGGCCGATATGTAACAATAAGTTTGATAATTATTGTGGAAGCTACAATTTTATCGATAGTACTAAAACCTCATCTTGTGACAATTCTTGACGCGTATACCTTTCGACTCTTCGGGTTCCTGATTATTGAGTTGATTCTAATCGCATTATTAATTGTGTTTCTCCAAGTCCCCATATTAATTGTGAGAATCAATCGGATTGAAAAAGTGGTGAGACGGATCGCTGACCCCCTTGTAACGCTTGTATATGTATATATATTTGTGGATTTGATCGGACTTCTAATTGTCATAATTCGAAATGTATGAGGTCAATGACGACAACATGAATAAGAAGCAGGGGAGACGAGAATTCTTGAAGCTGATGTCCCTGATCTACATATCGGGACTATATTCTCATCTAATTCCACCAAAATCCCTAACCCAGTCTGTTGATAATCGCCCGAACATAGTCGTTCTGGTATTTGATACCTTATCAGCACTTCACCTTCAAATCCATGGTTACCACCGCGAGACAATGCCTAACTTGGCACGATTTGCAGAAAATGCCACCATATACCATTCTCATTATTCTGCAGGCAATTTCACAATGCCGGGTACTGCATCGATACTTACTGGTACATATCCTTGGTCACATCGTGGCTTCCACTTGTTCGGATCAGTTAAGGGTGAATTTTCTACCAAGAATTTGTTTCACACTTTTAGAGATAATCAATACACATGTTTCGCATTCTCGCATAACATAAACGTGAATATGCTCCTGAGTCAGTTCCGAAAAAGCATTGATCCACATTTAATGCCTCGCAATGTCCCATTATCTGACCATAATCTATCCGATTTGTTATTTCCTCGTGATTATGGAACTGCTGTTCGGAGTGAGTACCCATACCTGAATGACACTACGAAGCCTATTATAGGAAATTCGTTTTTGGTCTTGCTCCAAATCCTTCACAATTTTCCTAAATTCCTACCCACTGACGTCGTGAAATAAACACATTACATGAAAAAAGGTGATGTCAAGGACTAGGAAAAGAAGCAAAACGACAAAGAAAGCAAAAAAATCAGCTATAAGATAGACTCCTCCTCTCAAATCGGCAAAAGGCAGTCATGAATGGTCTCAGAAGTACTCGCCTATCTCTTCGGCTGCCATCGAGAGTTCCTGTTGGACAATTTGAGGTGGGGAAGGTCGTTCGGCAAAGAAAGTCAGATTGAGGTGAGCGGGGGATCTTATCGATAACCTTTGGTTCTTCGATAAAGGTGAGGCTTGACATCTGGCCTCCACACTCTGGGCAGAGGAGAGAGTCATTGAATTTTGAGATCCTGAGGGATTGACCGTTTTTGGCCACACCTACCTCTGTGAGAAGAAAGTGCAGGCAAAGGATTGCAGATAATAACTGCTTGTTCCATGGCTTTTTCGCATGGTGCAAATGATATAGCGAATGCTGTTGGACCGTTAGCAGGAGCAGTATTTACCTACAAATTTACAGAATGCATATCAGCAATATATGTACCGGTGTGGGTTTTAGGTATAGGAGCTTTGGGCATTGTTTTTTGTACTGTTTCTAATTAAATTTATTTTTTCCAAAAGTTCAAATCTGTTTTTTACAACCAGTTCTGCTGCGACTGAAGGAGTGGGTGCACGCAAATCTACAATACATATAGATCTTTATATGAGGCAATTCGAAATATTGCAAATTTTCCAAAAAGTGATAAAATGAGAGGCAATAGTGAAAATTTTATTGAATTTTATTGAATTTTGTTTTAAAGGAGGATGTCATGGCAACAAGAATTGAAACAGATTCTATGGGCAGCATTGAAGTAGAAGACGACAAGTATTGGGGTGCGCAAACTCAGCGTTCATTACAAAATTTCAAAATAGGTGGCGAACGGATGCCAAAGGAAACGATAAGAGCTCTTGGTATCTTGAAAAAGGCATCTGCTCTGGCAAACATGGAGCTGGATGTTCTTGACAAAACGATAGGTGATTTGATTGCAAAAGTAGCAGATGAGGTAATCGAAAACAAATTAGATGATCATTTTCCACTGGTAGTGTGGCAAACAGGAAGTGGTACTCAAACTAATATGAATTCCAATGAGGTTATCTCAAATAGGGCAATAGAGATAGCAGGAGGTAAATTGGGCAGTAAAAATCCTGTTCATCCCAATGACCATGTAAACAAGTCTCAATCGTCCAATGATACATTTCCAACAGCCATGCACATCGCTGCTGCTGAAATGATTGTTCACAAATTAATTCCTGCTTTAAAACATCTAAAGGAGGAATTAGACAAAAAAGTAGTAGAGTTTAAGGACATTGTGAAGATAGGAAGAACTCATCTTCAAGACGCAACACCACTGACATTGGGACAAGAGTTCTCTGGTTATGCCAAACAGATAGAGTTAGGCATAGAAAGAGCTGAAGGTTGTCTAAAAAATCTTTACATGCTTGCCCTCGGTGGAACTGCAGTAGGAACAGGGTTAAATGCACCTATCGGCTTTGATGTTCTGTCTGCTAAAAGGATTGCAGAAATTACAGGACTTCCATTTGTAACTGCAGATAACAAATTTGAAGGATTAGCTGCTCATGATGCTATAGTAGAAGCCAGTGGTGCTATGAAAACTATTGCAGCCAGTTTTATGAAGATTGCCAATGATATCAGATGGCTGGCATGCGGTCCGAGATGCGGTTTCGGAGAAATAAGCATTCCTGCTAATGAACCCGGCAGTTCTATAATGCCCGGCAAGGTCAATCCTACTCAGTGTGAAGCTATGACTATGGTTGTAACCAGAGTATTAGGAAATGATGTAACCGTCGGATTTGCTGGCTCTCAGGGTAACTTTGAGCTGAATGTGTTTAAACCGGTTATGAATTATAGCCTGCTTCAGTCTGTCAGGCTTCTGGGGGATATCGCTGTAAGTTTCACAGACAATCTGGTCGTAGGAATTACGGTAAACGAGGAAAGGATAAATGAGTTGTTGAACAAATCCCTAATGCTTGTTACAGCGTTGAGCCCATATATAGGTTATGATAAAGCAGCTAAGCTTGCACATGATGCCTTTGAAGAAGGGACTACTCTAAAAGAAATGGCAGTTAAGTTAGGATATGTGACAGAAGAAGAATTTGACAAAATTGTAAGACCTGAAGAAATGGTAAAACCCGGCGTTCCTAAGAAAAAGTAAAATATTCAATTTATAGGCAGGAGTAATTTTGCTCCTGCCTATTTCACCCATTTCAACCTTTTTATAAAATGGATAGATTAAAAAAAACATTAAATGAAATAGATAAACGCGGCTATAAAACATACGATTACATTTTAGGTGAGTATGATTTTCGCGAATTTACTTTAGAAGTGGTTCATGTGCAAGGAGATCCTTTTGCCGCACCTTCTAAAATTACCATTTTTCTCCCCAAAAAAATTCAAACAATGTTTTTAAAAAACAAAAATAGGCGTATTGCTTTTGCCGATTATCTTTCTCGAAGATTTAAAGAGGGCATTAGAAGATTTGCCAAACTAAATAGGGGAAGTGGTTCAAGCGGACTTATCCTTATTGATGGAGGGGAACAGGTAGTTTTAGAAAGAAGCGCATGCGAAATAGATGAGAAGGGCATTGTCTTTCGCATATTTATAGCAGATGATGCACTACTTCCTCGTATAAGTGGTATATCTGATAAACCGTTTAAAAAAGCTGTGCCATTCAAAAGTCCTTCATCTTTAAAGGTAACATTTTTTCTTCCCGGTGGAAAAGAAATCACTGTTATAGGAAATTCGTTTTTGGTCTTGCTCCAAATCCCTCACAATTTTCCTAAATTCCCACCCAATGACGTCGTGAAATAAACACATTACATGAAAAAAGGTGATGTCAAGGACTAGGAAAAGAAGCAAAACGACAAAGAAAGCAAAAAAATCAGCTATAAGATAGACTCCTCCTCTCAAATCAGCAAAAGGCAGTCATGAATGGTCTCAGAAGTACTCGCCTATCTCTTCGGCTGCCATCGGGAGTTCCTGTTGGACAATTTGAGGTGGGGGAGGTCGTTCGGCAAAGAAAGTGCAGGTGCGGATGAAAATTCATTCGGGACTCAAACGACTGTATCACGGCAATAATGCCTGGTACAATCTCTTTGCCTGTTACGGCCTTGAGGTATTTCAGGATGGCCTCTTTCCCGCAGAGACAAAGAGCTGAGAGAAGAGAGCAGTTGTACTTAAAGAATATTCTCAGCATCTTGGGGATGGTGAAGACCACCTGGCGGTGAGGGACATCCAGAATAAGTGACTCCCGCATCCATTCGCCCCATTCTTCCCGGCGCTTGGCATGGCATGAGGGGCAGAATCCGCGAACTTTACATGAGAAAGTCAACAATCTTTCCGTTCCACACTCAGGACAGCGAATCCTCCCAAATCCACACTTTGGGTTACCGCAGTCTAAGTATTTCTCTACCACTTCCTTAACAACAGGACGAATAAAGCCATACTTTCTCTCAAAGCGGTTTTCATATTCAATAACAAATTGCTCAAAGTAATGGAACAATACGCGGTAAAACACAGTGCGTTCCGGGTGATGTTTACGATAAATCCATGCTAAAACATGGTTCTATAGTTCAAGAAACAGGCCAGAATATATGGATTGCTGAAAGCTGGATATGAGAGGAGGTCAAGAACCAGAAAAAAAATATTCCTCGCTCGATTTTTCTTTCCCTCCTGGTCGCTTTTGTGGCGCTTGGTGCTACAGCTCCAGAAGGGGGTATGCCGACCTGGAAGTATCTGGGAGGAAAAGGAGAGATGGCCATGATCGAGGCGGCCGAGCACTTCATGCTGGGCAAGCTGGGACAGATCATCTTTCTGATAGGGGGCCTGTTCTCCACCGTGTCGGCTTTGAACGCCACGGTTTATTCCTCATCCCGGGTTAGATTCGCCATGGGACGTGACCATAACTTGCTCAGCGTTTTTGGAAGGATTCATCCTAAGAAAAGAACGCCTCACATGGCTGTCTTCATTTCCGGCGTGATGATCATTCTGATGGTTGTGCTCCTTCCGATCGAAGATATCGCCAGCGCCACCGACGCAATGTTCCTTTTGCTTTTCGTTTTCGTGAACCTGGCCATTATCAATTTGCGGAAAAACCGTCCGGATTTGGACAGAGGCTTCAAGGGCCCTCTTTTTCCTTGTATCCCAGTACTCTCCACTTTTCTAAACCTCATCCTGGCAGTGGTCCTATTTTTCTATAGACCCCTGGGAGTGTGGGTTTGTTTAGGTTACCTGGCGTTTGGAATCGGTTTTTATTATCTTTATTCGCGCAGAAAAGAGTTTGTGGCCAAGGCCGCCCCGGCCGTCCATGTGGAACAGCCGGTCTTTGAAGTCGTTCCCTCTGATTTTCACATTCTGGTCCCGGTTGTCAACGAAAAGACGGTCGAGAAACTGCAACGCTTTGACATAAGGATGGCAAAAGCCTACGCGGCCGACATAACGGCCCTGAATGTCATCCAGGTCCCTGCCCAGCTTCCCCCGAGCGAAGGACGAGAATATGTGGATTGTGCGCGATCCTTGCTGGGGAAGGCCGTCGAAGTGGCTGAAAAAGATCATATTCCTGTGTATTCCCTCGTGAAGTTGACACACAACATACCCAAAGCCATCATCGAAACCTGCGAGGAGCGGAAAATCGACATGATGGTTCTTGGATGGGAAAGAGAAAGGGCGGCGCGTGACAGGGTTTTTGGGACCATCACGGATGAGATCATACTCAACACGGTTTGCGATATCGTGATGGTCTTTCCGGTCGCCGGCTGACAAAGAAATCGATAGGATTATAATTCCTAAAAACGGACAATTTTGCAGAGGCTATCCTTGGAGAAATCCAACATAACGACTTGGTCATCATGGGGGCTCCTGAAGGAGGGCTTGTTCGACGGGCATTCTTCGGCGATCTGCCTTTCTATATTGCCAGGGAAACGGATGTTCCTATCATCCTGACCAAAAGATACACCGGGCATGTCAAATCCTGGTTTCAAGAATTCTTCGGCTCCCGTAAAACCATGCTGGATTAACTGAGAGTAAAGAAACGGGGGGTGAAGGAGGGGAACCATGAGCTCATCTGGCTCCCCCTGGATTAGTGATCACATATCCTTTTTGGCGTCTCAGGGTTTTACTTTCCGTTTTTCTTTTCTTTTGCTGCCAACTCTTTTAGCTGCAACAGCTTCTCTTTGATAAACTTCTTTTTTTCCGGGTCTTTCTCCTTTTCGTACATTTTCTTGAGTAATTGTGCTTCCTTCTCGTAGTTGATGTTAGTGGGTTTGACCAAACCTTTTTCCTTCATTTCTTGGAGATTTTTCAGCTTAGTCTTCAACTCTTGTCGCTTTTTTGGATCTTCGGTGTTTGCAAGCAATGTCTAGATCTTTTTTGTCATGTCCACATATTCTTTTTCACTTATCGTCCAAGGTCCGTTTTCTACCCATCCTTCCGCCTCTTTCAATTTTTGAATCTGCGCCAATTCTTTCATGATCAATTTTTTCTTTTCTTCATCATCTATTTTTGCGTACAATTCTTTCAACTTTTTTTCATTCAATAAAAGTTGCTGGAGCTTCTTTTGTTTTTCTTTTTGCTTTGTATCATCGGGAGCCTTGAGGTCTTAGGTCTTTGTCGGGCAGTTGGTTTCATCCAAGGCGATCTTTCCAGGATCGGGATTCGTTATGGCATGGTCTGTCGAGCTTGACGGTTTGGGATTGGCAAAGGCCAAAACGAGAAAACAGATCACAGGGATCATCAGAAAAAATTTGGATTTGTTGTGCCTTGGTTTTTTTTCATGGGTCTGATTCTCTGCAACAATAATAACGTGGGAGGATGAATTTTGGTTACAGGCTCAACATATGGGTGGAATTGTTGCCTATGGGTTGAAATAGATTGTTTTTTTTGATTGTCTAGTGTGGATGGGAAGAAAATTAAAAAAAAAGACGTCTAAACAGTTGTATAAACAAAAAAAACATTAAGGAGGAGAATATGAAAAAAATCTATTCAATGATAGCTATGATTGCTCTCGTGTTGTTTCCTGCCATGTTAAGCGGTCAGGATATCAATGTGACCGGCGATTGGGAAATGACCTCGGAGACTCCGCGGGGCGAAAGAACGCAAGCCATACACATCGAACAGGATGGAGAAAAACTGATAGTCACCATGCAAGGAGGCATTAGGGGAGGCCAAGGAGGTGGAGAGATCACAGCTGAAGGTACAATCCAGGGAAACAAGGTGGAATGGTCCTTCAGCCGGAGTACGCCTAGAGGTGATTTTTCCATAAAGTATACGGGGACCGTTGAGGGCGAAACCATGACCGGAGAAGTGGATAGGGGACAAGGCGGAACCAGCCCATGGACTGCCAAGCGGATATAATTAAATCTTTAGTCTCTTAACAGAAAATTTCTGCTCCTATCATCGTTTTGTAACAACAAACCTGGTTGGTGGTTGACGGTGTTTAGTGGCCTGCTCGTAAGCATAGGCTATTTGGATGATGACCCGCTCCTCGAATAGTTTCCCCACGATTTGCAGTCCAGTGGGAAGATTATCCGAGGTGAAGTCCATCGGTACCGTGATTGCCTGAAAACCAGTGTGAGGAGGGATTAGTTGGCTGTTGTCTCCTGCCGGGCTCTTGTTGTCGTCGATAGCTTTTTCAAAGAGTTCTTTGATTTGCGGATTTGCTGTAGGCTTTTCCGTATAATACTGGAAAACGCCGATCCGGGCTCCTTTGAGGCCATCTTTTTTAAGGAATGATGTGTAGTTGAATGGGCTGAGATCTTTGCTCTTTTCTGTTATCGGATCGGATGGATCAAAACCTGCAATCACTTCCAGTATTTTTACGGCGTCCTCGACCGTTCGGGCCATGGGTCCGCCGATGTCGTTGCGCAAATAAAGAGGAATGATGCCGTCCCGGCTGGTCAATCCCATGGTGGAACGGATGCCCACCAGAAAGCAGTGGGAAGAGGGGCCTCGGATGGAATTACCCGTATCCGTTCCCAATCCGACTGTCCCGAAGTTAGCTGCAACAGCTGCTGCCGTTCCTCCGCTGGAGCCGGCCGGTACTCTCTCCAGATCGTAAGGATTTCTCGTTATGCCGGCAATGGAACTTTCCGTGCGGAGCGGACTGAAAGCCCATTCCGCAAGGTGATGTTAAGGACTAGGAAAAGAAGCAAAACGACAAAGAAAGCAAAAGAATCAGCTATAAGATAGACTCCTCCTCTCAAATCGACAAAAGGCAGTCATAAATGGTCTCAGAAGTACTCGCCTATCTCTTCGGCTGCCATCGAGAGTTCCTGTTGGACAATTTGAGGTGGGGGAGGTCGTTCGGCAAAGAAAGTGCAGGTGCGGATGAAAATTCATTCGGGACCCAAACGACTGTATCACGGCAATAATGCCTGGTACAATCTTTTTGCCTGTTACGGCCTTGAGGTATTTCAGGATGGCCTCTTTCCCGCAGAGACAAAGAGCTGAGAGAAGCGAGCGGTTGTACTTAAAGAATATTCTCAGCATCTTGGGGATGGTGAAGACCCCCTGGCGGTGAGGGACAGTGACTCCCGCATCCATTCGCCCCATTCCTCCCGGCGCTTGGCATGGCATGAGGGGCAGAATCCGCGAACTTTACATGAGAAAGTCAACAATCTTTCCGTTCCACACTCAGGACAGCGGATTCTCGCAAACCCACACTTCGGATTGCCACAGTCTAAGTATTTCTCTACCACTTCCTTAACAACAGTACGAAGATAGCCGTACTCTCGCTCAAAACGCTTCTCATACTCCAGGAGAAACTTCTCAAAATAGTGGAAGAACACCCGGTAGAACACCGTGCGCTCTGGATGACGTTGGTGATAAAAAAATTTCGAGAATACTATTATATGATGTTGAAGATTTAATTCATAAGGCAGTTGGTTGGATGCTCAGAGAAGTTGGTAAACGCAATCTAAAAATAGAAGAAGATTTTCTGAAAAAGCATTATAAAAAAATGCCTAGAATAATGCTTCGTTATGCAATAGAAAAATTTCCGAAAAGTAAGAGGGGAAAATACTTAAAAGGTAGTATATAATCAATAAAATACAGCATTCAGTATATTAATTATTATGCATAAATTACATTAAGACTAATATGGAGTTCTATTGTTATGGTTGAATCAACACAAGTTTCAAATATCGTCGGTGCGATAGCTGCTAATCTGATTAACGTTCTTGTGATATCTGTTTTTATTGCACGCCTGAGTAATAGGCCAAAAATCGAGTATTGGTTAGGAATAATTCTTATATTGAGTATTGTTCCACTAGCTTATCTGTTTATTACAGCTTTTGGTTTCAACCGGCATTTTTTGTATTTTATACAGATTGGCCTGATGATCACATATCTTGTTGTTGAGTTAATGTTAGATTATGTTTTAAAATGATCTTTAGCACTTATAAAATGGATCTTCTTTATTTTCAACAAAATAAGGACCATAAAAAAACTCTTGGCACTACACTTTGTTCTTTTTGAGTTAAAATTCATAGCTCACGTATTGTTGGAGGCAAAGCGACTCCAACCACTTGAAACACCTTGCCGCATGTGCCTTCACATTGGCTGCGTATGGCCAGACGCTTGGCGTTCTCTTCAATAACGGTTTCTTGAAGGGCTTTGAGGTCCTGCTTGATATCCGCCCATTCGAAGTTTAAACCAGCAGCCTCAAGCCGTCGGTTCAGTTCTTTTCTCAATACCAGAGCTAAAAAACTACAAAATACATGTCCCCTGATCGTTTCATCCCGTTGATGAAAGACCGGTCTTGTTGCCAAGATGGACTTGATATCCCTGAAAAGCCGTTCCACCTGCCAGAGCTCTTTGTACTTAAGCGCAACCTGCTCCGCTTTGAGATCGGTATTTGTTTGCAGCACCCATTTCCCATCAAACCTTGAAGCCTCTTCTATTTTCTCCTGTGCAATTGTGACCGTATCCCTGTTAAATTTGAGATACTTCCGGTATCCTTTGTTCCCAATCAATTTCTTAGGGTCTTTCTGAATCTGATCCTTTAAAGAGGCCACAATCGCTTCACGATCCGCCGCGTCTTTTCTAGCCTTTTTGCTGTTCATACAGACAATGTATCGATTCTCCAAGCCCCAGACCTCTTTGACCTTAAGAGGCGCTGAGTCCTTGGTGGTTTTCCCCTCGGGATAAACCTCCTTGAATCGGCCTCCCCGGGATAAAACATCATGTTTAATCTCTTTGACCTTGCGCATTCTGGCACCCAAAATATAGGAGAGTTCTCTATCAGGATTTTTCAGCTCCTTTACTGTTTCCGCACTGATCATACCCCTGTCGGCAACAATACAAAACCGGCTGATGCGAAAACGCTTCCGCACCCTGTCTATCACAGGAATCAATGTCCGCACATCAGCTGTCGATCCAGGCCACATCTCGCAGCAGATGGGACAACTTCTCTCATCTATCACCGCACCCACCACCATCTGTCGCAAATCCGGACGATGATCTTTGCTGTGCCCTCTCTCCCCAATGCTCTCTCCCCCTTGACCCTCAAAATAAATGGAGGTGGTATCGAAAAACACAAGATCAAGCCCCGTGAATAAATCCCGGTTCCGGACAAACATCTCTTCTTCGATCAAATCTTTCGTGCATCTCGGTGAAAATGGAGTCGCATCCTCTTGCTCTTTGAGTTCCTCGCCAAGAAAAGCCATCGCTCGATAGAGATGATGGAGGTAGACAGCGCCCACTCCTTCTATCTCATAGTCCCTGCGCCATCTCTCACAGGCCCTGTCAGATCCCGAAACAAACAGCCGGTGTAAAACCGTAAGGAAAACAGCCCTTTCCACATCAAAATCAAATCTCCTGGAAACCAAGAGATCTTTGATTGTTTTCTTAATCCCCAGCTCTTCCCACAACCGCTCAAAGATGAGAGAGGGGCCTATCTTTCTCGAATAGGATGTCACATCTGATTGGCCGGAGAGAATAAGCAGGATATTTTCCGAATACCGGCCAAGAGATCGGACCAAGGTCTCGATTCTGCCTTTAGCCTGGAGTTTGTCCAAACGGCCAATGGTGGCAATAACGCGCTGGATAATTTTTTGGCCGTCTCTGCGATTTTCAACAATCTGCAGGTATTGATACTTACCGGATTTTTTGATTCGAGCAAACATTGGAGCCTCCTAAATAGGACACTCCATAAATATATAATTTATTCCTCTGGTGTGTCAAGCTCTTAATGCCATATTTATGGCACTACGGTTTCGGGAGCAATCAAAAAAATGTATTGTAAATAAAGAAGTTATGCACGGGAAACCTTCCTAACTGTCAAAGAAAAGTTAAAGGTTGATTTTCGTCAGAATCAAAGGATTGTTTTACCATATATTATGTTGTTCTTTTCTGGCACTGGCGGAATGATTGGAGTGGCAAGCCATGCTGGTAAAGTATGGACTATTGTTACGATCATAAGCTTTCTCATCATGGCTATATTTACTTTTGTACAGCGTTATGTTACTGGGTAGTAAGTAGAGATAGATAATGAAGATGGGAATCAGACCGTTTCATTTGTAATGAGGCCGATGATCCATTCTGTAATACTCATCAACCGATTAGACTACCGGGCAACTTAATATGTTTTGCTTCTGTTTGACCAATTGACAATCGACAACCTGATCTGAGAAGGGTATGTCACTGAGTGGTGCACCTTGTTGTGTGCTACGACGCCTTCCGTCTCGTCGTAGTTGTTACCACCTGTGATCAGCGACAATAGTTTTTCCGGGCCGCGTTGCCTCAAGCAGAAATGTTACCGAATAAAACTTGTTCTGTCTATGCCTATGGGAGTAACATCGGAAGGTAATTCGGATGCATCTAAGTTGCCATAGACAAGGCTTCTCGCCATGACCTGACGCCAAGCCCGAATTCTTCGTTGAAGTGTTCGCAGTTGCCCATCCGGAAAGGAGCCCGGATGTTTTTTTTGGAGCCGCTCGAAAAGTTCCTTTGCTGTAGAATCCGGAGTCTCTTGGAGCCAAAGAAGAATATCAGGCCAGACTATCTCAAAAGGATCTTTACGAGTGCGCCAATATCGAGCATTTTTGGGAGGGGTTCGATGTGTGGGGCGGACTTCACCCTGTCGCCACATGTTTCCTAACTGTTTCATGAACTGCTTCAGATTAGCTTTGCCCGGTCCTGTTATGTTATTTTCACGGTGAGATATGGATGCCAACGCGGTTTGCTGATCCCGAATTCTATGAAGCAAACCAATCGGATCAAGAGACTTGCCTTGCAATTTAAGCATCTTTTTTACG
>Ga0307431_1000580_pt1 | contig 23908 bp, 24 predicted proteins | sample SalMarWE160170MG_FD_202155 | JGI IMG/M metagenome (GOLD analysis project Ga0307431, IMG submission 202155) | Salt marsh sediment microbial communities from the Plum Island Ecosystem LTER, Massachusetts, United States - WE1603-170 | ecosystem: Environmental > Aquatic > Marine > Intertidal zone >...
AAATAAACCCGCGCTTCTTTCTCGGTCAACCCCAATTTTCTTAATTCTAAAGGCAAAGTTGCCGTATTTTTCATATATTTAATATCTAATTACTTATATTAGAGTAAGGGGAAAAATAGGGTCAGCTCTGTTTTTTCTTAGAAAAAACAGTTGGAGAAAATAGAGCTGACCCTATTTTTCCTACTTTCCCTTAGAAATACTGAAATAAGTTTTAAAATCCAACGCTGCGATTATAGCTAATGGGACAGAAACCCCCAACAAAAAATATTGTATTCCAGGAACAAATATCGGCGAACTCCCAATAAACAAACCTGTTAATATTCCACCCATTGCGATGAAACTTTGTGCCAACGCACCCTTTAATATTCCGTGTACATTCGTTGTCATTAAAACCGCAATACAGAAGATAGCAAACGGCATAAAAAAGTTTGGAAAAGCATTATTTACGACACATATAATACCAATTCCAAGACTAAGGACTGCGGCTATACTATATAAAACAATTCTCATATTTTTGATCGATAATTTTTATTAATTTTATTTAACCTTTTGATATCTTTCGATATCTTGTTTAAGTTTTTTTTCAAAAATAGGTCCTAATCCTATATCATAAGAATCGGCAATGGCTATCAACGGGACAATTACATCGGTGATTTCTTTCCCCAGTTCTTCTTTTGCCGATTCAATATCCATTTTGCCCTTTCTAGACCCGAGCTCCATTCTTACTAAAACATCGGACACTTCACCTAATTCTTCTTGCGCCTTTAAACAACGAACCAGGTTAGGATTAGAAAAATTTCCCATTTTTTTAACAATGAAGCTATCAACTTCTTTTATTGTTTTTTGGAGTTCTTCTATTGTCATATTATTTGTCCTCCTTTGTTGTCTGCCTCTAAGACTAAAATTTGGTAATTATATTTATTATAAATATTTTTTATAATATCTGTTTTATTTTTGGAAGTTAATGCGATTAAACCCGGACCCACAGAACTCATAAAAGCCATTTCTGCTCCGGCTTGTTTAAGTTCTAATAAGCACTCTAATGGTTTGACCGAACCAAAGGCAAGGATAGCTGGTACGCCCTTTGTCCCAGCAATTAACATTTCCCAGGAAAGAATTCCAACTTGTTTAAAGTTTTTTGCCTTAAGATCTGGGATCATTTTCATCAATGTCCAGTGACAAATTTTTGCTGAATTAATCCTATCATGAAAGCTCCATCTTTCCAAGATAGGCAGTTCAATGTCGGATTCTACCACACCCTTTGCCTCAAGAGGAGGAATTCCAACTATTACTTTGTAATTATTAGGAATTTCTTCTCTCAATACCAACTCTGCTTCAGCAGTCGTTATTATAAAACCACCCTTTAAAGAAATCCAACCAGACATTCCGGTTGATTGTCCGGGATAAAGATTACCATCTTTTCCCTCTTCAACATAATTAAATGCTTCAATTTTAACTATTTCTCTTTCATTAAACGGGTTACCCAAAGCAATATTGATTATATTTACTAGAGCACAGGTGAGACTAGCAGTACTGCCAAGACCCATATGAGGATATGAATTTGGTTCGGCCTCTATTTCAAAACCACCCTCATAATCAGTTATTTTTTTTATAATAATTGCGAAATGATTTAGTAGAGCACTGTTTTCTTCATTTTTGAAAACAATTTTGGATTCTTTTATTAATTTTAATTTTATTTTTGAGTACAACCCTATTCCAAATCCTATGCTTCCTGAATTACAATGCTTTCCGCCTAAATTCGACCTCATTTCAGTAAAATCCAAGATGCAAGAATTTACCCTGCTTGGTGATTGATAATGAAATTCTTTACCGAAAATGGGATTTGTTTTCCTAGGCAAATTACTTAAATCACTCCATAAGAGAGACCCCATTTTTACGAGTGGTAATTTTGGTTTTTCCATATTATTTTAATTAGCTTTAATTATATAAATTTTATTATTTTAAAGAAAAGGGCGAAAAATTATACTTCCTTTCGCCCTTTAATAGATATTAACCAATAATAAACGAAACCTTTTTGCTATTCCTTGCAGTCTTTTGAGAGAACCATTATTCTCAATTGTAATGTCGGCCATCGCGAGTATTTCTTCTAATTCCGTGATGTGTGTTTCATCCTGTTCAATACGGATAAATGCGTCATTATCAGTTCCGTCTCGCAGATTTAACCTATCGCTTCTCATCGAAACCTTAGCTTCAATTTTGACAATAAGAACATCTGAGTAGAGCTCCTTAAGGCGCTTCACTTCTTGCAAAGACCTTGGGCCATCAACAATAAGGAACTTTTTACTTTTTAGCGCCTCCAAAATATTGGGAATTTGCCAATACGGATTGACTATGTAGCGTTGATGCAGAATGGACTGCATGGTATCGTGATTGACTGGCAATCTATTGTTTCTTAATTCCTTTTTTACTTGACTGCTTATTTCATAGTGATTTTCGAGACAGTTTATCTCTTTGATGAATGTGCTTTTCCCCGCTCCTGATCTACCAACGAAAATTATCAGCATAATTTACTCCTTCCTTATTTAATTGTTAATCTTCAATATTGGTCCAAGCCGTCCTTAGGCCAATATTGAATAATACCACATACTAGCACTTTGTCAATTAAAAATCCTGAAACCAATATTGGGAAATTTGCTCCAGAGACAGAAAGTAAAAATATAAAAATAGGGTCAGCTCTGTTTTTTCTTAGCTAAAAATGGTGTCAGATCTATTTTTTCTAGCGAGGCAATAATCAAACCAGTAAGGAAAAATAGACCTGACACCATTTTTCCTCTTAATTCGGGCTCATTTTGCGTTGGAATCAAGTTTCATTCGGGGGTCTTCTTGTATTGTACAAGACTTTAATTTGACAAGGTTTTTAGAAAGCGTATAATAAAATTATATGGCAAGGCAATTTACAGCAAATTATAAGAAAAGCGGAAAATGGTTTTTGGGATGGGTAGAAGAGATTCCAGGGGTCAATACTCAAGGAAGAACTCTTAGAGAGACAAAACAAAACCTTAAAGAGGCTCTTTTGCTAATCCTTGAGACGAATAGAATTATTAGCAAGGGAGAAATTGCCAAAGGAAAGATTATTCGGGAACCGCTTTCAATTTCTGTAAAATGAAGCGGAAAAACTTAATTAAACACATTATTAAAAATAGATGTATTTTTATTAGGGAAGGCGCGAGACATAGCGTCTTTTTTAATTCTCAAACGAGGCGGAGTTCTACTGTTCCTCGGCATAATGTAATTGATAATTTTTTAGCAAGGAAAATTTGCCAAGATCTTGGCATAGAATTACCTTCTAAAAAGTAATCAATAAACGAAAAAATAGTGAGAAATAATATATCGAAAATTAGTATTTAACTATTAATAATTTTATCAAAAATAAAAATATGACTCAAAAACAAATCACTATTAGAGAAATTCAAAAATGGGAAAGGAATTTCTGTAAGAAGAAAGGCATTACTTTTAATAAAAACGAGCAAATGAGGATAGCTTTATTAAAACTAATGGAAGAAGTGGGAGAAACGGCCAAAGCTGTTTTGGAGAAGAAATGGGACGAGGTTTTGGCGGAAGTCGCTGATGTTATAGTTTTTGCTTCCAAGGTGGCGAATATCACAGAAGACAATTATACTAAAGATAAATTAGAGAATGTTATAGTCCGTAAGATGAATTATTCCGAAAGGAGGAACTATGACGCGAAAATAAGAAAATTTGACAAACCAAAGAACTCGGAATTTAAATAACAGAAAAATTTCCAGATAACTAATAATTGTTTTTACGGTTGTATTTTACGTCGAACGATTATTTTTTTAAGGACACAATAAATGCCGATCAAGGGAATATATTATTAATAAATAAAAATATGAAATTATCCGATCAAAAATTAAAAGTCGGGGTTGTAGGTCTTGGCCATCAATCTCTGGAAGACCATATTCCGGCTATCAAAGACTCTCCAGACGTTGAGCTATTTGGAGTAGTGGAACCAGAAAGAGATAAATTAAGTCTTTTTTTAAAAGAAAATAAAAAAGTTAAAGGATATACTAGTTTTGATAAATTAATAAAAAATCAAAAGTTAGATTTTGTTATAATCGCTCTTCCCCATCATCTCTATTATGAAATCATTAAAAAAGCGATTAAAAATAAAATCCATATTTTAAAAGAGAAACCTTTTGCTATCTCCCTAAGACAGGCTAAAGAATTAGAAGAAATGGCTCGAAAAAACAAGGTTCAAATTATGGTCACCCTACAGCGGAGATTCAATCCAATCTATTCAACTTTTTTTCAACTTATTGATAAAATTGGAAAACCATTTTTTGTTGAAGCCAAATATACATTCTTCACTGATAAATCTCACGAAGGATGGCGTGGCAAGAAAGAATTAGCCGGCGGAGGATGTTTAATTGACATGGGGTACCATATTATTGATCTTTTGATGTGGTATTTTGGTCTTCCAGACGAGATATTTGCTGAGATGTCCTGTTGGGCAAAAGAAGGCGCTGTATATGATGCTGAAGACACGACAGAGGTGATATTTAGGTATTCAAGGAAAAAAATCTGGGGATCCCTTCTTGTTTCAAGGGTGATTCCCCCAAAGCAAGAGTATATCAACGTATTTGGCACTAGAGGGATTATTCATCTTGAGCGGGGAAGAATTGAACGCCTTTCTCCTTCGGGAGAATTACAAGAATCCCTCCAAAGGAAACACTCTTGGCCTTCTGCGGCTCAAGATCAATTAGAATATTTCATAAAAGTAATTCGTGGAGAGAAAGAAAACATTAATAATCCCGAATTTCATTTTCGTCATCTGGCTTTTATTGAGGCGGCTTACGAATCAACTAAATTACATCGATATGTTAATCCCAAAAAATTACTTAATTTATGAAAAAACAAAAATCTAAATTAGCTATTTTAGGTGGGTTAAAAACTATTATTCAAAAAGAAGCACATTTTATGTGGCCCCCAATCACTAAACAGATAGAAAAAATAGTGATCCAACAACTTCATCAAAGTATTTCTATTTATGACCGTAGTGGGATTTTTAAAGAATTTGAAGATAGTTTTGCAGAATATCATAAAAAAAGATATGCTCTTTTGTGTAGTTCTGGGACGCTAGCTATTCATTCAATGTTTATTGCGGCTGGATTCAAACAAGGAGACGAAGTAATTTGTCCTGCCTATACTTTTTTCGCCACAGTCACTCCTCTTTTGTTTACTGGAGCTAAGCCAATATTATGCGACATTGATGAAAACGGGAATATTGACCCAGAAGAAATTAAGAGAAAAATTACTCCGAAAACAAAAGGAGTAATTATCACTCATATGTGGGGAGTTCCTTGCCAAATGGATGAAATTGTAAAAATATGTAAAAAAAACAAATTATTTTTATTAGAGGACTGTTCTCATGCCCATGGAGCAAAATATAAGGGAAAAGTCATTGGCTCTTTCGGCGATCTATCGGCTTGGAGTATCCAGGGAGCAAAAAATGTTACTGGCGGAGAAGGAGGTATTTTACTAACTAGTAATAAAGAGTTCTATTATCGAGCCTTACTTTTAGGACACTATAATAAACGCTGCAAACAAGAAATTCCTAAAAATCATCCCTTTTATAAATATGCAGTTACGGGAATGGGATTAAAATATCGAGCACATCCTTTATCCGTTACAATAGCATATGAAATTTTTAAAAATTTAGAAAAATATTTAGAAATAAAGAGATTATTTGCAAAGAAGATAATAAACGAACTTAAAAATCTTCCAGGGATCTCCCTACCTTCATCATTTTTTGATTCTAAAATTAAACCTTCTTGGTATGCTTTTGTCTTTCAGTATAAAAAAGAAAAGCTCAAAAATCTTCCTGTTGAGAAATTTTTTGAGGCCTTGCAATCCGAAGGACTGGAAGAAATAGATAGGCCATGCTCTACTTGTCCATTAAATCTTTTACCTCTTTTTCAGACTCCTGAAAAGTTATTCCCTATTTATAAAAAATATCCATTCTCTTATCGGCCGGGAGATTTTCCAAGAGCAGAAAAATTTTACCATAACGCTATTAAATTGCCTGTTTGGGGGCAAAAAGGGAATTTGAGACTTGTAAAATTATATATTCAGGGAATAAAAAAAGTAATTAAAAATTTTACCGACCTTCTATGAATAAAAAAATAATCCAAAGAGTAGTTTTGGCAGGGGTTATCTTTAAAGATAATAAGGTTTTAATTTTACAAAGAAATAAAAGTGAAAAAGTTTTTCCTAATATGTGGGAACTTCCTGGCGGAAAAAGAGAATTTTTGGAATCATCAAGGAATTGCTTGGTACGAGAAATAAAAGAAGAAACAGGCCTTGAAAACATAGAGATTATAATGCCTTTTTCTGTTTTTGATTATCAAATTGGAAAAGAAGAAGAGATTAAGGATTCTACCCAAATAAACTTTTTAGTTAAGATAAAAGGAATTGAAGAAGTAAAATTAAGTAGCGAACATCAAAACCTTGCTTGGATTGAAAGAAAAGAAATTAGCCAACGTAAATTATCAAAAAACACACAAAAAGTTATCCAGATAGCTTTCAAGTTAATCAAAAACTTTAACGGGAAAATTTAATAAAAAGAGTATTCCCTGTTAGGTGCCCAGTCGAAAAAATAAAGTGGCCGATAAAATTAAAAGTAGCCACTTTTTATTTTTGTCAGCAGTTGCTTTACAAGAGCGTAATGTGGGATAATCGCTTAGTTGAATTCAAATTAAGCGATTTTTTGTTGTTTTTTGGGATTAGGGATAACTTTTATTTGACAAAATTTCTAAAACATATTAAAAAGAAAATAGATATTTGACAATTAAATAATCCTAAAAAAGAAAAGAAAGGAGGTGAGAGAAATGAAAGAAGATATTAAACATTATCTTGAAAAAAGCGAAGATAGTCATTGGTTTTCTGTACAAATCAAGCCCGTAGGGAGTATGTGTAATTTGAGGTGTAGATATTGTTATGCAAAACCCTATCCATATTCAAAAGAGAAAGTAATGTCAAAAAAAGTACTTGAGCGTGTTGTTCAACAGTGTTTACAAGATTCTTTTTACCCAACCTTTAGTTGGCATGGAGGAGAGCCGACCCTTGCGGGATACGATTTTTTCCAATACGCTATGGAATTAATGGAAGAGTATAAATACTCTGACCAAAAGGTAAGAAATTTAATTCAAACTAATGCCACAAAAATTACGCCAGGATTAGCTAAATTGTTTAGGCAATATAATTTTGGAGTAAGTGTTAGTTTGGATGGCCCAGAACATGTACACGGAATTAATCGAATACTAATAGATGGCGAAAACTCATTCTCTGAGGTTATGCAAGGAATCAAAATTCTTCGAGAATTTGGAGTCGACCCTTCTGTTATCTGTACTGTTTCCAAAGAAACACTACCTTTCGCGGCAGAAACCTTTAATTTTCTGGTTTCGCAAGGATTTAAAAGAATAAAATATAGTCCAGTATTTGATTCGGCAAAAGATGAATTTAGCATCACAAACGACGAGTGGTTCGAGTATTTAAAAACAGTCTTTTATCAATGGTTTGAGATCGGAGATCCAGCAATTCAAGTGCGTGATCTAGACGAAGTGATTGTTTGGCTATCAGAAAAAACGTTGAACCTTTGCTCGGTTGACAGAACCTGTTTACATTGGGTTTCAATTAATCCTACTGGAGAGATTTATCCATGCGAATACCTAAAGGAGAGGTATTATTACGGGAATATCACTCAAATGGAACTTAGTGATGTTTTTTATGCTTCTGCATTCCAGGAGTTTAAGAAAGTTTATGAAACTATTCCTTTGAAATGTCAACGATGTGAATTTTTTAAGTTATGTGGTAATGGTTGTCCAGCAACAAGAATAAGAGATGGGAAGATTTCATCAAATGGCATTTACGCTTTTTGCGAGGAAAGACAATCTTTGTTCTGTGAAATTAAAAAAGTGTTTAACGCTACACTGAAAGGAGGTGATTAAGATGAAGAAGCGGGAATTTATCCTGACGGTACTCGCCAAAGTGGCGAAGGAAGCAGAAAACATGAAGCCAGATGACTGGCGAGGACTTCTGCACAATTGGATAAAGTGTTGATTAATACCTTTATCGTTGCGGGAAATTTCTTATTGGAATATTTCCCGCAACACTACTTAATGCAATGCGATAATAAATGTTCAGTATTGGATTAAAATTTGGTTATATTTTTCTAATCTGTTAAACTAAAGATAGCTAAAATAGGAAGGAGATCAAAAATGAAAAAAGAAACTAACTTACAAAAATCTTGGGATGAAATGTCGCTATATTATCAGAAAAAATATAGCGACTCTTTAATGTTTTACGAAAAGACAATCCATCTAAAGCTTTTCGGGAAGATAAAGGACAAGAAACTTCTTGATCTTGGTTGCGGTGGAGGGCAAACTTCTATTTTTTTTGCCGAACAAGGAGCTATAGTCACGGGAGTTGATTTTTCGAAAAGACAAATAGATTTTGCGAGAATTTTAGCAAAGAAAAAAAGAACAAACAAGGTTTTATTTCAACAAGGCAATATGGAAAACCTATCTATGTTTAAGGATTGTAGTTTCGATTTGGTTAACTCCAGCCACACTATTCATTACGTTAAAAACATACAGAGATGTTTTAACGAGATCTTCCGAGTACTTAAACCGAAAGGAAAATTTGTTTTTAGCGTTTCACATCCTTTAAATCATATCGTTGAAAAAGAAAATGATCAATTTGTAATAAAAAGAAGTTATTTCCAGAAAGGGAGGTATAGGTGGGATTGGGAATATCCGGCAGAAGGACTAAAATATTCTATGTATCTGTTTATAAGAAAAGTAGATGATTATTTTATTGCTTTGAGAAAATCTAGTTTTATTATTGAAGACCTGTTAGAACCCAAAACTTATTTGGACAAGAACAGCCCATGGCGTGAGCAGAATAGTTCAAAGGAAGAAATGATTCCTGGGGCATTAATTTTCGGGGCTAAAAAACCCTCCCAAAAGGCAAAAACCTAACCTAAAGAGCAGTTATCAAAATAAGATTCCTGCTCTTTTTTATTTCTTTATCTGAAAAAAATAAAAAAATTATTAAGTTATGAACTATTATATATTACTTTATTTTTTGGTAGGCGTATTGTAAAAAGTAGGAAAAGTAGGGACGTTTCCGACTTTTCTCACTTAATTTAAAAGTCGAAAACGTCCCTACTTTCTCTACTTTCCTATTTTCCGTCCCTACTTTTCTGCCGGTATATTTGCAATGCCAGTGATTGTAGAATTCTATAAGGAAGGAGTCCAGAATGTATCTGGCATTATGTAAAGAAGGGCATTCTTTAAAATCAGAATGCCCTTTTTATCCTTTAATATACACTTTTCCTTGAATTATTTTGTTGGCTGGCCGATTGTGATACAAGGCTTCTCTTGCAAAAGTTTGTTTGCATTTCGGACACTTTAAGTCTCCTGCCGTGTTATCTTTAATAATTTTGTCTTTGTAGCATTTTACCAAATGTCCTATTCCTTCTTTTCTGTATTTGTAGAGTAAAGTTCCACAATTGGCACAAAAAACTTTTATCGTGTATGCTCGGATTTTTTTTCTTGCCATATAAATTACCTCCTTATGGTTTTTAAATGTATTTTTTATAGAGCCTATGAAATTACGCTCTATCTGTCAACTATTTAGCCAGACGCACTTTTTAAGCAAAACCGGACTAAAGAAAAATAAAGTGGTCACTTTTTATTTTTGTCAGCAGTTGCTTTACAAGAGCGTAATGTGGGATAATCGCTTGGTTGGGTTCAAATTAAGCGATTTTTTGTTGTTTTTTGAGCTTGTGGATAACTTTTGTCGGAAAACACTTGACAAATGTTTTAGAGTAGAGTAACCTATGAACAGAGCGTGGAAAAGTAAAAAATAGATAACGCCAAAATATGGACAATAAAATTTTACTAATTATTGCCATAATAACGATACCAATATCATTAACCTTTTTGGTTTGGTTAATCAGCAGATATTACCGGAGGAAACAAAAGTAGTTTGTCAGAAATTGGCAAGTCGAATAAAGAGGATTGTATCTAATCTTTTTTCTTCGGTTCGGCAATTAAAAAAACCGAATGGTTCTTTAAAAATAAAAAACTTTTAAGTATAAATGGTGTCGGATCTGAATTTTTTTAAAGACGTTGAATTATAAGATAATAAAATGATTAAAATATCTACAATAAAAGTAAGTAATATCTGGGAGAACGATAAAAGAGTAAAAGAAATAAGAGAGAAACTTTTGCCTAAAATAAAAAAATGTAAAGAGTGGTTTGATTCTCAAGACTTAGAGCATCAAATACTTTTTAGATTAACGACTTATCATAATTGGAAACCTAAATTAGAAGAAGTTTTTCAGGAACAAAAACATATTATATTAGAAAGAATGAAAAATGCGAGAGTGAATCCTAAAAAACTATTCTGTTTTGGGAGAGAACGAACAGGTGCTTGGCAAATGCAATGGGGAAAAGATAAGAATAATTTATATTGTATTAATAATGATAATCGCAAAAGAGAAATCTTTTTTAGAGAAATTACATTAGAAGATGAAAAAGAAGCAGCAAGAAGCATTATTAATGATTATCATTATATTCACTGGTCAAGATGTAATAAAGAGAAAGGAATGATATTCGGGTTTTTTGTTAAAGGGCATAAATTACCATTCGCAATAGAAGAAATAGAACCTTGCGACATTTCAAGAAACTATAAAAAAGCTATATTGATGATGGCTGATATCAATTATCATACTACTTGCGAATTAACAAGATTTTATTCAGTCCCTAATACTCCTAAAAATATGATAAGTTTATTAGATAAAATGGTTGGAAGGGAGTTAAAATATAGAGGATATGAATGGATGATGACAGCGATGATGCCTGCTTTTGCTAAAACTAAGAGTTCAACGATTGCTGGGGGGATAGATATTCCTTTATTTGCCAAAGAATTGAAACTTGAATTCTTTAAAAGAAAAGATAATTATTATGAAGTTTGTGTCGATAGAAAAAAAGAAAAATTAAATAAAAAAACAATTGGTTCCGTTTGGAAATTATCTCCTGTTATTGAGATGATTAAATCTTTAAAACCAGAATTAAAACCAAACTTAAAAAAGAATATGTATTACTATGTTGAAAAGAATTGAAACAGAGTATAAGTTTAGGATTAAAAATAAGGATACTTTTTTCAAAAAGATAGAGAAATTTTATATAAAAAATGCTTATTTAGAAAGTTGTAATTTTGTAATAGATGAAATATATGGAAAGAAAAGAAATCGTTATAAAGTTAGGAAAAGAACATATTATGATTTATTTCATTTTGCAATTAATACTGAAATAGAGAGAACAAAAAATATAAATGGATTTTCAAAAGAAGAAAAAGCGTTAGAAGAAATACCTAAAGGATTTAAATTAGAAAATTCCTACAATAAAGTAAGAAATGTTTTTAGTGCCGATGGTTGTTCTATATCAATAGATTTTTATATCATAGGAGTATTTTGCGAAATAGAAGGAGAATTGAAGGACATAAAAAAAGTTGCTAAAAAATTAGGATTTAATCCAAAAGATAATATAAAAGAAGGGATAGATGAAATCTTCTGTAAAGAAATGAAAAAGAAAAATGCTGTACCTCCAGTACATTGGGGATTTTAATTATTACAGATATCATTAACCTTTTTGGTTTGGTTAATCAGCAGATATTACCGGAGAAAACAAAAGTAGTTTGTCAGAAATTGGCAAGTCGAATAAAGAGGATTGTATCTAATCTTTTTTCTTCGGTTCGGCAATTAAAAAACCGAATGGTTCTTTAAAAATAATAAATAAACTTTTAATTTAATAAGGGGGTGAGAAAGATGGAAGAGAGAAATTTTGCGTTTTTAGCACATAGAGTGGAATCTTGGAATTGGCTTTTAAACTTTGGAATGTTTAATCATTTGCATCGTAGACCGAAATTGCATTGGTTGTGGATTTGGATGGCTCCTATTTATTGGACTGTTTCGGCTGTTTCCTTGTTTTTAAGGAAAGGACATGAAACTGTTGATAGTTTCCAGTTTTTTGGGATGAAAAGCCAGACTATTCTCCTTCGTAATTACGCTTGGCATTTTCTTTTTTGGAGAGCCAGAAAGAGTATAAGAAAACGTATTCTGAAGGCGGTGCTTTCTGCGCAAAAGGAAAATCAAGTCATTGGCCTAGGCGCCTTGATAAAAGCGGAATGGCTTACAAAAGGAGGACGATGGATTGTGGATAAACTTGGAAATAGTCTTCATGCGGTTCTTGTCCACGGAGACACTTTGACGGCAGCGACCTGTCTCAAGCGGATTGATATGCTGACTAAAAAATATGAGATCAGTTCTCCTATATTTATTACCGGGGCTACTTCAAAGATAGGACGGGCAATTGTTCTTACCTTGGCCAAAAACAGGATATTAGTAAAAATGTACACGAGCAGTAAAAAGAGGTTTTTGGCGATAAAAAGAGAAGCCGGCGAATTCGACAAGTATATAATCATGTCTGTTTCTTTGGACGAAGGAAAGGACTGTCAAATCTGGCTTACTGGTAAGTCTCGGCCTGCCGGAAGAAAGTTGCTTCAAGCAATTCCCAAAAATGTTATTGTGGTAAATTTCTCTGTGCCGAATCCCTTGGGTGAAAACAACGAATGTCCTCGGAAAGACCTGTTGGTAGTAGATGGAGGATTATTGGCATATGATCCTGCTGTTACGGATTTACATTTTACAATGCGACTCAAGCCTGGTCTTACATACGCCTGTCATGCGGCCACAGCTGTTCACGCCCATAAGAGGTGGACACATCATGAGGTTGATAATGTTAATTTAAAAATGCTACGGCCAACCTGGGAGGCGGCTCAGGGGCTTGGTTTCTTCTTGCCCGCTATTCCAGAAATGGATTTATCTCAAGCAAGAGATCAAAGGCCATTTTGGAAAAAGTTGGCAGATATGCCAGCATCAATTGTTCTTTAAAATGTCCCCTGTAAATGTTTTAATAATTTACAGGGGCTTTTTTCGTCTTGAATTTACTTTGACAGTTTTTATTGGAATGATAAAATAATAATATGATAATAACTCTGCCAATAATTCTGCCCTTGATAAGCGCTGTATTAGTTTTCGGCTTAGGTGTTTTTGTTTATTTCAAGAATAAAAAATCACTGCTTAATATTATTTTCGGCTTGCATTCGTTAGTAATCACTGTCTGGTTGTTTGGCACTTTTATGATGTTTTTGAGCAAAGATGCCGAAGAAATGGCGATTTTTTGGGACAGGTTTATTTATATAGGAGTAGTTTTTATTCCTATTTTTTTATACCATTTTAGTATCGTTTATTGTAATATAAAAACTCAAGATAAGATCATTGTTTTAGGTTATCTTTTATCTTTTATCTTTTTAATATTAAGCCGTACGGATTATTTTGTCAGCGGTTTATTTAAATATCAGTGGGGTGTTCACACCCAAGCCAGATTATTTCATCATATTTTCCTTGCTTATTTTGCTTCCTATGTTTTTCTTTGGTTTTATAACGTCTATCAATATTATCGCAAGATAACAAGTTCATTAGCCAAACAACAGACCAAATATGTTTTTTTAGCTTTTCTTTTGTTGTTTACTATTGGTCCACTTGCTTATCTTCCTGCTTATGGTATTGGGATTTATCCCTTTGCTTATGTTTCAGGATTACTCTTTACCATTATCCTTGCTTACGCCATTCTTAGATACCGGTTGATGGATATTCGGGTGGCGATTAAGAGAACCACGGTTTTTTCGGCAATAGTTGTTGTCATTACAGCTGCGTATACTTTAGCAGCTTTTTTGTTGGGCTGGGTTATTTTCGGCGGCGTTTATACTTTTAGAACTCAAATCATTACCGGCTTGATTGTCGCTTTTCTGGTGGCAATTGGTTTTAGACCCCTTTACGACTGGATAAGGAGAACGACCGACACATTTCTATTTAAAGGCGAGTACAGGCCCCAAGAGTTAATGGCTGATGTTTCCGATGTTTTGTCACGGACATTGGATTTGGATACGGTCATTGACACTTTAAAAAAGCAAATCAGCCGGGCTTTGCGAATAGAGAATATGCGGGTAATTATATTGGAAGAAGACAGCGCGCCCTGGAGAGGATATTCGTCCAAGGAAAAACGGGATGCTCTTAGACAAATCATCGCTTATTTCAAAAAGCAGAGAGAAACAGTGGTTTTGGAAGAAATCAAGAGAAAGCAAGCCGAGAAGGTCAAATTTGAGAAAAGTTTTCTTTTAATCGCAGAATTAGAAAAGCTTAAAATGGCTTTAATGGTTCCTTTATTTCTTAAGGAAAAATTAGTCGGCTTGTTTCTTTTATCGTTTAAAAAGTCAGGCGATATGTTTACCAACGAAGACATTAAAACATTGGAAGGTATTGCTTCTCAGGCGGCTATCGCTATTGAGAATGCCCGGCTTTACGAGAAAATGAAGGATTTTTCCAAGACACTCCAAAAAGAGGTTAAACGTCAGACCAAGAATTTGAAAGAAGCCAATATTCGCCTCCGGCAATTAGATAAAGCCAAATCAGAATTTGTCTCTCTTGCTTCTCATCAATTAAGGACGCCTTTAACTGCCATCAAAGGGTATATTTCCATGCTTTTGGAAGGCACTTGGGGGAACCTTAAAGAGGAGCAGAAAAAGCCCTTGAAAAAGGTGTATTTAAGCAACGAGCGGTTAATTAAATTAGTTGAGGACTTGCTGACTGTTTCTCGGATTGAATCAGGCCGTTTAAAATTTGATTTTCGGCCATTGGACTTAGACAAATTAGTTGAAAGTATGGTTAAAGAACTTAATCAGATAGCAAAAAGCAAAGGGCTTTACTTGAAATATATCAAACCTAAAAAACCGTTTCCAAAAGTTAAGGCGGATTCCTTGAAAATCAGGCAGGTTATCCAGAACTTGATTGAAAACAGTATCCTTTATACTGAGAAAGGAGGGGCGACTATTCGGTTTCAAGCGGAAAAAGACAAGGTGATATTCAGCGTTGAAGACACAGGAATCGGTATTTCTCTCCAGGACCAGGCAGTTCTTTTTGAAAAATTCTCTCGCGGCAAAGGAATGGCTAAGATATATACCGAAGGAACCGGCCTTGGGCTATATTTGGCCGCTAAATTAGTTAAAGCCCATCATGGCAGAATTTGGGTGAAATCTGCGGGAAAAAACAAAGGAAGCACCTTTTACGTAGAACTGCCGGTGGGATAGTTTGACATAAAGTTAATTTTTGAATAAAATAAAAATAGAAAAAGTAGAAAAAGTAGGGACGTTTCCGACTTTTAAATTAAAAAGAGGAAGCGGAAAAAGTCAAAAACGTCCTTACTCTTCTTTCTTATGGCTGACTTAGGAAAAAATATTTTGCTTATTGAAGACGATTTGCCGATAATTGATGTCTACAAAACCGCTTTTGCCAAAGCCAGCCATTTTGAAGTGAAAGTGATAATCTCGGGCAGAGAAGCTCTAAAAGAAGTAAAAAAGATACGGGATGGCAAAGCCGAAAAGCCGGATTTGGTTCTGCTTGACCTTATCCTGCCTGATATAAACGGCATTGAGGCCTTAAAAGAAATAAGGCGATATAAGGAAACTAAAAATATCCCTGTCTTTATCCTGACTAATTATCAAAGCGAGAAATTAGAAAAAAAGGGACGCGAATTTAAAGCCGAAGAATATATCATCAAGACAAATTGCCTGCCCAGTCGGCTGGTGAAATTAATTAAAGAAAGATTAAGCGAAGAATAAAGAGAAAAATAAGTTTTACATAGATGGCTTCCAAGATAAATATTTTTATGGTGCAATACCAAAAGATACCAATATAATATAAATGTAAAAAGTATGAAACAAGAGGTATTAGAAAAGCGAATAAGAGAAAATTTAGAAATTCAGGCCAAAAAAATGGCTTTATTGTTATATGATTCAACTATGCCTGATGATATCAAAGAGGCCTGGATTGCTTTATTGCCTTGGATGTCCTTAGGACAGATGGATAAGTTGCTTAATGTCCTGGAAGCGAAATATTTAGACGGACAGACCAAAGATATTGATGAGAAATATAAAGATAAACTGAAGGAAGTGGCGGAGAAATTTGAAAAAGAGCAATACGAGAATGATAAAAAATTATTAGAGCAAATCAATAAATTAAAAAAGATATTATGAAAGGAGCAAGCGCTGAAAAATTTGAGAACCAAGAAGAGGAGCCGAAAGAAGAGTTGGAAACGGAAAAAGAGCAAGAAATAGAAGAAACTCCTAAGTTGGGTTTTGCGAAATTAGGTGTAAACGAAGAATTATTGGAGAGAACCGCTAAGGGGCTTGACGAAGAACAGGTAAGCGTCATAGAAAAGAAATTATTAAAATGGCAGGATAGAAAAAAGGAAGGAAGTTTGAGAAAGGGAGAGGAGAATATTGAAGAGTTGATGGGAGAATGGAAAACAATACAAGAACGGAAGAGAGAAAGAGAGCGGTTAAAAAAGGGAGGGATGGCTTGGCAGATAGGTAAAACTATGTTGAGCACGGTCGGTTCTATTGCCGGTGTCAAAAGTTTTTACGATGTCCCGGAATATTTTAGAGAAAGGTTTAATGTCCGGGGAATGTTCGGGAAAGGCAAAGGAGTTGAGGGCTCTATAGAAGAATTGTTGTCTGCTTCGCAGCAAGCGCGGGAGGGATTTGGAGAGCCGGAAGAAAAAACAGAACATAATGAACCGAGACCTGCCCGCATTGCTACGCAAAGCGTTGCAGGCGGGCCTGAAACAAGGAAAGCCATTGAAGATTTAAACAAAAGATTAAAATTGACCAAAGAAGGCAGTCAAAAGGGTTCAGAGCAAAGAAAGTTAATCGCTAAGTTGCTGATGGAAAACAGGCAAAAAGAAAAATGGAGCAAAGAGGAAAGAAGCGGAGAAATAACCAAGATATTGGACGAATATACTACTACTAAAATAACCGGTGTTCAAGCTGCCCGCGAGGCGTTGAATAGTTTTTTCGTCGCTTCCGGCGCTTACGGCTTACGGGGCATTTCTTACGGCCTGATGGATGGGGTGGAACGGGCGTCAAGATTAAAGAAAGAGGCAAAAAAGCAGGGGGAAAAAGCGCGCTTATTTAGAGATGTTATCGCCGGAGGAATCAAAGACACTTTTTTAGGGGCTTTTGGAAAAGGCAAAGAAAAAACAAAGAAAGAAAAGGCCTTGTCAGTCGTTAAATCTTGGGGCAGGATAGTCAGATATTTGGGCATAGCGGCTATGGTTGAGTGGCATCCGGAAACAGCCGGCAATGCGATTGATAAAGCCATTGACGCTTTTGAAGGCAAGGTTAGTTTTGGCGATGTGGCTGAGAATTTTAAGGGCAATATTGAACGGTTGGCCGGATTTTACGGCGGGTTGATTAAAAAAGGACTGGATTGGACCGGCGTGTCAAAAGTATGGACAGGCGAAGGAGAAGAAGGATTGGGGGGAGAAGTGATAACAATGCCAATAACAAAAGAGGGAGTAATTCCCGAGGCGCCGGAAGCAGAAATGCCTCCTGAGGCGCCGGCAGCGGAGCCGTTTCAGATAGCCGAAAACGTGAGTGTTAAGAAAGGAGATTCAATTTGGACCGTTGCCGAAAAATATCTAAGAGGCAATAAAACTTACGAGGAATTAAGCAAAGTCGGCGATAAAGATGCGGCCGAGGCGTTAGAGACATATAATATTGACAGAGTTAAGGATACTATTTTGGCCCATCCTCAGAATTATGGCTTGCCGGAGGACATTGACGTTGATAAGTTAACCGTTGGACAGCTTAAGGAAATTAACTGGGAAAAAGCGTTTAGCAACACTTATCCGGAAGGCAAGGGCCTGACCGTCGGACTGCCCAAAGAGAATATTGAAAATATTGTTAAAAACAATGAAACTTTAAGGACGTTTTTCCAGGAGCATCCAGACGCTCCCCGGACTGGCGAGAATTATGAAGCGATAATAAAGGGAAGCGGTATGACCGAGGCAGGAGAAGAGGTATCCTTTGAAGAAGCAAAAAAGTTAGAAGAAATAACCAATTTAACAAGAACCTATCAGGCTAAGGGAATTCTCTTAGGGCGCGGATTAACGCTGGGCGAAACAGAGGTCTGGCTGAATAAAGACCCAAGTCTGGAGAAAATATTAAGCGAAATACCCAAAGACGAAAATAAGGCCTGGGAAATATGGAGAGGAGATGAAACACCTGACTTGCCTCATCATGGGATGTATAGCAGCAGAGAATTTGGCCGGCAATTAGACCTGGCTCAATGGCTTCGGGAGCAGAACCCGACTGGAGCGGAAATGAAAATGGGCATTAAAGAATATTTGGAGAAAGTTGAGCCAACGGCCGGGGTGAATAGAGTAGGGGTTGCGGAAGTTCTTCCTTCCTCGGGAAAAATAGAGGGAGGGTTGTCCAAAGAAGGATTGCCGTTAGACCAAGAAGCAGCCAAGTCTTCATTGGCAGAACAAATAAACGCATTAAGAGAAATGAAAGCCGAGACCATAGCAGCGGAGAATTCTGGTTTGACTTCAAGCGAATATGAAGCAATCAAAGATGTAAAAGTTGGTAAATTACTTAAGGAGATTTCCTCAAAAGATAAGGCCTGGGAAATATGGAGAGGGGATAAAATACCCGACTTGCCTCATTATGGGACGTATGGCAGCAGAGAATTTGGCCGGCAGATTAAATTAGCCGAATATCTTCGCAAAGCATTACCCTTGATTGACAAAAGCCCTGAAGCCAAGGGCATGGCCATTAAAGATATTTTAGGAACAATTATTAGGCCAGAAGGCGAGGCGGGAAAAGGAGTTATTCATAACATTGATTTGCCGTAATAAATAAATTCTATGAAAAAAAGACCCCGAGAAGAGAAATTCTTCTCGGGGTTTGTTGTTTATTTTTTTGCCGCTAATGCCGCTGGATTGCGGCAGCCGATAATGGCTACCCTGCGGTTATTTTTATAACCGCCGAAACGGGATGTTTCTCCTCCGGAGACCGTTAGGACCCCGGTTAAGTAAAGACCCTTATTTTTCAGATAGATTTTAACCGACTCGGCCCTTCGTAGGGCTAAGGATTGGTTATACCCGCTTTTCCCCCGAACATCGGCGTAGCCGACGATCTTTTTGATACTTACACCCTCTTTTTTAAGCGCCTCTATTAAGACATCTAGTTGCTCCTTTACCTTTTCCGGCAAAGTGGAACTGTCGGTTGAAAAAGAGGCGGTCCAGAGAGCGTAAATCTGAGGAGCGGCAAAGGCCGTTTTGTCCTCAATTTCTCCGAGCCGGGGTCTAATCTTATTGATGGTGGCTCGCAGCCAGGAGATTTTTACTTCATGGCTTTTGATGACTTTCTCATCAAGAGTCAATCTCCCTTCAATCCTATTCAATCTGGTTTCTATCTTCTGAAACCTGCTTGTGCTGGCGCATCCAGCCGTCAGCAAAATCACTCCTATTACTACTACCATCATTTTTCTCATCTTTTCTATCCTCCTTATAAATTAAAGTTTTTAAAAAACTAATTTTACAAGATTTTGCAAGGCAAAACCTTACGCCTTTGTTCTTTTTCCTAAGAATAACATATTATATGAATTTTGTCAACTTATCAGGGGCTAATTAATCCCCCATTAACTATTTTGCTCTTTTACGTTGCGGTTATGCCGATTCATTTATATTCTCCTGTTTTCCTGTTGCCGCCTTTTGAAAATTAGGCTGTGAAAAATATTGTTGTCTGTCTGTTTTCATTATGATATACTTAAATCAAGAGCGTTGAATAATATGGAAGAAAAATCTTCTGACAAATATCAGGAACCGATTAAAAATAAACAAGAATCTTCTGTTTCGGAGGAGGAGATTCAAACAGAAAAAGAAAAACCTTTTTCAAATAAAGAGGAAATTTTAGAATTGGAAAAAAAATTGGCGGAGAAAAAAACAGAAGCGATAGAGGATGAAAAAATTGAGAAAGAACAAAACAAAGGAAGAGAGCCGGCGAAAAAAGAAGAGGGAGAAAAAGAATCTGCTTCAACCACGCCTCCCGTTTCGGCTCAAACTAAAGAAACAGTTAAACGGCTTAAAAGTTTAGACCGGACAAGCCAGGTCAAAGCGCTTTGCGGTTTAGCTTTTGAAAAAGGGTTGGGTTTTGCCATTGAAGAAGCCAGGCGCCTGAACAGCCCTTATATTTTAGATGAATTCCATGACAAATTGGTTGACGAATTCTATAAAAAATTAATTGAGGAAAACAAATTAAAACGATTTTGAAATATTAGCATTATAGTATTATGTATGAAGGAGAAGAAAGAATGCCAATTGAACAGCCAGTAGAAGAAATTGAAGAAGAAAAATCAGAGTCAATGTCTCCGGAAAATTTCGAGGGCTTGAAAAAATTTGTCAAAGAAACCTATCAAGATAAAGGGCCTAATCCGGAATTAATAGAAAAATTTAATGAGCATAATGAAGCGGTTTTGGATTATGCCCGGCAATTGGCTTCTCAGGAAGAAATAAGCCCTCAGGAGTCATCCGCTCTGAAAGCAGCTGTTATTTTGCATGATGTTTCTAAATTTGACGCGCCTCTTGTTAAACACGGCTGGGAAAGCGCCAAGATAGCCGAAGAAAAATTAAAAGAGATGGGAAAAGACAAAGAATTTATTAAGGCGGTTAAATCGGCTATTGAACGGCATATGGGGCCTATTCCCGGATTTATGGATGAGGAAGCAAAAAAGTGGGAAGAAAAAACCGGTGAAAAAATAGAGTTTCCCAGACCGGAAACAGAAGTTGACAAAATACTTTATGACGCTGATATGCTTTGTTTGATAGATAAAAAGGGAATAGAAAAAATATTGCGTCTTAGAAAAGATGTTGAGCAATTTATTAAAGAAGACAAAGAAAGGGCGGAAAAAGAAGGTATCACCCAGGAAGAAGCCGCTCTCCAGTCGGCTTTGAAGAGTGCCCGGCAGGCGGCAGAATCTCTCTACACCGAATCAGCCCGAAAGAAAGCAGAACAACTTTTAAAATTGAGAGAGTAGAACAATCGCCTCGCTGCGAAAAATATTAAACCTAATGCGTAATAATTTTTCGTTACGAAACGCAGAAATTTTGAGCGAAAATTATGAAGAACGAGGAAACGTATATGATAATATACGTTGACGAGTTCTGAACAATTTGCAGCCAAAATTTCAAAGTTGAGTAGAAAGGATTATTACGCATTAGGTTTATTATTCAACACCCTCAAATTATGAATTTTGAGCCTGACCAAATCTTCCTATTGGTTACTTTTCTTTTATCTGTAGGAATTATTGCTTTAGCCGGCTGGTTTCTAATCCGCTTTTTGCGTGGGAAAGGGAAAATTTCCAGAGCTCTTAATATGAGCTTGTTTTTAGTTACCCTGCCTAAGAAGGTAAAAAAAGGAGAAGGCGAAGCGCCTAAATCTGAAAAGGAAATTATCTCAATAATGGAGCAACTCTATGCCAGTTTAAGTAATATTAAAGAAGGCAAAAATATCTTCATTTACGGCCGTCCCTATTTGGTTTTTGAGATAGCCACTCCCCAAAATGGCCAAGAAATATCTTTTTATATATCTGTTCCTCGGGACCACGAAGATGTTGTTGAAAAACAAATCCATGGTTTTTATCCCGAGGCCTTGATTGAGAGAGCCGAGGATTATAATATTTTTAATCCTCAAGGGCCGGCAGCCGGCGCTTATTTGAAATTAGTCAGAGACCCTGTTTTGCCCTTTAAAACCTATCAGAATTTAGAAAGCGACCCCCTTAACGGAATTACTAACGCTTTGAGCAAATTGGAAGAAAAAGGAGAAGGAGCGGCTATTCAGATTGTTTTTAGTCCCAATCTAACAGAATGGCAGAAATCAGCCCTGGACATCGCCAAAGAAATACAGGAAGGAAAAAATTATTCTCAGGCCAAATCAGCGGCTGGGGGCAATTGGTTTTTTCGTTTAATTAAAGAGTTGAGCCAAGGCGTTGGTTCGTCTTCAAAAAGTCAGCAATTGTCCGAGCAAAAACAGCCAATTATCACTCCGGGACAGGAAGAAATCGTTAAGAGTTTAGAGGGAAAAGCCGCTAAAGTCGGATTTGACGTCAATTTAAGATTATTGGTTTCGGCCGGAAATAAGTTGAGGGCCGAACAGATACTTAGCCATTTAGAAGCGGCTTTTGTCCAGTTTAACGCTCCTCGTTTAAATCAGTTAAAATCAATTCGCCTGAAAGAGAAACGGGCTTTGAAAAAACTTATTTATAATTTTTCTTTTCGGCTCTTTAACAGAAAAGAGAAAATGCTTTTGAATACCGAAGAATTGACAAGTTTATTTCATTTCCCGACCGCCAATATTGAAACGCCTAAAATTAAATTTCTCAGAGCCGAGTCGGCTCCTCCGCCAGCCGATTTGCCGAAAGAGGGTATAATTTTAGGCAGGAGTTTTTACAGGGGAATAGAAACAATAGTTCGCATTCAGAAGAACGATAGGCGCCGCCATCTTTATGTCATCGGCCAAACCGGGACGGGCAAGTCCGCTTTTTTACGCAACATGATTATTCAAGACATTAGAAACGGAGAAGGCGTCGGTCTTTTAGACCCTCACGGAGATTTGGTTGAAGGAATTCTCGGTTTGATTCCAAAGGAGCGGTTTGAGGACGTGGTTGTTCTTGACCCGGCTAATTTAGAACGGCCGCTTGGCTTAAATATGCTGGAATACGACCCTAAATATCCGGAACAGAAAACGTTTGCCGTCAATGAACTGATGAATATTTTTAATAAAATTTATGATTTAAAACAAACAGGAGGACCGATGTTTGAGCAATATACCCGTAACGCCCTTTTGCTTTTAATGGATGATCCGGCGGAAAAATTTACTTTAATGGAAGTGCCAAAAGTTTTGGCGGATAAAGAATTCCGCGTTCATCTTTTGGCTAAATGCCAGAATATTGTCGTCAAAGATTTCTGGGAAAAAGAAGCGGAAAAAGCCGGCGGCGAGGCGGCTTTGGCCAATATAGTTCCTTATATCACTTCCAAATTCAATGTTTTTATTGCTAATGATTATATGAGGCCGATTATCGGGCAGTCGGAGAGTTCTGTTAATTTCCGCAAGATTATTGATGAACGGAAAATTCTTTTGATTAATCTAAGCAAAGGCCGTTTGGGCGATATAAACAGCTCTTTGCTTGGTTTGATTGTAACCTGCAAGCTGTTGATGGCCGCTTTTTCTCGGATTGATATGCCCGAAGAAGAACGCCAGGATTTTTACCTTTATATGGACGAATTTCAAAATTTCGCCACTGACAGTATTGCCACTATTCTTTCCGAAGCCCGAAAATACCGGCTTTGCTTGACCATTGCCCATCAATTTATTGGCCAGTTGGATGATAAAATCCGCGGCGCGGTTTTTGGCAACGTCGGTTCAATAACCAGTTTCCGGGTCGGAGCCGAAGATGCCGAATCTCTGGCTAAGCAATTTTCTCCTGTTTTTGATGTTCAGGACTTGATTAACATTGATAATTTTAACGCTCATATTAAATTGATGATTAACAATAAAACCTCCAGGCCTTTTAATTTTTCCACTTATCTTCCGGATAAAGAGGATTTGGCTATTGCCCGGGCAACCAAAGAGCTTTCTCAGTTGAAATACGGCCGGGATAAAAATCTGGTAGAAAAAGAAATTTCCGAGCGTTGGCAGACCGCTGCTTTTAGAAAATTTAATTAGGCGTCCGGAAAAATATTAGCAGGAAAAATGGTGTCAGGTCTGAATTTTTTTTCCCATTTTTCATCCGACACCATTTTTTTAAAAGGGTAAGCGTAAAAACGTTTTGCCCTTTTCTTTTTTTAAAATTTTTGCTAATATTAAGTTAATGAAAAAAACATTTCCAATTATTTTTTTG
>Ga0307431_1000581_pt1 | contig 23905 bp, 20 predicted proteins | sample SalMarWE160170MG_FD_202155 | JGI IMG/M metagenome (GOLD analysis project Ga0307431, IMG submission 202155) | Salt marsh sediment microbial communities from the Plum Island Ecosystem LTER, Massachusetts, United States - WE1603-170 | ecosystem: Environmental > Aquatic > Marine > Intertidal zone >...
CCCAGTGCGGACCGATGGATGTAAACGCCTCTGCTCCCACCAGCTTTTTACCATAGACGTGAGCAGCGGAGGAGGATTGTTTGACGAAAAAACGTTGTTCAGGACTTGGACGGTGCGGCGAGGGTACCCAAAACTCACCCAAAGCAATGTCGTTGCGTCCCATGCATTTAAGGGCGTCAAACGGCCCTGCGTGTGGTCCGCCGGATTCCGGGTGAATGCCTAAGTTGTGTTGATGTGCTAACTCTGCAAACACCTGGTAGTGGTTCTCTGCCACACAATCACCAATGGTCTTGCGAAAGTCAGCCAGGAATCGATTGCTGACGTCCCGATTTTCCACGATTTTACCGGCGATGACCGGCAGATAGCAAATAGGGTCGTAGCCGCGTCTGTTCTTGAATTCGGAAGGAAACCGGCTTGTCCAATTCGCACCGCCGCATTCCCAGCTGTCTGTGTGCAAATACTTAAGGCACTTTCCCACCAGCGGTTCGATGTCGCTCAATAATGGGCGAACCACATCATTCCAATAGGTCCGCAGGGCATCGGCATCCATATAATCAATTACGAGGCCTTTCCATTTTGCGCTGTATGTGCTGACTTGGGCATTGCTCGGAGTGTATCCAAAACGCAGAACTACCCACTTGCCGGAAGGCACCTGCCAGTTGAGTATTCCTTCCGGCGTCATTTTATCCGTGATGTTCAAGATGTCTTGAAGACGGGTGTCCTGTTCATCCGGAGCAGCCGGAATATCTTCCAGCAGAAATCGGCAATCCGGGGCAGACATGCCGACTTCATGGCTGGCAGCTTTGGCTTTCAGGTCTCGAATCGGCTCTCTTTGGATATGCTCCACTTGTCTTAGGGGAAATGCCAAGACCGCGATGTCCTTGTAATAACCAGCTCTTTTTTGGGGTTCAGGTAGTTCCTGATTGAAAGATACCGGCCCGCTGCCCCGACTTGTGGAGGGAGACGCATGGGCAGGCCCTTCAATTTGTATTTCAGACCAGGTTAGCATCTTCGCCGCCATCTCAGGCGTTACGTTTGGCCCGCCGAGGTTCCAGCCGCTTTGGATGTTCAGACTCAATTCCAATCCGAGTTTGTCCGCCTGCTGGACGGCATGTTTGAAAAGCTTTCGCCATTGCGGCGTTGCGAAGGTTGGTCCTGCGGGGACCTGCTTATTGCCTCGTTGGTTTGCTCCGCCGGCGTCAACAATCAATGCCCCGCTAAAACCCTTCGCTTTCATTTCCTCCAAGTCACGGGTAATCGCATTTTTGGTAACATTGCCGTTAAGCCACCACCAGAAGCAGCGAATTCCGGCACTTTGGGGTGGATTGACAAAGCCCTCTTCAAGCGACCTGTTATCATCCGCAGCATTAATGACCCCGCCCGGAATAAGCCACAACGAGAAAAAACAAACAAGCAATTTCACGAGTGTACCGCCTTCTCTTGAATTTAACTTTGTCTGCCGCCAATTTGTAAAAAAAAGTATCAAAATTGTCCCCAAGAGTCAATAAGTTGAATCGCTATAATAAGTAAAGAGCCTGAAGTTTTGGATTATTTTTCACTTTAGCCCATTTTAGCTCACTTTAGGCACTTGATGGTTTTTACAAGGGCAGGTATTGAACAAAAAATGTCAAGCAGGCGTAGTATAATAGATTCGGAGGGGAAATTAGGCCCCAAAAGGTTCTTTCGGCCTCGCTCAGTCCTATGGACTCCTAACGGAGGACATGTGTTATTATAATGTGAGTTAATTATATATTTAGATATACTGATAGAAATAAAGTTTTAAAAATATAAGGATATGAGTCAAGTTGTTTGTAACGGCTTTAGTAAGAACATCTTATATACGCTTATTTAGCGGCAGGAGAGCTGTTTTAGGGTCTTAAATATTGATTTTAACGGACTTGATTGATATAATATACTTTTTATGATAAAATTAGCCAAAACAATTCGGAAGAAGCGGGTAAAGAATGCCTCCTCCAAGGTTGCCCCTGTCAGGGCTAAAAAGGCGTTTAAGAAATATGACGAGGCAATAAGCTACCTGTTTGAGAAGACCGACTACGAAAAGCAGGAGCATCTGCGCTATAATGTTACCACATTCAATCTCAAAAGGATGGAGAAGCTGCTCTCGCTGTTAGGCAATCCGCACAAGAAATTCGATACAATTCATATAGGCGGTACAAAAGGTAAAGGCAGTACGGCTACAATGCTGGCCAAAATGCTTGAGGCGAATGACTACAAGGTCGGATTATACACCTCACCGCACGTGGTAAGCTTGCACGAGCGGATTGTGGTTAATTCAAAAATGATTCGAGAGTCGGAAATGTACGGCTTGTTGAATCGTATTTACGCTCCGATTGAGAAAATGTCAAAGAGCGACCCTCCTACTTTTTTCGAGATTATGACTGCTCTGGCGTTTATGCACTTCGTTGATACGAAGGTTGATATTGGTGTGATTGAAACCGGTATGGGCGGCAGGTTGGACAGCACCAACGTTGTCTTGCCTAAGGTTGTCGGGATAACCAGCTTGAGTATTGACCATCAGGACCAGCTTGGGGATACAATTGACAAAATTGCCAGGGAGAAAGCCGGGATTTTTAAACGTGGTGTGCCGGCTGTTACAGTTCAGCAGGAGCCGGAAGCGATGCGTGTTCTAAAATCGCATGCTATTGCTGTCAGGGCGCCGTTGAGTGTAACGGGTGATGATATTGATTTTTCGCATCGTTTTGAAACGTCACTGGAGCACGGTCCGCATACGAGAATCTGCCTGACAACGCAAACGAGTAAATTCGAGCATCTGCGGGTGCCGTTATACGGCAGACATCAGGCAATCAACTGCGGTTTGGCTCTGGCTATATTGGATAAACTCAAGGTCGGTGGCTACGAAATAGACAATGGAAAAGCGACTAATGGGCTTGATAATGTGTCATTGTCCGGCCGAATGGAAATGATTTGCGATGACCCGAGAATTATAATTGACGCTGCTCATAATGCCGCAAGCATCGAGGCCTTGATACATGCGATAGGTCAGCATATTCCTTACGATTCTATGGTGGTGATATTCGGGTGTAACAAGGATAAAGACGTCAGAGGAATGTTGCATAAGCTGCAATATGGGGCTGACAAGGTGGTATTTACGCGCAGCAACACTGCCAAGGCGATGTCTCCGCAGGATTTGGCTGATATGTATACGGAGATGTGCGGCAAGATGTGCCAGGCAGCCAACAGTTTGGGCGAGGCATTGCGAATTGCGAAAAGCGCCATCAGTAAAGGGGACCTGATTTGTATTACCGGCAGTTTTTATCTCATTGGCGAGGCCAAGATGCGTTTTCAGTCAAGCCAGCCGGTTCCAATTGCGTAGCACCCAGACGACGGACGAAAGATGACGGAGCAAAATTCGCCGCAGACCCCGTCAAAGTAGAATTTTTTTTCTTGACATTTCTTAAAAACATCCTATAATAAATACAAGATTCGCGGTAATTTTTGGTGCTTGTTCAACGGAGGAGCGGCATATCTTAATTTCACACGGCGGTGAATAGTCTCTAAAAGGCTTACTGAGCGAGGAGAATAGTGATAAAAAGCAAAACAAATCTTTTGGTAATAGTTATTTTATTTTTTGTTTCCAGTAGTAGTTATGCAGTAACGGCCAGTTTTCAGGGCCTGGGCTATCTGCCAGGTGGCGAATACGGTAGCTACGCCTCTGGCGTTTCAGCTGATGGCTCGGTCGTCGTGGGAGAAAGCGATTCGGCATCGGGAAACCAGGCCTTCCGCTGGGAAAATGGCGTAATGACTGGCCTGGGTGACCTGCCTGGCGGCGACTTCGAAAGCGGTGCCTGGGGCGTCTCAGCCGACGGCTCAGTTGTTGTAGGAAGCAGCCGATCGGCCTTGACCTGGGAGGCATTTCGCTGGACACAAGAAACAGGAATGGTCGGTATAGGCGACCTACCTGGTGGAGACTTCTGGAGCTCTGCAAATGCTGCCTCTGCTGATGGGTCGGTTGTGGTCGGAAGTTGCTCTTCTGCCTTTGGAGATGAGGCCTTCCGCTGGGAAAACGGCCAGATGGTCGGACTGGGCGTCTTATGGGGCGGGGGCGGCAGCGAGAGCGCAAGCAGTGCTCGGGCCTGCTCGGCAGATGGTTCGGTCGTCGTGGGTCAGTGTTTCTCAGGTTATAGTCCTGAAGAGGAGGCGTTTCGCTGGGAAGATGGTGAAATGGTCGGCCTCCGTGATTTGCCCGGTGGCGACTTTAAGAGTGGTGCTTTTGATGTTTCTGCCGATGGCTCAACCGTCGTGGGATTTGGCACATCCGCCTCTGGCAGAGAGGCCTTTCACTGGACCGAGGAAACTGGCATGGTCGGCCTGGGCGACCTGCTGGGAGGGGACTTCTACAGCGGGGCGTTGGGTGTTTCAGCTGATGGCTCGGTCGTCGTGGGAGAAAGCGCCTCGGCCTTAGGCTACGAGGCGTTTATCTGGGATGCGGAAAACGGCATGCGAAACCTCCAAGATGTCTTCGTAAACGACTGTGGCCTTGACCTGACTGGTTGGAAACTTGGAGCTGCTACGGATATATCTGCCGATGGCTTGACGATTGTTGGTTGGGGTTCCTACTACGTAGGCCTGGATATGTGGGCTACAGAGGGTTGGGTAGCGACGGTACCGGAACCCGCCTCCGTGATATTACTTGGACTGGGCGGGATTTTCCTGCGGAAAAAACGTAAAGTTTAAAAGTTGAAGTGTAAAACCATAGTGTAAAACCAAAAACTTTTTATGTTTTTAGCTTTGGTTTTGAGCTTTTTGATTTAAGCTCTAAGTTCTTGCGAAACGATGGAGCGAAGCGGAAAATTACAAAAATTCTTTGAAAAGTGGAACGGCTCACTATTTAAGGCGGCAATGGGCGGATAACTTATAAAAAATTAAGATTTGATTTTTATACACATCAACCTCATAATATCACTAATCATTTATCCTTAATCATTTGCTTATAAGGAGCTTGTGATGGCGGAAGTGAAAAAATATATTGGGGTTGACCTTGGCGCTGATAGCGGCAGGGCGATGCTTGGTTCGGTGTCAGATAAAAAACTTACCCTTGAGGAGATTCACCGTTTTAACAATGGGCCGGTTGAAGAGAATGGCTCGCTGCACTGGGATTTTGACCGGCTGCTATCCGAGATTAAGACGGGAATAAGTGCAGCAGTAAAAGCAGCAGGTACTCAAGTCGGCGGTATCGGCGTGGACAGCTGGGGAGTTGATTTCGGCCTGCTCGATGCCGATGGCAAATTGGTTGAGAATCCTTATCACTATCGCGACAGCCGAACCAACGGGATGATGGAAAAGGCGTTCGAGCTGATGAGCAAGCGGGAAATTTATGAGAATACCGGCCTGCAATTTATGCAGCTAAACAGCGTTTACCAGCTTCTTGCGATGCGCCTGAGTAATTCGGTGTCACTTGCCAAGGCGAAGAACCTGCTCTTTATGGCAAATTTGTTCAGCTATTATTTATGCGGTAAGGTTTTTGTGGAATATACACTTGCAAGTACGTCACAATTTATGGATATGAAGACAGGGCAATGGTCAAAAGAAGTTTTGGATAGATTGTCTTTGCCAATTGATATTATGCCAAAAATAGTTCAGCCGGGAACGGTTGTGGGACAGTTGACAGCGAAGGTTGGAGAGGAAATCGGCTGTGGGCCTATCGCGGTTGTTGCAATTGGCTCGCACGATACTGCCTCCGCGGTGGCTGCAATACCGGCTGCTGAGGATAGCAGTTGGGCGTTTCTTTCATCGGGGACGTGGAGCGTGATGGGGGCTGAGGTGCCGGAGGCAATTGTTAATGATAAAACATTCGAATATGAATTTACGAACGAGGGTGGAGTTGAAAATACGATTCGACTTTTGCGAAATATAATGGGGCTGTGGCTGATGCAGGAGTGCAAAAGACAATGGCAGCGTGAGGGAATTGAGCTGTCTTATCCGGAAATGTCGGCTATGGCGGAAAAAGCAGCGCCTTTTGCCGGTTATATCGATGCTGATAATAGCTCGTTTCTGGCACCGGGTGACATGCCCAAGCGAATCAATGAGCATTTGGCTAAAACCGGACAGAAAACCACCGATGACAAAGGGCAGTTAATAAGAATCATACTGGAGGGCCTGGCATTCAAATACCGCTATGTGATGGAAGCTCTCGAGGATATTACAGGAAAGGATATTGAGGTGCTCCATATTGTCGGCGGCGGCATACAAAATGAGCTGCTCTGTCAATTTGCGGCTAACGCCACTGGGAAAAAGGTAATTACCGGACCTATTGAGGCGACGGCCAGCGGCAATATCCTTATGCAGGCCAAGGCGACGGGGCAGATAAAAACACTGGCAGAGCTTAGAGAGATTGTCCGCAATTCATTTGAACTGAAAGAATATCAGCCGCAAGAGACATCGCTTTGGGAAAAAGAATACAAAAAAATACAGAGGAAAAAGTAGTTTGGTTGAAGAGCTTGAACGAAAGCTGGATAGTTTCGATTTTGCGGAGAGAAAAGAAGCCCTCTTAGCACTGTGTAAGAAAGCTGAGGCGGGCGAGATAGTTTTACCGAAGCCGGGTACAAACGTCAATCTGCACTGTCATACTTTTTTCTCCTATAATACTTACGGCTATTCGCCGAGCAAATTCGCCTGGTTAGCTCGCAGAGCAGGATTAGCTGTTGCCGGCGTAGTGGATTTCGATGTGCTGGATGCGCTGCAGGAATTCCTTGAAGCAGCGAGGATGTTAGGCCTGAAAGCATGTGCAGGGCTGGAGACACGGGTTTTTGTGCCTGAATTTTCCGATGTGGTGATTAACTCGCCGGGAGAGCCGGGTATCTCTTACTATATGGGGATAGGATTTCCCAGTGCCAAGCTTACAGGGCAGCAAAAGAAGTTTTTATCAAATCTTCGTGAAACTGCACAGCAGCGGAACAGGGACTTGATAGAGCGAGTGAATAAATACCTTCGGCCTGTAGAATTAGATTATGAGCGTGACGTGATGGTCCTGACGCCTTCCGGCAATCCGACAGAACGGCATATATGTCTTGCATACGCCCGTAAAGCCAAAGAAAAATTTGGAGAAGGTAGTGCTCTTTCTGAGTTTTGGTCGGAGAAACTTGGTGTGAAGGTCGAGCAGTCGCAATTACCTGAAGGCAGAGACCTGCTGAATACGATTCGGGCCAAGACTATGAAACGTGGAGGCGTCGGTTATGTGATGCCGGATAAAGGCTCGTTCCCGTTAATGGCCGATATGAACCGATTCGTTCTGGCGGCTGGGGGCATCCCTGTTGCAACCTGGCTTGATGGCACCAGCGAAGGTGAAAAGCGTATTGTAGAGCTGCTGGAAATTGCCATGAGCACAGGCGCAGCGGCTGTTAATATTATCCCTGACCGCAATTATACGGTGGGACAAAAAGGCGAAAAGCTCCGGAACCTCTACGGTATGGTAAAGATTGCTGAGAAGCTGAATTTGCCTGTTGTGGTCGGGACCGAAATGAATAGTCCGGGGCAAAAGTTTGTAGATGATTTCGATAGTGAGGAGCTGGCACAATTAGTCCCAATATTTCTGAAAGGTGCGCATATCATTTACGCCCACTCGGTGCTACAGCAAAGATGTGGGCTGGGATATACCAGCGAATGGGCGAAGAGGAATTTTGCGACCGGTGCAAAGAAGAACGAATTCTTCGAGCGGTTTGGAAGCATGCTTGAGCCGGAAGAGGAGGTAAAACTTTGTGGCTTAAATGAGGATTCAACCGCTGGGCAGATAATAGAAAAAGTGGCCTCTTGAGATGAAGGACGATAATGGCAAAATTGCCGGAAACACAATATGCGGTTCAATTAGTTGGGCCGGATAAATTGGTTTTGAATAAAACCAAAGAGGTTTTCAGACCCGGCCGGCACCAGATTCTTTGCAGGGTAGAGGCGGTAGGGCTTTGCTTTTCTGATTTGAAATTGCTCAAGCAGTTTTCCAGCCATGTTCGTAAAAGCGAGATAGTTTCCGGCATTGAGCCGGATGTGCTCAAAGAGATACCGAGTTATGTTCCCAACCAGAAACCAACGGTCCCGGGACACGAAGCCGTTATCAGGATTGAGGCGGTCGGGGCCGGAGTGGAAGACTTCAAGGCGGGCGAGCGTTTCCTTGTTCAGACCGATTACCGCTGGCTGCGCACAGCCAGGTCTAACGCCGCCTTCGGATATAACTTCGAAGGAGCACTTCAGGAATATGTGCTAATGGATGAAAGGATTATCACTTCACCAGAAGGCGAATCATTGCTTATACCTGTCGGTGAAAATTTGTCTGCTTCAGCGATTGCTTTGGTCGAGCCGTGGGCGTGTGTCGAAGATGCCTACGCCTCCAAAGAACGCACGAATATAAAAGCCGATGGGCGGATGCTTGTTGTTGCGGATATAGAAGTATCAGGCGATGTTTTTCGAGATTTATTTGACCGCTGTGGAAAACCGGCTCATATAATATGGATTTCTCCGTATCAACCTCCGGTAGAGTTGGTAGATAAGATACAAAGAGTTGCGAGTGTATCAGAGTTTGATGAAGCTGTCTTTGACGATGTAATTTATTTCGGTTCTGAACCGGGCACTGTCGAGGCGATATTTGCAAAGGTGGCTGTGAACGGTTTATTGAATATCGTTCTCTGCGGCGGCAGGTTCGGCAGGGATGTTGTTACTCCGGTCGGACGGGTTCACTACGGCGGCATTCGTATTGTTGGCACTGTTGGTTTTGACCCGGCTGAGTCTATGGAAATAATCCCTGATAGTGGCGAGATTCGTCCTGGTGACAAGGTTAACGTCGTCGGGGCGGCTGGACCTATGGGTACGATGCACGTGATACGAAATATCTGTCAGGGCGTCGATGATGTAAGCGTTTTTGCGGGTGATATAGATAGTGTTCGATTGGCTAAGCTTACGAAAATTGCAGGACCATTAGCTAATAAAAATGGTGTTGAATACAGGACGTATAATCCAGCCAAAGCGGAAATTGTGCCGGAATACGACTATACGATTTTGATGGCGCCGGTCCCTGATTTGGTTGCTGCCTCGGTGCGCAGCAGTTGTGAGCGGGGTATCATAAATATTTTTGCCGGCATACCGGCAACGGTTACGGGAAAGATTGACTTAGATACTTACATAGAAAAACAGTTATATTTTATTGGGACGAGCGGGTCAGTTTTGGAAGATATGAGACGGGTGCTGACGAAGGTCCAGTCCGGCGGGCTTGATACCAATGTTTCTGTAGCGGCTGTTTGCGGGCTCGATGCGGTAGCAGAAGGTATTCGTGCGGTTGAAAATCGGTCGATAGCGGGTAAGATTATAGTTTATCCGGCTTGTCGCGGTCTGGGACTGGTACGGCTGGAAGAATTAAACGAAAAATTGCCCAGCTACGGCTCGGCGCTTCGCCGGGACGAGCCGGAAGTTGCTGAGTGTCTCGATAATGGCCTGTGGACCAGGCAAGCCGAAAAAACTCTTTTGGAAGTGTACAAAAATTCGTAAAATATGGCCATTGCTAACAGATATACCTGATTACAAGAGAGGATAATGCTATGCCGGAAGTTGATACCTCAAAAAAAGAAAAGCAGTATTATGAAGATGTTCCGATGAAGGCCGATGGCTTTTTCCTCAAAGGAGCGAATGCCCTTGACTGGGGGATGAAGAATCGCTTGTCATGGATATTTAATCCCAAGACCGGCCGGACGATAATGTTTGCTATCGACCACGGTTATTTTCAAGGCCCAACTACGGGACTGGAGCGTATTGACCTGACGATTGTACCTTTGATGCAGTACTGCGATGCTATAATGCTGACGCGGGGAATCCTGCGTACGTGCGTGCCTCCCACGCTGACCAAGCCGGTTGTGATGCGGTGCAGCGGCGGGCCCAGCATACTCAAGGAGCTTTCCAACGAGGAGTTGGCAGTTGATATTGAGGATGCTATCCGTATGAATGTAGCGGCGATTACTCTGCAGGTATTTATTGGCGGCGAATTCGAGACCCGCTCGGTTCATAATATGACCCGGCTGGTGGATATGGGCATGCGATATGGTATTCCCACGATGGCGGTAACGGCGGTCGGTAAAGATATGGTCAGAGACGCCAGGTATTTCCGCCTGGCCTGCCGTATGTGCGCCGAGCTTGGGGCGAATATTGTCAAGACATATTATGTTCCCGATGGTTTCGAGACGGTTACCGCATCGTGTCCGGTGCCGATAGTGATGGCCGGCGGCAAAAAAATCCCGGAGCTCGATGCGCTGACAATGGCCTACAATGCTATTCAGGAAGGGGCCGCAGGAGTTGATATGGGCCGTAATATATTCCAGAGTGATGCCCCAAAGGCCATGATGCAGGCAATTCGCAAGGTTGTTCATGAAAATGCCAAACCTAAAGAGGCTTTGGAGCTATACGAGACCCTCAAAAAGGAAAAAGATTAACCACAGATCCGCCGTCGTTAAAACTATGGCGGGACAAGTTTCATGGAGTTTAGTTTTGATTTATTCTCCGCAGTCTCTCGCTACCTTGAGTGAATCATCCGCTGTTTGGCTACGGTACTGTTTGGAGCCAGTGGTAGGCAAATTCGGCCAAGTCATTCCAATCGACATCGCCATCCGGCTCGAAGTCGGTGCCCAAACACCAGTCAGGGGCGTGACAATCAGTATCCAGCCAGAATGATGCGAAGACCGCGAAGTCCCTAAAGTCAACGTAGTCATCGCCATTTAAATCACCGGGTAAGACATCCGGAAGTGTATCATAGAGCCATTGGGCATAGGAGCTAAGCCGAACCGCATCTAAATAATCAGGATGCGGCACATGCGGGTTATCTCTATTTCGGAACCAGGACTCATCTAGTATATAATTTGGGTCGCCTTCATGCCCCTGCTCATAGTGTGATTCTACGGCTCGCGCCAAGCCCGCCACCTGCCAGGCGTCACCCACCTTGATAAACCATCCGCCGCCGGAATCATAGCCGGCGATAGCACATTCATAAGTAGTTGACTGGCCCTCACCCAGGCCATCGAAATCAGCGATGACTATATCCGAAGTATAAGCTCCAAGGGTGCTATTATTCTGAGTACCAATAATTCTATTGGTACCGAAACGCAACGATGCACTACCCCACCCATAGCCGTAGGTTACACCTGAAGTTTGGAGTATTGCGTCCCTTCCTTTGCCATAGCCGCCCATAACGGTATCTTCTCCAACCTCGTTGGTGTCTTCGTAGATATCAACAAAGTTTGCCAGATTCGCTCCATTGAGCTTTATTATTCGCAGGTCCGCCGTACTATGGTTCCATATCTGCGCGATAGTATATGCCCTGCCGCCAATTGTAACCGACGTACCAGTACCGCCGCCGGCATGCCGCACCGTGAGCACACAGTTCGATGACACAGCAACACAAGTGGCGTTAGTACTCCAGCGTCCAACTACATCGTCAGCGGGTCTGTCCGTCCAGGTTACAAGGTTCGGCTCACCGGCAGGATGCAAAACAACAGCCGAGGCCGGAGCTGCCGACCAAAATAAAACCGCCGTCAAAACCAGCACATATACCAAACTTTTCGCAGCCATATACTTCACAGCATTTAAACTATTTATGGGGATTCAGATGTGACCATCCTCCTTCAGACCACCCATCCCCTGTCTGTCGACTTCAGCAGCCGATATAAAGTATTATACCAAATTTAATCAGAAAATAACAGAAAAAATAGGCAGGTATATTTACTCACGCCTCCTTAGCCATTTAACAAACTCTGCCAAGCCTCGCTCAATGGTTGTTCCGGGTTTATTTCCCTATTCTTTGACCGCTTTGGAAAACACAGAACCATATCGGATAGCATCCTGGGGGCATACATTCAGGCAACGGGCGCAACTGAAGCAATCAGCACCAAATAGCTTATCCGATACTCTTCCTTTAGCAGCTTCTGTTGGGCAGGCCTGGATGCACGCCCCACAGCCCGTGCACTTCTCATGATCGACCTTCACCCTCGTTAAGCTGACCTGTTCTGCAATCCACGAAACAAAACCAAAAGGGCAGATAAGATGACAAAACGGCCGGTATGTAAAAAATGCCAGAGCGAGAGACACAACAACTGTGACCAAAATCAACCAATGGTCAAAATCCAGATTGAACAGATTAAACGGGTTGAGATAATGGTAAATCACAAACCCCTTCTTGCCGCCGTCAAAAAAACCGAAACATATCAATTGGTGAGTCAAGCAGTTTGATTGGACTGTCGGAGCCATCCATCAAGAGCTTATGGTGGTAGTCATCAACAACCAGTCCTGTCTTTAGAGATGGCAGAGTCAGTATGATAGTTAATATCGCAACGACAAATGGAAAAAAGCGGCGAGTTAGAATTGCAGGGATAAAACTCTTAAAACCCCAACCGGAACTTACTTTTTGGTTTTCTTGTATCAACTCAGCCTCAATTAGATATCTGCGCGACTTAGAAATAATACCTTACCCGCAATTCTATCCTGCAATCATTTTGTTTTTCTCCGAACTCGGTATGTGAGTCCCCCACCAGAAAAGTTGTTTTCAATCGAAGTTCCAGATTTTTGATGCCGGTGTATAACAATTCTGGGCCAATGGAAAAGCTTTTGTCGTTAATGTTAAATATTCCCGTTAGCGAAGGCGTAAAATATAGTATATCAAACGGCTCTTTCTGACTGACGCGTAGATAGAGATAGTCTCTCATGAGATTTTTTCTGTTGTAGTTTCCTCCAGCCACGTTTGATGCTTTTTTTAAAAGAGAATCATCGCCTGAAGTAAGATACGTATCGTACCCCTTGTCTATGAACGAAAAGTAGTCTTCCATTTCGCTCTCCGCAAACCCTGTCGCATCATGAAAATACTCAAAGATATATGTTGTATCTGATTTAGTCAGGTATCGCAGGCCAAGCAGATAGCTTGTTGCGTCATATTGCTTATTAAAAACTGCACCATCACTGTTGATAAATCTTTTTTTGTGATCATTGATGAATGAAAGCTCTCCGTGTATCTCAAAATTAGAAGTGATGTTCCTGGAAAAATCCATCCCGTATCGGTTTGTTTTGCTTCCACCTGTAAGAAACATAAAATCAATATCTGTGTCATAAAGCAGAAGATACATTTTTCCTGCGAAATTTAAGCTGTTAATCTTTCCGAAATCATCATTTATATGGTCATAAACGGGCATCAAAACCGGTGTGAAAGAAAACGTTTTCAATGGGCCGTCAAAACTCTTGATGTAATCTGCCGATATCACTACAAAACCTTCACGAGCAAGTTCAGGGTCTTCGGGGTCTTTCGGTCTGTCCAAAAATGCCACAGGGTTCCATGCATATCCTTTGCCCCATTTTAATGTCTTTTTGCCTATATTAAAATTAAACATTGATGATGGCTTTAATGACATGTAGCCCTCATAAAGTGTTGTTTCTTCTGACCATCCGAGATAGGATTTTTTAAAGTCAGTATTGACTATTGCATGAAATTCTGTAATTCCTTTCTTATAGCTGCCATCTAACAACGCCGTAAAGTTATATTCTTCACGAGTATTTTCTTTACCGCGGTTATACAATTTGAGCTTGTGTAATGCAGAGTTCTTATCCAATCCGAAAAGAACGGGACGAAATTCAAGATATCCCCCGATATCCAGTGGTTTTTCTTCTATTTCTGATAGGTCGAATGAATACTCTTCCTCAGCTAAAGCTATTCCACAAGAAAGTGTTAACAAAATCGCAAGTATCGCCCATAATCTCATTGTCTCAAGGATTCCAGATTTGGCATAAACGTGAGTGTAAAGACTTCATCTTCGAATGTTCTTTTCTTTATCTTTGCGAATATCATCACAGATTTATAGCCTTTATATAAAGGGCTATCCGTCTCAATAACCGATGGCCTTACTATTTTGTCCCCAAAGTCCTCGGTTTTTTTGTAATAGATTGTTTTTATGAGCATAGAAGCTTCGGTTAGACACTCAATCCTGGTAGGCAAAATTGTGTCTTTATCTACCCACATTTTCAATTTGTCGTATGCTACAGTTTTTGTTTTTGCCTTAAGGTGCAAAACATACTTATCGCTCAACTCTTCCTTATCGCTCAACTTTTCCATTTTCTCGACAAAATATTCCGCTGCATAATCAAGTCGCAATATGTCGGAGTTATTAAATACACCCCCTACCACTGACTGAAGGCTTGTTATGCGAACGGGTTTACCTACATTAGGAATGTAAAGCCACATATTTTCGTCAAGTCTTAAGGTGCTTCTGCCTTTTTCGCTTGCGGGTGAAAGAAATAGTGCTGCAACTTTATCGGCTCCCTTCTTGACGGTAAAAAGCACATACTCCCTTTTTCTGCCGCCAGGCTCGATGTTTATCAGTTTTCTATACGACTCATAGGACTCCGGGTTGAGATTCCTATCCAACTTCATTAGTATCTGGTTGCCGGGACTCAAAACTGTCTTGACGGCATCGAGAACAATGCCACGGAGTTGGAAATAATCCGTACTATTACTCCTCATGGCCTCAATCATTTTTTCACCAAAGGTTTCAGCAATTACTACAGTCACGCCTTTGTCGGCAAGAAAACCCGCCGTCTGTGACCCTGCACCGCTTTGTGCATCTTTGTACGGGTTGCCAACAACCTCTATCAGTTCACCCGTGCCGTCGAATATAAGGTAGTATGGGCATTTGCCTGCCTTGTTGCTTATAGAGGATGTAGCATTTTTGCTATTCGATGCGACTGCAATTTTCGCCGCGTCCTTCTGAGCAGCGTAAGCTATAACCGGTACCAGAGAGAGAGTGACCAAAATTAAGAAAAGCCTCTTTTGTCGAGTAAACATAATATGACCCCTTCATTTAGGTTTAATTTGTTTTCTCTGTTTCTCTTGCCTGTCGGTATCAAGAGCATAACATAACTGCTGATTTTAACCGGAAATGCCTCAATGTAAAGGGCTAATTGGTTAAGGAAGGTTTACGAAGCGATTCAACGGCCTAAAAGCCAGTTGTCAGTAAATACCTGAAGGTCTTTTTCATTTATTGCTTTATCGTAAGGTATAGCAATATCGCAATTCAAGTCATATCCGGTTTGACCTTCTTCTGTCAACCAGGCCAGCGCGAATATAGCGAAATCCTGAAAGTCCACATCACCATCTATATCGAAGTCGGCAGGTATTTTCTCCCAAAGCCAATTCTTAGCGAAAAGGCCGAAGTCGATAAAGTCCACAAAACGATTATAGTTCAGGTCCACCCCTCCACACCAGTCTGGATAGTTACAGTCCTGCGCAAGCCAATATTGGCTCATCTTGGCAAGGTCAACATAATCTACATCACCATCGCTGTCAAAATCAGAACGATTTAGTTTTGATTCAAAGATGTAGGGTTCTGCTGGAATATCCTTAATTTGAACATCTTCGGCCAAAACCATTGTTTGACCATCAAGTACAACTTCCAGACTATAAGTATCATCAGGCAGCGCATTCGCTTCTGGTACTGCAGTAATTTGGTAGTACCCGACTTTCTTATACGGTATGCTTATTTCCTCATCCAAATCACCATCACCGTCTATATCAATTTCTACGTAAGCCGCCCCTGGAATCTGACTTAGGTCTTTACTAATGCTCAGACCATCAGGGTCTGTAACGACCATATCCGCTGGACTGCACAGATGATACAGAATCCAAAAATCAGGTTGCCAAGCAGAAATCTTAAAAGTATTCAATCTCGACATATTCCCATTAAACACGTCCAGGTCAACCGGACCCTCAATGCCTGGTACGTAACCGGAATTATCTCCACACACGCGGGGGTCATAGTACTGCCAGAATGCCCAATTATTCCATTTTTTAGTATCAGGCTCACCATCCGGATTACATGTTGGAGTCTTCGGATGGGCGATCCAGAGGTCATACACATTTGCTAAATGCTCATCCAGGAAATCGGCGTAGGTTCTGTTTACATACAACAGGGGTTCCACCTCTGTGTGAAGTTCTTGTCTTGCCAGAGCTTGTACAGTATCCATCCACTTATTCACCCAGTCTGAAAGTCCTTTCGGCCTTAAATTGTATGGGTAACTATCAAAACACGGATCATTTTCTACATCCAGAGCGGGCCTCAGATACCCTTCTTTCAAATAATCTTTAGCTACATTGAAAAAATGTCTTGCTTCAGACCCAGCATCGGCATATTCCGGGTACGCAAAGTGATAAGCACCTACTAACATACCATTGGCGTCAGCATTTTCCATATTTGTTACGAAACACTTATCTACCCCTGAGTCCCACCACGATGCCCTAACCAATGCAAAACTATAACCTGCACTATAAACTTGAGACCAATCTATATCCTGTCCATCCTTTTCCTTGCAACCCTGGTAAGAAGAGACATCGATACCTTTTACCGGCATCGCGGGGTCAGGGCCTACCTTTATCAGATAAACATCATAATCCCCTGCGCCGTAGGAATAGGTCCACCCTGCAATTATGTATCCGTCGTTGGAGGTCTGCTGAACCGAAAAGCCCTCGTCAGAATCGCTTCCGCCGAAGGTCTTTTCCCATTGTAAATTGCCAGCCGAATCGGTCTTTACCAGATAAACATCGCCTCCGGTGCCGTAGGAACCGGTCCGCCCTGCAATTATGTATCCGCCGTTGGAGGTTTGCTGAACCGAATAGCCCCCGTCATAATAGCTTCCGCCGAAGGTCTTTTCCCATTGTAAATTGCCAGCCGAATCGGTCTTTACCAAATAAACATCACTAGACCCGGTGCCGTAGGAACCGGTGTGCCCTGCAATTATATATCCGCCGTCGGAGGTCTGCTGAACCGAACGGCCATAGTCAAAATCGCTTCCGCCGAAGGTCTTTTGCCACTGCATATTTCCGGCTGAATCGGTCTTTACAAGGTAAACATCGTCGCGGCCTGCACTGTAGGAACCAGTCCCTCCGGCAATAATATATCCGCCATCTGTGGTCTGCTGAATCGAACGGCCATAGTCAGAACCGCTTCCGCCGAAGGTCTTTTGCCATTGCAAGTTTCCGCTTGAATCAGTTTTTACAAGATAAACATCACAACCGCCGGCGCCGTAGGAACTAGTCTCTCCGGCAATAACATATCCGCCATCTGTGGTCTGCTGAACCGAATAGCCATAGTCAAAACGGCTTCCACCAAAGGTCTTTTGCCACTGCAAGTTTCCGCTTGAATCAGTCTTTACCAGGTAAACATCATGAGAGCCGGCGCTGGAGGAATAAGTCTCTCCGGCAATAATATATCCGCCATCTGTGGTCTGCTGAACCGAATAGCCCCCGTCATAATGGCTTCCGCCAAAGGTCTTTTGCCATTGCATATTTCCGGCTGAATCGGTCTTTACCAGATAAACATCATAATCCCCTGCGCCGTAGGAACAGGTCTGCCCTGCAATTATGTATCCGCCGTCGGAGGTCTGCTGAACCGACCGACCATTGTCATCATAGCTTCCGCCGAATGTCTTTTCCCATTCAACTACCGGCTCAGCACTAACAACCACCGCCATCAGAATTAACAAAATTAAGACCAGATATATAAATGGGGTAGTTTTATTTCTCATAACTATATTTTCGTCTATCTCAAACGCTCTTTCGCAACAAAATCAGCCAAATACTTTCTGTTCTTGCAATACGTCATTATACTATTTATGGGGCCATTAATCAAGACTTTTGGCATACGATTCATGATATTATATTCCCGTGTTACTCAACTTAGTTTCACCAAGGCATGAACGTACAACCTCACCACCGATAGCATCATCACCTCTTATTGTGGCGAAAGTATCCTGCTATTGATTTTGCCTGAGCTTTTGTCGAAGGTTTTTGACCTTATCGCTGGCAATATCATACTTCAAAGCAATGTCAATAATGTCTTTTATAGCTATTGCCTGTTGTGCGTTCATATTTTCGCTGCCAATGGTCTCTTTCAAAATAGGGATAATATAATCTTCTATTAACCTATCTTTCTTTTCATTCGATGCATACTTTTTAAGGTTAGACACTGCGTAAAAATCATTTCTTATTGTCTCGATAAGTCTTAACGACTTGTCAGCCTTGATCTTCTCGCTATGCGAAGCCATTACCGCAAGCTTCTCATCATATTCTAAATTCGCTACGGACTTCATCATCCGAGCAGATTGCATGGCTATAAAAAGCGCGACCAGCGAAATGACAAGCGAAAACATACCCAAAGCAAGCGACACATCCATATTCCAACCTTCGTTCATTTGTTAATTGTGGCTAAATACACCTCCAGCAGCTATTTTGGCCTTAGCTATTTGTAATAACCAGAACCGTTGAGCGCATCAACCCAAAACGCTGCTGGCCAAATCTAACACAAGCAAAATCTGCCTGTTTCTAAGTTTTTCCGGGTCTAACTGTGTTTTTAGGTCTTTACAGCACGACAGCAACGGTATTAGATGGGATGCTTTCGCCGCCTACATTGACGGCTTTTACTCGGTATTCGAGTTGCGGGCCGCGCGGCTGGTTAATCAGTGAGGCTTCGCTTTCAATTGCGATACCGACTTGCGCCCATACACCGAATTCGCCGCCGCCTGCGGGCTGCTCACGCCGTTCGATGACATAGGTTCTTACCGTACCGCCGGAACCTCTGGCAGGTGCTTTCCAGTCTAAAAACAGCGTTCCTGCACCCTGAATGACCGATTCAAGGTTTCGAGGCTGGCCGGGAGGCGTGCTTGGACTGGGTGCTGATTTCGGGCCCCAGCCGATATATTCGAGCTTCTCACCGTCATTGCCAACATCGACTTCTGATTTCTTGAGTTCGGCTCTCATGGTTTCTTCGAGTGTGGCAAGTACTGCATTTTTCGCCTCGGTAGCAACCTGAGCGGCGGCCATCGCATCGGTCTGAGCGTTCCTTGCGGTATAATAGGCGCTGTAGCCCGTACCTAACGCCGATATATCAGCACTGGGAAAGTCCGCTGCGTGGGCTGAATAACCTGCCATCATGCTCATCGCCAGAGCCGAGACATCCGCTTCTGCTTTAGGAAATTGTGCCATTTTCGTAAACTCCTTAAAATTAAGAACTTATATTGCGTTTCCCCGCCTTAGCGAGCCTGTAAGTATCTTTTCCCAACCGTAAAGTCAATTGGCTTAGCCGCAAAGTAAACTGACTTAATCATAAAGTAAATTGACCTGAGCGTAAAGTAAATTCACTTAGCCATAAAGCAAACTGACTTTGTCGTAAAGTAAACTGACTTAGCCATTGTTCCAATTGACTCAGCGACAAAGCAAACCGACTTAGCCGTAAAGCAAATTCCCTTTGTGATAAAGTAAACCGCCTTAGCGGAAAAGTCAAATCACTTTTTCGGCTCCTTGGCAGTGTGGCTGACATAACACCTTTTCCGAGGCTCCGCATAATTCGTTACCTCCTAAACATGTCTCAGCGCGTCAATCGGGTTCATCCTCGATGCCTTATAGGCCGGCTGAAGACTGGCTAATACTGAAATTATTATCACTATTATTGATATCGTAAGAATATCCTGTAAACTTATACCTGGAGTAAGCAAAAGCCCTTTTTGCCTGCCGAAATTAAAGGTGAGTTTGGCCACGTTAAGTAAAGAGATAACTGCAATCCCCAGAATATCTCCAATTAGTGCACCAAATAATCCCAGGGATAAACCCTCTATCAGAAACATTGCCACTATTTTCCCAGGCAGTGTACCTATGGCGGCAATAGTACCGATTTCTCTTATCCGTTCGTACACTGCCATAACCATAACATTCATTATGCTTACAAGCACTATGGCTATAAGCATTAGCTTTATAAAGAAAGTCATAACATCTATCATCCTCGCAATATTATAGAATGGAGAAAGCTTTTCCCACGTGTGCGCCTCAAAAGCAGGCTTGCCCTGCTTGTTTAGTTCGTTGGCGAGTTTATCCCTGAGTCTATCAAACACGCTGTGGAGTTCGTCAAAATCCTTCAGCCTTATGGCAATTTCGCTTATCTCCAGCGTATCCATTCTCAGAATTTCTGCAGCATCATCTATGTGGATATACCCATCTCTGCCCCCCGGACCTGTAACACTTTCAAGTATTCCCCCAACCTGAAATTGTTTGCCGTTAACAGAGCCGTCCCTGTTAGTTGCAATGACAACAACTGTATCACCAACTTTAACCTTCATCCCTTTTGCGAGGAGTTCAGGAACAAGAATCTCCCCTGGTTTTATGGTTTTTTCTCCTTCTCTTATCCTTGACAGGAACAGTGGAGCAGTCTTGACTTCGTCTTCAGGATAAACGCCGTTAAGCCTTACATTGGTTGTTTCAACAAAGTTACTGAACATGCCGCCAAACTTTATTCTCTTTGAATATGCCTCTATTTCAGGGGTCTCACTTATTGCCTTTTCGACTTTTTCTAAGGCCTTGGGCTCCAGGTTCAATGTAAGGGGCAGGCTATCTATTGATGCCACATAACCCTTTTTGTGTATCTGGACATGCCCGAGAAATGAGTCTGTTATCTGCCCAATCATCATATTCTTAAACGACCCTGATACCGAAATAAACACTAATACAAACACAACCCCAATGGCAACCAGTGAAACTGTAAGCAGTGTTCTTCTTTTATATCTTATTAGGTTTCTTACGGCGATTTTAAATATATTTAACATGGCCTTTTAATCCCTTCCATTGGTTAGTTCTCCGTCTTCCAGCGAATATATAATTTCAGCCTCTCCAACGATTTTCTGGTCATGGGTTGAAAAGATAAACGTTGTGCCAAGCTCATTCTTCATCTTTTTCATAATGTCGATAACCATATATGCTGTTTTGTGATCGAGATTGGCTGTCGGTTCATCCGCTAAAACAAGCTTCGGATTTGTAACTAAGGCCCTTGCCACGGCCACCCTCTGCTTTTGGCCGCCTGATATCTGGTCAGGATATTTGTTTTTCTTTTCGGCCATTCCTACTGCTTCAAGGAGTGTGAGAATGCGTTCTTTCCTTTCAAGCGAAGGGGTGTTTTGTACCATAAGAAGCGGATAACCCACATTTTCATACACCGTAAGCACAGGAATAAGATTGAAATCCTGGAATATGAAGCCGATTTTCCTGCCCCTGAAAGCTGCAGCCATCCGCATATTAAGACCTGAGACATCTTTGCCATCTACCATCAAGGTGCCCGAAGTCGGCTTATCCAGACAACCAATGAGGTTTAAGAGAGTGGTCTTGCCGCTACCGGAAGGACCAACGAAAGAAACAAAAGAGGCCGGTTCGATTTCAAAATTCAAATCTTTTAATGCTTCAACCTTTAGCTCTCCCTTTACATACGCCTTTGATAAATTGTTTGCTGTTACCAAGCCCATAGGCTTATCCCTTCAAAACGCGTTGTTTGGTCTTCTTTTATCAACCGAGCTCTTCCGTATAAGCTGCTATTTACTTTGTCTTAGCCATTTAACGAACTCTGCCAGACCTCGTTCGATAGTAGTTTTGGGTTTATATCCCAGCTCTTTGATAGCTTTAGTAACATCGGCATACGTTCGTTCGACATCGCCCGGCTGAGGCGGCATGTACTCTTTAATTGCCTTTTTGCCGAGAGCCCCTTCGATTTGAGTGACTAAATCATTGACTGTTATCGGCCTTGACTCGCCGAGATTATAGATATTAAAGCCAGCGCATTTTTGCATCGCTGCAACAACGCCCTCAATTATGTCATCGATATATGTAAAGTCCCGCATCATAGAGCCATCGCCAAAAATTGGTATGGGTTTATCCTGCTCAATAAGCCTGGCGAATTTGCGGATGGCTAAATCCGGCCTTTGCCGAGGGCCATAAACAGTGAAAAAACGCAGGCAGGTTATATTAATTGCATAAAGGTGATGATATGTGTGACAGATAAGCTCGCAGGATTTCTTAGTTGCAGCATAAGGTGATATGGGAAAATCGACGTTATCATCCTCGGAGAACGGCACTTTTTTATTATTGCCATAGACACTTGAGCTTGAGCCGAAGACAAACTTACCAACTTCGTGCTTCTTAGCCGCCTCAAGCAATACCATCGTTCCGTTTATGTTGACATCAGCGTAAAGCAGCGGCTGGGCAATTGACGGCCTGACACCAGCCCTGGCAGCAAGGTGAACTATTATCTCAATACCGTTCCTTCGACCCTGCTCAGTACAGGCGCCAACTGCCTTATTCATAGCAGCACTATCACGGATGTCAGCCTCGACAAGTTGGAAACTTGAATTTTTCAGACATTCACTGATGTTCTGACGTTTGATTTGAGGGTCATAAAAATCATCGAAGTTATCAACACCAACGACGGCCCAATCATCGTCGAGAAGACGTTCACACAAATGTGAGCCGATGAAGCCAGCAGCACCGGTTACCAATACTTTCATAAGACTTTACCTTATGCTGAAAAAATAATGACCGCTCCGATTACCAGAGCTAATACAGCCATAACTCGAAGAAGTAAAACAGACTGTTTTTGCCACCAATCAAGAACCCGTTTAATCTTTTCGGGCCCGAGTATAAATATCAGCAGGCCTCCTATTAAGAAAAGAATTCCAAAGGCAAATATCACCCAGGACCGTTTACATTCGCGGGCCCCAACTAAAAAAACAACCGCCAGGACAAATCTTGTTAGTCCGGCTAAATATATTCGTTTGCCTTGTTTGAAGAAATCCATCAGCCATTTCATAACATCAGGCCTTAGCAGATACACAATACTGATAAGAATGATAACTATACCTATACTTTTAATAACGATGTCTATAATCTTTCCTCTAAATCTCCTTTGCCAACTGCCTTATATATTCCCTCAGGTCCCCTGCCACATCATCCCGCTTTAGCGCAAAGTCTATATTCGTTTTGATGAATCCTTCCTTGTTGCCGATATCGCATCGCCTCCCATCCAAATACAAACCGTACATCGGCCGGTCCCCTATCATCGTCCGCATTGCATCAGTAAGCTGAATCTCACCACCCTGGGTGACCTCGGTTCGGCTGAGATAGTCAAAAATATCAGGTGTCAGGACGTACCGACCCGCAATCGCCAAATCCGAAGGTGCCTCTTCCGGGCTTGGCTTTTCAATAACGTCTTTTATTCTACAAACACGCGTGTCAATTTCCTCTGCATCTACTACCCCATACCGACTCACTTTGCTGCGGTCTACTTTTTCAAGCAATACGACAGACGCCTGATATTTTTCAAATACCTCCTGCAGCTGCATTGCCGCTGGTTTGTTGGAATCTATCAATGTGTCCCCAAGCAGCACTACGAATGGCTCGTCTTTAACATGATGACGAGCGCAATAAACCGCATCGCCAAGACCCTTCATTTCCTTTTGCCAAACAAAATGGATATCAGCCAGTTCTGAAATACGCCGCATTGCCTGCAGTTCGGCCTTTTTGCCCTGCTCCAGCAATTGTGCTTCCAACTGAAAGCTTCGGTCGAAGTGCTCCTCAATGGAACGTTTACCCTTGCCAATAATCATCAGTATGTCGGTAATCCCCGATTCGACCGCCTCCTCAACTACGTATTGTATGACCGGAGTATCGACAATCGGCAGCATCTCCTTGGGCTGAGATTTAGTTGCAGGTAAAAAACGAGTCCCAAAACCTGCGGCAGGGATAACTGCCTTTCGAATCATGCATCTGCCTTTCCTGTGCTACCGACAATTCTTGGCTTAATTACCTTAATCTTTAAATTGCGAAGTTTCTTCTTGAGCTGGTTGAACATCTGTTCATTTTCATACGTACCTACGATTGCTCCACCCGAACCTGTAAATTTTGCGCTGGCACCCGTTGAACGGGCCGTTTCGACCATACGAATATTATCTTCACTCAGTTTATAGATTTCACGCCGTCGGTCGAAATTCGCATTTAGCAGACCACCTATTTTCTCCGCCTGACCATTCAGAAGGCAACGTTTAACCTTGTCAGCTA